>Ga0247841_10002077_pt1 | contig 41511 bp, 34 predicted proteins | sample LaCruzMarch2015__2_FD_192410 | JGI IMG/M metagenome (GOLD analysis project Ga0247841, IMG submission 192410) | Freshwater microbial communities from meromictic Lake La Cruz, Castile-La Mancha, Spain - LaCruzMarch2015_18m | ecosystem: Environmental > Aquatic > Freshwater > Lake | place: Spain...
TATCATCCAGGGCGAAAAGGGGCATACGATCGTTGGGGGTGGATTGGATAAATTTGGTGAAAATTTACAAGAAGCTCATATCTATTTATTGCAAAACAACATCGGATATGATATTTATTTCATTGCAGAGAGACCGGTTTTTACGGAATTTCTTGATATATTTTTGCAGATTGGTAAAAGTTTTAAGTTAAACTAGTTATAAAATTTAGGAGGGTAAAATATGAAAAAGCTGATGAGTGTGTTGTTTGTCATGCTTCTATTTTTTGGCGGACTGTCAGTTTGTTTAAGCTACCCGCGGGAACCATTATTGGTTAAAACGGCTGATATTAACGCAAATCCAGTGAACTATGACCAAAAGTTCTTAGCTGTTATGGGTCGTGTGACTGCAACAGGCACCCAACCCTCCCTACAAATTGGCTGGTACGACCTGGCAGACGAAACCGGAACAATTGCCATTTTTACTACAGCAGGAGAAACACCTGCCGTTGGCGATGAGTTATGGGTCTCCGGTACCATTACAAACCAGACAAAAATAGTCGGGCAAAGGTCCATTTCTTGTTTTCTTCAGGAAAAAAGAAAAGAAAAAACTTCAGGTGGAACGAACTGGCCGATGATCATTATTGGAATTCTTGTTGTTGCAGTCCTTGGGGTTCTTGTAATGATTTTGCTAAAACCAAAAGCAAAACCCCAGTATCAGCCAGTCGGACAACCGTATGCAGGCCAAGGGCGTCCCATGGCTCCCCCTCCACCACCACCCCCAGCATATCCTCAAGCTCCACCTCCCCCTCCACCCAGCTATGCTCCTCCTCCACCAAAAGTTAGCAGCAGCGCAACAATGATGGAACCTCCCAGAACTTCACAAAAAAGCTCCTCTGAGACATTTGTGGCTGAAGACAATAATGAGCCGGTCCTTGCGTATCTGATCGTAAAAAGCGGATCAAGATCCGGTTCGAATTTCCCGTTGAAGAAATCTGTGATTAAGCTAGGTAGAGATACGGGGAACGACATTCCTCTTGATGACAAAAAGTCATCCCGTGAACATGCAAAATTAAAAATGGAAGATGGAAAATTTGTTCTTTACGATCTGGCTTCATCAAATGGAACGTTTGTAAATGGCAGTAAAATCCAGAACCAGAGCCTAATGGATGGTGATGAAGTACAGATTGGTGATACTGTATTGGTATTTAAGAAAGTATAAGTTAGAAAGCAGACATTTTTAATGAAGTATCAAATTGAGACATTTGGAAATAGTGATATTGGAAATGTCCGAACGAATAATGAAGACCGTTTCCTGATCTTGAAAACAAAGGATCAGGAAACGGTCTTGTTAGTTGCAGATGGTATGGGCGGACATTCGGCGGGGGAGATTGCTTCTGGACATATGGTGGAAATCTTTGAAACCTATCTTTCCGAAAAGAGCCTCTTAGAGTCTACATGGAATCAAAAAACGGATGCAGCAGAGAAAAGTTTTGTTTGTAAAAAAGAATTTTTACTGCAAATCATCCAAAAAGGTAACAACAGAATATACCATCATGCTCTTGATGAAGATGGGAAAAAGGGTATGGGAACCACCCTTACCCTGGCAATTATCTGTGAAAATAAATTATTGATCGGTCAAGTCGGAGATTCCAGAGCTTATCTAATTCGTAGAGGCAAAATAAGCCGACTGACAAAAGATCATTCAATTGTACAGAGAGAAATAGACCAGGGACTTTTAACAGAAGAAGAAGCCCTGCATGATCCCCGAAAAAATGTGATAACAAAAGCAGTAGGTATTTTGCCAGAAGTCGAACCTGATTTTTATGAATACACACTGGAGCATAAAGATAGAATCATGCTTTGCAGTGATGGTTTGTATGATTTAGTTATGGAAAAAGATTTATTATATCTTACCAATTCAGGCACTTTGGAACAAGCAGTTAACAGGTTGATACAAAAAGCAAAGCAATTTGGCGGAAAAGATAACATTACAGTTGTTATAGCGCAAGTAAAACAAGAAATTCCTGAGAAAAAACCGTTCTTCCCGTTTTTTAAGAAAAAGGAAACAAAAAAATGATTGGCAAAATCCTGAAGGAACGATACAAAATATATGATAAAGTTGGCAGCGGAGGCGTTGCAAGTGTTTTTATTGCCAGAGATTTGCAAACGTATGAAGTCGTAGCTGTTAAAATTCTGAAAGAAGAATATACCTCAAATCCAAATTTTATTAAACGCTTTCTTCGGGAAGCGGAAGTTGTATCAAACCTCCATCATCAGAACATAACAAATGTAAAGGATTATGGCGTTGAGGATAACCAACATTTTATTGTCATGGAATATGTAGAAGGAAAGATGCTATCACAGATCGTAGAAGAAAAAGGGTGTATACCCCCAGACCAAACGATTGATGTGATTGTCCAAGTTTTATCCGCGCTGGAATATGCCTGGGAAAATGGAATTGTAGCCCATCGGGATATAAAGCCACAGAACATCATGCTGGACAAAACTGGCTTAATAAAAGTGATGGATTTTGGAATAGCCAGGGTATCATCTTCCCATACAATGACACAGGCAGGAACTTTTTTGGGAACACCCTATTATATGTCTCCCGAACAGGCACAAGGCAAAGAAACGGATATTCGAAGCGATATCTATTCTGTCGGAATTTCTTTGTTTCAGCTTGTTTGTGGAAAAGTACCTTTTGACGCCGATACTCCATGGTCCGTTGTCAACATGCATATTACGCAAACCCCACCCTGCATACAAATTAATCCTCCATACCAGGATTTGTGCAAAGTAATTGATAAAGCATTGTCAAAGAAAGTGGAAGATCGGTACCAAACTCCAAAAGAAATGCAAGAAGAGTTGGAAAAGGTTAAGAAAGGATCTGCTCTGGGTGTGGAAAGTTCCGCCACAATGGTTGGTTCTCCTATTGGGGAACTCTATATCAATTCAAATCCTTCTGGAGCCAGAGTATACATAAATCAGGAGCTTAAAGGGGTAACGCCAACCTTAGTGCGAAATCTTCCACCAAAAAGTTACAAAGTTAAAATTGAAAAAGAAAACTTTAAAACAGAAGAAAAAACATGTCAGGTGGTTGCGAACCAGAGAGCCATGCTGGAATCAACACTGAAGCAGGCACCAGCAAAACAACAGACAACTACTTACCAGCAACCGATGCAATCGAACGGAAACCAAACGTTTGTTGGGGAAGCTCCTTCAGCTTATCCACCCCAAACAATGCAAAGATCGGCACCAAAGAAATCACCTGTTGTCCTTTTTGGGCTCATTGGCTTTATTGCGATTGCCATGATTGTTGGCGGTATCCTAGTTTTTAAACCAAAAGGACCGACAAATAAACCAAATACAGACTATTCACAGAATCAGAATGGAACTGGGAACAATCAAAATACAGGCGGTGATCAGGGATCAACCGGAGGCAATAAAGACAAACCGATAACCGGTGGAACACAGCTTTTAGTTGAATCCGACCCAAGTGGTGCAGAAATTTATGTTGATGCCCGATCAATATCACAGTTTACCCCGTTTACAATTCAAGATATTCCTCCAGGGAAACACGATATTTCTGTCATTTACAAATATCAGAAAGCAATGCAGAGCATTGTTATAGCCTCGGGGGAAAAGAAACAGATCAAATTGGTCATTCCGATTTCCACTGAAAATGAAATCATTGCCTCATCAAACCCATCGGGGGCAGAGATTTATCTCGATGGTAAAGATACCGGGCAAAAAACTCCAGCAACACTCCTGAAGCTTGAAAAAGGGATTCATGAAATTCGGATGGTTCTTCCTGGTTATGAAGCATTTGAAATTCAAGTGAATGTGAATGGCACAGCCACTGTCAGTGGAAATCTCGTAAAATCAAATACTCCCCAGGGTACAGTCCTGATTGAATCAACTCCAGCCAATGCATCCGTTGTTATTCAAGGCAAAGCCTATGGAACAACGCCTGTAACTGTCACTTTAGCACCTGGAACCTATTCTGCTGTCCTAAGCCTAGCAGGATATAAAAATGAAACCAAGAGTTTTGAAGTAAAAGCCGATCAGCAGGTTACAGTATCGGTGACACTTTCAAAAATCCCTCCACCCCCTCCGCCTCCTTCTACAGTTAAAACAGGAACTGTTTATATTTCCTCATCCCCCACTGGCGCCAATATTTATATCAGCGGAAAGTACTATGGAAACACGCCAATGACAATCACATTGTCACCCGGCAGTTACTCAACAACTTTGATCTTTAGCGGGTATTACGAAGCCTCTAAATCGTTTTCAATTTCACAGGGAAAACAGACAACCCTAACAGTCTATTTAACCAAAATTCCACCAAAACCTCCTACTCCGCCGGCTCCGACAACCGGGAATTTGACCATCACATCTTCCCCATCCGGGGCTGAAGTTTATGTAAATGGATCTTTTAAAGGTATGAGTCCCATAACACTAACCGGTATAAATAAAGGGACTTACACGGTCAAAGTGGTTTTAGAAGGATATGAAAGTGCATCGCGGAGTGTAACAGTGTACGGCGGACAGACTTCAAGAGCTGATTTTTCCCTAAAAAAGAAATCATCCGGCCCTGCTATTTTGAAAATATTTTCAAATCCAGAAGGTGCGGAAGTCTACATTGATGGCAATTTAGTTGGACTGACAAATGATACTTTCACGATTTCTGCTGGTACGCATAAAATCCTAATCCGATTAGAGGGGTATAAGGACTTTGTCATGACAATAACAGTCAAATCCGGAGAAACCAGGGACATTAGGGCAACTCTCATCGAAAAATAAACGGCTTAGGAGGGTGGGAATGAAGAAAACGCTTTGGAAAATAGGACTAATTGGTGTTTTGTTTGTAGTTTTTATCCTGCCCAGACCTGTCCAATCCCAGATTCCTCCGTATACCCTCCAATCGAACCGATCCAAAATAGCCGTTGTGCCTGGGGGGATCATTCAATTTCACATTTATCTTAGAAACACATCCGACCGAGATGAAACATATCTGATTTCTTCCAGCCTTGTCAATCAGACTCAACTTTTTTCGTATCGACTCCTCTATCAGAATAAACCAATTCAGGATACGATACAAGTTCTGGCAAATCGCTCTGCTGAGATCAACATTGAGGTGACAACGACACAAAAAATGCCAGTAGGCGCAAAAGGAGCCATACAATTAACCGTGGCGATCAACACAAATCCAGGTGCTACAAAGCAAACCATCCTGCTCAATTTTTTGTTGACCAAGACCATTACTATGATTATGACTCAAAATAGCTCAACTGTTTTATTGAGCGACCAGGATCCAGTCGTTTTGGATGTTTCTCCTTATATCAAAGGCGGTCGGACTTTTGTACCGCTGCGTTTTATCGGTGAGTCTTTCGGAGCATCTGTCCAGTGGTTTGTGGCAGACAAAAAGATCGTCTATTCTCTTCGAAACAAGGAAATCATTCTTTGGATCGGTAAAAACAAAATGATATCCGATGGGGTGGAAAAAGAAATGGATGTTCCCCCAGAAATACAATTGCCCGGCAGGACTTTCGTACCGCTCCGCGTCATCTCCGAAGAGTTAGGCGCTACCGTTGAATGGAACAATATCACACGTCAAATCAAGATTATTTTTTCGGTGAAGTAACTTTTGTTTTTTTCTTGACAAAGAAACATTTACGACTAATATAAAATCTAACTTTAGAAAAGTCGGAGATAAATTGAATGTATATTTCCCGGTCTATTGAGAAAACAATAGAGATAGTGCAACAGAGCTTTCCAGTTCTGTTGATTACCGGACCTCGTCAAGTCGGCAAAACCACCCTACTAAAACATTTAGGTCAAGAAAATCGACGATATGTGACAATGGATAATCCGATGACTCGAGAATTGGCGCTTACTGATCCGGGATTATTTCTGCAAAAATATGAACCACCTATCCTGATCGATGAGATTCAGTATGCGCCCTCCTTGCTTCCCTATATCAAAATGCATGCAGATCAATTTAAACAAATGGGAGATTTTTGGCTTACCGGTTCTCAAATGTTTCTGATGATGAAGAATGTAAGTGAATCGCTGGCAGGGAGAGCGGGGATTCTTCAAATGCTGGGCTTATCCAATCGGGAGATTCTGGGATTGTCATCTACTCCATTTACAGTTAATCCAAAAGATTGGAAAGAAAAACTTAAAATAGCCAAACCGCAGAAACTCATCGATGTGTATTCTCGCATTTACAAAGGAAGCATGCCTGCTCTCTATGAAAGATCGCAAATCCTGGAAGTTTTTTTTAATTCCTATGTGCAAACATATCTACAAAGGGATATAAGGGATCTCACGCAAGTGGCAGATGAGCTTACTTTTTTTAAGTTTCTAACTGCTGTGGCTGCAAGGACCGGTCAAATCCTAAATTATGCCGATTTAGCAAAAGATGTAAGCATTAGCCAACCAACCGTGAAACAATGGTTATCGATTCTGGTATCATCGGGTATGGTTGCTTTGGTAGAGCCGTATTATAACAACATACTGAAACGATCGATCAAATCACCCAAGATGTATTTTCTGGATACAGGTCTCTGCGCGTATTTAACAAAATGGGCATCACTAGAATCTCTGGAAGCAGGAGCCATGTCTGGGGCTGTTTTTGAGACTTTTGTAGTGGGAGAAATTATCAAAAGTTATTATAATGCCGGCAAGCGACCACCCTTATATTATTATCGGGATAAAGATAAAAAAGAGATCGATTTGATAATTCAAGAGAACGATACTTTATATCCAATCGAAATTAAAAAAAGCACTAACCCGGGACGATCATCGATTCAACATTTCGGTGTTCTTAAAAAAACAGGATTAATGGTTGGAAACGGCTGTGTCATATGTCTTGCAGAAGATCTGACACCCATCGATCAGAAGAATTGGTTAGTGCCTGTATGGCTAGTGTAAATGTTAAGGTAGTCGCCACCGTTGAATGGAACAACATCACACGTCAAATCAAGATTATTTTTTCTGTGAAGTAACCCACAATAGAATAACCGAACATCTTTTTTGGCTGATAAAACCTCCAGGACTAGTGTCAAATATTATTTACCAGCTCTATAAAATTCTATATCTCCAGATCAATCTTGATCTGACGGAGTCGACCGTCCCAATTCACCTGGGCCCCAAAAGCTTCAGCAATGAATCGCAATGGGACGATGGTTCTTCCTGAGATAATCTGCGGAGGTGCATCCAGCTTGATAATTTCGTTATTGACTCTTCCGATCGTATTGTTCACTTGCAAGGTGATCCGGATTTCTTTGCCAGGCAGGTAAATTCTTATACTTCTCGTCGCAGAGTCCCATTGAACTTCTGCGCCAAAAGCCTCGGATATAAAGCGGATAGGGACAAAGGTACGACCTGTCAAAATCAGGGGAGCAATCTTTGGATTGTTCTTGTCAATCCACTGCTCTTTCCCATTAATCGTGGCACGGGGATTGTCTATCTGCAGGAGGATCGTGATTAGTTTTGGCTGTTCAGGAGGCGGTGGAGCACCTTCTTCAATGATAACCGAAACGGGAATAGTTTGATCTCCCAGGTTGCAAGTGACAAAAATATTCCCGATATGCTCTCCGGGTGTAAAATCCTCTGTAGCTAAAGATACATTCAGCTCTGAGTCCCCAGTAAAATCAACCTTTCCAAGACGGATCCAGGGCTGGCTTGTTGTCAGCTTCCCTGAGATATCTGTTTTTCCAGAGCTTCGCAGGAACAGTTTTTTCATGGCTTTTTGACCGGCTTTGATTCTGCCAAATTCCATTTTTACAGGCTCAATGATGAGTGTATCCTTCACGGGTTCCACTTCAAAATCGAGAATCAGCCCTTTGGCAATTCTCTGGATTCGCTGGTTCATCCTATCCAAAACGTAGAAAAAGGTTTGGTCAAACGCCACATCTTCTGGAAACGCAAACGTTCCCGGACTAATTTTATAATCATAATCGTTTGTTCGGGTTCGGGCATCGTCTGTTTTTGGTCCGCCTAACTCTCCATAGGATTTTACATATGTCCATTTCCCCTTTTGGTTCGCAAATATACCAATGTTATGTCCTAAACGGTTTGCCGTAATTATAATTGAATCATTAATAGCGATTAATCCCCCTGGACTAGCTACGTTTATATCTTTGATTGTAGACAGCAATTGGTAGCTGGCATCAAATAGTTTGATGGAGCCATCCCCGGAATTTGATACATAAATTAAACCACTTGAACTAACATAAACTCCCGTCGGTTTGCTTAAACCTTTGATTTCTGATATCAGTTTTCCTTGCAGATTGATAATGGTAATTTTGTTTGCATTGGTATCGGCGATAAAAATCTTACTGCCAGATACATCCAGGTCGCTGGGGCAGGAAAGCTGGTAGCTTCCCCCAATCTCATTTAAGTATTTACCATTGGTATCGTAAACAAAGATATTGGATGCATTCAAGACATAAAGATTACCATTTTCGTCCCGGTCGATCCCGGTCGGAAAATCCAGTTTTCCTTTGATGGTTGTATTCCCAAATGATTTCACATAGGCGCCGGTTCCTGCAAATTCAGATACTTTCCCTGCATAAGAGTCGGTTACCCAGACTGTATCGTCGGAAACTGCAATCGAGTTGGGATAGATAAACTCTGAATCTTTCGTTGGATCCCCAAAAGTATTTTTGATTTTACCAGCGTCTGTAATGAGTAGAACCTGGCTTGTATAGGGACTGGACATATAAAATTCGTCTGAGGTAACTATAAATCCACAGGTCGCTTCTGTCCAGCAACGCTGTGAATTTCCCGGAATATCAATATCCCGCAGTTTGCTGGTTCCGCCTTTAGAATAAGCGTACACTTTGCCATAAAAACTATCATGTAAATAAATCCAGTCATTGATAGCTACACTAATTCCATCCAGGATGCAGTTTTTGTCCAGATTTAATGAGGGTCTCGTTTTGACTCCTTTCTCATTGTAGAACGAAACCCGGTGTTCTGCCATTTCCGTAACCAGGATTTCTTTTTGAGAATTCAAATCGATTCCACTTGGTTTTCCCTCTGTTTTAAAACTGGTAATTTGTTTTAATGTAACAGGTTCAAACAGGAGGACTTGATTGTTCGGATAATCCGTTGCATATATTTTATTGTCATGAAGAACCATTCCCAAGATTTGTCCATTGATTGCTTTTTCTTTAACAAATTGATGAAGCCTGTCAAACATTTTAATTTTTCCCTGATCGGCAATGTATAAATTATTTTTTTCATCCACACAGATTCCTTGCGGTTCTACCAAATTTCCCTGGCCGAATCCGTAGGAGCCGAAGCTTTCACGAATTTTCATTGTCCGGATGTCATAGATGAGGATTCTGGCTTGATACATATCACAAACAAATAAGTCGTAATCCTTCAAGAAAATGCCCGTTGGATGTACAAGCGAACCAAGCTTTCCGCCGGACCCCAGTATTTGAATTTTACCTTCTGAACGGGAAGGAATTGGCAGGAACAAAACCGCACAGATTAGAATCACGATCCATTTCTTCATTTTTCGCTCCTTTATTAAAAGGACATTCCTTTATACATTCCAGCTTAATTATAAAGACGAATAAAAAATGTTACAATTAAGAGGTGTTTTAATGTGAAAGGATGAAGGGGGAAATCCGTGAATAATCGGAGATTCTTTGTAGTGGTTGTTTTGTTGTTTTTTCTTACGATATCTACTATTTGGGGGAACCTATTTCCTGTAAAAGCAGATGTTTCTACCTCTTCATTTGATTTGTTGATTGTTGTTTCCTTAGAAATTCAGCAATCCGGCATTCTGGAAGGATTTATTTCTTTTAAAGAATCACAGGGATTTGTTTCACAAATGATTACTCCGGAAGAGATGATAGAGGGAATCAACGGGTCTGATACACCCGAAAAAATTCGGAATTATCTTAAGAAAAATTATCAAGCCATGGGGTTTAAGTATGTTCTTTTCATTGGAGACCCATTTCAACCAAAGGAAAGAGACAAGAAAACTACTGGTGGATCTGTACCGATGAGATATTGTTTTCCGTTTTCCGATAAGCATACAACCTCATCCAAAGTTGAGGAAGATGTTTACCGAATTCCAACGGATCTTTATTATGCAGATTTGACCGGTGATTGGGATTCTGACCGGGATGGATTTTTTGGTGAACATTCCGAAGACAAGGTGAATCTGGTACCCGAGATTTTTATCGGACGTATTCCGTTTGATGATCAGGAAACAATACAATTAATCATCGAGAAATCAATCGATTTCGAAAACCGGGATATGAATACAAAAAAGAAAATTCTGATGATGGCATCGAACAATTCAACCAAGCCTGAATTTCCCGATTATGCTGTTCTCACGGAACTCATGAAGAAAAATTTGCTGGAAAAAAAAGGATATACAAGCACAACAATGTATGAAAAAGAAGGAATCAAGCCCTCAGAATATATGTCAGATTTTCCCCTGGATGAAGAAAATGCTGTCCAGCAAATCACCAAGAATACACGTGGTTTGACATTATGTGTGTCCAATGGTGGTTTTATGAATAATTTGAGTCGATACGTATGGACAAAAGATAAGAATTACAACGATAAGCCTGAAACGGATGAATGTGAATTTCTTCCCCTTCTTTCAGAAGAAAGTGCATTAGATTTTTCTACTGAAAATACTTCATTATTCTTTATTACGGGCTATATGCCAGGTGCGCCGGATTGGAATAGTGAGTGTATTACCAAAACAATCATTCAGACAAAAGGAGCAGTAGTAATCGGTAATTCAAGATCGAGTTATATTACGACACAATGGTCTAGTTCCGGTGACGGGGGAATGCTGTCCGTTGTATACAATTTTTACAACACTTTGTTAAGTGGTAAAACAATCAGCGAATCCTTGTATCGAGCCTTTGCTTATTCTTCGGATACCGATTGGTTTAATGCGTATTCCTTTGGGGTATTATATGGTGATCCGACAGTAGCCATTAGCCAATCTACTGCAAACCCTGATAAACCACCAACTGCGCCAAAGAACCTGAAAGCGAAACAGAATGGATCGAATGTTGTTTTGACTTGGACATCTTCTACGAAACAAACGTATCCGATCGATGGGTATGCTGTATTTCGAGGAACTTCTGCTGGCACGGAATCCTATCTAGGTACGTCTTTGGATGGTTCTTTAACTTATGAAGATCGGGAAGTTTCGATCGGAAAGAAATATTTTTATGTGGTAAAGGCGTTTGATACAAAAAAGAAATACTCAGAGCCTTCAAACTCTGTCTCTATAGAGATCAAAGAATCCAAACAGGAGGATAAGACTTCTCCTGAGATTACAATCCAAAGTCCGGTAGACAATGCAATTGTTACTGACCCAAATCTTACCATTACAGGAAAAGTGGAGGATACAGAATCTGGTGTTTCTGTCGTCGAAGTGAACGATAAGCCTGTTTCCTTTGATAGAACTGGAAAATTTTCAACCTCTCTGCTTCTTCAGGAAGGTGAAAATACCATCAAGATATTTGCAAGGGACAATGCGGGGAACGAAGCGGAAAAAAGTATCATCGTCACATTTCAAAAAACAAAACCTCCCCTTGATGACACAATTCCTCCACACTTAAAATTCTTTTACCCTCGCAATGGCGATGTCCTTAATGTTGATTCTGTTGAAGTCTCAGGACGGGTTTGGGATGATGAAAGTGGTATTGAAAGAGCAGTTCTAAATGATATGTTGCTAAAATTATCAGCAGATGGATCTTTTACTGCTACACAATTGTTAGAATCCGGAACCAATAAATTGAGACTGGAAGCATGGGATAAAGCAGGAAACAAGGCTCAAGATGAGATCTTTGTCATTTTCAAGGAAGAGGTTACGATTGAGCTAACCATTGGAGTATCTCTTGCAAAAATCAATGGTCAGGATTTTCCATTGGACGTACCCCCCCTCATCATTAAAGGCAGGACATTTATTCCTCTTCGCTTTATCAGTGAAGCATTTGGGGCAGAGGTTACCTGGGATGCGGAAACAAGATCCGTTCGAATGTTTTTCGAAAATACCAATTCCCGAATCACCCTTCAAATTGACAATCCAATTGCCAGGGTGAATGAAAAAGTGGTAAAGCTGGATGCGCCTCCCACGATTGTAGGGGGAAGAACCATGGTGCCAATCCGCTTTATTGCAGAAGCTTTTGGAGCCGATGTTTTTTGGGATGCTCTCACAAAAACAGTAACGATAAAATTAAAGCTTTAAAAAGGGCAAAGGTAGGAAATAGATGGATAAACACAAAACGCCTGAAGATATCTGTACCCATGAAGGTGATGAGTATGAAAAGTATCTAGGCGCTGTTATTCCACCTATATTTCAAAATAGCTTGTTTGTGCAACCAAAAGGCAAACCATACGGTTCAAATGGTTATGTTTACACGCGGGATAGCAACCCAACGATCGAAGTGGCGGAAAAGAAGGTTGCTGCTTTGGAGAAAGCAGAATCTGCTAGAGGTTTCTCTTCTGGTATGGCTGCCATAAGCTCCGGCATTATGTTTCATCTTCAGAAAGATGCTCATGTGATTGCCGTTAAAAATGTGTATGGTCCAACCAGGACTTTTCTGGAAGACTATCTTCCCAAATGGGGCATATCGGTCACATTTGTTTCTGGGGAAATGGTGGATCAATTTGAAAAAGAAATAAGACCGAATACAAAATTGATTTACCTGGAAAGTCCATCGACATTTGTGTTTTCACTTCAAGATCTGGAAGCAGTCGCGAAACTGGCAAAAGCAAAAAATATTCCAACGCTTATCGATAATACTTGCGCAACTCCACTTTTTCAAAATCCTTTGGAGCTAGGTATTGATATGGTCATGCATACTGCTTCTAAATATTTTGGAGGTCATAGCGATATTGTGGCTGGAATGCTCGTTGGGAATCAAAAAGATATGGAAAAAATTCAAATGGAAGAAAGGGCTTTGTTTGGCGGAAACATGGACCCTCACCAGGCATGGCTTTTGACAAGAGGATTGCGAACACTGCCGATTCGATTGAAACAGCATCAGGAAAATGCAATGAAAATAGCTGCATATCTCGAAAATCATCCAAAAATTAACCGAGTGCTTTATCCTGGGTTGAAAAGCCATCCCCAGCAAGACCTTATCAAAAAACAGATGAGAGGGTTTACTGGATTAATGAGCATTTTGCCAAAAGGATCGGATCAGGACATTATGAATTTTGTCGATCACCTAGAGTATTTTCAAACGGGATGCAGTTGGGGAGGGTTTGAAAGTCTTGTGGTCGCCATATCGGTAGGGATGGAACCTGAATTGGCAGAACATGTAGGACTACCCTTAGGACTAGTTCGCCTGCATATTGGTTTGGAAAATGTGGATACCCTAATCCAGGATCTTGACCAGGCACTAAAACAGATCCCTTAGCGTATATTTTTTGCTAAAATACAGAAATCCAATATGTTGACTAGACCATCAACATTGAAATCGCAGTCTTCATTAAAGTTCGGTTCCCCTTTTTTTAGCCCATAACTATCCAGGAAAATTTTTAAATCCTCTTTATCAATACTTGTATCCCCATTTAAATCCCCAAGTCTATCTACTACTTCCACTTTTGCCGAAACAGAAATAGTCCCGGCTTTGTACTTTATATCTATTTTTCCTTTATATTTCCCTGCTTTCACATATTCAGCATTGGCGATAACAGTAATTATTTCATCATTTCCTGAAAACTTTTCTCGATCGAATCGGAGCCAGGAATCTTTTGTGGAAAGTTTAACGTCTAATGTTCCAGTCCCTATATTAAAAATTCTTAATTTTACATATTTATCCAAACCTTTTTGGATTTTCCCAAAATCCAACTCTTTTGGTTCAAAATCAGGATAAGGTTCTAAGTATTTAAAATCAACCCGAAAAGTCATTTTCATGTCTGATTTGCTGATTTCCGTGAAGTAGATTCCCATGGTTGTTTTTTGGTCATAATCCCAGGTATTTGGGTATGTATCTGGCGTAAAACTTGTCCTGTTTTTATCGGCACAAAAAACAGCATCTTTTTTTCTTTGAACACCACCTCCATCTTCTACCCATACAGCATAATGCGGAAACACTTTTGGACCATCATTAAACATATGTGCATATGGTATACTCCCATCAACATGAGTAAAAATCAAACCTGTGGAAACGATTCCTTGCCACCAGCTATCAACACCAACAGCCTGACGATTCTCAATCAGAAAATACTCTTGAGTTTTGGGAATATTGACTCGATATAACCGGTTTTTACCTGAAGAAGCTAATGCATCAATTTCATAAACACCTGGTTTTGTGATTATAATTGGCTTAAACCAGTTTAAAGCTGCTCTGGAAAATCCACATAAACCTAGAATAGAGAAAGATGTATTTTCAGCCATATTGCACCAAGGACCTACAGCCCAATTATTACTCCCCCGATAAGAATATAAATCAAAACCACCTTGAAAATGGTAAAATTCATGACAGATTCCTTGTAAAGGAGCTATCTTACTACCTCTGAATTTTTCAGCAGTCATGATATATTGTCCGACGGCTAAACTGTCACTCACGGATGATCCAATAGCTCTTGGAGAGTAATGTAGCCAGAAAATAGACCCTCCATACCCTTCTGATGGATCTCCGGATTGAACAATAATCGTATAATCAATATAACCATCTCGATCCTGATCATATTCGCTGAAATCGATGTTCTTTTTTGCTACAATATCAAAATAATCCTGAACTACAACCGATACTGATCCAGTTTTTGCGTATTCTATTTTTTTCCTTGGCATCTTGATCCAATCTCCAACCCCATAATTTCCTGGTATAAATTCCAGGTCTCCATTCGTAACCTCAAAAAAATAATTACGCAGACTCCTATCTTCTGGTTTATCGCCAAAAAAGAAATCGTAAATTTCAGATGGGATTCTTTGGTGGGGATCATCGGAAAAGTCCATTAAAATAGGTAAGATTTTAATTTTTCGGGAAGCTGATTTTACACTTTCTGTAGGGTTTGTATACAGTAAACAGGAAATGGCAATTAGCAAACCAAGAAAAAAACTAATGGGTTTCCTAAAAAATTTCATATTAAGCCCTCCCTGGGAAGAACATTACTAAGTGTGATTATTATAGTAACAATTTGAAAAAAAAGAAATTATCGTTCCCCTTTAATAAAAGGTTCTCCCAAAGAAGCAGGCGCTCCCATCTTTCTTCGAATGAATTGGCGTGAACTAATAACTAGTACCAGTAAAGTAGCCAAATACGGAAGCATCATAAGCAAATTATTCGGAATTCCTTTTGATTGCAATAAATATTGGATTACATAGATACCGCCAAACAAATACGCGCCAATAAAAGCCTTCAAAGGATTCCAGCTGGCTAGAATCGTTAAAGCGATGACAATCCAGCCTCTTCCACCTGTTATCCCTTCGATCCAGGTAGGGGAATACGCGAGAGAAATATAGGCTCCAGCAAGACCAGCCATAAATCCACCCAATAAGACACAGCCATATTGGATTGCATATACATTGATGCCCATGGCATCTGTTGCTTTTGGATTTTCTCCAGACGAACGAATTTTGAGGCCTAATGTTGAATGATATAATATAAACCATAAAAGCAAAGCAAGAAGGATGGAGATAAAAAATACAGCATCCTTGCTAAACAAAATAGGACCAAGGAAGGGGATCCGGGAAAGGAAAGGAACTCTAAAATCAACAAAGCTCTTTTGCAATGGCTTTCCAATGAAACTTTTTCCAATCAGTCCGCTTAATCCTAAACCAAACATGCTCAAAGCCAAACCGGATATGACCTGGCTGGCTTTTAGGGTGATGGTAACAAAGGCATGAATAAGAGATAGCAGTAAGCCTGCCAATCCTGATGCAAGGACACCAAGCCAGAGATTTCCAGTTCTTTGGGCCACACTAAAACCAGATACTGCTCCAACAGCCATCATTCCTTCAATTCCCAGATTAAGAATCCCAGAACGTTCTGAATAAATTTCACCGATGGTTCCAAGCAATAAAGGCGTACCAGCAATGAGAGCCCGGCTAAAAATATTGACAAGAAGGAATATTATCGACATTTAAAGCTTCCTAGTCTCATGATGCAGTCGTATTTTATAATCCTGGAAAAAGCCTCCGATAATGAGAGAAAATAATATAAGACCATTGAAAACATTAACTGTTGCTGCTGGTAAGGCCAGGGATGTTTGAATGGCATCTCCTCCCACCAGAATACCGCCAAAAAAGAGGGAAGAAAATATGATATAAATTGGATTCAGCCTGGCAAGCCAGGTAACAATGATGGCTGTAAATCCATATCCGGATGAAATTGAGGCTGGATAAGAGAGATGATGATGGATCCCCGCCACTTCTCCCACACCAGCCAGCCCCGCAAAGCCTCCGCTTAAAACCATGATCCAGATTGTTGTTTTCGTAAAATTGATTCCCGCGTATTTGCCTGCATCCGGATTTTCTCCCATCACTTTTACTTCATATCCAAACTTTGTTTTATTTAGGATAAACCAGGCAAGAAGTGTGATGAAAATACCCACCAGTAATGAAATATAATGGATGCGAGAACCAGGGATAAGTGGTAGGGTGGCGGATTGTGGAAAATTATCCGTATAAGGAAAACCATATTGTGTTTTCCCTTTCCAGGGACCAAAAACAAGGAATTGGACAAATTCAGCGGCAATATAATTTAACATTAATGTGATGATGGTTTCATTAATTCGGAACCGGGTCTTTAATAAAGCCGGAATAATACCATAAATAGCCCCGAAAATAAAACCACTCAGAAAAAGTAAAGGAATTATTATATAGCTTTCCATCCCGGGTCCAAGATATAAGGCAACCCAAGTTGCTCCAATCGCACCAAAGAGGATTTGACCTTCCGCTCCGATATTCCAGAATTTCCCATGGAAGGCAATTGATAAGCCTCCGCCGATCAATAACAGTGGAATTGCTTTTGTAATGGTCTCCTTGATACCATAAAGGCTCCCGAAAGATCCAACCATTATTTTCTGGAGGGAGAGAAAAGGACTGATTCCTTTGAAAAGAAATACCAGACTGGATAATAGTAATCCACCAAACACTGAAAGAATCAGAATTAAGAAAGTCCTAGAATTGGATGATTTTGTAATTCTTTCAACGCGAAAAATGTATTTCATGACCAACACTCGATCGGAATTTGTTTTGATCCAGCCATCATTAATCCTATGTCTTCCTTTGAAATGGAATCGAAGGCAACCACACCCATAAAACGACCTTCATACATTACAGCAATGCGGTCAGATAGGGTAAAAATTTCCTCCAGGTCTTCTGAAACTAACAATATGCTGGAACCTTCATTTCTTTTCTGAATCAGCTGTTCCCAGATGTATTGTGTAGAAGAAATATCCAAGCCATACGTTGGATGTGAGGCAATAATAAATTTGGATGACCCAGTAATTTCTCTTCCGAGAATTAGTTTTTGTATATTTCCACCAGAAAGATTTTTTGCAAGAGAGCGGACAGAAGGTGTAAAAACATTAAATTCTGAAACTATTTTTTTTGAAAAACAATCAATCGCTGTTTGATTCATGAGACCCTTTTTGGAAAAAGGTTTCTTGTCATACTCTTTTAATACAATATTATCGGATATTGGCAAATTCGACACAACACCATACCGAATCCGTTCTTCTGGTATGTGTGAAATGCCCATTTCGTAAATATGTTTTGCGGATTGGTTGGTTATGTTAACTTTTTCTAAGAATATCGTACCTTTTTCTATCTTTCGTAAGCCAGATATTCCTTCAATCAGCTCCCTTTGCCCATTACCGGACACTCCTGCAATTCCAAATATTTCTCTTTCTTTGATCGAAAAGGATAAATTATTTACACTTGAAAGCATACGGTCATCTCGGATATATACACTCTTTGCTTCCAATAAGGTTTTTCCGGATTGCACCTTATCCTTTTTTACCTGATACAAAATATCTTTCCCAACCATCATCGTAGCCAATTCTTTAACATTTGTCTGGTTTGTTTTCTTTTCCCCAACAACTTTTCCACGTCTTAACACAATTACCCGATCACTAATTTCCATGATCTCGTCAAGTTTATGGGTGATAAAGATGATCGCTTTCCCTTCCTGTTTCATTTTTCGTATGATGTGAAATAAATCTTTCACTTCTCCTGGTGTCAAGACGGAGGTTGGTTCATCGAGAATTAGTACCTGAGCTCCCTGCATGAGAACTTTGACAATCTCTACTCTTTGCTGTTCCCCAGCGGATAATTGCCATATTTTTGCATCTGGATTCAATGAAAAACCGTATTGATTCGTAAAAGAGACTATTTTCTTTTTCACTTTTTTTTCTGGAAGAAAAAAAGGAACATTCTGCATTCCCAGTGCAATGTTTTCAACGACAGTATGTGTTTGGATTAACATAAAATGTTGATGAATCATACCGATTCCGTACTGAGAAGCTATCGACGGGTTCGTTATGGTAACTGGTTTATTGTTTATCAGAATTAAACCGGATTCTGGTCGTACAATTCCAAACAAAACATTCATTAGAGTGGTTTTACCAGCTCCATTCTCTCCCAGTAACGCAACGATTTCACCGGCATTGATTTCAATCGAAATATCCTGATTGGCTGTTATATTCGAAAACCGTTTCGTAATATGGTCAAGTTCTAACTTTTGTATTGTCATGGTTTAATAAAAAAAGGGAGGAAATTTCCTCCCTTTTTTAGTCACATTTTAAAAAATTATTTCGTTGTACCGATTACATTGTCGACAAACCAATCAATCTTGAATAGCTCTTCTATCGTAGCTTTTCCACCTATTTTTACTTTTAAGGCCCCTGTTTGGTCTTTAATTGGTCCCGTAAATGGTTCAAAGCTGGGTACTGGGATATTGAATTGTTCTAACCGTTTCGTGATCAAATCATAAACAGAAATCTTTCCCAGGAATTTGTCATCCAGAGTTTTGGCTTTTAAGGGTTCTACAAAAATTGGATTGATGGGAACACCAATCTCTCCACCTAATTGGGCTGTTTTATCATTCATAAACCAAAGCATATCTTTGTTTGACCATGTTTCATCATAAACGGATTTGAGAATTTGTTCGTACATGGGACCCCAATCGCAGAGTTGACCAGAAACAACTGTATTTTCACCAAATTTCTGCATGGGACTATAATGGCTGAAAGTATAGATTTGCTGTCCTTTATCGGTATGTTCCTTACCTACCTGGATCACAGTGGGAGAATCTTCAGTAAAAGCGAGGGAATCACAACCTTCAGTGATGAGAGCTTCTGCCGCTTCTTTGGCTTTGGCTGGATCATACCAGGCATAAATCCATTTTACAGAAACAGTGGCTGTTGGATTTGCTTCTTTCGCTCCAAGGGCAAATGCATTGATATGCCGAATGACTTCTGCGGTAGGAAATGCGCCGACATATCCAAGTTTATTGGATTTTGTGAGGGTTCCTGCCATGAGTCCGCATAAGTAATACGGCTGAAACAGATCGGTAAAGTAAGTGCCTACATTGGCTGACTGTTTAAAACCGGAACAATGCATAAATTTTTTGTCTGGATATTTCTTTGCTGTTTCGATTGTAGCATCCATATATCCAAAACTAGTTGTAAATACAATGTCGCATTTTTCTTCTGTGATTAGACGATCGAGTACACGAGGACAATCTGCTTCTGTAACCGATTCAACAATCACTGTTTTTAACCACGGGAATTTGGATTCTGCAAATTTTCTACCAACATCATGCGCATTGGTCCAACCATAATCTCCAACCGGGCCTACGTAAACAAAACCAGCCTTAATCGTTTTTTCAGGTACTACGACTGCAGGCTTTTTAGGTGCGCAAGAAGTAAAAACCATGGAGAAAGCTAAAAAGCATACGAACAATATGCCAAATAATTTATTATTTTTCACAAACCCCTCCTTATAAAATATTAACAACCATGGTATATAAACGGAAGCGTGTTTTGTCAACACTTTTATTGAAACCCTCAAAAAGTTAGGAGTTATTTATTGATCAAATCACTTATTTGTTTGCAGTTTGAGAAGGTTTGTGCTATATAGAGCCATGATGAGTAGCGATAATAAACCTAACAACCCGAAATTGGCTTTGATCCGGGAATCCCTTCTTCCCTTTGTGCAGGAGTATGGCATTGTGAAAGCCTATGTGTTTGGATCATTTGCTAGAGAGGAAGATACCGACCAAAGTGATGTTGATTTCTTGATTGATTTCGACAAAGAGTTTGATTTGATTGAGTTTTTTCGGTTAAAGAGTCGGTTGGAAGAAATCCTGACAAGGAAAGTAGACATCGTGGAATCGAAATCGATCAATCCTGTATTTAAAGAAAGCATTCTGAAAGATACAATTCTGTTGTATTCATCCGGATGAATACAACAGATACCGTCCTTTTATTTGATTTGCATGAGTCGAGATAGAGTTCTTCTGGAGGCTGTGATTCGAGAAATCGAAGTCCTGCCAAAATTCATAACCGATACCACACTAGAAGAGTTTATGGATTCCGAAATCAAACAAAGAGCCGTTTGTATGACGCTTCTAAATATTGGAGAGCTCTTAAAAAAAGTATCGGATCATACCAAAGAAAAGTACCATCATATAGTCTGGGAGGATATTACAAGGCTAAGAGATATAGCAGCGCATCAATACCAATCCCTCAACATGGAAAGAATCTACTATACGGCTACAAAATTTATTCCTGTATTTAAGGATAATATTAACCAGATATTAACATCGATACGCTAAAGAATAAAATTGTATTTTCATTCCTTTTGCCCTAATTTCTTATCTTCCAGCATTTCTTTCTTGATTTCCTCAAACTCATTTTCGATCTCTTTGAGTCTTATACGGCTAGCGTTGACAAGAGACATGCCTTCTTTTACCTTTGTGAGACCCATCTCGACATCAATTTCTTCGAGTTGGTCAAACCATAAATTTATCTTTTCCAGTTCTTTTAAGATTTCTGTTAAATTAATTTTTTCCATACTCACCCCTTGCTGATGATTTCATTTATCGTCGAAACAATCTCTCCATCGTTGACTTTTATCTTTATCTTTTCCTCCCGACTCACTTGATGAATGGATTTGATGACTTTTTCCCTAGAAAAAAGTATGCTGTAGCCAAGCCTGAGTTGTTTCTCAGGGCTCGATTTCTGAATTTCTTTTACCTGATGATCAATCTGGGTAGATATTGTTTCCAGTTTTGTTGAAAAGTGTGTTAAGATTTGTTTAGTCAAATCGGATTGTTTTGTTACCCATTTTTCTGTTAGAAAATGGAATTTATTCAGAATAGCGATCATCACATGGTTTAATCTTCCCACTCCTTCTTGTACTTTTTGGTAAAACAGTTCACTTTGCAGGATTGATTTTTCGATGATTCCTTTTGCTTTTGTTAGGATGGGAATGTATTGGTTCAGGATATTGGATTCGAAAAACCTGATTTTTTCAATCGCAGATTCCCAGGATCGATTGATCTCCCGGGCTACTGCAGTGGGGGTTGAGACAGCAAGGTCGGCTGTTAAACAAAACAAGGGCACGTCTTTATCATGTCCGATTCCGCAGATCACCGGTACAGGATAGTCAAGGATCGCTCTTATCAATGTTTCATTGTTAAATGCCTGCAAACTCTCCAAGCTTCCCCCACCGCGAATCACAACTAATAAATCAAGTGGTTCCTTTCGAAAAAACTGTATGGCTTGGAGTAATTCCCTTGTGGCAAGAGCTCCCTCTACTCTCGTATCATAGAGCTGAAGGTGGTAGCCAAATTTACCCAGGTTCATTAGCAAATCCTGGATCACAGCGCCATATTTAGAAGTTACAACGCCAATTCTGGTTGGAAAGGCTGGCAAATCTTTTTTTCTCTCGGAAGCGAATAGACCCTCTTCTGTCAATTTCTTTTTCAGCTCTTCATATGCCTTTTGCAAAGCTCCTTCCCCGACCAGTTCCATGCTCAAGCACCGTAGGGACAGCTTTCCGTTTGGTTTATATACATCCCCAAATCCATGAACAATCACTTCCATGCCATCTTTCGCTTCTATATTACTGATCTCATAATCTGTGCTCCACATAAAACAGGAGAGTACGCTTCCATCTTTGGGGTCGCGAATCGAGAAATATGCATGTTTGTTAAAATTGAAGCTTGATATTTCTCCCTGGACACTCACTCTTACAGGATTTAATATCGAGTTGACCAAATCCAGGTATTGGCTGACTGACAAAACTCGACCCGAGGTATCAGGTTCTTCTACTTCCACACCAGTAAACTCTCGCACAATTGCTAGAATCTCGAGTCCATATTTACTAAACTTTTTCCCGCCCAAACCTTTTATGGCTACAAATTCTTCCTGGTTTCTTGGTAGTATAGTGTTTATTTCTTCGATTGTTTTATTGTGCAGGATTTTAAAGACTTCCAAATGTTCATCCCTGCTTTTTTGAGCCCGCCAATCCTTTAACTTTTGGATGATGCCTTGTTCCATAATATATCCCCTTCGTTGAGCTTAAGTTTATCATTGGATTGATTCATAGCAATAAAAATAAGAATGTTATTTTATTTTTCTGTGCATATAATGAATGTATGATTTTTTCCGGACAGATAGTGGATATATTTGCGAATCGAATTTTTGGTGGAGAGATTCATGTTCATAATGGGAAGATCATAGACATATTAGAAACCGAAAACACCAAAGGACCTTTTTTCCTGCCTGGATTTATCGATTCCCATATTCATATTGAAAGCTCCATGCTGACACCTTCTGAATTTGGGAGAATGATTATTCCTCATGGAACCGTTGCAGTTTTGAATGATCCCCATGAAATAGCCAATGTTTGCGGAATCGATGGGGTACGGTATATGATTGAAAACAGCAGACTATGTCCCTTAAAATTCTTTTTTGGGGTTCCATCCTGCGTTCCCGCAACACCATATGAAACTTCCGGCGCTGTCATTGGAATTGCAGAAACAAAGTTACTTCTATTAAAACCAGATATCTACTTTTTAAGCGAGGTAATGAATTATCCAGCAGTAATAGCAGAAGATCCTGAAATTAAGGAAAAAATTAAGCTGGCCAAACAGTATAACAAAAGAATTGATGGACATGCCCCGGGCCTTTTCGGAAAAAGCCTTATTAAATATATTGCCGCAGGTATATCTACCGATCATGAATGCGAATCGATCGATGAAGCAAAAGACAAAATACAATTGGGCATGAAGATCCTGATTCGGGAAGGTTCTGCCGCTAAGAATTTTAAGACGTTACTACCATTGGTAGATGAATTTCCTGATAGTTGTATGTTTTGTACAGATGACCGTCATCCAGGCGATTTGTTTTCAGAACATATAGAAGGAATGGTTCGAAGAGCAATTCAATCTGGCTCCTCTATTTGGAACGTACTCCGTGCTGCCTGCAGTAATCCTGTTTTTCATTATGACTTGCCGGTAGGGCTTTTACAGAAAGGTCACTTTGCAGATTTTATCGCTGTCAATAATTTACAGGATTTCCATGTTGAAACGGTAGTAATAAACGGGGAAACTGTATTTGAAAAAGGAAAGAATTTATTTAATTCCGGATTGAGTGAACCGATTAATCACTTTGAAATTCATGAATTAAGCCTGGAGGATATACAAAGCCTAGAAGTGGAAACCAATCTTCCCATGATAGACGTCATTGACGGGCAAGTCATAACGGGTAGGATGGATTCTTTGCCATTTGATGAGGACGTATTAAAAATAATCTGTGTCAATCGGTACAACAAAGCAAAACCAGCGATTGGTTTTGTCCATGGATTTGGTTTAAAGCAAGGAGCGATTGCTTCTTCCGTTGCCCATGATTCTCACAATATTTTGGCTGTAGGCACCAATGATATTGATATACTAAGAGCTGTGAACCGAATCATACGGTCCCGAGGGGGAATTGTTGTAACATCCCCCCACAAGCAAGCCTTTTTACCTTTGCCGATTGCAGGATTAATGAGTGATCAAAGCAGTGAATTTGTGTATGCTTCTTATAAGAATTTGGAAGAAACAGCCCGGGAGTTTGGCTCCCAACTGACTGCCCCTCTGATGACGCTCTCTTTTATGGCGCTTCTCGTGATTCCCAAACTGAGACTGAGTGACAAGGGTCTATTCGATTCACAAAAATTTCAGTTTATCTAGCCTTAATGTGGAAAAAAAAGTTAGAAGATCTTCTTAATTTCGAGAAGGAATTTCATCCAGAGGCTAGAATAGAGGATTATTATAAAATTGTATTTCAATCTATTTTTGGCCCCGGACACTTAGTAAAGGATTATAAACAAATGTTCCATTTCCTGGAAGAAGAATGGGACGTGGTTATACCAGATGAATCTTTTCCGTTTGTTCAGGATATTTCAATCAATGTGCCCGTTTTTCGATTGTCGCTCCAAAAGTGCAAAGCCGAAGCCGTTTCTCTGCAATTGATTGCGGATGTTTTTTTCCAAGGATCTTCTCGGTTTCAAAATCCCCTGCAAGAAAAGTTTCCTGAGATATTGGTTGACCTTGCCGAGATTTTGGTAGATTCAAAATTTGGATTTACTCAAGGAGAAATTGAACAAGTTCTCCCATTAAATCAAGGAAGCGATTTTCCCCTGAAGCACCATTCCTGGGTATATCGGGATCTGTATCATCCTCACTACCGGGTGATTCTTGGCTCTCTTCTTCATGCATGTATTGCGTGATATTTTGTATTAAATATTAAGGTTGATTCGATGTATGAGTTCAAAAATGCCCGGATTGGATGTTGTTCAAATTTCATATTTTGCCATTGGCAAAGGGGATTTAACCATTGGTCAATGGCAAAGATCGACAGGTGGTTTGAGCTGATTTCCCGGTTTATTTTCTGCATAAACCCATGAAGAATGATACTACTTTTGATATAAGGATGGAGCATGACAGGAAATTTAAAAAAAGTCATCAAGAAAGTAAGTTGTTCCTCCAGCATTTCGATGAGTCCTGCATATTGATGATTCCATTGATTGCGAAAATGATTCATTTCGTGGATAAATAAGTTTAGTTTTGGCTGAGAAAAAATTCGTTTTAAACCGAGGTGAAATTCTACTTGGTCGGATGGATTTACTTTGACCATAAGAGATTGAATTTTGTGCCGAATACAATGTTGCAAATCAGATTTGCGGAACACTTCCAGGATGGATTGGGAAAAATCATCGTGATCCGGTCCAACCCAAAGTATCGGAGAATGCAATCCTCGATCGACGAGGTTTAAGAGAAGCTTGTAGTAGGATTCCTTTTTGTTTCTTTCTGTTATTTTTGAATAACCAATAATTTCTGCAATTCCGGTAGTCCTTATGCCAAGAGTAACCATAAGAAAATAAGTTGTGTTGTGTTCTTCGGAATAAATTGGCATCTCTGATTCAAATAGGAATGGGAACTGATCAGACAATAGTCGTGAATTCCAATCAGTATATTGGTTCTTCAATAAGCACCCTTTTTCAATTTGATTGTTTTGCATATTATTTTCTTCCATTTTTTTCACCGTACTATTTACATATTACTCTGGAAAGTGTAAAATACTTAAAGAATTTGTCAACAAAAAAAGAAAGGTGAGAAAGAAACATAGGTAGAAGCTGAAGGATCGGATAAAAGAAAGAAAAAGATGGACATGAAATGTTAGAGTTTGATAAAAATTTACCAATATATTGGCAGATTTGTGAATATATTAAGAACTTAGTTTTTACTGGTGTAATCAAACCAGGTGATTTAGCACCGTCGATTCGAAACCTGGCTGTCGAAATCAATGTGAATCCAAATACAGTCCAACGTTCTTATTTAGATCTCGAAAGAGAAGGAGTTCTTATACCTCTCCGCGGAGTGGGTGCAGTTGTTACTACTGATTTGGAAAGAATCAAACAACTCAAGCATGAGAAAATTAGGATGACGATAGAATCACTTTATGCCCAGTTAATTAAACTGGGAATGAATAATGATGAAATTTTGGATGAGATAGCAAATTACTTGCGCGAATGGGGAGTAAAAAAATGATGTTAAGCGTGAAAATTCCCTCAATTGAATTCTATCTCGATATCGGAAAAGTTCTTGGGATTATTGGCCCTGAAAATTCTGGGAAATCGATTCTATTGAATCAGATTTCAGGTCAGTCCAAGCCTGTAAAAGGGCAAATTCTTTTTTTTGATAAAAAGGTAGCAAAAGAAAACAACTCCCAGATTTCCTATTTAGCAGAAGGCAGCATTCTTCCTGGGTTTTTATCTGTGAAAGAACTTCTTGATTTTCACCAATATTTTTTTCCAGATTTCAATAAGAAATCAGCCCTGGAAATGCTAGAAACATTTAAAATTATTCCCAATAAACGAGTTAACCAATTTTCTATGCAGCTGCAAGAGCTAATAAAAATTGTTTTGACTTTTTCCCGTGATACTATTCTCTATTTAGTAGACAATCCTTTTAAAATGATTGAAAAGATTCATGAAAAGGAAGTATCAAAAATTTTGTTCTCGATTGTAAATGAAAACAGATCTATTATCATTACAGCAAGGGATATTGCTCCACTTGAGCTTGTATGCGATGATTTTTTGTTACTTTCCGGGGGGAGAATTACTTTTTACGGGGATGCAGAAGATTTTAGAATGAATAGAAAGCAGTCAATGAGTGATTTTTATCAGGAGAGTTTTACTAGATGAAAAAGTTGTGTTTATTGTTCATCTATTTTGTAAAAGAACGATATCAATTCATGCTTATATCTGTTCTATCCCTTTTCATGGTGGAAACCTATATTTTTTTCCAATTTACTCCTTATGAAAATATTTCGTATGACTACCTTCTAATAATTGGTTATCTTGTTTTTGGATTTCTTATTTTTATGAATGCATATCGATTCAATCGAAATGTTTTTGGTAGGACGCACAACTATTTTAATGCATTGCCAGTGAATGGAACTATGATTTTAGTTTCGTATGGCATTCTCAGTGCTATCGAATTTGTTTTCTATTTTGTTCCTCTTTTTTATTTTATTAGTCTTGCTCTTACAGAAGTTCCAGGTTTTTTGCCCTTGGCTTTACAAATAAAACGTATACATCAATATGCTTTTATGGGATTTTGGCAAACATGGCTCATATACATTGTTTTTTTATTATTAGCCTATTTTTCGATCATATTTAAAAAAAAGGATTTTCAATTTTTTGCCCTGTTTATTCCCCTGATTGCTATTCTAGTTGTTTTCCGATTTTGGTTTCAGACCATCCTTAAGATTGTCTTTACCATAAATCCGATTTTCCTGCTCCCGTATTCACCCATGGATATATATTTTTATGGCACACTATTGATTGTTTTTTTTGTGATCAACGGATTTGCTTTGAATCAGCGTTTTTCTAAATAAAAATTGGTTGCTGGAGGATTTAAAATGAAAAAGATCTTCAACAGTTGGGTGTTAATCTTATCTTTACTCATTTCTTTCCTGATGCCATTTTCTTTTTTTACAAAACAGGTATTTGCTTCAATTTCGGATGGCAGTGACCTTGCCGGCATCAAAGGCTATGCCTATGAATATGCCTATCTGGCTACCTCGAACTGGACAACTACTGCCATGGATCTGAAGGATGGAAATCTGATTCTTTTGACTCATCCAATCCATCTTCCAGGATTTGGCAAGACTTTATCTTTTGAAATGGCTTACAATTCAGTAAATTTTGACTTGGATATCGGGATTGGAAAGGGCTGGACCTGCAATCTCTTTGAAACAATCATCGAAAATCAGGACACCCATCAAGTCACCTATATTAATAAAACGGGTGCCGTGTTTATCTTTATATGGAATTCATCGACCGCATCGTATATTTCACCCAATGGGTTTGAAGGTAAATTGGAAAAATTAGTTGATGGATCCTATCGAATTATGGATTTAAACTCTTTTTCAATTCTTTTTTTCAGCTCCGGGAAACTTTCAAAAATATCCCGATGTAATTTGGATCTTCTCTCCATTCACTATGATTCAGCCGGAAAAGCAGATTCGATCCAGGATCTTGTTTCCCAGAGATCGATTACGATTATCTGGAGTAATGACCACATCACAGAGTTAAAAGATACGAAAAACCAGGTCTGGAAACTGAATTATTCGCAAACCAATTTTTTGCAAAGTCTCGAAAAACCAGACCAGGGAAAATCCGAATTTACGTATAATGAAGCTGGAAGAATGATAACACACAAAGACTTTAAAGGACAAATTTATGCAATATCCTATATAACGGAACAAACAAATCAGGGAAAGATTAATAAGATTTCTTTGCCTGGACCTCTTGAATATCAATTCACATATGCAGGAACCACAGACGGGTATGAGAGCAAAACAACTGTGACAGACCCAGAGAATCGATCGGTGGAATACTTTTTTGGATCAGTAAGCCACCACTTGGAAAAAGTATTAATGAAAAAAGATACAATAGAAGTGAAAACAATCTTACAATATGATAGTTTTGGTTTTTTAAGCGATATACAAGACAGTACAAATCATTCGGTAATTTTAACCAGAAACTCGGATCATCAGATTACAGAAATCACATATCCGCCCGATCAGGGAACCGTAAGCTACCAGATTCAATATTCGTATAATTCTTCTCATTTAAAAACACAAAAAAGGGAGAAAATCAATTCGACTCCTGTTTGGGCAACAACGAGTATGGAATACAATGACCAAGACAGTCCATGTAAGCCTTCAAAAATTACCGACCCGATGGGCAATGAAACAATATATGACTACAATCAAAACCAACAGATTATTTCCGTTTCAACCGGAACAGGATCTTTTCAAGAAAACAACTACAAAACAAGAACGTTTACTTATTCCAGCAATGCAAATCCATTATCCAGTATGGATCCAGAAGGAAATGAAACAATTTATACCACTAATGAGAATGGTTTTATTACCAGTCAGATACAATTCGAGGGCTCTTCTGCCAATGGTCAGGTAAAAAGCAACATTACAACATCCTATAATACTGTAAATATGCCAACGGAGCAATTAGATTCGCTGACCAGCCTTACAGCGGGAAGGCAGTATGATGGGAACGGCGCTGTAATATACAGTACTTCATTTGGCGGGTGTTCTCAGGCATCTACCTATGGTTCTTCCTATATTGCTTTGTTTAAACCTGGCACCGGAAATGGAACTCCAGTTACCTGTACAATCCAAGATTTGTATCTGTTAAACCCAACCGTATCAAAATATCTTTCTACTGAGAAATACACATCCATCGGTTCCATTGCTCCAGAACTTGTAAATTATAATCCCCTTCAATCTAGCATTACAGATTCTAGCAGTCATACAACCAACTTTGAATATTTTGGGGAAGGAACAATAAAGAAAGTAACAGATTTTATGAATCGGGAAACAGCTATAACAGTAGATGATTTTGGAAGGATTAGCAAATCAACGGATTGGAATGGTAAGGAAACAGAATTTGGTTATGACACAAACAACCGATTAATTTCAAAAAGCGAAGAAGGAAGTGGTACTTTTTATTATACTTATTTCAATACAGGAAGGCTTAGCTCTATTAACGATCCACAAAAAGGGATTACTTATTTTAGTTATAATTTACGCGGAAATCTCCTGAACGATGAAAAGGGATCGTATTCCTATGACTTGAAAGGAAGAAAAATAGCTGGCAATTACTATTCTGGATCTTCTGATACATGGAATTTTACTCGGGACGGCTATCTATCTTCCGTAAATTCGAATATATATGGAACCGATAAAGGTGGAAATGTCACACAAATTGTGAATGAATATGGAACAGCAAGCTTAACCTATATAAAATCTGAAAACTTGATTACTTCGGTTACGGGAAACAATTCAATGGGAAATTATCAACTAACGTATGGTCCCAATAAACTTGTATCTACCCTCCAGGACCTTGATAATCCAGGATTGTATCAATATGGATGGAACTCAGACAATACTTTAGCTGAATTACAGTTTCCGAATCAAACCATCCAATCGACAACATTTACGAGTAAGCATCCTGATTCTATTACAGTCAAGGATGCGCAAGACAATCGATTCCATTCTGATACAGGATACAACACAAACAATCAAGTCAGCACATTTGAATATCAGATTTTTACCGATCAGGGGAATCCATCGGAAACAACAACCGCTCAATATGACAGCCTGAACCGTGTATCCGGACTGACATATGCCCGGGACAACCAATCGATCCAATATAATTACAATTCCGCCAACGGACTACCAACTACTATAAATGTATCCGGAGCAGGCAATTACAGTATTTTCCGGACAACTTCCGGGAAAATTAACTCGATTGTTTACCCGAACAATATTGATTTTGAAGCTTTTTCCTATAACGATTCTCAGGGAAAAGTAACGAATATCCAATATCCAAACAATCGCACTCTCAGTTTTTCCTGGAATTCGAAGAATCAAATCACACAGGTTTTTGGGTTGGATAACGGCAATTCCATTTCTTACACCACTTCCTATGATGCTTTGGGGCGCATGAAAACGTATACAAAAGCGGTAAGTGGAATGCAAAGCGAGATCTGGAACTTTTCATATGGAGTGTTTGGCATCGAAAAAGCGATACGAATGTTTTATGGACTACAGGATATTGTTATGGATTTTACCACCGACCGGTATGGAAAAGTTTTGGCCATGAATTATCAGCAGACAGAAGGATACAATGGCCGCCTCTTTTATCATTACGACAATTATGGCAATACTGCTATCCTTACAGACTCCATGGGTTCGGTGAAAGTGGGATATCTTTATAAATTGCATAATGGAAAGGTAACATTTGAGTACAATCCTCAGCAAATCGTAAATTTGTTTACGGCAAATGCCCGGGGAGGGAATTTGACACTGGGGACTTTTTCTGATGAGATAAAAATCCAGATGAACCTGACTGGCAAACTTTCTATATTGAATCCCTATGGATCGGTGGATATGACAGAGCCAGGAAGCATAAACATCGATTTGTCAAAAATAAATGTAACCATCAAGGATTCTATATCCCCCTGTTTGGAAGAATGCGAAAAAAAGGGAATGGTTAAATGCTGTATAGGATACCAGTCTCAAGGGGAATGCGAGAAAAATTGCAACAAACCAGGCAGTGGTAACGACATGAATGAACAAGACCCTACAATTACTTTCGATGAATGTGTAAAAAGATGTGGTAATACCTGCAAGGAATGGGGCTGTTGCAACTCTGGTATGGAGCCGATAAGTTGATAAGAAGGTATACTGGAGGATAGAAGACAAGGAAGTTAAATGACAAAAAGAATAGGTTCTATTTTTGTTTTGATAATGGTTATATTTCTATCCTCCTGCTCACCCTTTGGCAGAGAATCCTACCAGATCAATACTTTTCCGATTGATGGTAAGTACATTCGGATTGTGGGATCCAATGGTCAAAAAATCTGTTACTTTTCCTATGACATTGATCAGGAATACAAAATCATCCAGGATAAAATTGAAATTGTAGAGTACGATTTTCGAACACTGGAACAGAAGCAAGTTTGCTCATTACCTTCAAAGAATTTATTCTTCGCTGATTTTCTGAAAACAATCATTGGCGTCTCTTACAACCAGATAGAAGAACCAATTTTGTTTTACCAATCCTTAGATAAAGGAATATCAAAAATTTTTTCGGTCTATTACAACCAGGAAAATTTGCTTTATTCTCAAGAATCAGGTGATTATCCTCTTTTTCAGGCTTTCTTTTCAAAACCAAACTTTCGAATTCGATTTAAATACTTGATACTGGCATATCCGCTTGGAACTGACAAAATGAAGCTTGTAGTAGACTCGATCGAGAATGGTCACTTGAAAACCTTTGAAATGCCAAAAGTTGATTTTTCCTGGTATGAAACAAATAACTACATCTGGTTCTTCTCCCAAGAAAACTCTCAACAGCATGATTTATATCGTCTTGATAAGTGTAAAATGATTTTTACCCGTATCGGTGAGTACAAAGATGGATCAATCATCGGGGTTGATTTTGCCGGTGATTACATTCTTATTAATGATAAAGGAAAAGAAACGATCGAGATTGTGAATCCAAAAGGAGTCCTTGGATCGATTCCCTGTGTTTTTCCGCAGCAAAATATCAATTTTGCCGTTAGTAAAGTAGTGGAGGATTATTATTCTATCTTTGTTTTGCTTCGAACAACAACCGATGGGATTGATAAAAAAGTTCCCTGGATACGATACTATCCAAAAAAGAATAAAATTGTTAGAAAAGAAATCAGCTTACCGGAAGAGTACGAAATTTATGCCAGCAAATATTACGAACGAAAGAATGATGAATTTATTTCTATAGGTCTTAGTCGAAAATCAAGAGATATGAGTCTTTTGTTTTTTTACTTTTCTAAAGGTAAGATTTCTTTCAATACTTTACAGCACAAAATAGATCCAAATATGACGATCAAGCAATTTACTTATCTACCCGGATATTATTTCACCTGGTCAGAATATACAAAAATGGAAAAATTTTCTGATTTTAACTATCAGGTGTATTACTGCAGTCTGAATAGGCTAAAACCTGTTTCCGATTTGTTTAACCAAAATCCCTAACTCCTATGATTTTAACTGAATGCCTAACCCAACAAGACCCGGACCCACGTGCACAAGCAATGTTGAGCTGATTGTCCCCTTAAATATCTGCGGAATATCAAAGCTGGCTAGTTTTTCCTGTATCTTTTTTACATATCCTAACGTTTCTTCTGATTTACCCGAGTGATAAATCCCAATTGCTTCTATCTGCTGATTACCAATAAAGGCTTTAGCGTGCTCAATAATTTTATCAATCGCCCGATTGAGTCCCATTTCTTTACCAACTTGATGAAAGACACCTTCTGCTGAAACAGAAAGGATGGGCTTGAAGTGGAGTATCTCGCCAATGGTGCCCATAATTCTGCCAATCCTCCCCCCTGCAATTAGAAACTTTAAAGAAGGGACAACGTAATAAACATGATTCTTGGTAGTATACATTTCTTTTAGATTTTCCACCAATTCTTCCAGGGTGATAGAAGGATTATCCTCAATTATCATTGCAGCTTTATAAATAATCATTCCGGTTCCTATCGAAAGAGACAGAGAATCAAAGACGGAAATTGCCACATGAGGGTGCTGTTTCATAATTTTTTTGGCTACTAGTTGAAAACTATTAAAAGTTCCACTTAAACCACTGGATAAATTGATAGCTAAGATTTGAGTATACCCCTCTGCAATCATTTCCTCGAAACAACTCACGATATCTTCATAAAAAGGCAAAGAAGTTTTTGGCATTCCTTTTTGCATATAATTGAGGAGTTGATCTTCTGTGATTTCGATTCCATTGTCTCTAAATTCACTTTTTCCCAGGATAACGCGAAGAGGAACTTTTCGAATTTGGAACCTTTGTAAAAGAAAATCTGGCAAATTTGAACCGCTATCGCAAATTATTCCTATCACATTTTCCTCCTGAAGCTGTAAAATAATATATTGTAATTATATACGAATTGGCGGGGAGGCAAACATGGATATGGAAGATGTCAAAAAAGACCGTATAGGCTTGAAGGGGAAGTTTTCCTGGTTGGAAAAGAGCAATGTAGAAACCGATCAGATGAAGGGTTTATTAAGGCCAGCCATCATAAAGGAAGCACAAAACATTTCTGTTCGAATCCCATTACCAAAACCAAACGGGGAAGTTTTGTTTTCTAATAATTTCTATCAAATTATTGAAGACAGGAAGAGCCGAAGAAATTTTAGCTCAAATTCAATTTCGATCCCTGAACTGTCATTTTTACTTTGGTCCACACAAGGGATTAAGGAGATCGGACCGAACGAAACCTTTATCCGAAAAATGGTGCCATCTGGTGGAGCCAGGCACACCTTTGAGACATACCTTTCCATCCTGAATGTAGATGGCATTGAACCTGGAATCTACCAGTATTTACCACGAAATCACGAGATTGGCTTATTGTTTCAAGACCCAGACCTAAAACAAAATATGATTCAAGTAGCAAAAGGGCAAGAATTTGTAACCAAAAGCGCTGTGACTTTTATATGGAGCTGTATACCTTACCGGGGGGAATGGCGATATCATTGGGAGTCCCATAAATTAATATTATTGGATGCAGGACACCTCTGCCAGAATTTGTATTTATCCGCAGAAGCAATTCAGGCAGGAACATGTGCGATTGGGGCTTACGACCAGGATTTTGCCGACAAATACCTTCATCTAGATGGTGAAGAGGAGTTTGTAATTTATATGGCACCTGTTGGCAAGATATAGCCGAGAGATACTAAAATGGAGAGAAACGTTCCTCCGTAAATATTTCTTGCCTCTTCATTTCATACGCACTGTTTAGATCATCAAGGTGAAATTCTTCCCATTTTGCCAGATTTTGGTAGATGGATTTTTCACCAATCTCGGTGCTTTCTTTGGCTGCATTTGTGTAGTAATCAAATGAATTTTTTTCCAGCATTATCGCAATATGAAGGGCTGAAACAATACTTTCGGATGATTGATTTGCATTCTTGAATGTATGTTGAAACAAACTTTCCCCTTCCTGACATTCTGTCATGGCAATTTTTGATAAATCAAGCCTTCCTGTCTCGGTGAGAGTTTGGATTTGCTCCATCAGAAATTCCTGGTGACGGACTTCCTCTTCCATCAGGTGAAAAAAAGATTCTTTGGATTCGACGTCTTTCGAATTTTTAGCCAGAAGATCGTAATAAAAAGCACCTTCCACTTCCATCTCATAGGCACCCTTTAAAATTCGCAATGTTTTTTCCGTATCCATCTGCTACCTCCGTAAATCTTTATGAACTCATTATACAGTATTATAATCCTATCTTATCATGACAAAAAATAAAAGTGATATGGCTGTAGATCTGGTAACCTGGTATCGACTCCATAAAAGGAGATTGCCCTGGAGATTAGGACAGGATCCATATAAGATCTGGATTTCAGAAATCATGCTCCAACAAACCAGGGTGAATGCTGTCATCGTTTTTTTTGATCGATTTATCCAGCAATTTCCAACTATCCAATCGTTAGCCGGCACCACATTAGAAGAAGTGTACCGTTTCTGGGAAGGATTGGGTTATTATGCCAGAGCCAGAATGGTCCATGAAGCTTCTAAACTTATTGTAACGAATTTTCAAGGTAAATTTCCAGATTCAGAAAAGGATATTTTATCATTGCCGGGGATTGGGGATTATACAGCCGGAGCCATCTTGAGTATAGCGTTTGGAAAGCCATACCCAGCTGTTGATGGCAATGTTCTGCGTGTTTTTGCCCGGTTACATCGAATCAAGACAAATGTATTAGACTTGGAGACAAAAAATCAAATCAAAAAATTGGTTAAACAATCCATGTTTCGCGATTCTCCCTCGGATTATACCCAGGCTATAATGGAGCTGGGCGCCTTGATTTGTCTGCCAAAAAATCCAAAATGTCCCCGCTGTCCCGTTCAGCAGTATTGTTTGGCTAACCAGGAAGGATTACAGAACGAGCTTCCGATTCGGCAATTGAAACAGAAAGTCAAAAATTTAAATTTGATGGTTTTTTGGATCCACAACCCGGAAAAGTTTTTGATTCAAAAAAGAAATGCAAAAGGATTGCTGGGAGGTTTTTGGGAACTGCCAAATATTTCTGACACAGAACCACATGAACTTTTTGAAATTACAAAAGAGATTCAGAAAAAATATGGATTCACATCAAACGAAGCCCGGTATTTATTCTCTGCAAAACACCAGTTCAGCCATTTATGCTGGAACATGAAAGTCTATGAATTTTTAACGGATGAAATTTATTTTGTAAACACAAAAACTGTCCGATGGATCAATAAATCTGAAGCAGAAAATTATCCAATTGCCACCGCTTTTCGAAAAATCTTAAAAATTATTCTTCCCGGCAATTCTTAACTTTTACTCCACAGCCTGAACAAGATTCACTATACCAACAGAAAGGTTCTCCACAAGAAGGACAAGACCAGCGTTTTGACTGTTCCTCAAGCCATGCGACCGCTCCCACATCCTTCATACGGTCTAGATTCTGGATGGCGCAATTATGGTGAGGGTATTCATCTGCTACCATAGTTTTTAAGGAGGCACAAGGATATTCCTGGCAGTCGAAACAATAAACAACATTGTGATCATCACAACACTTTGCTGTCTTGCATTCCTTTCCCCAGGATTTTTCGTCCAAATCCCCGCATCCGGTACAGTGAATATCTTTTTCAGCAACACCGATCGCTTTTGACAAAGCTGGTCTAATTTCTGGATGGCTGATTGCTTTATTAAAATCACATGCTCCGCAATAAATTCCACATCTTCCCGCTAAAGCTGTCTTTTTCATTTTTACTCCTTCCTTTCCTCCACTAACTCTTTAAACCTTCTGTAACAAATTGCCGATTGAATCGCTTTTTACTGAAACTCTAGCTTATCATCAAAATGAAAAATTATTTTATTCGGCATAACCTCTCCCAAACTTACTTTCTATATCCTATTCTAACCTATTTTTAATTGCACTTGCAATAAGAGTTTTAATTGCAATGCAAATAAAAAGTACCTTTTTTATTGCCTTCTTTCCTCAATTTTCCAGCATCCACCAACTTTTATTTTCATTCCTACTCATCTAGCATTAACTTATTTTTAGATTTTTTGAGTTTCTTTAGCTGATCTCTTTCAATTTCGGTAATCTATGATTTTCTTAGGAGCAGAGCCAGCTTGTACGATTTTGCTGACCCCAGCAAAATGGTCAAAAGTTTTGTACTCTTTACTCTCTAGATTACTCATCAATTCGCCTCTTTTTATCAAGAATATCACTTACTGTTCCTATTGTAGGAAAGTTGGTTATGTTTTTTTTCCTTTCAATTCCTGGTTTCTTGAGTTTTATTAGTAATGCTCTCAAACAAGATGTTAATCATAAAGCATGATGATTTTGCCCTTCAGAATATGTAGCGATTTACATTTAGGGCACCTTGGCTTAGCAAAAAACTTAAATTCTCCTCCACATTTGCACTTTCCTGCAAATTTTTCTATCTTACTAAGATTCTCATCCTTTTTTGTGAAAAGTTTAGGAACAATATAAGGATTTGCCTTGAGTTTGTCAGTAATCTTCTCAAAACTGATACTCTTTGTTTTTCCACACTTGTTGCATCGTAGGAGATGAAAGAAAAATCCTCCCCCATCTTCCAGTTTAAATATGTATCCACACTCCTGACAGGTTGCTTCTATGGTATGTCCCATACGTTAATCCTCATCTCTTATGCCTGGATAATGAACCTCTTGGAAAGTATGCTCTTCCAATATCTTTGCTAGAGCAAAGAAAGGCTTTGGCTGGTCATTAGAACCTACCTTTCTAATGAATGCATCTTTCGTCATAATATCCAGAGCCCAATCATAGCCATCTAAAACTAATTTCCTGTCATAGGTACCCATCCATAAAAGAAAATTCATTTTCTCAAGTGTTTGATACAACAGATTCCATTCAGAGCGATTAAACCTTTTTCCATAAGGGTAAACATGCTCTGGATCAAATGACAAGTAATCATTATTATCCCAGCAAATTGCATGTTCTGTAAAATCGATCAAGAAATGCACCCGGGAGAGATCAAAACAACCTCCTGCTTCAAAATGGATTTTTTGGATATCCTTAAATTGCAAAGAGTCGTTACATCCATAATACCACCTATATCCGCAAAACCGGCACCACCAGTCATAGTTTGCATTATCTTTTACATTTCCTGATAATAAATAGAACTTTCTATCTATCTTCTCAGGATGTGGTAAATATATTTTTTGTTTGACATTCTTACGTCCACAGATAGGGCATTTGGGAAATTCTTCCTTTGGAATAATACGATTGATGATTTCCCTGTTTGGTTTAACAACAGTTGCTTGTACCTCTTGTTTCCATGGCTTATATTGCCTAGGTTTCCATTTACGGGGAGTCGTATTCGTCATAGTGATAGTCAGCATTTTTTTGTTAGGATCCTTAAAATCCCAAAGAATCTGCTGGATGTCGTGCACTCCTAGATCTTGCCCTGCATAAGTCTTCATCAGCTGGCACCAATTGATCCATGATTTTGGATAGGAATTATTTCCTTCTTTGCAGATTTCTATTCCTTGCATTTGAATTACGATTCTCCAGCTATACTTATCCCGAATCTCTTGGTGTTTGCCTGGTGGTATGCCTGTATATTCGTATTTCCACTGCAAAAGACCTGTCTTTTCTATTCCTTGGCGTAAATCTGCCATATCTTTCTCCGAGATAGGTTTTTTATATTCCATTATTGTTGAGTTTTTAATATCTTCCCGGGTGGGCACACTATCTACCGTGCCCCATGCAATAGTCTTTGCAGAAAAATCTATCTTGTATTGCCAACTCTTTTGGATGATTAGAGGTCCGATGTCGAAATAGATTGTCAGGATCTCGCTCCATTTTTTTGGATCTGCATGTATGGTATGCCATAAACTGTTGCAAATCACACAATGCCATTGGTATGCTTCTTCATTTGTCGGTTGATCGACAATTTTAATTATGCTTTCATCCTTGGAACCAGATTTTTGACAATACAAGATCGGTACAACATAATCAGACGATCCACAATTTGGACAAGTTGGATTAGTCATTACGATTTAACTCACTCCTATACACTCCTATAAATACTTTTAATCTATTATTAGATTTCAACTTACATTCCTCTATGAGGAGTGATAAAATCCAGTTCAATTTGTTAGAGTTCATTTAAGAAAGTGTCATCCTTGTCTTGCTTTTGGTTCGTTGGATATTTGGATATAAACCAACCACCATCTCCAGCAGGAACAACTTTCCTTTGACAAAGATTTCGAAAGTAATCTAGTGAATGGAAGTACAATAATTTGTTCTCAGCATATTCAAGATGTTGAGCTTCTTGAATGTTAAAGAGGATCAATTCAAAATTTGAAGATTGTAAAACAGCAATTTGTGGTAAATTATCCGATCTTCGAAGAATAAGTTCATCTTTTATAATACCTTCTACTGTATAATGACTAAACAATGTATGAAAAATTTCATTGACTGAAGAATCCCCTATGATCGATCGGTGCATAAAATCCCTTTTAGTTAAATAAACATCGATCGTGTTTTTGTAAATTGAATCACTAAAAATTTCCATCTCATTCTGAATATCTTTCTCTGTAAAAATGGTTTCCAAGGTTTTTGTTAATTCAAACCGGCATAAAGGAAGCGGATACTTTATTAGTATCTTAGAAACAGCTAAAGGAGCATCCAGAACATTGGATCTATCCTTTAATGATCTTTGACCATCAACAATTAAATGAGTTTCTCCGCTCTGTTTTAATTTTTTCTGCTTTCCGTGGTAGGTTAGATGCGTGTTATCTGTACTGACAATTTCATTAGTTATTTTTCCATTAAAAAAATGATAGCAATGAAAAAGTGGTGGGATTTGGATAAAAACATCAATATTATTGTGTTCCTCAGAAAGTTTCAAAGCTAAAACAGTTTTACCTTGCAAATTAATTTTAAGAAAATTTGATTTTTCATGACTGCTAAAAAAAGATGTAAATCTACTAAAACCCTCTATTGTTCTGTCAATCATGGTTTACCTTTTGTCCAATCATTCATCATAATTCACCAGGATAGGATTTTTGAAGGAGGGATTGGAGGTGGATTTCCAGTTCTGCGGATTGGGTTTCTTGGGTACTCATCAATCACACTCCAAACAATCTGGTTGTTTTATTAAGGGTATATGGTCTGTAAATCGCAGCATTGACAAATCCAACAGCCAATATACTCAAGATTCATCCTTCTTTGTCTCTAAAAGCTTCTTAACTTCGCGATCAAAATCTGATTCATAAAGCTGATCCTGAATGATTCGGTATTTTTCATACTCACTTTCAGCAAAAGTTTTAGCTATCTCTGCGGTTACTCTACCAGGATTATCCAGAATTTCCCGTTGATTGAACTGTAAAAATGCATTTAATTTGTTTGCCCAATCTTCCATAGTCATTGGTATATTACGTTCTGCTTGGTCTTCTGCATAATCAAGATACATCGTAACAAAACGATCAAGTGATCGAATTTCCTTTTCAGTTAGATAATTTTTTGCAATGGAGACATCAGATTTTATTATTTTTCCATAGGGTGATCTTTTCCAATTTGTAAGCCCCATATGTTCTTTTTCACTATTTGCTCTATCAACTACTAATTCGGAAGCAGTATGACCATGAATTGCAAAATGAAGTTTATTTTGGACGGTTGCAAAGAAGGTCTTTGTAATTTCTGCATCTTTATTGTAATCCATTGCAGTGGAGTATATATCAGCTATTTTTTGGTAGAATTTACGTTCACTTGCTCGGATCTCACGAATTTCTTCCAAAAGATTGTCAAAATATTCTTGTGTAAAAAATGCTCCATTCTTTAACCGTTCCTTATCTAAAACATAACCACGGATTGAAAAATCTCTCAAAATATTGATAGCCCATTGACGGAACTGTGTTGCTCTTTCAGAATTGACTCTAAAGCCAATAGCGATGATGGCATCAAGGTTATAATATTTAGTCAGGTAGCTTTTACCATCGGTAGCAGTTTGTCGGAAATCCCGACACACTGAATTTTCTAACAGTTCCTTTGTATCAAAAATATTTTGTAGATGTTCAGCAATGGTGCTTCGTCCTTTATCAAAAAGCACACCAATTAGTTTTTGAGTAAGCCAAACAGTTTCATCTTCGATGTGAACCTCAATAGTGTTTTCACCAGACTGTTTTGAGAAGATTAAGAATTCTGCAGTACTATTGCGGATCATTAAACCGTCTTTCTTTTGATTATCGGGTATCTTTTTCAAACTTTTTCTCCTTATGATACATAATATATTTCTACAATTCACCACGAAAGGATTTTTGGAGGTGGGATTGGGGATGGTTTTCTCGATCTTGAGAATGTTTATATAAATTATCTTCAACTTTTGATTCTATCAACTCTCCAAAAATCTGGTCCATCCGCTCTTCTAGATTCTTCTTATATTGTCTAAAAGTGATTTTATCACCATACATTAACGGAATAGATTCACAGAGAATTTTGACCTCTCTCCCATCACTCCGATAAGGATCTTGGACAGTCACGCACTTTAAAAGTTCTCTTTCGCTTTCCGGGAAGATCATCATCCCTTTTTTAGCTGATGGAATAGCAATGCTATAGGCAATCATTTGATAGTAATTTGAATTGTCTGCAGAATATTTATATTTAGCATCCATAATATATTCATGTTCTTTTGTATGTCTGTTTTGTAGTAAAATATCAGGTCGGATATCAATCGTTTTTTCAATCACAAGATTTTCAATGGTTTCTTGGGGTATCACGGAGTAATCTCTATATTTATGAAGAATAACTTTCTGAGCTACTTCTGTTACTAAATCTTCGAATAGTTGGTTCATATTCACAAGAAAGTTGTATCCTTTTGCTTTTCCCTTAGATTCAGATCGAATAAAACATCT
>Ga0247841_10002080_pt1 | contig 41499 bp, 42 predicted proteins | sample LaCruzMarch2015__2_FD_192410 | JGI IMG/M metagenome (GOLD analysis project Ga0247841, IMG submission 192410) | Freshwater microbial communities from meromictic Lake La Cruz, Castile-La Mancha, Spain - LaCruzMarch2015_18m | ecosystem: Environmental > Aquatic > Freshwater > Lake | place: Spain...
AAAAGTCAAGCAGCGAGTAAACATTATATTTTAAGCTGTCTCGGTCGCTCAACCGTCTCAGCTGAGTCGCTCGCTCGATAGAAAATGTTGACTGCGGAGAGGGTGGGACTCGAACCCACAAGACGGTATAACCCGTCAGAGTTTAGCAAACTCTTGCAATAACCATTATGCGACCTCTCCATTTGTTTTTATACTAGCTTTTAAAAATGAGAAAGTCAATTTGCCATTTGATAATTTTTATGCTAAAAATAGAAAATTGGAGGAGTCGCATAGCGGCTATTGCACCGGTCTTGAAAACCGGAACCCCTCACGGGGTTCGTGAGTTCGAGTCTCACCTCCTCCGCATCACGCACAGATAGAGGCCAAAGCCTCTTTTTTGTTTCCATTACCATTTATTTTGGCCAATTCAAACTCTGATAATTAATTGATTTTGAGGTAATTATATTGTATTCTAACAAATACATGCGCCCGTAGCTCAACGGATAGAGCGCAGCCCTGCGAAGGCTGAAATACAGGTTCGATTCCTGTCGGGCGCACATAAAAAGTTATAAAAAATTTGATGACAAACATAATACCAAAGGTTTTAATAGTTTTTGTGGCCGTAATTATTGTAGTAGTGGCGATGGGTTTTTTATATGCGGGCCCACAATTAATGTCGCTTTTCAGTAAGCCAGAAGCAATCAGCATACAAGACAAACAAATACTATATACTGCAGAGCCTCTCAAGGTAGATATAAGCTATCCACAAATTGCTGGCTTAGATGATTTTAATCAAAGATCAAAAGCTTTAGTAGAAAAAGAAATAAATGATTTCAAAAAAAATGCGCTCGACAACGATGAGGCGGTGAAAGCGACTGATCCTACAAACTACGAGAAATTTCCTAGAGAATACGAACTCAATATTTCATATACTGCCGGGCAAGTCGATCGCGACATAATCAGCACAATTTTTAGCGTATATAAATTTGAAGGTGGCGCACACGGAACAAGCTATTTTGCGCCACTAAACTATGACCCAAAATTAAAACAAGAAATAAAATTGGCGGATATGTTTTTAGACCAGCCAGATTATTTACAAAAAATTTCTGCCTTTTGTATAGCCGACTTAACGAAACAAATAGCGGCAAACTTGGGTAACACAAGTGGCACGTGGATTGCCGAGGGCGCAGGACCAAAAGAAGAAAATTTCCAATTTTTTGTAATAAACAAAGACAGTATTGTTTTTTATTTTCCTCAGTATCAGGTTGCCTACGGCGCCGCCGGAGACTTTAAAGTCACAATGCCAAGATAAGATTATTCAACAAAAAATCCGCGAATACAATTTCGCGGATTTTTTTAATTTGTTATATTATTGTTTATCGGACCACCTACTAAGATCTACTTTTTCAGCTGTTTTTGGCATAGCCCCGACTCTACCCCTCAGGGCTTTTGCGGCTTCACCAAGAAAATCGGATATGTCTTTTTGCCTTCCCTCGTGTAGATCTTTGCTTGATTCGCCAGACTCAGACTGAAAATTGAGCGCATCAAGAAATGCATTTAAATTGTTAGCAATTTCCGAATTATTTCCGGTTCTATGCATCAGCTGCAACAAAACCGTTCCAAATTTTGCACTTTGGAGTTCTTGTAACTGCTTTTGAGTCTCTGTAGAATTCAGCCTGCTCTGTTCAAGTTTTTGTAAAATAGGATTATCTTCGCCCAACTCCTGCCCTCCTCTAACTTGTTCGCTTAAGTCCCTATTCATAAATTATATATTTTTAATAATATTAATTTTTCTTTTAGTTTACCCCCACCGCAAGCAGGTTGTCAATGCTATTTTAGTTTGTTGTCTTAACCCCTGTCTTTTGATAATATACACTATATGGACGTTGTAACACTTCAAACGGCTGTAGAAAAATTGCCAAGGATTGGGCCAGCTTACGCTAAAAGACTAAAAAAATTCGGCATAAAAACTGTGCAGGATCTGCTTTTTTATTTCCCTGCAAGATATGATGATTTTTCTGAAATAATTACAATAAGCCAGGCAAAAAATAAACTAGGCGAAACCGCCTGCGTGCAAGGAGAAATTATAGAAATTGAAACAACTAATTCGGTTTATGGAAGAATGGCAATTACCAAAGCCACACTGCAAGACAGAACTGCCCAAATTAAAATTATGTGGTTTAACCAACCATATTTAGAAAAATCATTAAAAGAAAATGATTTTATTTGTGTGGCAGGAAAAATTAGTTTAAGTAAAGAAGGGTTATTTTTTAACTCACCAGCCTACGAAAGAATAAATGAAATAGGCGAAAACGAAGAACTAACTCACACGGGCAGAATTGTGCCAGTTTATTCTGAAACAAGGGGCGTAACTTCAAGGTGGCTACGATACATAATAAAACCTTTGCTTTATAGGTTTTGCGACCAGATACAAGAATCTTTGCCAAAAGAAATCATAAAAAAATATAAATTTTTGCCAATGCAAGAAGCTGTTTGGCAACTGCACTTTCCAGACTCATTTGAACACGCGGACGCAGCCAAGGCGCGTTTTTCTTTTGAAGAATTGTTTTTAATTCAGCTTAATGTTTTAAAAGAAAAAATAAAGCTGATGCAAAAAAAAGCACACGAGTGCCCAATGAATGCCGATTTGATGAAAAAATTTACAGACTCTTTGCCATTTCAGCTTACCGACTCACAAAAAAAATGCGCATTTGCAATTTTAAAAGATTTAGAGAAACCAGTTCCAATGTCTAGGTTGCTAGAGGGCGATGTTGGCTCAGGCAAAACGGTTGTAGCAACAATGGCGGCGCTAAATACAGTTAAACATGGCCATCACGTTGCATTTATGGCGCCAACAGAAATTTTAGCAAAACAACATTTTAAAACTGTGTCCTTGGCACTAAAAGACTTCGCTGTAAAAGTTGGAATGATGACTGGCAAAGACGCCCGCATTTATAAAGATGGAGAAACTTTTGAGGTTTCGAAAAAGAGCTTCAACGGTGATTTAGAAAACGGCCAACTAGACATTGTAATTGGCACCCATTCTTTAATTCAAAAAAACGTTGAGTTTAAAGATTTAGCCTTGGTAATTTTAGACGAACAACATAGGTTTGGCGTAGAACAAAGAGACCATTTGATAAAGGGTAAAAAATTAGTCCCCCACTTGCTTTCAATGACAGCCACCCCAATTCCGCGCACTTTGGCATTAACCGTTTATGGAGACCTAGATTTATCTTTGATAGACGAAATGCCAGCTAACAGAAAAAAAATAAAAACAATTATCGTAGAACCAAGTCAACGAAAAGAAGCCTACGAATTTATTAAAAAAGAAGTTGCTGGCGGAAAGGGGGTGTTTGTCATTTTCCCCAAAATTGAATCTACGGCCAGCAAACTTAAAGAAGCCCTCGAAAAAAATGGCCCGATAACCGGTAGCTTTGTCCCGCAAAACTATGCAGCCATAGGTGGCCTAGGAATTTTGGCTGTAAACGAAGTAAAAGCATTAAAAGAAGAATATGAAAGATTATCGAAAGAAGTTTTTCCAGATTTAAGAATTACAATGCTACACGGAAAAATGAAAGCCCCAGAAAAAGAAAGAATAATGTTAGACTTCAAAAAAGGCGAAATTGATATTTTGCTTTCGACTTCTGTTGTTGAAGTTGGCGTTGATGTTCCACGGGCTACAATTATGATGATTGAAGGAGCTGAACGTTTTGGGCTTTCACAGCTCCACCAATTCCGAGGACGTGTTGGCAGAAGTGACATGCAATCATATTGCTTTTTATTTACCACAGACCCCAGCATGCTAAACCGCCGTCGATTAAAGGCGTTAGTCGAATCAAACAATGGTTTTGAGCTAGCTGAAAAAGATTTAGAAATTCGCGGGCCAGGAAGTTTATATGGAACCGTTCAATCTGGAATTCCAGATATGGCGATGCAGGGATTATCTAATATATTTTTAGTTGAAAAAACCCGCGCTGCCGCGAAAGAACTGCTAGAAAAGGATCCCGAACTAAAAAACTATCCCGAACTCAAAGAACGCCTGAAGCAATTCCAATCCCGAATCCACTTTGAATAAACAAAAACGTCCTGATGCACATCAGGACGTTTTTTTATTACTATTTACGTACTTTTTCAGTAACCCAGAAGCCCATGTACTTTCCTAACATCAAACGAATTTGAGCATCTAGGCATGGGGCCGAACCGAACAAAATTAAAGTTATCGGCAAAAACACCCATTGCAAAAACACAGTTGATTTTTTAATCCATCTTATATACCACTTCATATCCCTTGATACCGGAGGCAAAAGCATTGTGCTTAAAATTGCCGACACAATCATGCCCAACATAGAAACCGTCATTATCTGGCTAGTTAAAATTGGCAAGTTAAAAGACAAAACAGAAAAGTTAAAATTTTGACCGCCCAAAAGTATTGGTAACCAGCCCAACAAAAACAATAATAGTGCGGCAGTTGCCCAAGACCAAAATCCATCTAAAATTGTATAAAGGTGGTTTACCTTGTGCCAAAATGGAATTTTTTTATTGTTTAAAAATCCAAACATTATATATGGAATTTCGTCGCACCCCCACGCCCAACGCTTTTGCTGCCTATATTGGTTTAAAATAGTGCGCCAAAAACCATTTGCCATTACAGCGTCCATAGACACCAAATAATAAATTGGAACTACCCTATAGTTGCCGTCATATTGCAAATATGCTTTCCAAAAAATTCTTGAGTCATCAGAAACCACATTGGCAGGATACCCAACTTCAAAAAAAACTTTGCCCGGAGTCGAATGCGATGAATAGGTTGTTAATTTTTCAGATCTTTCTTGTTGAATCATCTGCCAAAAAGTGTTTGACGTAGAAACAACTCTAGAAAATAAGTTAGCTGACCAAATATTATTGTTATAAACTGGTACAGGCTGATAACTGGCGTTTACTGGATTTTTTTCTGTTAAATAATACCAAGTTAAACAAGCAAAATATTGCGAAAAGACCTTTGTATCAATGTCAAAAGTAGAAACCAAAATGTTTTCATATGGAATTTTAAGCGCGTCAATAATTTTTTCTCTAACTTCTCTGCCAGCAAACGCAGTGTTAGAGCCCTTGCCAGCAATTTCGCCAGCCACATTGTCTGGATGTACAGTAACTAAAAATTTAAAAAACTTATTAGAATATTTTTCTGCAATTTCTCTTGCCTGTTTTTCAAAAAAGTCACCCGCCCTTCCCTCTACCGCAAAAACCACAATCATCTTTTCTTTAGGATAATTAGAACTCACCAAAGTCTCGATGCTCTCTTCTATAATGTCTTTGCTCTCTTTATAAGAAGGAAAAATTACAACGTGAAAAATATCTTTCCATTTTCCACCGTCAATCTTCTTTAAGTCGCGGAGCCAATCCCTTTTCATGTTATGCTTTACCCTAAAATAACCAACTGTTTGGTGCAGCGAAAAATAAAATATTCTAAACAAATAATAAAAACAAAAACATATAATAAAAATGGCAACCCAAAAAGGTATCAACCAAGAAAAAACCAACACACCTAAAAGTGTGCCCAAACTCAGAATTCCAGGAACCATCTCAAAAAATCTGTATAATACTCTGTCCCTTGGATTTTTTATATCCGAGGCTTTAGAGATATCTAGGTATCCTTCTTTATCCATATCTTTTAGTGAATAAAAATTATTAATGGGGGGTAAAATTTATGATATCATCTAATCTATAATATAAATCATAAGAAATCAACCTACCACCTGATTCGCTGTTTCGTTGTCACCACAAATCTTTTACAAAAGAGTGCCCGTGGCGTAAATTTTAAATAGAAACAAAAATTCGGATATAAGACTAAATTTTTTAATCTTTGAACGTCCATAACTTATTCCCTAAAAAATTTACAGCTAATGATGGAATAATCGCAAGTGCCTGAGAAATTAAATAATAAACTCCTATGGCCTCTGTTAAAAAATATAGAAAAAACAGGTTAAACGACAAAGCGATAACGCTTACCAATGAAAATTTGATAAATTCTTGGCCCCACATCATTCCCCCATGTTTGAATGTCCAAGTTTTGTTTAAAATAAAATTGTTTGTCATTGCAAAAACAAAAGAAAAAACAGCGGACAGAATATAGTATATCTTTAAAAATTCTGTGAGGCAGTAGAAAACTAAGAAATTCAAAATTGTCCCAGAAAGTCCCACAACAGAAAATTTCAAAAACTGTGGAATCCACCCTATTTTTATTAAATCTACAATTGATTCTATCATCCCCTTAAGCCGAACCCTTGTTTCAGGACTATTCGTCCAAACAACCGGAACTTCTTTGATCTTATAGCCCAATCTTTGGCCAATTATTAAGATTTCAGAATCAAATGAAAAACCATTGGTTCTACACCTTGGCAGAATATCACTCACGCTCTTTGAGCTGAATATCTTAAAACCACATTGTGTATCTCTTATATCTCTTAAGCCCACAACTGCGTGAGACAGAAGTCTGTATATTGTGCCGAGAACTTTCCTGTGCAGAGGCTGGCCAACCATTATTTTTGCGCCCTTTATGCTACGCGAACCGACGATTATGTCATATCTTTCTTTAAAATAAGGTAAAAATTTTTCTATCTCTTCAATTGGTGTAGAGCTGTCTGCATCAGTAAAAAGTCTGACATCGCCGCTTGCCGCCAACAAACCATGTCTTACTGCGTGCCCCTTTCCTTGATTTCTTTTATCATCGATTATCGCTAAATTTGAGATCTTTGTCTTCAATCTTTCTAAGACCCCCACGGTTTCATCCTCAGAGCCATCATTCACAACTAAAATCTCGTAATCGTAAGTCTGCCTTTTTAAATAACCATCTATACTAAGCAAGGTTTTAGTTATTCTTCTTTCTTCGTTGTATGCGGGTATTATTACTGATAAATACATTTTTTTAAATTAGCCGATAAACGACTACTATTTATTGACATAAACTTTATTCAAAATTTTTCTGGCAAATAAACCATACGTCCGTTCTTTCTGTTATTTTTTTAGAATAATGACGGCATTGTCTTCATAGGCGACGTGCCAACCAAAATCTATAAGCTCATTATATATATTTTTGTGCGGCGGGTATGCTCCAATAATCTTTGAAATCCAGCTATGTTTTTCTAAAAATATTGCAATTCTGTTTTTTGGCTTGTTTTGATAATCCGAATATTTTGTTGCTTGAGCCTCTATGTCTCTATTCAAAATGGCTATTTTAATGTCATATTTTTTTAGAAGATCTTCCGTACCGTTCTGTGCCTCCATCATCTTAACATAATCGCCAAAAACAAACGCACCGCTAGCCCGCCAACTTGGCATCCTGCCATCTATAAAAACTTTTCTTTCGGGCAGTCTCCAAATCAAATACCCCCCCCAACCGTATTCATTTAGTAGATTATCGGAGAGGGGCAATGTTTTCAAAAATTTTACGGCCTGAACGGGGTATGCGGTGCCGACACCATTTCTAAGATTGTTAACAATATATGGGTAAGAGCCTAAAATAAACCACCCTAAAACAATTAAAGCTATGGCCCATTTTTTAAAACCACCGAACATTACTTCTAACATTTTTCGGCTGGTTTCTCCGCTTAAAACTTCCTTTCGAAAGTAAAAAATAAGTTCTGTAAAAATTGGAATAGTCAAAACAATGAATATCAGAAGATTGCGCCGGCTCAAAAGGGCAAAGACAAAAAATATCAAAACTAAAACAAAATTATTAAATTCAACTTTTTTTCGAAAAACGACGAAAAAACTCAAAAACATCACCAAATATGAGACTCTAAATATTAAACCTAGAGAGGGAGTCATGACAAATAGCGGCACCCATTCAGAAATATGAGATTTCAAAAAAGAGTCTCCGATGGAGCTAAAAATTTCTATGTAAATCCTGGGACCGTATGGATTCAAGATGGTTATAACAGCCGAAATAATTAATAAAAGCGATAAAATTTTTATTTTTCTATTGGACCGCTCCCTTGATTCCTCTATAATGTTTTGTCCATAAAATAATTTCGATAAAATTAGTTTCCTGAACATTTTGGTTTTTTTAAAAATCTCTAGCAATAGTAATAAAAAAATTAGGACAAGGCCGATTACAAATCCCCCATGCAGGTTTGTCCAAACTAAAAATATAATCGGACAGATATATACCAGTCGGGTATAAGGGTTTTGTAAAAATCTTTCGAGAATAACTAGGAGGCCTGCAAAAAAGAAAACCGTCAAAAGCTGAGGTCTAATTCCTAAAAACCCAAGTAAAGCGAGATATCCTAGAACAACCGGTAGTAAATAATAAAAAAAACGCGCTCTTTTTGTAAGAACGACAAAGGCTAAGGTAAAAATAGTTAAAAAAGCTAGTAGTAAAATTTGATAACCGAAAAGAGAATAGATTTTATAGATTATAACATCAGTCAACCACTCATGATCAATCCATGGGAAATGTGGCATTGTATAGGTATACCAATCAACTTTTGGTACTCCCCTTTCTAAGATTAATTGCCCGGTTTTTAAATGCCAGCCGAAATCTGGATCGAGAGAATTAAAGGTTGTAGAATATCCTAGACCCAATAAAAAAACAAACAAAACAAAAACAAAAAGTATATATTTTTGTTTAACTATGTTTGTGAGATTGAGCACTTTATTTATGTCTATATAAGACGAGGTGGATCCGCTAAACGAAACCATCAAACGTGAAACGTTGTGGCCCTAACCGGATTTGAACCGGTGTTTTAAGCTTGAAAAGCTCGCGTCCTAGACCAGGCTAGACGATAGGGCCATTACCTACATACTCTATAACAAAAATTGATTTTTTTCAAGTTTTAGGTTAAAAACAATACATGAAAATACTCGCAATAGAAACATCTTGCGACGACACCGGAATTGCAATTTTAGAAGTTAAGGGTGATAAAAACCCTGTTTTTACTGTTTTATCAAATATTATAGCCTCACAGATTGAAGTGCACCAAAAATATGGTGGGGTTTTTCCTGCAATGGCAAAACGCGAGCACCAGAAGAATTTAGTGCCCACCTTGGTTGAAGTGCTTAAAAGGGCAGGAATGCTTAAAGAAAAAACATCAGAATTAAAAAATAAAAATTTAGATACAATTTTAGAGCGCGAACAAGAACTTCAAAAACAACTTATTCCATTTTTTAAAAAACATGCAAAACCAGACATAGATTTAATTGCTATTACAAATGGCCCAGGATTAGAGCCTTGTTTGTGGACTGGGGTTAACTTTGCTAAAGCTCTTTCGGCTTTTTGGAATATTCCAGCTATTCCAGTAAACCACATCGAATCTCATATTTTAGTAAATTTACTCGATGACCCTTCGGCAAGCTCAGGGCAGGTAAAATTCCCTGCGATAGCTTTGGTTGTCTCTGGCGGGCACACTCAAATTATTTTAGTTAGAGGAATTGGCAAATATAAAATACTTGGCGAAACCAGAGACGATGCAGCTGGCGAATGTTTTGATAAATGTGCAAAATTATTGGGCTTAGGTTATCCTGGCGGACCAATTATTTCTAAATTAGCCGAGGGCATAGAAACTCACAGAGCCCTCCCCCGCCCAATGGTTGGCACAAAAGATTATGATTTCAGTTTCTCTGGATTAAAAACTGCTGTTCTGTATGCAGACAGAAAAATTTCAAACAAAAATGCACAATACAAAAAGCAAATGTCAGCTGAAGTCCAGCAAGCAATAATTGATGTGTTAATTAAAAAAACAATCAAGGCTGTAAAAGATTTTAAAGCAAAGTCTTTAATTTTAGGCGGAGGAGTTTCGGCCAACCAAGAACTAAGAAAACAATTCCAAACCAAATTAGAAAAAGAATCTCCTCAAATAAACTTTATTGCACCAAAACCATCTCTATCAACAGACAACGGCTTAATGACCGCAATAACTGGTTTTTATCACAAAAAAAATACCAAAAAATGGCAAGATATTGAAGCAAACGGCAATTTAAGGGTAGAATAAATAAATCAACACATGGAATTACCATCGCAATACAACGCAAAAGAGGTTGAAGATAAAATTTACCAGCTTTGGGAAAAAAGCGGTTTTTTTAATCCTGATAAACTCCCCTCTCGCCACAAAAAGCCTTTCACTATAATAATGCCTCCACCAAACGCAAATGGCAGTTTACACATAGGCCACGCGCTTTTTGTGACCTTAGAAGACATAATGATTAGGTACAACAGAATGAAAGGCATGAAAGCTTTATGGCTCCCGGGGGCCGACCACGCTGGTTTTGAAACACAGGTTGTTTATGACAAAAAATTAGAAAAAGATGGCAGAAACAGATTTGAAATTCCAAAAGAACAACTCTATAAAGAAATTTTAGAGTTTACCCTAACAAACAAAAAAGTGATGGAGCACCAGTTAAAAAAACTTGGAGCTTCGTGTGACTGGTCGCGTGAAAAGTTTACCTTAGACGAAAATATTATAAAAATTGTTTATGAAACTTTCGAAAAACTAAAAAAAGATAATTTAGTTTACAAAGGAAAAAGAATTGTAAACTGGTGCATAAAACACCAGACTTCCCTATCTGACGTTGAAATTAAATATGAAGAAAGAGTTGACCCGCTTTATTTTATAAAATATGGCCCATTGGAATTGGCAACCGTAAGACTAGAAACAAAATTTGGTGACACTGGAGTTGCCGTAAATCCAAAAGATAAAAGATACCAGCAATATATAGGAAAAGAAATAGAAGTTGAGGCCATAAACGGCAAAACTAAAATAAAAGTTATTGGCGACGAAGCAGTTGACATGGAATTTGGAACCGGCGTTGTAAAAGTAACTCCAGCGCATGATTTGGTTGACTTTGAAATGTGGCAAAGGCATAAAGACGAAATTCCAGGCCCAGTGCAGGTTATAAACAAATATGGAAAATTAAATGAGTTAACTGGCACCTATAATGGAATGAAGGTTAAAGAAGCCAGAGAAAAGATTGCTGAAGAGCTGGCACAAAAAGGCTTATTAGACCCAGCAAAAACTCAACATGAATACAAACACAACGTTGCTTTGTGTTATAAGTGCGGAAATGTAATTGAGCCAATGCTTTTAGACAACCAGTGGTTTATAAAAATGACTGAGAAACCAAGCTCGGGTGGTCTTTCATTAAGAGACGGTGCCGTAAAGGCCGTAAAGAGCAAAAAAATTGTTTTTGTCCCAGACAGAATGGAAAAAGTGTTTTTGCACTGGATGACAAATTTAAGAGACTGGAACATTTCAAGGCAGATTACCTGGGGAATTCCAATTCCTGGCGACGAGTCTGGGCAGGTTTTCGATACTTGGTTTTCTTCTGGACAATGGCCTTTTGCAACATTAAAAACCACCGGTCCAGATGATTTCAAAAAGTTCTACCCTACCAACGTTATGGAAACTGGCTGGGATATTTTATTCTTCTGGGTCGCCAGAATGATCATGCTTGGCACATATGCAACCGGACAAGTTCCTTTTAAATATGTTTATTTGCATGGTTTAGTAAGAGACAAAGACAAACAAAAAATGTCTAAGTCCAAGGGAAACGTTATAGACCCGTTGGGCGTTGTAGAAACTTTTGGAGCTGACGCCTTAAGAATGGCTTTAATTGTTGGCAATACTCCGGGGTCAGATCCTGTTGTTTCTGAAGAAAAAATAAGAGGATACAGAAACTTTGCCACAAAAATATGGAACGCTTCAAGATTTGTGATGATGAACCTAGAAGGCTATGACTCAAATGCCAAAGCAAAACTAAATGTAAAAGACAAAAAAATTATTAAAGACCTCCAAAAACAAGTTAAAGATATTTCGAAAGAAATGGATGGTTTTAGGTTTTACACAGCCTCAGAAAAAATTTACCATTATTTTTGGCACACATTTTGCGACAAAATTATAGAAGAACAAAAAGTCAGGCTCTATGGCGCCGACCTAAAAGAAAAACAAAACGCACAAATGCTTTTGTTAACTATGCTTTCAGAGTTGCTAAAACTCTTGCACCCCTTTATGCCATTTATAACCGAAGAAATATACCAACAGTTGCCCTTAAGGGCCAAAAAAGAGTGTATAATGATAGAAGATTGGCCAAGTTAAACATTAATGGACTACACAATAATAATTTACGTATTATTTGGCATATTACCTAGCTTAATGTGGCTTTTTTATTATTTAAGGAAAGACCTTCACCCCGAGCCCAAGAGAATGATTTTAAGCATATTCTTATGGGGCGCGTTGATAACTCTTCCAGTATTTTTTATACAAATTGGGCTAAAAACTCTATTAGATCAATTTCAACTTAGCCTAATAGTGTTTGAGATAATTTATTGGTTTTTGATAATTTCTCTTTCTGAAGAATTTTTTAAATACCTTGTGGTTAAGCTAAAGGTAATGGGCAATGCTTGTTTAGACGAGCCTTTGGATATAATGCTTTATATGGTAGTCGCTGCCTTAGGGTTTACAGCCATAGAAAACATACTTTATCTTTTTGCCCCAGGGGCCAACATGTCTTTTGACGAACTAATAAGCCGAACATTAATTATAAGCCTTATACGGTTTGTAGGAGCAACTTTTTTGCACACATTGTGCTCGGCAGTTATTGGATATGCCATAGCCATATCTTGCATGGACCAGAAAAATAGACTGATAGAGGTTGGTTTTGGCGCAACGGTAGCTGTGGCCTTGCATGGACTCTATGATTTTTCTATAATGACATTACAGGGCCCCGTGCGATTTATTATCCCCGCTGTCATATTAATAACACTCGCCTATTTTGTGTTTACGGGCTTTGAAAGATTAAAAAAGATAAAATCAATAACTAAACTAAACATAGAAACTAATAAGCAATAATTAATTTTTTAAATTTATGCCAAGAAAAACAAAAGCTGAGCCAACATTAGTGCCACCACCAGTTCCAGAACCAGAAATAAAAGAAGTCCCAAGCGTTGCCCCAGATGCCAATGAAATATTTGCGCAGGCTGGTGAATTGGTGGTAGACGTTTTTGAAACAGGGGCCGAGTTTGTTGTGCTAGCTGCAATTGCAGGAGTGCAAATAAAAGACTTAGATATTTCTCTAGAAAAAGAAATGATGGTAATTAAAGGAAACAGATGCGACCCACACGCCCATCCTGATAAAAAATATTTTTACCAAGAATGTTATTGGGGACCATTTTCTCGAAAAATTGTTTTGCCAGAAAACATTGATATAGATGGCGCCGATGCACAAATTGATAAAGGAATTTTAACTGTAAAAATTCCAAAAAATGAAGGGCCAAACGGAAAAGTTGGTATCAAGGTTTCTTAAATATAAAACCTACAAAAAACTCTGCTCACTGGCAGAGTTTTTTAGTGTGCACAAAATAAGTAAAAAATAGGTAGACACCCTTGACATGGACACATATGTATGCTATAATCATTGCATCATCGAGTCCTTTGAGAATAACAGTTGATTGCTGGCACTGTGTGCTGGGCGACTGTTTTCATTGGACATTTTTCTGAAAGGACGGTGACGCATGAGTAAGGGATTGAAGGCGTTTTTGTGGATCGTGGCAATCGTCATCATTGGCGGCGCGACGCTGTACGCGCAGAACCGCGCCAAGGGCAGGACGGCGGAACGAGTCGAAGCCGCGTTGGCCGCGGAACAGGCCATCTTCGAGGCGGATATCAAGGCCTGGGTCCAAGACAAGGATCCGTCCTTGAACGCCCCCGCCCAACTGAAGCTGGCCGAGAACGAAAGCCGTGTCGCACGCACATTCGTTCAGATGTACTTTGCCAGCCTCAACGCAGACGAAGTGGATGCCGCTGGAAAGCGAATCTACGGCATTATGGGCACCCGGGCGATTCCGCTCATGTTGGCCTACGCCAACTCTCAGAGCGAACCGGTGGTGGTAAAGGAACGCGCCAAGGCGTGGTACGCAAGGTACAACGACGGGGCGTGGATGGAACGAACTGAATCCTTGGAGGTCAAGGCTCAACAGGCCAAAGCCACGGCAGATGACCATGACAATCGCATCAAGGCCATTGACGCCAAAGCCGATGCCACCAACACCGAAGTTACCGCACTGGGCGGTCGTGTTGGCAAGGTGGAAGCGCAGACCACAGCAGCTCACGCGGCCATCAAGGCCACCGACGTTCGCGTCGACAAACTCGACGCCACAGTCCGCGGAACCTCGGCAGCAGCCGAAGACTTAAAGAAGCGGGCTGAAGCCGCACAGGCTGTGGCTGATGACCTTAAGAAGCGCGCCGCAGCACTCGAGGCAGACAACAACCAGACCAAAATCTGGACTGCCGGCGCCGGTAAGCGAATCGACGCCGTCGACGCCAAGGTTGATGTGGCGGTCAAAGACCTCGGGAAGAAGGTCAATGATGCTGATGCCAAGGCAACGACCGCGCTGAAGGCCACGGCCACGACGACCACGGTCGCGCCGCCGACCAGCACAACGCTGGTGGCACCACCGACCACGGTCGCGCCGACCACAACGTTAGCACCGGCCACTGTCCCGGTCCCATCGGCTACGCCGACCACGACGGTTCCGGCTGGCGTGAATATCAGCAATGTCAACAACGTCAACGTGCGCCAATAGCACGTGACGCGGAAAGGAGGTCCCACAAGGACGCAAAGCGCCCAGGATGCATTAGCAACCTGGGCGCTCTTTATTTGTGCCGGCGGTGGGACTCGAACCCACAATTCTTGCGAAACATGCTCCTAAGGCATGCGCGTATTCCAATTCCGCCACGCCGGCAAATACATAGTATAGTGCTCATTATATGGGTAAATTAGCAAATAGTCAAAAAGCCTAATAGCTCTTGACATGGCTACTTATATATGCTATAATATAAATACAATAGAAAGTCGCTCGTTGACAACAAACACTGCCCTTTTCTTGATGCTGAAGCATCGGGGTCATTGTTACGTTGGACGAGCTTGTCCGAAGGAGAGAGTCATGCCTATGTCACCTGCAAAAAAGTGGGCCATAAGGGGCATCGGAGCACTTGTCGTTCTCGTCTTGATCGCAGTCGTCTGGACGGCCATAAAACGAAGCGGCAGGCCCGCAACTGCGGCCAACGCCGAGATGCAGCCCGCCCAAACCGCCACCCTACCCTCTGCACCTGTCGCTCCCGCTACCCCGCCGACCACCCCACCCTCAGCACCCACCACCGCCCCAGCCGCACCGGCCGGACCAACAACGGTAAACAATAACAACGTTGTTAATGTTTACCCCCCTGCCTCTCCAGCCCACGCAGCCACGCCGCCGACAATAGTCCAGCAGTCGCCACCACTATCGCGCAAGCAGATAGAGGGATTGATCTCGGAGCTTGATGATAAAATACGAAAAGACGAACTTAACCTCCGCATGCAAACCATCAACGCCATGAAAGAAAACGACACCGGCGTTAAAATGTTGAGAGACGACATGGTCGCAGAGATGACAAAAAATCTCAAGAAAGACCGAGAAAGGAGAAAAGAATGGTCGGCGCAACTAGAGCGTTGACCAAGCAGTAGTGCTCAAAAGGCGCCTTGGAATGTCTCACGACAGACCATGGCGCCTTCTTTATTTACAAAAAATAGCGCCTTAGTCGACGCTATTTTACAAAATGCAGAATTGAAATCTGACGCCTGCCCTAGGGAGCTATTATTTTGCAGAAGATATCTGTCATTACTTTTCCGGCCTGAGCAAGAGCCAATAAGGCAGTTCCTATGACGGCCGCAACTAAAGCCTTTTTTGCGGTGCTAAGGCGCTCCCCGCCACCTGCGGTTAAATATAAAATGCCAGCAACAATAAACCCAATAACTGCGATCGCAGCTCCTACGGTTGTGGCCGCATCAGTAACCCTTACCATTATCTGATCGAGCTGAGTATTTCCCCCACTTACGCCTCCGCAGGTTGTAGCCGCCATGGCTCCGAGAGGGGCGAAAGAGATTGTGGCTAACAAAATTGAACGCATTATTTTCATATTCACTTTTTTATTTGGCCCCCACCCAATAAATTTAATAATTGTATTAAATTTATTTAGTCAGGCGCGCCAACTTTATTTTATTGTTTATGAAGCGGGTATTCCAAACATTCCTCCAACAAGAGCGCGTACTCCCAAATTAGCTATAATAACTAATGCGGTCCCTATCACCGCATATAACGCAGCCTTTTTTGCAGAACTTAATTTATCTGGCGCACCCTGGGCAGAAAGAAACATAAGACCAGTTACTACCCATAGAATGACTATTGCCCCGTCTGCAATATAAAGTGCCGTGTTCACGGCTGCTTTAACCATGGTTTCAATGGTTACGGCCGATGCAAATGCCGGCGCAACCGCGGCTGATAATAAAATTAGATATAATACTTTTTTATTCATATCTCTATACAAAAATTTCTTTATTTACAAATTTTACAAAGCGCTTTGTACAATTGCCACTATTGAATAACCAATAATAGCGACTGCTATTCCTACAACCCCCCATATAAAAGCCGAACGAGCGGTTTTAAGTTTTTCTGGATCTCCCTGGGCTGTCATAAATGCAATACCAGCTATCACAAACATAACAACAACAAAAACCGCAAATATCTGCCATATTGCCGATTTAATACTGGTTAATATAGTATCAAATCCAATATTGCCTTGGGAAACCCAGAATTGGGCCAATGCACAATTTGGCGCAGATATAATTGCCGTCAAGGTTCCTAATAAAATTGAAAGCTTTAATTTTTTATTCATATTAAATCATTCCTCAACCCATACTTTTTATCCATGCTGTAATAAATGCCGCGGACCAAAAGATAAAATCTAGAAGAAGCTCGACGTTATCGCAACTATTGAGTAAGCGATAATGGCAACTGCTATTCCGACTACTCCCCAAATAAAGAAGCTTCTTGCTGTGGCAATCTTCTCTGGATCTCCCTGGGCTGTCATAAATGTAATACCTGCGATTACGAACATAATAACGGCCAAAACTCCAAACACTGTCCAGATGAGTGATTTAACCGTGTCAATCAAATTATTAATATCGCTGATGCTAACGCTTGGTTGGGCAAATGCTACAGCCGGAGCAACCAATACAGCTGCTAATAGAATTAAACCTAATGTAAGTTTTTTCATTAAAAAATATTGTTATTTGTACGGATTCTCCAGAAATTAAGACTTCTCAGTTTTTGCTCCGTGCCCAAAAACGTGGTGCCAACGGAGCAAAAACTAAAGATAAAATCTAGAAGAAGCTCGACGTTATCGCAACTATTGAGTAAGCGATAATGGCAACTGCTATTCCGACTACTCCCCAAATAAAGAAGCTTCTTGCTGTGGCAATCTTCTCTGGATCTCCCTGGGCTGTCATAAATGTAATACCTGCGATTACGAACATAATAACGGCCAAAACTCCAAACACTGTCCAGATGAGTGATTTAACCGTGTCAATCAAATTATTAATATCGCTGATGCTAACGCTTGGTTGGGCAAATGCTACAGCCGGAGCAACCAATACAGCTGCTAATAGAATTAAACCTAATGTAAGTTTTTTCATTAAAAAATATTGTTATTTGTACGGATTCTCCAGAAATTAAGACTTCTCAGTTTTTGCTCCGTGCCCAAAAACGTGGTGCCAACGGAGCAAAAACTAAAGATAAAATCTAGAAGAAGCTCGACGTTATCGCAACTATTGAGTAAGCGATAATGGCAACTGCAACTCCGACTACTCCCCAAATAAAGAAGCTTCTTGCTGTGGCAATCTTCTCTGGATCTCCCTGGGCTGTCATAAATGTAATACCTGCGATTACGAACATAATAACGGCCAAAACTCCAAACACTGTCCAAATAAGTGATTCAATTTTGCTGACCAAGTTATTAATATCGCTGATGCTAACGCTTGGTTGGGCAAATGCTACAGCCGGAGCAACCAATACAGCTGCTAATAGAATTAAACCTAATGTAAGTTTTTTCATTTTTTGAATTTTGTAATTTTTAATAATAAGTTCGACCTTTTTCCTCGAACTGCCAGATGACCTTTAACTTGTTTATAGGACATTTGGCAATTCGAGGCTTAATAACCTAATAATTTTTATGGCGTAGGTGGTGCTCCTATGGTTGTTTTTATAACCTCAACTATTGCTCCAGCCGCTAATCCTATGGCTATACCAACTATTGCATATATAAGGGCTTTTTTTGCTGTGCCAATTTTTTCGGGGCTTCCCGCTGATGTAAGATATAAGATTCCTGCAACTATAATCATAATCGTGCCCAAAGTTGCAAGGACTGTTCCAACTCCCGATATTATATTGGCAAGAAGGGCACTAAAACTGTTAGTGGCACCGAGCGGGTTTATTATTTGCGCCGCCGAGACAAAACTAACCAATCCCAAAAGGCTAATAAAAATTACTGCAAAGATAATCCTCTTATTCATTAATAGATTGTACAACATTATGCAATATATATACAATAGTTAAGGCTGTGAATAAATAACAACTAGTCTTTTACACAAACTCCAGAAGCAACCTTGTCTCCCTCTTCTAACCTCATTATTCTAACTCCCTGCGTCGCCCTACCCAACAATGATATCGATTTTACACTGGTTCTTATAACCTGCCCCTTTCTTGAAATAACAATTAAATCTTCTTCCTCAACAGTGTCTTGCAAAACAGAAGACATAACAACTGGCCCAGTTTTGCTTGTAATTTTGGCTGTCTTTATTCCAGACCCTCCCCTGCCCTGAGTTTTATATTGCGAAATATCTGTTCTTTTGCCATAGCCGTTTTCCATAACTATCATAAAGTATTGTTTAACTGGCTTTTTGGTTTTTTCGTCTATTGGCAAATTCTTTTCTACCACATCCATGCCAATAACTTCGTCATTGCCTTTTAAGCGCACACCCTTTACCCCAGCTGCTGCTCTTCCCATTGGCCTTATATCTTTTTCTTTAAACCTTATAGAAATTCCATTTTTAGTGGCTAAAATTATATCGTCTTCACCAGTTGTTTTAACAACCTTCCTAAGCATGTCACCCTTTTCAAGTTTTATGGCTATAATTCCAGATTTTCTAACATTTTCAAATTCACCTAAGGCGGTTTTCTTTATTCTACCATTTTTAGTAATCATCACTAAAAACTTATCGTTGTTAACTGCGTCTTTTTCTTTGCCTGGAGCAGGCTTTGTCATTGGAACTAAAGACAACACCTTTTCTTCGCTAGATAACTCTAAAAAGTTTAAAAGTCCCCTTCCACGGGCGACTCTTGTACCCTCAGGAATTTCATAAACCTGGGTTTGAAAAACCTTTCCAGAATCGGTAAAAAACATTAAATTATCGTGGGTTGAGGCGCACAAAAAGTGCTCGACAATGTCTTCTTGCATTGTTTTCATGCCCATTATTCCTTTACCACCGCGCTTTTGAATTTTATATGTAGCAGGATTTATTCTCTTTATATATCCACCAGTAGTTAATGTAACAATGGTTTCTTCTAATGGCACTAAATCAACTTCTGTAATTTCTCCAAGTTTTCCTTTTACAACTTTTGTTCTTCTTTGGTCACCAAATTTTTCTTTTAGTTCTTGAAACTCTTTCTTTATAATAGACTTTAGTCTCTCTGGGCTCTTTAAAATTGCCATTAAATCTTTTATGGCCTCTAAAATTGCTTTTAATTCGTCTTCTATCTTCTGTCTTTCTAGGCCAGCCAGTGTTTGCAATCTCATCTCTAAAATAGCTACTGCTTGCCTTTCGGTTAATTTAAACTTTTTGATTAAATTAACTCTGGCCTCATCTTTGTCTTTAGATTTTTTGATTGTCTGAATTACAGCGTCAATATTTTTTAGGGCGATCATTAAGCCCTCTAATATATGAGCTCTTTCTTTTGCTTTCTCTAAATCAAACTTTGTTCTGCGAGTTACAACCTCTTCTCTGTGCTTAATAAAATAAGACAAAACATCAGACAAAGACAATATTTCGGGCTGAATGCCATCTACTAAAGCCAAAAGGTTTAAGTGAAAAGTTTTTTGAAGGTTAGTAAACATATATAACCTGTTCAAAATTCTTTGTGGCTGAAAACCCCTTTTAATATCAATAACAATTCTCATGCCTTCCCTATCAGATAGGTCTCTAATGTCTTTTATTCCTTCAACCTTTTTTTCTGTAACTAAATTTGCTAAATCTTCAACTAAAGTAGATTTTAAAACCTGATAAGGAATTTCTGTAATTATAATTTGTTCTGAACCATCTTTCTTTTCAACAACATCTGCCTTGCCTCGCATTAAAATAGAACCCTTGCCTTGCGAATAAGCCGAAATAACCTCTTTTTGGTCATAAATTATTCCGCCTGTTGGAAAGTCTGGACCCTGAATAAACTGGAACAGGTCTTCTGTTTCTGCCTTAGGGTGGTCTAGCATATAAATTAAGGCGTCGGTAACTTCACCTAGGTTGTGCGGAGGAATGTTTGTTGCCATTCCAACTGCAATGCCCAAAGACCCATTTAAAAGCAACTGTGGCAAGGGAGAGGGCAAAACAGTTGGTTCTTGTGTTGTGCCGTCGTAGTTATCAATAAATTTAACTGTGTCTTTTTCAATGTCTCTTAAAGTTTCGTCTCCAATTTTTGAAAGCCTACATTCTGTATACCTTGCAGCAGCAGCGCCATCTCCATCGATTGAGCCAAAGTTTCCCTGCCCATCTACCAATGTGTAGCGCATGTTAAAATCTTGCGCCATTCTAACCAAAGATTCATAAACTGCTGTGTCTCCGTGCGGGTGATAGCTTTTCAAAACTTCTCCAACCACCGCCATAGACTTTCTGTGTTTTGTGTTTGACCTTAACCCCGATTCCATCATGGCATACAAAATACGCCTGTGAACTGGCTTTAAACCGTCACGGACATCGGGAAGCGCACGAGCCACAATAACCGACATTGCATAATCAATGTATGATTCTTTCAATTCGGTTACAATTTCCCTTTGAGACACGTTTCCCCTTACGCTAGCCCCAGACTTGTCGTCTTCTTGGGCTTTAGCTTTTTTTCCCGATTGCGTAGAGGTTTCTTTTGCCTCGCCTTCTTCTGTTTCTTCTATTTCTTCTTTATCTTCTGCCATTTTCTATTTTGTAAATTTAAAAGTTGATATGATTTGATCAAAAATTGCTTTTTTACTTACACCATCGATTCCAAACATATCTGCGTTACAATTAATACATCGAAAAACATAGATTGTTCCCCCTTTTGCAACATATGCGTATAAATTAGATGCAACTGCCCCCACCCCTTCCACGGGGATATCATTCTCTTCTATTGTGTTCCAGCTTATATCATTAACAGTTATTTTTCCATTTTTTATCTCATTATAATCAGAAGATTTTGGATTTAGAATATCGTTTATGCCACCTGCTTTAGTGTCGCCAACATAAATTACAAAAGGATCTTCCACACCATCATTAATAGCCACTGAAATATAGCCAACTTTAGAGACATCTTCTTTTGCAGAAAAGCTCGAAGGATATTTTACCTCAAACCCATATTTAATATTCGTGTATGTTTTCCAATCAGCGGTTATAGTTTTTAAATTGTCCAATGACGGCATTTCAAATCCCTCTGGCATGTTAATTTCAGGAAATTTTATTGATTGAATTTCTCCAGGCATCGTTGATAAGCGGTTTATTGTAGTCTTGGTCCAAAAAAATCCCATTGCTACTGCTAAGATGCCAACAATCACCCACAAGGTAGCCTTTTTTTTACTGTCAGATAGGCTCTGTAACTTTTCCAAAAAATTTCTGAGTTTTCCTCCAATATCCATGTATTTTTAAGGTTGCAAGGTTACTATTTCCATTCCCTCTTTTGGAAGTGTTGTTAGTTTTACAACAAATTTTTCTTGTGCAACTACAGAATTTTTACCCATTGTTTTCAAAAACTTTGAAACCTCGTCAAGCTTCATTTTTAATCCTGGCAAACCATAATGCATCGGAATTACAATTTTTGGCTCAATCTGTGAAATTATTTTCTGCGCAGCCGAAGAATCTATTGTATAGTCTCCGCCGACAGGAATCATTAACACGTCAACCCTATCAATTTTTTCTAATTGCTCATCGGTTAGTAATTTTTGCCCCAGATCTCCAAGGTGACAAAACCTAATTTCTTCTGCATCAATCATATATATGGTATTTTGCCCCTTTTCTTTGCCTGCTTTATCGTCGTGAAACGCAGGAATTCCCTGCACAAAAACCTCTTTAACTTCATATTCTCCTGGGCCCTGTATAACAAAAGGTGTTCCTTTTATTCCCTTTATATTATTGTGGTCGTCGTGATCATGCGTAATCAACAAAATATCAGCCGAAAGATGCGGAAGTTTTAAACCCGTTGTTTCATCAAACGGGTCTATCACAATGTCAGCTGAATGATCTTTTGAAGTGGAAACTGAAATTTGAAAGCAGGATTGCCCTGCCCAATATATTTTGGCCATAAGTGTATTTAATATTTAGTAATTTTATCACAAACGTTTTTCTGGTTCAAGGGTTGCAATATTATAGAAATGGTGTATATTAAGTACATTACTAACCAATACTGCTGAGCAGCAGCAGAACCCTTCGACAAGCTCAGGGCGAGTCCTGACAAGTTAAAGGCGGGAAAAACAACTGGTCTTTTTTAATGGTTAAAAACCATTAGCAATATATATGATAGCAAAAGAAACAATTAAAAAAACTACTGAAACAACTTCTCCCCTTTCAATTGGAGCAACCATTGAAGGAAAAGTTGTTGCCAGAGACAGATCTTCCCTTTTCATTGATTTGGGAATTTATGGAACCGGTATTATTTTCGGCAGAGAGTTTTATGCTGTAAAAGATATCGTAAAAAGTCTTGAAGTTGGCGACACAGTTCACGCCAAAATAGTTGAGCTAGAAAACGACGAAGGTTATAGAGAGTTGTCACTAAGAGATGCCACAAAAGAAATAAGCTGGAAGAGACTAAGAGACCTAAAAGATTCTGGCACAATAGTTTCAGTAAGAGTTACTGGCGTAAACAAGGGTGGACTTCTAACAACCCTAGATGGCATACAAGCCTTCTTGCCTGTTTCACAATTGGCTGCCGAACACTATCCGCGCGTGCCCGACGCCGACAAGCAAAAAATTCTAAAGGAATTACAAAAATTTATTGGTAAAACCTTAGAGGTCAAAGTTCTTGATTTGTTAGCCGAAGAAAACAAATTAATCTTGTCTGAAAAGGCCAAATCTGAAGAAAAAACCAAAGAAGTTTTAAAAAACTACAGCAAGGGCGACTTAATAGAAGGAGAAATCACTGGCATTGCTGACTTTGGAGCTTTTATAAAGTTTCCGTTTCCTTGTGCTAATGAAAACGAGCAGATAGAAGGATTAATCCACATTTCCGAGCTTGATTGGCAATTAGTTGAAAACCCAACTGAAGTTGTAAAAGTTGGAGAAACAGTTAAGGCTCAAATTATAAACATCAACAACAATCAAGTTTTCCTTTCTTTAAAGGCATTAAAGAAAAACCCTTGGGAAGAGATTGAAAAGCAATACAAGAAGGGTGACGTTATAAAAGGAAAAACAACTAAATTTTCAACTTTTGGCGCATTTGTAGAAGTGGCTCCAAAGATAAGAGGCCTCTGCCATATTTCTGAATTTGAATCAAAAGAAAAAATGGAAGAGCAAATGAAAATTGGAGAAACCTATGAATTCACGGTTCTATCTATAGAGCCAAAAGAGCACAGAATGAGCTTGAAGCTCGTATCTGCCAAATAAGCTTGGTAGGACAAAAAAACAGACGACCTCAAAACGTCTGTTTTTTGTTGCAGCAAACACTTGACATCTGCCTATATATATGCTAATATATAACATCAAGCAGAATGTATCTGCTGGATAGAACAAGCTGTTCTTTTCCAAGGGCAATTCGCCCGTTTAATAAGAGAAATCTACTACGATCGCAAGCGTTCTGTGTGCCATGGGCATTTGCCCCTTTTTCTAGCACAGGAGAGCCGACAATGGCTACCGCGACAGAGACGACCGCACCGACGACCATCCGCAAGACCGCGCGCAAGATCAACACGTTTATCACGCACGCCTTGCCTCACCTCGACGAAATCCTCGCATACTGGATGCTTCTGAAGTTTCAGGGCGAGGAGTGCCTCAAGAGGGGCGTGAAAATCGTGTTCTGGACAGAACACGGCCCTGAGGCGGACGCCAAGCTGGCCGATCTGCACGAGGACGGCAGCGTCCTCATATGCGGCATCGGTGGCGGGAAGCTGGACGAACATCCCACGACCACGCAGCCCGGCAAGACCGGCGAGTGCGCGGCCACGTTGGCCGCTAAAATGTTCGGCGTCGCCGAGAAGCCCGAGCTGAAAAAGCTCCTCGATTACATCGCTGCCAACGACATTAGGGCCCAAGGGTCACCGTTTGACCTCGCGGCCTCGCTCAGGGCGATGTATCGACAGCACCGCGACAACCCGATGGTTGCCATTAAGTGGGTGCTGGCGGCCTTCGACGCCCACTACGCCGAGCAAGAGGAATTCTCGGCGGCACTGCAGGAATTCCGCATCAACGCCGAGCGGGAAGAAATTTCCATCGGCGGAAACAAGAGGATTACGATCGCCACAATCCGCACGGACAACGAGTCCGCAAATCGATGCAGTCGCTTCCTCGGCATCGACCTGCTCATCCAGGTCAACACCACGGGAAACGTGCAGATCTGCACGAGCAAGAAGGGCGGCGTGCCCTCGCTCGACGACGTGATCCGCATCTTGCGTCTGCATGAACAGACGGCCAAGGGAAAGGTCGTCACGGACAGCTGGACCGCCCTCGCCAAAGAGGGCAAGATGCCGGGTGCCGAAGAGTGGTACTACTTCGTTCAGGGTCAGATGATCCTGAACGGAAGCCTGACCACCCAGAACACGCCGACCAAGCTCTCGGTCGAAGACATCCAGGCAGCCGTGAAAATCGGTCTGAACCCGGAACTCTTCGAGACGAGCCGGTTCCGCGAGTGCCAGAAGGGCAACTGCGATCGTCGTTGCTCATGGTTCGGCTACGGACTTTCCCGTTGCCAGACCATCCGCCGTCCGCGTAAGTAGTTTCTCAACGTTTGTGCCTCCGGTCTGCCACAGAACCATTCTGTGTGCAGCCGGAGGTCGTTTTTTTTACAAAAATTTAGATAACACAAAACGATTAATAACATTAAAACTCCCTTATTGAATTCTTTTAAAAATTATGTTAAATTGAGTTTATTAAAAACCACACATAAATGAATCCACTTTTTAAAAACTTCGTTTTTGTTATCTTAATCCTTTTCGTTCTTGGAGGAGTTTTTAGTTTGCTTTCTTCGAAAGCTACAACTCCAAACGAAATATCTACAACGCAGTTGGTTTCTGATATAAACGCTAGCAAGGTTAAAAAAATTGCTGTTTCTGGAGACTCTTTAACCATTACATACACAGACCTGGCTGCGCAGGCAGGCAACAAAACTGCCACATCAATGAAAGAGTCTGGCACCGGGCTAACAGACTTATTGATAAACTTGGGAGCCAACAAAGACAGCCTACAAAAAGTTGATGTTTTACAGCAAGCGGCTAAACAAGATTTATGGGGCTGGCTTACTCCCCTTTTGGTATTTGGCATATTGCCATTAATTGTTTTTGGATTTTTCTTTTGGACAATGATAAGACAAGCAAAGTCTGGGTCTGTGCAAGTATTTGATTTTACAAAAGCAAAAGCAAGATTATTCGGAGCCGAAGGCCACGGAAAAGAAAAAATTACCTTTAAAGATGTTGCTGGGTTAAAAGAGGCAAAAGAAGAATTGGTTGAAATTGTAGACTTTTTAAAGTTTCCAAAAAAGTATTTAGCAATGGGAGCTAAAATTCCAAGAGGAGTTTTACTTGTAGGCTCTGCTGGAGTTGGAAAAACCTTATTAGCAAGAGCAGTTGCAGGAGAGGCAAATGTGCCTTTTATGTCGGTTTCTGGTTCTGAGTTTGTGGAAATGTTTGTTGGAGTTGGTTCTGCTCGCGTTAGAGATTTGTTTGCTACAGCCAAAAAATCATCTCCTTCAATAATTTTTATTGATGAGTTAGACGCAATTGGAAGGCACAGAGGAGCTGGCATTGGCGGAGGCCACGACGAAAGAGAACAAACTTTAAACCAAATTTTGGTTGAAATGGATGGCTTTGAAAAAGAAACGGGTGTTATAATTTTAGCTGCCACAAACAGACCAGACATTTTGGACCCCGCCCTATTGCGCCCAGGCAGGTTTGATAGAAAAATTGTTTTAGACCCACCAGATGTTCATGACAGAGAAGAAATTTTAAAGATTCACTCAAAAGATAAACCTTTAGGAAAAAACATTAACTTCAAAGAAACAGCTGAAAGAACTCCTGGGTTTTCTGGAGCAGACCTAGCCAACGTTGCCAACGAAGCTGCTTTGCTTGCTGCCAGACAAAACAAAACACAAATTGACCAAAGAGAGTTTTTAGAAGCAATTGAAAAGGTTTTACTTGGGCCTGAAAGAAAGTCTCATATTTTATCTAAAAAAGAAAAAGAAATTGCAGCTTATCACGAAGCCGGGCACGCTTTAGTTTCTACATTTATGCCAGACACAGAACCCGTAAGAAAAATATCTATTATTGCTAGAGGCATGGCCGCAGGATACACTTTGCAAGTGCCGTCAGAAGAAAGAAAAATGAAGACAAAGACTGCGTTTATTTCTGAAATTGCAACATTTTTAGGCGGGTGCACAGCCGAAAGAATAAAGTTTGGAGAAATGACAACTGGGGCCTCAAATGACTTAAGCCGAGCCTCTGACATGGCGCGCAGGCTAGTAAAAGAATATGGAATGTCTTCTTTGGGACTAATCGCATTTGGAGAAAAAGAAGAATTAATATTTTTAGGCAAGGAAATTTCAGAACAAAGAAACTACTCAGAAAAAATTGCTGAAAGAATTGATGGCGAAGTTGATGTAATTATAAAAGGAGCCCAAAAACAGGCAGAAGTTATTTTAATAAAACACAGAAATTTGCTAGACAAAGTGGCCAAAGATTTGGTAGAGAAAGAAATTATTGAGAGAGAAGAGTTTGAAAGGTTGATAAAATCGAAGTAAACAGATATAATATCTTTCTATAGGATCATAGCTTGCGGACGCGTAGCTCAGTTGGTAGAGCGGTCGTCTTATACACGACTGGTCCCAGGTTCGAGTCCTGGCGCGTCCACACTTCGACTCGCTTCGCTCGCTCAGTGCAGGCATTTTGCATGATGCGAACGAGGTGAAGTGTCCTGAGCGAAGTCGAGGGACATTAACAAATAATACGGGCGATTAGCTCATTTGGTAGAGCGCTTACTTGACGTGTAAGATGTGGCAGGTTCGAATCCTGCATCGCCCACACCCATGGATTTAAAAGTTATTTACACCCCTTCCATAAATTTTATAAAGTTGGGTGCGAGAATATGATAAAAGTGTTGTACGAAGATAAAAACATTCTAGTTGTCGACAAGCCAGCAGGGATTGTTGTTTTTCCAGAGGGGCAAACTAAAGACGGCACATTAATAGAGGCCTTAATTGAAAAATATCCAAAGCTAAAAAAGGCTGGTGAGGCTCCAAGATATGGAGTGGCGCATAGATTAGACAAAGACACCTCGGGAGTGTTGCTGGTGGCAAAGACCACCGAAACCTTGATTTTTTTGCAAAAACAGTTTAAAAATAGAGAGGTAGCAAAGAAGTACATATGTTTGGTTGAAGGGACGATAAAAGAGGACAAAGGGGTTATAAAAACCCTGTTAGCTAGGTCGCCAAAGGATGGCCGAAAACAAAAGGCTTATTTGGAAAGCGAACCTCATCCAAAGTCAGCCCGCGAAGCAATTACAGAATACAAAGTCATAGATGACTTTAAAAAATATACACTATTAGAAGTTGAAATAAAAACAGGAAGACGCCACCAAATAAGGTGTCATTTTTCTTATTTACAGCACCCAATTGCAGGAGACGAGCTATATCAATTTAAAAGCTCAAAAAAACCAGCTGGACTTAAAAGACAATTTCTGCACGCTCACAAACTTAAAATCCAATTACCCTTCGACGCGGCTCAGGGCAGGCCCAGCGACGAAGTAAAGGAATTTGAATCGGACTTGCCAGAGGAATTAAAAACAATATTAAATAATTTACAGCGAGAATAAAAATATTATGGTTACATTACTAGAAAAGTTTAACAAAGAACAAGAAAAAAAGATGCCAGACTTAAGACCTGGTGATACAATTAAAGTACACCAAAAAATTAAAGAAGGTGACAAAGAAAGAATTCAGATTTTTGAGGGAGTAATTATTGCCAAAAAACACGGCAGCGGAATTCCTGCGACAATAACTGTAAGAAAAGTTGTTGATGGAGTTGGAGTTGAAAGAATATTTCCGATACACTCCCCTTCTCTTGAAAAGATTGAAGTTGTAGGACATGGAAAAGTTAGAAGGTCAAAACTCAACTACCTTAGAACAGCCAAAGGAACAAAAGCAAAATTAAAAAGAAAAGCTTTTGCAGCAGCCATCGCAGAGGAACCAGCAAAGGAAGAAATAGTTGCACCAACTGAAGAAACACCAAAAGTTTAGTTTGTACTAGAACGACCAATTGCGGATGTGGCGAAATGGCAGACGCACTACCTTGAGGTGGTAGCGCTCGCAAGAGCATGTGGGTTCGACTCCCACCATCCGCACCCTTCGACAAGCTCAGGGCTTGGTCGCACGGGCGCTTAGCTCAGTTGGTAGAGCACTTCATTTACACTGAAGGGGTCACAGGTTCGAGTCCTGTAGCGCCCACACTTCGACTCGCCTTGCTCGCTCAGTGCAGGCAAGGCATCATAGTTAGCGAGGAGAAGTGCCCTGAGCTTGTCGAAGGGCATTCATATTACAATTTGCCGAGGTAGCTCAGTGGTAGAGCACTGCTCTGAAAAAGCAGTGGTCGAAGGTCCGATTCCTTTCCTCGGCACATGAAGAACTTTTAGGCGCAAATTGCGGGTGTGGTATAGTGGCTATTACACGTCCTTGCCAAGGACGAGATGGCAGTTCGATTCTGCTCACCCGCTCATAATTGGAAATTTTAGTACAAATTTCCCAAATTCAAGACTATTTTGAGGTATTTTAAGAGGTTCTAACCTATTTAATTCCTCATCTATCTTAGGAAGCCCTTCAAACATCATTTTGAAAGGCTTTTTAAGTTGAATAGACACATTTTTATCTTTTAAAAAGAGGTTCGAGCCTAAACATGCAAATATTGCTCTTTTAGTGTCCATGTCGCCCTTGTTAAACCAGATACGAGCATAACAAATAAAATTAAAAGTTCTTTCAGAAAGCTCAAGCCATTCATCAATCTGCTTTCCCGTACTGTTTAATTCGCCCTCTAACCCATGTTTTTCTTTTAATAAAGACAAACGTAACCTGCTATACTCTTCATTTGTTATCATTTGCTTATCGCTGTTATCTGGCGAAGTATATTCTAAAAACATACTATCAAGCTGTTTTATGATACTTTCGAGCCTTCTGTGTTTAGCCGACACTGTTTCTTCGTTAGCTGTCGCCTCATCCTTATTTATTTCATGTAAATATTTTATAGCCCAACCCTTAAACTTTTCAGAAATTGTAAGTTTTGAAATAGCCTTATCAACTTGTTTTGTAAATTCTCCAAGCTCTAATGATTTTTCTGTACAGTCGGGGCTTAGCTTTTTAGTACAATGATAATAAATATAGTGGTGTACTTTGCCGTTTTTTTGATGCTTGAATTTTTCCTCTGCCGTTATCATAGCTCCACAAAAACCGCACCGCATTAAACCAGTAAAAGCAAACTTATGAGTATGAGGTCTCGGCTTTCCTTTCCTACCTAAAATAAATTGAGCCCTATCAAACTCGTCTTCTGTAATCATCGGCTCGTGATTGCCCTTAATAAAATCATCGTTCCAGTGATAATATCCACAATAAAAAGAACAACCAAACATGTGATATACAAAACTCAACTGTAATTTTCTTTCTGGTCTTTTCCTAGTAGCTGGCATAGTCATTTTCAATTCTTTGTTAGCAATATCAAGTATATCTGGCACAGTATAATTCCCAGTTAATAATAATTGCCACATCTGCTTTACCCTATCAAAACGTAAATCATCTTTAAAAATAACCTGTTCGCCCTTAAAATTAGTTTTGCTGTTACGATATCCTAACGGAGCAGTACCAGGTCGCCAGCCAGACAACGCCTTTTTATCCATGCCCCTTTTAACATCCTTACTTAGCTTATCAGAAGTATATTTTGACTGAGAAAAAGTAATTTGCAGAAACATTTTTCCCTCTGGAGAATTTTCAAAGTTAGAGGTGCAAAATTTTAAATCTCTTATTTTTTTAGTATCTATAAGATAAATAATTTCTGCCCCGTCTTTAGGATTTCTGCTCAATCTATCTGGATGCCAAGCTATTATGCCCTGTGCCTCGCCTTTTTTAATCCTCTCAATCATATTCTTGAACACTGGTCTTTTATCTGGCTCAAAAGCACTTACTGATTCGGGCGGTAATTTAATAATTTTAAGATTGCTGAACTTTCTTAATGCCTCTTCTTCCTGAGACTCCAAACTCAAAACCTGTCTGTCTGTTTCATCAGTTGATTTTCTACAGTACAGAAAATACGTAATTGCTTTTTCTTTTTGATTTACTTGATTCATATAACTTAAAGGGACGACTACTGTTGCCTAATTACACATTCCCGAAGGTCTGTTTCGTTAGAATAGTCGCCCCTTTAAGGCAACGAAACAAATAAAAACTTCGGGGTTTTCTTGTAATATAGGCAACGACTTAATTATAACAAACCTGTTTCTTTTTGCAATTGCTCATATTCTTCAAGCCAACTTTTCTTAATCGGCCTATAAGTATTCTTAAAAAACGCTAAAAGATTTATCCCAAGCTCAGTTGCGGTTGCCTCATCCACCTCTTCCCCAAATTCTTCCCTGTAAAGTAAAATAAATTCCTTCAGTGCTTTTTCTGAAATCATATTTTTGAAACCCACTCAATTTTATTTTCTTTATCTCCATATTCCGACCACTCGCCATTCTTAATAACACCCCACTTGTGCTGAGCTGAAGCCCACCTCATCGGCCACTCCCCATAAAATGGGCTAAATGTTCTATTCCCTTTCTTATAGGCTTCTAAAATTTCTAAATTATTTTTGAAAGAAGAACCTCCTTTCTCTTGTGTATTCTTACTCTGGGTATTCTTACTATTAGAAGTGTTTGTGATAACGCTCTGAAGTTTATCCTGTAAGCATCTGAAGTCTATGTGAAAAACATCGCTGAATTCTCTTAATGATTCTTCGTTTATCGGTTTCCATGTAGATTTCCTTAAAAGGTAATACCTGTTTGTGCAATGTTTGCCAACTCTTGTTTTTTTAATTATTCCCCAAAATAACAAATATTTTATAGACTTACCGACCATACTAGGGCTGATATTTACCTCCCAAGCAATCGTTTTTTCTGCAGGATAGGCTTTCTGTTTCTTATCGGCATGTCTGCAAAGAGAATTATAAACTCCAACAGCATAAACACCCAGAAATGGAGCGTATTCATCCAAAAATCGGTTATCCATCGTGAACCAATTTTTCTCCCTTAAATCCCTTATTTCAAATTTTTCTGAATTATTAAACATAGACATTTTTAACGATTTTTCGAGTAAGCTGATGTTTAGTAGTACCTTACTATGGTTAGCTGTTTCCAGCTCATAAAATGGGGTATTCCTATTAAATTTATGCGTAGCATAGCACCTAATTTGCGACTCCCTGGCTCAATTTTACTAAGTATGCAACTACCTGATTTTTCTCGTTTTGTGCATAGTCGTCTTTATCAACTAAAATATTAAAATATTTTCTAATAGTTTTATGGCTCAAAAACTTTCTATTCCAAACCGTTTCAGCGAAACAAGTGTGGTCTGACCAGCAAGGATTTAACCTCTTTGTTTCTTCAAATTCTTTTGTTGGGAATTTTCCTGTTTGCATAATTTTTATTTTTAGCTTCTACCCTTAATGGCGAAATTCACGATGAAATCAAAAAGCCCCTCATTTTCAGAGGAGCTTCCCTATATTTATATTATTTAAAAGAATCCGCTAGATATTCTTTCACTCCAAATTTGTCATCTTCTTCAATTTCTTCTTCAACTTCTTTTTCTATTTCTGGCGGTGGAACTAAAGTTATTTTAATTTTATAAGAATTTCCATCCTTTTCAGAAGACGAGCGATATGGATAAAATGGGTCATAGTCAATTGAAAAATAATCCTGCAACCCTTTGGCTAAAAGTTCTTTCTGCTTTTTATATACCGCTTTTGCTTCTGGGTCTTTTATAACAATTTCACCAGTTATGCTCGCCCTCGACAATACTTTCAAAAATAACCACAATACACTCGGTTTTGGACTATTACCATTCCCTACAAAACCCATGTCTTTATAATTAGCGTGATGCTCAAATTGCTTAACCTTTATAAAAACATTTTCCTCATCCTCAAATTTAATGGTTATATTTTCCCATTTTGTCCCAGCTGGAATTTTATATGGAAATCTTATTTCTACTTCTTTAGCAGTTTTTAGACTTTTCTGTGAACCTCCGACTGACTTGCTATGCGTTTTTGTTTCTCCAGACGCCAAGGTTACGACTCTTGAAAACTCTATATATTTTCTAGTAAAATCCCTAGGCAGATAAATAGAACAAGAGTTAGCTGAATCGACATTTGTTCTGTCGAATTCATGCCATTCAATAACTTTTTTTCTGGTTAATATTTTTAAAATACCATTGAATTCTTGTGTATCGACATTAAACATCGACATCATCTCCTCTTTTTTAAAAATAACCCTTAAAGAACCTAACAAGTCAAATCTCTCTTTGATTTTATCCAAAACTTTGCCAATCGTTTTTATTGTAGATTTAGAGGTCATAATCTCAAGCCTTTTATTTAAATCTACCTCGTTTAAGCCCTTATTTCAAGGTGCAGAATTTGCTTTTTACCACTTTTTCGATGTAAGATTAAATCACAACTTAATAATGAGCCTAAACTTATAGACATTCTATAGGCATGGCAACTAAGAGTCCAAAGAGACATAAAGAACCCATCATGGGGTTGTCTCTTTGGCCGTACATGGAAACGTGTGCGAGAGGTTTCGGCCTCTACCCGTGGTGGGCTTTTTGTTACCACAAAATATAAAATTTAAATGAATTTATGAAAAATACAGAAGAAAAAGAAATTATAATTGATTCGAATAAATGGGCTAAAGTATTTTTGTATAAAGAAAGGGATTTTTATGTTGTTTTTGATGTTGAATACAACAAAATTTCTGAAACTGAAACAAAGGGTAAAATAAACACATTACAAGTATTCTCAACAAAAAAAGAAGCGGAAGATTTTATTGAAAATCAAAATAATTAACGCTCAAAATTATATGACCAATAAAAAACACAATGATTATACGGACATAATAAGACCAGACCAAATGACTGATATACAGGTTCTTGGCTACGCCACAATGAAGGACGATGGAAGTATAAAAACAGATGAAGAATTACTGAAAGAATTTCAAGAAGAAGAAGAAAATCTTTGCGAGATAATTAACGGTTATGTTGATAAAAACAAGCAGAATGAAGGAATTTGTAGAGATTTAACTAACAGATTTAAAAGCATAATAAAAAAATACAAATCATATATAGAAATACATAAAAAATAAACCTATGAAAAAAACACTTATAATTTTATCAGTTTTGTTTATTCCTTTTTTTGCTAATGCGTGTACTTATCCCACACCACCACCATCTCTCACATCACCTGTTAATATGAATAAGCCTTGTACGGGTGAATATGGGCTAGCGAATATTGCATATCTTGAACAAGCTAGAACCTTGGCATCACGGTCAACCGGTAATTTGAGCGATTATGATAATGCGATTGAAACCTGCCAAGCACAAATTACCCAATATCAAGCAGACATGCAAGCATATAATAATTGTTTAAGCTCTCTTCCTGCTACTCCGCCCGTCATGCATTACGTGCCAGCCCCTTCTTCTACGGCACCAGGGACAATCCAACTAATGGATTTTACAGACCCATATAGTATAAATGTTGGTTCAGACCTTACTGGTTATTTCGTTCGTTTTGTCTATTCAGGTTCAAGACAATTAGGTGCATCCATCGTTGGAAGCTTGCCACCTGGCGTAATACTTGGTTCTATAAATTATGGGACGAATGGTATTGATACTGTTAGGATTACTGGGACTCCAACGAAAATTGGAAATTATCCTTTTAGTTTAATTATTACAGATAATAACGGGGCATTGATAGTTAAACCCCTTAATTTAGTAGTTAAAACTCTTTTCAAAGATGCTACCTTGCCAAACGCAACACCCAATAAGCCGTACTCTCAAGTTATAAATTTTTATTATGGAGGTAGCAACACCCCTCGCATCAACTTTTCCACTTCTTCGCCTAGCGATTTTTATCTTGAATCTACAAGCGTTAATGGATATAGCGGGGTTGTTACTTTAAAATTAACCCCCTTTAAAGCTGGTCAATTTACCATTAAAGCCGATGCAATAATTAATGGCATCACAGTAGACACTAAAACTTTTAACCTAACCGTTGCTAACCCCACAGTAGTTACACCGGCTACCCCGCCAGTAGTAACTCAGCAACCCACAAATCAAGTCTCAAATCCTCCACCAATTAAAAAAGTTATCACAGAAAAACCAGTTCAGCCCACAACCACCATAAACAATACACAAGAACAAAATCCCACCTCTTCAAATCAACAACAGCTTGGTTTTAGTCCTATCAATGACACCCCTCAAACGCCCTCGAACAATCAAACAAACAGTAAGCCCCATAATATATTTTCCAACATTTGGAATTTCATCAAAAATATTTTTAAATAAATCTATGAAAAATATGGAAAAGGGAAAAATCGCTCCAGAAAAAGAATGGGAAACACCAAAGTTTTTAAAAATGGAAAAAATAGAAGAATCTGAGAGGGATAATGAAAATTACGGAATACAAGTACTTCAATTGCAAGCAAAGAGATTGGACAGGATATGCAATGATATAGTGCCAATTAAAGTTTTTTTATTTATTATAATGGTTGTTTTAATTATAATGCTTTTCAAATAAATATATGAATAAAGAAAAGATATTAAGTATATTAAAGAGTAGAAAAACTTTCAAGATTGGGAGGATTGTTTTAATTGTTTTTGTAGTTTTGGTGGCTCTATATTTTGGAGGTAAGGCTGGATTAAATTATTTTATAGGTGATGATGGATTGGCGGGAATGCCTTGCTATAAAAGTGGAAATACCGCAGTAATAGAAATAAGAGGAGAAATAGTTTCTTATTTTGTCTATACGCCCGTATCAGATAAATCAGACAGTGATGATTCTAATGATGCAGTATCTTCAGAAGAAGTTTCTGATTGCATAGATAATATACGAAATGACGATGGTATAAAAGGCGTGGTTGTAGAGATAGATTCGGGCGGAGGCAGTCCTTTTGCTTCAGAAGAGATAATGAATGCCATAAAAGGGCTAAACAAGCCTACCGTAGCAGTTATAAGAGAGGCTGGCGACTCTGGTGCTTACTTGATAGCTTCGGCGACTAACCGAATCTTTGCCAGCGAACTTTCAGACGTTGGTGGTATCGGAGCTACATATTCATATTTAGATAATTCTCAACAGAATATACAAAACGGTTTAACTTTCAATCAATTATCTGTAGGTAAATTTAAAGATGCTGGTAATCCAGATAAACCGTTAACCGCAGAAGAAGAAACACTTTATATGAGAGATGCGACTATCTTGTATCAATATTTTATAAAAATGGTAGCCGAAAACAGAGGGCTAGATATTGAAAAAGTTAAACAACTAGCCGATGGTTCTTCAATGCTCGGCTTGCAAGCCAAAGAAAGCGGACTAATTGATGAAATTGGAGACATAAACAGTGCTATCGCCTGGCTACAAAGCAAAATTAAATAATTTGTTCGTAAGAAAGACTCAAATTCAAATGGGTCTTTTTTATTAAAATTTACTTGTATTTAAGGTTGGAAACTGTTAATTTTAATTAACGATTATTGATGACTATTTAAGAAAAATGGAAACTAATCCAAGATTAACGTTTAGCAATTATTTCGGAATTGATAAAAAAATTCTAGACAAAGAGGGGCTTTTTAATGTTTCGCTAATTTCTGACCTACCTCTTTTTATCGACCCGTTCCATCTCTTTTATAGTGATAATGAAGAATACCAAAAACTACATGAAGAAATCATAAAATATCTTGTATTTCTGCGTGAACAGTCTATAGAAAATCAGGGCAAGGAACCCACGAAAGGTGTTATTGATGCATATTATAAATTCCCAGAGATAAGTCAAAATTGGCTCGGCTTTACTTTTTTAGGGAATAAAGGGCATGGATTAGGAAAAAAATTCGCACTTGCTTTGAACCAAAACTTCTTCAATCTTTTTAGAGATTTTGGCATTAAAACAGAGGCACGCCATTTTGAAAAATTAGCCCTTGTTGCGAAAAAAGTAGGCCGAGACACTATCAGCGATTTTACAACTAATTTAATAGTTGGGTTTCTAGCTAAAAAAACTGAGGATTTCGCATCGAAATATATCGACCCAGCTAAAACTCAAAAATTTACAATTAAAAAATCTAGTTTTGACTATTCTAAAAAAGTTTGGGTACCAAAAACTTTTACGTTGCCGGTTTGCAACGGAGACTATATATTACTTACGCCAAAGGATTTGCTTACAAAAAATGATACATGGATTAACAAAAAAGATTTCGTAGACAGCTTTTCAGAGATTCCACTTGCCACTCCTGACCATGCTCTAAGAGAACAGCTTTCTAGTTATTTTAACAAAAAACTTGAAGAATACGCAGAAAGGGTTATAGACAGAAAGACAAACAAAGAAGTCCTCTCTATCACAAAGAAAACTCGTGCCAAGGCTTCTTGGGCTACAGCAGATGCCTTCCCCGTTACGATTGATATTTATATAATGTTGAAAGAAAGGCACGGAAATGAAGCACAAGAAAAGAGTAAAAAACTGGTAACAGAAACAGAGAATTTTCTAGAGAATCAGTTCAATAATTTCGCAGAAAAAGTTGGGGCGGAGGGTAAAAAACCAACCTCTTACGAAGAAGCATATAGCAGGTCTATCTACTATAAAGAATGTATTGAATTAAAAGACTGTTATTTAAACTTATACGATAATAATGGTAATCCTGTTGATGAAGACTGGATTCAGAGAATGTTTTGGTTGGTTTGGTACGGGGCAGAAAGTGATATTAACCGAGATTCAAATAATGGGTTGGGGAAACCAGACTTTGCAGTATCTCAAGGCAGAAAAGACAAAACTTTAGTTGAGTTCAAATTGGCTAAAAGTAGTAGTTTGGAAAAAAATCTACAAAATCAGCTCAAAAAATACAAAGAAACAAATAAAGCCAAAGAGGGTATATGGGTAATTGTTTTTTTCACTTCTGCCGAACAACAAAAAGTTTTAGAAATTCTAAAAAGTTATAATTTAGAAAATGATAAGAATTATATCTTAGTCGATGCTAGGAAAGATAATAAGATACCTGCTTCTAAGATTAAATAACCTATCCTCCACGTTATTACCGTCAATCCTAAGGGGTTTCCTTAACTAGACTAGGTTTTGTATGGTTGGGCTTAAATATTAACTTATATTAACAATTTCTTATAGCTCGTATCGGGCGTAAATATATACCTACTTAATCAATTCTACTCTCTTATTAGTTGTATTTTTCAAAAACCTTTTTCTATTGTGATGTCTATGGGTGATATCCAATAAACAGACGTACCCGTCAATCGGGGGGTGTACGTATGGGCATCTCTTCCAGTCCAACAATAATAAGTCTTTCTAGCTCAATTAATTGATTTTAGCCTCTTCTAATGATAAGCTTGGTATATAAAAGCGTTCGTTAGCGGTCTGCCAATAGGTTCTAATGTCGTCCACTAGCCCGCTCAACAACTCTAAATGTTTTTTGAATAGACACACAATAGATTAATGAAAAAAATATTTAGCTTGCTTCCAATAGAACTGTATGTTCTGGTAGTCCCCTCAATTTTTATAATCTTACTATCAACTGTTTGGTTAAAAAATTTTTCTCTAAACGCATTTGGAGTCGGTGAGTTTCTCGCCTCGACTTTAGACAGGGGCACTCCCTTTTTTTTATTTGGGATATTGCTTCTTTCGCTTTTGCCGTCATTGTTAATAATAGGGGCAATCTTTAGAACAGTTAATAAAAAATCAGGAGAAAGACCGATAATTAATGGCTTTAAAAATATCCTAAGCATTTTTTTTGTTCTTTTTACCATATCTTTTGCGATGTACTCATTAATGATGCTTACTAACGCCCTTCTTCAACTGGCGGATCCAATCAAAGCTGCTAAGTTTGGCAACATGGCGATGCATTGGGACAAGGCAATATTCAAAACCAACCCTGGCGTATGGCTAATAAATAAATTTAGTAATACTTTTGTAGAAACGGCACTTATTTGGACCTACAACAGCCTATTTATTATTTTATCTTTAATATTATTAATATCGTTTTTTACGAAGAAAGATGTTTTTAGACGGCTAACATTATCCTTTTTTATATGCTGGATGATAGCATTTCCAATTTGGTTTTCGCTACCGATGATGCCACCAGATTTCACGTTCCGCCAGAATAAACTTGGTTCGGCCAGCCTAGAAGACAATACCGCTTTTAATAATTTTCCAATGAGTGAAAATCTTAAGGTAGCCCTAGACAGTTTAAGCAAAATACACATTGTAAAAATATCTCCAACTGAAAAATCTTTACCCGTAAGCACATTTCCCAGCATGCATGCGGCATGGGGTTTTATAATTGCTTATATGGGTACAATTCTTTGTCCTTGGCTGGGTATCTTACTAATACCATGGGCTATATTAAACGGTTTTGGGGCAGTTTATGTATTAGAACATTATTCGGTTGATATATTTTTAGGTACTGCTGTGGCTATATTTTCAATACTGCTGACTGAAATTTTATTACACATAGAGAAAAAATATCTAAAAGATAAACTTGGTCTTCTGCGCATATTTGACCGCGTTTACATAAAATCTTGGATAAAAGATATGTTAGATAATGTCGCAAAAATTTCCAGAATGGGAATAAAAGCCCGCCAAGCAGACCAAAACAAAAATTAGAGCCAAAAAAATGATGACGGCCCCACCCCAAAAAGACACCCGTGACGACACTCTTTATCCAGGGTGTTTTTTATTTTAGCCTATGCTATAATAACAACATGACAATACTAATAATATCTCAAATAATTTTTAATATTGTAATATCACTTGCAGTGGTCGTGGTTGCAATATTAATTAGCGTAATAGCATATGACATAATAAAATTTATGAAGTCTGTAAAAAAGCTTTCAGACGACATAAACAGAGAGTCGGGAGAGGTGTACAACAAAATAAACAAATTTTTAGAGGGAATATTAACTCTATCTTTTGTCTCTAAATTATTTAAAAAAAAGAAAAAATAAAATAAGCGAAGAATAAGGTGTTCAACGTCCCCGCTCAGCGGGGCCGAAGCAACCTTGTTCGCTCGCCCATAAGGCCGTGAAAAAAACCAATACAACGTTGAAATTTTTAGAGGGCGCCGCAGCAGGATTAGCATTAGGGGTCGCAGCTAGCATGTTTTTAGCCTCTAAAAAGGGTGGCGAATTAAAAGAAGGCATCGCAAGCATAACCGCTGACTTTTATAAATATATTTCTCCTAAAATAAAGAAAATAGAAAAAATGGGAGAAAAAGAATATAAAGAGTTTATGAAAAACGCGGCCGTAAAATACGCCACAACTAAAAAAATCTCAGAAGATACCGCAAAACAACTTATAAAAGGTGCCCAACAATCGTGGGGTCATATTTCTAAGCATTTTTAACAATAGTCAGATTAAAAACACTCCCCCTGCGGGAGTGTTTTTAGTTGTTTGGAAATTAATTAAAATCTGATACAATAAAGATATATATTTATGCTTAACCGAAGGTCAAAATATCTGCAAATAGCTTTCAACCGCTCGCTGGGCGAGGTCAAAGAAATGATCGCGCTTTTGCCTGCTTCAGAAAAGATACTTATTGAAGCTGGAACCCCATTAATCAAAATGTATGGACAAAGAGGAATAACCGCCCTAAAAAATTGGTGGAGCGAAAAAATTGGAAAACCAGCATATATTGTAGCCGATTTAAAGTGCATGGATAGGGGCTCAAGAGAGGTTGAGGCAGCCGCCCATGCTGGCGCTTCTGCAGCCACATGCCTGGGGCTGGCCCCCATAGAAACTATAAACGAGTTTATAGTGGGGTGTAAAAACGCTGGCATTGATTCTATGATTGACATGATGAACGTGCCTTTTCCATTTGAAATTTTGCAAAAATTAAAAAAACTTCCTACCGTGGTTGTTTTACATAGGGGCGTAGATGAAAACGAACAGAACAGAGAAAAACAAATCCCCCATGATCAAATTCGCCAAATAAAAGGAACCTATGGAAACGTTTTAATATCTGTGGCTGGAGGAGAAACAACGCGCGACGTTGTAAGAACTTTTTTCAACGACGCCGACATCGCCGTTGTTTGGAAATCGTTTTACAAAGAACCAAAAAATACTGCCGTGCTAGCGCAAGAATTTTTAAAATTAATTAGATAGAACATGGAACCTCCTAAAAAACAGACCCCTCTCCTTGTGGCCATCCTCCCGATACTGACGGTTGTTTTGCTTTTTATAAATCCTTTTTTGGGTATTGTTTCTGCGCTTGCCATCGCCATATTTTTTCAAAAAGGAAGGGGGCCACTGGGAAAAAATTTTCCTAATTATTCTCAAACCTTTTTCAGGCTACGTGAAGCTTTGGCCAGGGCCAAAAATGCGGCCAATGTTGGCAATTTAGATGCAGAAAAAGTGGCTGAGAACACCGGCCTCGAGGCTCAACTGGCGTCATTAATTGCGCCAAGCGCTCCAAATACGGCATTGTTAACAACTATGCCCGCAACACTAGCCAGCCTCCTGCCTAGCCCCGCAAAAAGGCTAGAAAGAAGGAAAAAATACCTTCACATAGCGCTCAATAGCACTCTAGAAGATGCAGAAGAAATTATCTCACAACTGCCTGCCTCAGACAGAATTTTAATTGAAGTTGGAACCCCGTTAATAAAAATATATGGCACAAATGCTATTTTACGAATAAAGGGCATGGCCCCATTTGGCACCTATATAGTTGCCGACAACAAGTGTGCAGACTTAGCCACAAGAGAGGTAAAAATGATGGCAGATGCCGGAGCTAACGCCGCAACCTGCCTTGGAGTTGCTCCAATAGAAACCATAGACAGCTTTATAGAAGAATGCGAAAAATTCAATATCGATTCAATGGTAGACATGATGAATGTTGGAAACTCCCTCGAGCTATTAAAAAAGCTAAAAAAACTCCCAAACGTAGTAATACTTCACAGAGGGGTTGATGAAAGCGAGATATCCAAAGAAAAGCAAATCCCCTACTACCAAATAAAACAAAT
>Ga0247841_10002081_pt1 | contig 41496 bp, 50 predicted proteins | sample LaCruzMarch2015__2_FD_192410 | JGI IMG/M metagenome (GOLD analysis project Ga0247841, IMG submission 192410) | Freshwater microbial communities from meromictic Lake La Cruz, Castile-La Mancha, Spain - LaCruzMarch2015_18m | ecosystem: Environmental > Aquatic > Freshwater > Lake | place: Spain...
TTAAGTGCCTCGGATAAATATTTCTTAGAATTACATGTTAATCAGGGCATAGCATTAGAGCAATTAAAAGAGGTCCTGGGGTTTTCCCGCGGCACGGTAGATATGCGCAAATCCAGGATAATTGACAGGTTAAAGGAGTGTTTCAGCAAAAAAGGTTTTATGTTTCCGCCATAATTAATGGCGGATCCGCCTAAATTTTTGCTGATTTTGTGGCGGAAGATTTTGAATAACTTAGTTAGATTTCGCAATTTGTTACGTCTATTATAGCAGGGAAGGTGTATCAAGCATGGAAAATAAATTAGAGGATTTAATAAGATTGGCTTACAGGAAGTGGAAGAAGGATTCACCCGGGGTGGATGAGAATCATCCGGATGAAGAAATCCTTGCCTGTTTCCTTGAGAATAAATTATCCGAAGCGGAGAGCGAGGCTGTATGCGCGCATTTGATAGCCTGCCAGCCTTGCTTGGAGTCGATTGTTGCCCGGGCAGGATTAGAAGTATCCGAGATGGAAGAGTTACCTGAGGGGTTGCTTGAGCGGGCAAAGTGTTTTGCAGGTTTAACAGATAAATCTTTTGTCCTGGAAATTATTTTGAAGGTAAAAGAGAAGCTGTTAGAGATGCTGGAGACTAATGGCGATATACTGGTGGGCCAGGAATTAATGCCGGCTTCGATCTTACGCAGCCGTCAGATAAAAGAATTTAAAGACAGATTAACCATCCTGAAGGATTTTCAAAACGTCAGAATAGAGGTAGGGATAGAAAGTAAAGAATCACGGAGCGTCAATTTGAATGTTATCGTCAAAGAAAAGCAGACCAATAAGTTAATCTCGGATTTGAGGGTTACCCTTATAAAAGACGGCATTGAGTTAGAGTCTTATCTTAGCGATTCGGGTTCGGTTGTTTTTGAGCAGGTCCCCTTCGGTAAATATTCCATTGAGATAACCGCTTCCTGGGATAAGCTTGCTACTGTTAAACTGGATATCAAAAAATAACCTAATATTATGCCGCAAGACGCAAGTAGTGTTTTGGTTCTGGAGATATTAAGGCAGGCTGATACGCTTAAAATGGGCGTTTTTGAATCAAGCGAGCTTGCCCCGACATTAAGGCATTACAGCCAATGCAAAGTTTCATTCCCGGAGATCGAAAAATTATACCGGGAAATACTGGTGATTTTAAACAGGGCGAATAAGGGCGGAATCTTAGAGCCCGCCGGACTTAGTAATTTTAAAAAGACCGCTCAATTGCTCTGGGATCATCTGTTTACCGGGACGGTAAAAAATAAATTGAAGGCCTCGCCGGGCAAAGGGCTGATTTTATCCATAGATGAAGAGTTGATAAATATCCCCTGGGAAATTCTATTTACCGGAGATGATTTTTTATGCCTTAAATTTAACCTGGGCAGGCTTATCCGTACCAGGGTCCAACCGCCGGCTTCAGAATACCGCAGCCTTGCCAATAAGCTCAAGATGCTCATATTGGCTAATCCTACCAATGATTTAAAATCTGCTTATCTTGAAGGCGCCTATATAAAGAATCAGCTTGATAAAAAAAGAAGCGAGATTGGCGTTGATTTCAAATCCACCGATATCAATACGCTTTATGTAAAGAAGAACCTGCGCGATTATGATGTGGTCCATTTTGCCGGCCATTGCGAGTATGACCAGAATAACCCGAAGAATGCCGGATGGCTTTTGAGCGACGGAATATTGACTACCGAGGATATTCATACCCTCGGGCAGACTTTATCTTTGCCGTCTTTAGTATTTTCCAATGCCTGTTATTCTGCTCAGGCCTCAAGGGATTTGATGCCGGACCTGGATTGCCAGGAAAAAACATATAGTTTGGCTTCAGCGTTTTTATTTTCCGGGGTCAGGCATTACATAGGCACGATGCGGCGAATAGAAGACCCGGTCAGCCTTATTTTTGCCAATGAGTTTTACATTCAGCTGACCTGCGGAAAATCTATCGGCGAGTGTATGCGCCTGGCCCGCTTGAAATTGATCGAAGAATACGGTATCGCTTCTATCTGCTGGGTAAGTTACCTTCTTTGCGGGGACCCGGGCTTTGTCCTGTTTAAACCAAAGGTAAAACCGCGGATACAGAAAGCTGGAAAGAAAACCCCGGCGTTCAAGAACCGCCTCAGGCGTTTTTCTTTGGCCGCTGCTGTTGTAACTATTTGTGCAGGCATATATCTGTGGCTGCCTACATTAAATCCGGATAGTTACCTTTTATTTTATAAATCCCGCAATTTATTCGCCAGAGGCGAAAGCCGGGAAGTTATTTCTCTCTGCAGCCGGATTATCAAAAAAGACCCTTTTTTCCTGGATGCCTATCCGATGCTGGCGGATACTTACCAGAAGCTGGGAGACAAAAATAACGCCTTGAAGTATTATTTTGAATACGCCATGTATAGCCAGAAGAGGCAGGACCAGAAAAATCTGGCTTCCGCCTATATCGGCCTGGGCTGGGTTTATCATCTTTTCGGTGAATACCAGAAGGCCTTTGATTTTTATAATAAGGCGGTGGAGTTAACCGCCAGCGGTAAAGATAAGCTGAATGAGGCCAAGGCCCTGAGAAAACTGGCAATCTGGCATACAGATAGAGGAGAGAACGGCCGGGCATTGGAATTATTGATGAGGAGTTCGGAGATCAACCGCGAAAAGCAGAATATCTACGGGCATAAATATAACCTGGCCTGTGATTATTTTGATATAGGCTTGGTGTTTATCAACAAAGAGGATTATGTCACCGCTGAAGAATTCTATGCCAAGAGCCGGCGTTTGTTCGAGAAGTTGAAATTAAGCAATGAATTAAGCGATTGTTATTTTAACCTGGGGGAGATCTGCCTGTTTGAAAAGGAGTACCTTAAGGCCCAGGATTACTACGCTAAGGGTTTGCGTATTGACCAGCTCCATGGAAATAAATTAAATTTAGCCGGTGATTATAATATGATCGGGGAGCTCTGCGTGGCGATGGATAATCCGGATGCGGCAGAGAAGTATTTTATCCAGGCTGCCTCGCTTGCCAAAGAAATAAGTTCGCCGCTCGAATTAGCCGCTGCCTGTTTTAATCTGGGGTATTTGCATAAGAATAAAGGGCATAAGAATAAGTCCAGGGAATATTTCAGGCAGGCCCAGGAGATATATCATCCTATTGATACAGCGCGTTACCAGGAGATAAAGCAGGAACTATTGGCCCTGGCGGATTAAAGGTAGTTGTGGCATAATTTAACGGGAGTAAAATAAGATGAAGCAGCATATTAAAATAGGGCTGATAGGGTTGTTGGCGGGTTCATTATGCGGTTTATTATCCATCTCTTTTTGTTTTGCTGAGCCGGCACAGGTCATCCGCTACCGGGTAACAAAAAAATTCCAGTTGAAGGCACTGGCAGATTTGTACACCCTGCAGTTTAAATTTCCTTTATCGAGGAAGGATATTCCCATGCAGCAGATGATCGACCTCGATACTTCTCCCAAGGCAAATGCCATGGTTAGCGATCCTGACGGCAACAGGATAGCCATTTTTTATTTTTCAAATGTCAGGGGAGGCCAGGAGATACCTGTAGAGATCCGTTACAAGGTTGAAATAGAGCAGGAAGGTAAGGATATTAAGCCTTCCAGTATCCCCGATGATTACCTTGAACTTGAGCCGGATTTGGCGCGTTACTTAAAAAGAGAAGAAAATATGGATATGGAGGATGAATTAATCCAGGATACTCTGGTTTCGATTGCGGGCAAGGAAAAAAATCCTTACCTGAAAGGCAAGGCGATTTATGATTTCATAGTGGCAAATATAAAATATGAGAACAAGGAAGATTTGTCCGGGCTGCAACGTTCCAAAGAAACGCTTATACAGAGGAGGGGGAATTGCGCGGATATAACCAAGCTTTTTATTGTCCTGGCCAGGGCAAGCGGTATTCCTGCGCGCCAGGTAGACGGCTTGGTTTTTTTCCCGAACGTTTCTCCTACGAAAAGCGTGGAAAAAGTCGGGCATGCCTGGGCTGAGATTTATCTGCCGGTTTATGGTTGGCTGCCGGTTGACCCCACTTTTGGCATCTCTCAAAAAGAAGAATATTATTGTTTCAAATATAACAATCATATCAGGGAATTTTATGGGCAGGTCATTTCGCGTAATCCAGGCTCTTTATATAGCGGAAGTTCCATCCAGGTGAGGACGCATAATCTCGGCGGAGGCGTCCCTGTGGCTAAAGACGCCCAGATAGAGATTGAATTGTTAAACAGCAGGATTACCGTGAGCCCGGACAAGAGCGAATAAATTGTTTAAAAATTTCTTGATATGTGGTATACTTTTATCGAAATATGAGTATTAAAGCGTGAGGCCATAATTTATCAAATTAAAGCGGAGGAATGATCATGGAGGGTAAATTACCAGGCAGTGAAAGGCGAAGGGCCGAACGGATAAAAGTTAATATTACGGTTGCCTACCAGATAGAGAAGCCTATAAGCATAAAGATGTTAGTCGGGGAAGAAGAGGTAGAGGCGACGATTGTGGATATAAGCGAAGGCGGCTTAGCTATCCTGACCAAACACGACCTTCCTTTGGCTACTCTGCTTATGGTAGAATTCATGTTGATTAGGACCGAAAGAGAGACCAGTTTTAAATACTACGAGTCGGTGAAAATAAAAGGGGAAGTCAAGTCCAGCATTATATTAAGCGAAGATAAATACCGATTAGGGGTCGCTTTTAAAGGTTTAGACGAAGAGAGTAAATTCAAGATATCCGCTTTTGTAACAAAGGGGAATATCCCCAAGGGGCCGGATATCACTTACGGAGAGGCCTGATAACTATCCCGCCAAGCATCCGCAGCAGTTTATTTCATAAATTTAGTTTCCGAAATATTTATTTGGTAGTATAATTGATTTTATAAATTAAATGTCTACGCTAAATATTACAGATAGAAGAAAAGCAAAAAGGAAGGTAGCTAAACTTTCTGTCCGTTATAAAATAACCGGGCAGAACGATACGGATTATTCTGTAGTCACTACCTCTGATATAAGCTCCGCCAGTGTTGCCTTTACCTCTTCCCATTCTATTGGCATTGGCGCAAAAATTGACGCCGAGTTGATCCTTCCAACTTTAAATGCGGCCATAAAATTTAAGGGCAGCATAAAAAGGATTGAAAAAATAGATGAAGATAAATTTTTGTATGCCGTGGTCTTTGAAGAAATGGATAAACAGGATAAAGCCATCCTGGAGAGATATGTCCAGGTTTACGACCTTGACAGTATCATGCGCCTGGCCCATAAAAAAAACGCTTCAGATGTGCATCTGGTGGTGAACCAGTCCCCTTTGTTCCGGATAGAAGGAGAGCTTATTCCCTTAGATATCATTGCGCTTACCGGTGACGATGTCAAAAAACTAGTCCTTTCTATTATGACAGAGAAACAAAAATCGCTTTTTGAAGAGAACCTGGAGCTGGATTTTTCCTCTATTTCTTCGGACGGTATACGTTTCAGGGTAAATGTACACCTGGAAAAAGGCAACTTAGAGGCGGCATTCAGGCTGATATTAGAAGAGATCAGGTCAGTTTTTGACTTAGGTTTACCGGTGGTTGTTGAAGAATTAGCAAGGAAAAAAAGAGGGTTGGTCATAGTCAGCGGGCCGGCAGGAAGCGGCAAGAGTACTACTCTGGCTACAATGATTGATGTGATAAACAACGAAAAAAGATGCATGGTTATAAGTATTGAAGACCCGATAGAATTTATCCATAGCCCGAAAAAGAGTATCATAAAACAAAGGGAAGTAGGTTCCGATACTTTATCTTTTGCCGCCGCGCTTAAGCATACCTTGCGCCAGGACCCAAATGTGATTTTCGTGGGAGAGATGAGGGATTTGGAATCAATTTCTATGTCTATTACTGCCGCTGAGACAGGGCACTTAGTATTAACCACCCTGCATAGCCCGGATGCCGTTGAGTGCGTTAACAGGATAGCCGATGTTTACCCCGGAGAACAGCAGAATCAGGTGCGCAGCCAATTGGCAGCCTGCCTTGAGGGAGTAATCACCCAGTTGCTTTTGCCCAGAAAAGATGGCAAGGGAAGAGTAGTTGCCACAGAGGTGCTGATAGCTACTCCCGCCATCCGTAATTTAATCAGGAATAAAAAGCTTGAGCAGATCTACTCGTATATACAGGGCGGAGAGCAATATGGGATGCACACAATGGATGATGCCATATTAAAGCTGGTTGAAGACGGTATTGTAGATATAGAAGTAGCCAGGGAATACGTAAAGAACCCCGCGAAGTTACGATAATTTTTGTATGCTTAAACCTAGGGCTGTATATTTTATCCTGGCAATGGCCTGCCTGCTGGTTTACGGCAACTCTCTGAACAACGCCTTTGTCTCGGACGATATCCCTGCCATATTAAATAATCCTCGTATTCAGCTTTCCCTCAGTTCCTGGAGCGAACCCCAGAGTTTTTTGAATTCCCTTATATATAACATTGCCGGGTTTAATACTGTCCTTTACCACCTGGCAAGCGTTATCCTGCATTTAATCAATACCCTCCTGGTTTTTGTTTTATTGAATCTATTTTTTAAAACCCAGGCCAGTTTTTTAGGGGCTTTATTATTTGCCGTCCATCCGGCCCATGCAGAAGCGGTGGCCTGGATATCAGGGCGCGGCTATCTTATCCTCGCTTTCTTCCTGCTTGTTGTTTACCTGTCATATTATAAATCAAGCTGCCAGGAAAAATTTAAACCACGGTTTTATTTTTTATCTTTAGGCGCCTTTTCTTATTATTTGATTGGAAGCTTCGCTTTTTTTATACCTCTGCCATTTTTTATTATCCTCTCTGATATTATTTTTAACCGTTGGCGGAAGAATTGGAAGTTATGGATGCCTTTTCTCTTGCTGGTAATATTGAGAATAATTTTAATCGGAGAACTACTGCCTCATAGAATAGCCTATGTTACGAACTATCTCGGAGGCGAAGCAATATGGAGAAATCCCATCCCACCTTTTGTGTATTCAACTTTTTCGCATCTTTGGCTTTTAATCTGGCCGGTAGGGCTCACCTTTTATTATGAACCGATAGTGTTTTATCCTTTAGCGATATGGATAGGTTTTAGTATTCTGGCTATCTCTGCTTGTTTTCTGCCTTATTTATTTAAAAAATCTAAAAGTGTCCTGTTGGGGATTATTGTGTTTATCCTGTTTCTTGCCCCCACATATTCTCCTTTTCCGGTAGCAACAGTGGTCGCGGAACGTTATGCCTATTTCCCTTCAGTCTTTTTGAGTATCCTGGCGGCATTTTTTTATCAGGAGTATTCTGAAAAAGAAAGTAAAGGGATGCGCAGGTGGGTCACAGTTTTATTTATATTCATAATCGGGCTTTATGCAGGGCGGACAATAATCAGGAACTCCGACTGGAAAGACAGCCGGAGTCTATTCAAGGCAACCCTAAATGTCTCTTCGGAAAGCCCATCCGGCCATAACGGCATGGCCGCGGTTTACTTTCATGACGGGGATCTTGACCGGGCCATCGCAGAGTTTACCAGGGCCATTGAACTTAAAGCCGATTACGCCATGGCTTATTGCAATAGAGGGGTAGCCTATTATAATAAAGGGGATTTAGCCAGGGCAATTTCTGATTTTAGCGCCGCTATAAAGCTTAAAGCCGATTACGCCGAAGCTTACCATAGCCGGGCTGTGGCATATTTCTCGAGCCGGGAATACGATAAAAGCCGGGAGGACGTGCGCAAACTTGAAGAGTTAGGATGCCAGATTAACTCCCGGTTCCTCAGCGACCTCATGGAATCATCCACGAAAGAATAAGGTAATAATCCTTCCGCGCCAGATATCTTTCCGTTAGATTCCTCCCTCCCTTACGTCAATTTACAGTAAAGGGAGGGAAGGATGAAAAAAATATTATTAATTTTATCGGCAGCAGCTTTTTTAGTTTTGTTTTTAAAAATTTTAGTTTTTGCTTTTGAAGTTACCTGGCAGGATATAAGCGGAGCCAATTTAAATCTTAAGTCGCTTCTGGTCAATCCGGATAATGCCCGTTTGATTTATATCGGTTCTGATAAAGGGGTCTTCAAAAGCGAAGACGCAGGAGAAAGCTGGAGAAACGTTTTGTCGATAAGAGGGAAAAATAAGCAGATAAATTTTATTTCAGCCGGCCCATCATCCGGAGATTCTCTGTATGCTGCCAGTGGGAACGGCCTCTTCTATAGCCCCAATCAGGGTAGAAACTGGGATAGGATTTTTAAAGGTAAGAGTGTTTTAGAAAGTGAATGTACTGTTTTGGCGGTTTTACCGGGGCAGATTTATCTGGGTACTAAAGACGGGCTCTTCATTAGCAAGGACAGGGGGAGGAGTTGGTATAGGCAGCCGGGAAGATTGGGCCACGGCCATATATTGAGCATTGCCGCAGCCGATAAAGATCCTCAATATGTTTATGTGGTTTGTCCGGACGGCGTGTATAGGGCAAATTATAATGTCGAAAGCTGGGAAAAAATTTTCGCTGCTCATCAAGTGGAAAATAATAATCATTCGGAATCGGAATCTGAGGAGCGTGATGAAGAGAAGCAAAGCCCAAATATTAAATATGTCAGTGTTGACCCGAATAATGCAAATGAAATTTACCTTGCTACTTCAACGGGGGTATGCAAAAGCCGGGACAGAGGCGAAAGCTGGGAGGCATTGACTTCTTACGGGTTGCTTAGCCGGAACATAAATTTCCTGCTGGTAACAAATAAATCTATTATTTATGCGGTTACAAGATCAGGCGTATTTGATTATCAGGCAGAGCGTTGGAGGGAATTATCCCTGGGTTTGCGGGCTGATGAAATCAGCGGTTTAAGCTCGGATAATAAAGGTAATCTATATGCCGCCTGCAATACAGGATTATACAAGGTAAATATCAGGGATGAGGTTGATTGTAAAAACGCAAGCCCGCTGGTTTTATACACTAAAAATGAGCCTGATATTAGCCAGGTCCATAAAGCAGCCATTAGATACTCTGATGTAGATTATGAGAAGATAATGTTATGGAGAAAACAGGCTTCAAAAAAAGGATTGCTGCCTAAGATTAGCCTGGGGGTGGGTAGGAATGTTACTGACCTTTGGCATTGGGAGACAGGTTCAAGCATCAAAAGCGGAGATGACGGCCTTCTCCGTGGCCGAGACGCCATAGAATGGAACGCGAACTTAAACTGGGACTTGGGTGAAATTATCTGGAATCCTGACCAGACTTCTATAGATGTGCGTTCAAAGCTGATGGTGGAGCTGCGACTCTCGAAGTCCTTAATTATAAATGGGTTACGTACATAGAATTTAAGGTCAAAAGTAGTGAGGTATTGATGACCCAGGCCGTATAAAGCCTGGTTTTTTGTTAAAGAGGAAGGATTTATGAGAATTGCGTTGTATTGCCGCGTGTCAAAGAATGATGAATCGCAGGATCCCGGGAATCAGCTGGAGCCGTTACGAAGTTACGCTGGCGCCTTGGGTGGCCAGGTAGTCCAGGAATACGTTGACCTGGCATCCGGAGGAAACGGAGACCGGAAGGAGTTCCTGCGTATGCTGGAGGATGCCGAGAAGCGGAAATTCGATCTTTTACTGGTTTGGGCCCTGGATAGGCTCTCCCGGGAAGGGATATCCAATACCCTGGGGTATCTTGAGCGGCTTAAGCGTCAAGGTGTTGCCTTAAAATCCCTGCAGGAACCATGGCTTGACACCCGGGAAGAAGGTTTAGGGCAGTTACTCTTGGCGATATTCTCCTGGGTTGCGCAGCAGGAAAGGCGCCGCATCGTAGAGCGTACCAAGGCAGGCTTGGAGCGCGCCAAGAAAGCCGGAAAGCATCTTGGCCGGCCCCAGGGCGCCAAGGATCGCAAGAAGAGGCGGAAATCTGGGTATCATATGCGGTATAGCGGGGGGAAGTAAGGCGCCTGAGTCTGTAATCACGGCGCCAAGGGTATGTCAGGCGCCAGAGATAGTCATTGTGGCGCCTTGATCATATGTTAACGTAGGCATATGCTGTTTTTGCATATGAACAAGGCCTCATATGAGAGAAAAAGTCAAAAATAAGGGGAATTCTACCCTTCCAGTAGGTAGTTTCATTGGTAAAATTGTTGTTGACAGGGCTTGAAAGTTTGATAGAATGAGGTATACTTTAGGTAGGATAAATAATGGCGTATCAGTCTTTCAGGTATGTGTTGCATGAGCAACATAAGCTACCTATTTTGGTAGTCTGCTTGGAAGCGGCGCCATTTTTTATTTTATAATCTCTTTGCATTCTAATATCTTGTCCTTAAATAAGTCCATATATATGTTGGTTTTGAGGTCAAAACTATGACGAATCGCTCCTGCCAGGAAATCTACCGCCCTAATACAGTAAACTTCTTCTGAACTCGCAGGATGTATGTGAGTGCAGATATCTCTTTTTTCTTCGCAAAGAGTTTTTATTCTTAAATAATACTCAAAATGATTATGGGCAATCTTGCTTTTTTCATCTATAAAAATATGGTTTTCTACGAATGGTTCAAGCATGGGCGAGATTAATCTGGAAACCATATAACCGTATAGGACATCGCTCTTGCTATGTAAATAAGCTGGAACATTAGATTTCTTTATATAAACGCACTTAAATTCAAAGCTTAAACGAGCAAGTCGCCTTAATATTTCTATTCGTTGGTGGTTTAATGTAGTATGCCATTTAACTTCTTTATTAGGATACCAACCAGCCTTTATTAGTTCTCTTTCCCATTTATATATAGTTCTACTGATGGGTTTAGCTTTAATGAGTTTAATGCAGCCCACAACAACATGATTCGTTGGGCTTCCGGTTCCAAAACCAAAGTCTCCAGATTCATCTATAAAATAATTCATATATACCTCTTTAATAATATAGCTCTTCAGTCTGGAGTTGTAAACACTAATTGTTTAAAAAAATGCTATTAGATTTTCCCGCTTCCTACGTCTATTATAGTAGGAGGTGGCAAAGATGCAAAAGTATCCTTCCAAGAAGTTAATCCTGGGAACTAAGGCATTAATCCGGCTGCGGCTGTTTTTGAGGTATGAATGCGGCTTAAGGTATGCTGACAAGTTGTCGGCGAAAGATTTTAAACTTCTACTTTCTGTTCTAAAATCTTCTCCAGTTTCGCGCGAGGAGTGCTACAATAAGCTTAAATGAAGAAAACCATAAGCGAATTAGATACTAATAAGATTGAAGAAAGGCACCTGGTAACGCTATCTATAGGGGATTCTTTTTTAAGGCGAACTGCTAATAATGATCCTTTGACCCTTTATTGTGGTAAAACAACATTCACAACGCATACTCCATTAGAAGAAATAGGGCATAGAAGTGTCCACCGGCCGACTGCTAATATAAATGCTGCCTTTGGTATTGAAACTATTTATAAAGAAACCGAAGACTATAAAGGAGATTGCAAGATTTTTAAATTAAAAGTAATAAAAAAGTTGGACCGGATTCTCGATCTGGATGTCTTATGTAAGGAGCAAGGCATAGAGGATATCTATTTAAAACCTGATGGAACATATTTTGATTCCAATGAAGAATTGATAGCCGAACGGCCAATACACAATCTTTATGATATAAATATCGGGGGTAAGAAGCTCAATGGCGTTAAACACAGGAGTCGTCAACATCCAGAAGGGCAGTGTATTGTATTTTATGATAATATACATTTTATTTCCCCGGTTCAGAACTTTTTAGTTTATAAACTCAAATTAATCTTGAGTCAATTCCTAAGACTAAATTTAAATCCACGGCATCGAGCATTTGTGGGTAAGTTTGTATTATCTTTGAGCGCTCGGGTACTCTACGACTATTTATCTTACGATGATATAACCGATCAAATCGTAAAATATAATGATAAGCAGGGTGAAGAGTATTGGAGATCTCATATACCGTTTATATGATAGCTGTTGAAGCTAAATCCGATATTATAGAAGGTAGAAACAGACCATTGACAGGAATCCGTTTAGGACTACAATAACCCTTAGCTCTGCGGAGGTAGTAAGATGGGGTTAAGGTAGGTAAATTTAAAGGCAACTCTCTGGAATGGGGGTTGCTTTTGTAATTTAAGGAGGAGAAAATGCGAAAGACAATAAGCTTCATTAAAAGAAAGAGGCAAAGAGAATGAATGAAAAAATAAAAAATTGGAGTATAGGGTTAGTTATAATTGGCGTTCTTTTTCTTTCAGGGTGTGCGAGTGTCCAGATAGTAGGTAAACCCTCTTCCTTTAAAACTCTGCCTGCTATTGTTGTTGCTGGGGATATTACCCTAGCGGATGAAAAGGTGGGGATTCCTTCCGAGAAAATCAGGGAGGGTCGGGATATTCTCTTTGAGAATTTTAAGAAGGGACTGTCGGAATTTAACGTCCTCAAGAGTATTCAGGATCTGCCGCCAGGAGTTGAAGATTATCTACTGGTTGAAACAAAAATAAGGCTTTACCAGGAAGCCCGGCCTTTTGTCATGTCTACAGTGACCTTGGAAATGACGGTAACCAGATACCGGGAGAAAGAGGTTATACTGAAATATCCTGTTGCCTATTTTGCCGGTTTTTTACGGGGAAAAAGCGCGGCCTATACAATAGGTCTTACTAATGGCGCCCAAAAAGTAGCCGCGGCTATCAAGAGACACGCCAGAAAATAATTGTTTCACTATATTAATGCTCAAAGCCTTATACAACCGGAGGCGATATGAACATTGTCTTAAAATTTTCCTGCGCTTTAGTACTATTTTCCACGCTTATAACATCGCAAATCAGCTTCGTTGAAGCCAGGAGTAGCGGTCGCAGCGGATTTAGTAGTTACAAAAGCTCAGGAAGTAAGGGGCTCGGCAGCTATAAGCATTCTTCCGGAGGGCATAAATCTTCCAGCTCATCTTACAAGATATCATCACCAAAGACGTATACTCCCAAATCAAGTAAATCCAGTTCTTCCACGGGTACTAAGGTAAAAGGCTATTATCGTAAGGATGGTACCTACGTCCGGCCGCATTCTCGCAGTAGCCCAGATTCAGATAAATCAAATAATTTCGGAGTGCCGAGCAGCTCGCAGCGTAAGGAATATAAATCAAGCTCAACGTTGCCTACTCATAAGTATGATTATGATAAAGATGGTATAAGGAATGCTACCGATAAGGACGATGATAACGATAGAGTGTTGGACAATGCTGATAAGGCCCAATACAATCCGAATAAACAGTAAGTAAGAAGGAGGTGCGGAATGAAAAGGTTAATGCTTATTTCTGCAGCAGTGGTTATCTTTGTTTCCATATTTACTTACAACATCTTCGCTTCTAAGCCAGCGACTCACCCTGAATGGATTACTCATCCCGGTAGGACAAATAGATATGGTTGCCATTATTGTCGTACAAACTGCGAACGTTGGGGTTTAGAATACGGAGAATATCATTGCCATTAAAAAAGGAGGCCCAATGGAAATACTTATTATCGCAGCTTTAATAGGTTTGATACCGGCCTCGATTGCGCGTAGTAAAGGTCGCGGTTTCGGAGGTTGGTGGATCTATGGTGCGGCCCTCTTTATAATCGCTTTGCCGCATGCTTTATTAATAAAGGCAGACCAGGGATCCTTGGATAAAGAAAAACTCTCTGATGGGATGAAAAAATGCCCTCACTGCGCGGAGATAATCCGGGGCGAAGCTAAGATATGCCGGTATTGCAGCCGGGAAGTATAAGCGTAGTAAACTAATCCTACGTAATACGCACTAATCGTTGCCGTTTCGCTCTGCAGAAATCGAAAAGACCCGAGTTAAATTGGCCTTTAATATTAGTGCAGACGTCTACACTGGAGAGGTATTGTCATGGATGATCCGGAAGGTTTCTACAAGATATTAAAAAAGGATTCAGTATTCGGCAATTTTCAGAAACAAGTAGCCGGAGAAATGTTGCCCATTACCCTGGAAGACCTTCATGAGATGGTGAAAGACATCATCTTGAATGATGGGGTTCCGGAGGAAGTAAGTGGGGTTCTTGAGACAGCCAAGCAGCTGTTTGTCCTGGGCTATTTTGGATATCGATTGTTTACCGTGTCTTCACATTACAGTTTTTTGGCGGTGGAAGCAGCCTTGGGCAATAAGTACAAGGCTATATATGGCAAAAAAGAATCTAATCTGAATGAAGTAATCAATAGATTAGCAAAAGATGGTTTAATCCCTTCCGACAAAAAGGATGTGTACAATGCCTGCCGGCGTTTAAGAAATCAACTTTCTCATTTAACAACTCGGAAAGTATTAGCCCCGGATGCCTCAGCACTGTATAGGGCGGCAGAACTGATAAATGATCTTTATAAATAAAGCGGGTCCTCCCCAGGCCGGAGGGCCATTAGCGGGTCGGTTGAGGCGCAGGCCCTCACTAATGGTAAAGTATTTTTTTGGTGATGTCGGGGTCGGTTTTTGAGGGTGTTTATCGTCGGAGAGGTACAGAAAAACCCGACATCAAAGAAACAAAGGCGCCCACCAAAGGAGATATCCCCCAATTTTGAAATGGAATTGGTATAATTATGAAGAGTGATATCTGATTATGAGAGTTAAATATATTTCTAAATTTTGCATCTTGATTGGTCTTCTTCTCATGTCTTTGGATTATATGGTTGGAGTAGATAAGATAAACCGTATAGAGCAAATGATTTGCAATCAAATTAAAAAATTCAGTCCACCCAAACTTAGAGTATTAACAGATCTATGGATCTTTTTGATATACACAGCTATAACGTTTACTCATACATTGCCATATCTACACAAAAACAGAGTTATATTTTCTCGAGTTTTTATACAACACATTGAACAGATTCCAATATTGGCTTCGCTTCTCGCTAACATTTATGTCACAATTATTATCATATTATATCTAACTGTTGAGCCTTTTAAGCGCAACGAACTCCTTTCGCTATTTTGTTTGTTGCTTTGGCCTTTTATCGTTTGGAGTATTATCAAATTACTTTCAATTACGGTCAAGGCTCTTGCCAGATTGCTCTCATTTGGACCGAAAGGAATTCTTGGTACTATTGGCTTCATTCTTTCTTTACTCGGAACCATTGTAGACTTACTAATCCCATGAGAAAAACACTTAAAATTTATTTTGAGGGTTTAGTTTTTAACCAGTCTCAGAAGTGGTATAATTGAAAAAGAGGAGCGAGTTTGTAGAGTTATTGATCTTAAATGTTAGGAGCAATAATGGAAGAACATGAAATCAATAAAAGACTTTCAATAATCAAATATCTTTATATGTTGGGATGTGATGCGCTGTTGAATGGAAGTTCTATAAGCAAGTCAACTTGCGTTCTGAATTTTCACGATGCTGTTGAAAGTTTCTTTGTTCTTGTATCTGAGATATCCGGAGTTACCAAGAGAAACTTGAACTTCATGGATTATTTTGAGGAGATAAAGTTAGCAGATGCAGGGGCTCAGGGAAGAGAATTAACCCACAAAATACAGATGGAGAAACTAAATAAATTGCGAGTTAATTTTAAGCATATGGGTATTCTGCCGAATGAGGAGGAATGCAATAATCTTAGAACCAGCTTGGACGATTTCTTTGGCGAAAATACTCCAAAATTCTGTGGCGTTGATTTTGATAAAATTTCTCTTGCAAATGCCATCATGAACCGTGATGTAAGGCAGCTTGTCTCTGAAGCAGAGGCGTTGATTAAGGATAAAGATTATCCAGGTTGTCTTTCAAAACTCGGGCGCGCTTTTTATACCTTGATTGCTGAATCTAAGAATAAAACTAAGACAGTTTTTGGCGAAAGTGCGATTTTTTTGCCTGACAAAGTCGATCTTTTTCGCGCCGGTTTAGGTTTTAATATGCAACATGATGTCGAAGGGATTATTAATCCCGCGTATGAACCGCTTGCTGAAGCATTGAATATTATAATTCTTGGTATTGATTATAAAAAATATGCAAAATTTAAATGGCTGACGCCGTATTTTTACAAAGTAATTAGCGGTGACCTTATTGAAGGAAACAGACCAAGAGAATTTGACAGCAGGTTTAATGTTAATTGTAAGAACTCAGAATTTTGCTACCTTTTTGTGATAGAAGCGGCACTTAGAATTGAAAAATTCGATTTTGGTTTGCATTCTGTTTGGGAGAAGCCCGACAAAGTGATGAGTATTGATGAGGATGGAGTAGATCTTTATGTCAAAGAGACAGAGAAATCATTTAAGCCGTTTAAAAAGATAGAGAAAGGAACAATAGTTAAGTTTCAGGGAATGGGAATTAATGCTCCCCAGGGGGAGTTTTTCGCGGTGGATATCAATAACGAATCCGGCTGGTTAAAAAAAGGTGTGAGGTGTAAAGAAATTGATAACCCAGAATTAAATAACGGGAAATAAGCCAAGATTTTTGAATTCCCTAAAGACGGCGGAGATAATTAAAAAATATGGATAAGAAGACGCTTGAGTTGTTAAAAAATCATCCGTTAAGACACGCTGCTGAGGAATTTGACCTTGCTGTTATTGCTTATCATAAAATGGCAAAGATTGCCGTAGGTGACTTTAATGAGTATGAGAAGGCATGGAGAGAGTTTCTTCATCGGGTTGAAAGAGTCTGGCTTAAGATTCAGGCTGCTGTCCATGATATGCCTGGTTGGCAAAAAATTGAATCAGAAGTCACAAAGTTGCGAAATGAGGATCCTCTTCTGAGCTATGTGCACCAAGCGCGGGATGTTGACCAACACACTGTGTTAGATGTTGTCAAAGATTGGGATCCGCAGTTCAAGGCCACGCAGAAAGGTAACAAGGTTGAGTTAAACTGGACAGCGTGGGATCGTCCGTTATTGCCCGTGAAAAAGAGAGATGTTGTCTATAATCCACCTGATAGTCACTTGGGGAAGAGTATCGAACATCTAAAGCACAAAGGGAACGCTGAACCAAGAGTAGTGGCTGAACTTGCCTTGGAGTTTTATTGTGGGTTATTGAATAGGGTATCTGGTGAGGTTGTAGGAAGTAAGCGCGATCTGATTTAAAGTCGAACGGATTAAGGAATAATTTCACTTGACAAGTAGCAAGTAATATGCTAACCTTGATATCAAGATGGATAAAAAGATTAAATTATACACATCAGAAGAAGCGGCCAAGAGACTTAGCATTACGCGACAAGGCTTAGCCTATCTGGTAAAAGAGGGAAAAATCAAGCCGGTAGAGAATATCGAAAGCAAATATAAATTCTTCTCTGAGGAAGAAATATATAGATATTTAGCGGAGAAGTAAATTTTTTTGCCCTGAGACTTTACAAGGCGCAAGTAACGATAAAATTTCAGAGAAAGGAGGTGAATGTGGCAAGAGAAATAGTGGATCTTGAAACCATAGCGCAGCGACTTAAATATAGCGTTGGATACCTTCGTAACAACTGGTCTAAGCTTCTGCCAGGAATACGACCGGTTAAGTTGGGCCCGAATCGCGCGATAAGGTTCTTTTGGGAAGATATTGAAAAATTGCTTTTAAAGGATAAATAAAAGGAGATTAAAATGGCCGAAAAACGAATAAGTAATTTAGATATTGACGGTGCTTTAAATCAAATTGAATTTGTAAATAAAAGTATATTTTTTCTTGCAGGTGTTTTACCTGAATATCCTCACGAAGGCGGCATGGCAGAGTTAGGCACGATACTGGATTGTCTTTCAGATAGAGCCCAGAAAGCAATCGGAGAGATTAGGGCAGTAGCGGAACTTTAATCACGCTTGATCGAGGCGTAGGTTGACGAGAGACGGAGAGAATAAAGATGAAGATAGCACTATATTGCAGGGTATCGAAAAGTGATGAATCGCAGGACCCGGTTAATCAGCTCAATCCTTTAAGAGACTATGCCCGGGCTCTTGGTGGAGAGATTACGCAAGAGTATGTCGATATGTCTTCCGGGAGCAATGGCGACAGAAAAGAGTTTCTTAAGATGTTTGAGGACGCAGATAGACGAAAATTTGACCTATTGCTAATCTGGTCGCTTGATAGGTTAAGCAGGGAAGGTATATCAAATACTCTTGGTTACATTGAACGCCTTAGGAAGAACGGAGTTGCCCTAAGGTCCCTGCAGGAGTCGTGGGTTGATACGAATGATGGTCCCGGGGAAGTAATGATCGCAGTTCTCGCCTGGGTAGCAAAGCAGGAACGGAAGCGGATCGTGGAACGCACTAAAGCGGGCCTTGAGCGCGCAAGAAAAGAAGGCAAGAGATTAGGTAGGCCGGCAGGCAAGAAAGACAGCAAGCCAAGAAGGAAATCAGGCTATCTTTTAAGGTATCATCAAGGATAGCGAAGTGATATAATAATGATGAGGATGAGATTGTTCTAAAGTATCAAAAATAGTAGTATGGCAAAATGATATATAAAGACATTAGAGAGTTCCTAAAGAAACCTACTATAAAGAAAATTCTTCTTTTCTTATTAGCAGCTATCTTGTTAAGATGGGCAATAAGCTCGGGAACAGCTAAATTAACCAGATCCTTGTATCGCATAGAAGATTCTTTGAATCAAATTGATAATTCATTGGCCGATATAAATAAAGCGATACTCTTGAAATAGTACGTTCTCCCTCTATCACCGCGGGAGAAAGACGAGATTACGAAGAAGACGAGAGGCAGTAATGAAGATACCCGATGTATTTAAAAATATAATAGATAAGGATAAGACTGTTACGGTCGGCGCTCTTTTTATACCCATCCCGCAAAAATCCCCAGTTTTAGTCTTTAAATCATATCTCGGGCCCTTACAGAGAATAAAATATTATTATGCTCCTGGCACTACCGAGACGGAGCAGACAGAGACAGAGAGCTTTATTTCATATTGGAAAGAGGAGTTTATTGAAAACAAATTCCCTCCTATAGTCGATAAAAATTATCCTATAGACTTTATCCAAGCGAGTGAGCTAAAAAAAGATATTGAGGAGATGCCGAAGACAAAGCCGCGGCCAGATGGGGAAGGACTAATAATACCAATAACAAAATTATTATATGGCAGGTACGATGCTGTGAGGGAAACTATAAAGACATACAACCCAAATAAGCTACCAAAGGGATGTTTTGAACTGAGGCTTAGTGGTATTTTAAATCCGGCCTTCTGGCCAAAAGTTAAGAATACCGAGAGGGGAAGATACAAGCTCGTGAGGGAAACATTCAAACAGTGCGGTCTTATACTCGAACCAAGGGGCAAGAACAAAAAGACTGATCCAGTTAGAAAGCAATTGTATAAATTCTTGAAAGGAGAGTACGGTAAATTGAAAAAGAAAAAACCTCTTCCTGTAAGTGCTTTAGCAAGGAAAGTGGGGGACAAAGCAAATGAATTATTCCCTAATGATCATCAAAAAGCGCTAAAATATTATTTTAAAGAGTCAACAATAAGGAGGGTGTTAAAAAATCGCTAAATAAATAATTTTTTCATGAAAAAGTATATTTCTTTAGGGTAACGACAGAAACTTAGATTTGTGATTTAATTGGCCGTAATGATTGAATAAATCAAAACGGCTTTTTTATTTGAGCAGGAGATAACTGAATGAAAAAAAAGAAGCGAATCAATAGTAAAAAACGCGCATTAAACATCTTAGCAGCTGTAGGTTTCTATGGTCTGACTGAAAAAGACCTTTCTAATAGAGAAAAATTGGATGAAGCACTAATCCGCTATCAGGCCGATTCAGCTCTTATGAAGAAAAGAGGCCCTGGAAAAAAGTCAGGCAAGGAGGTTGAGCTATGTGTGTAGGAATAGCTATTCCGGTTGCAATGGTTGTGGCAACGGTCGCGACTGGCGGAGTAGCCGCCTATGGTCAATACCAAGAAGGGCAGTCTAAGAATAAATATTATCAGTATCTGGCAGATCAGAATGATGCAGAGGCTCAGGCAGCAGAAAAAACCGCAGAGCAGCAGACAACTATACTGCAAAATGAAGCAGCTCAGAAAAGCAAAGAATTACAGGGTGATGTTAGAGTCGTTAAAGGAAACCAAAAAGCCGCCATGGCCGCAATAGGTTTGACTGGAGTTACAGCAGACGAAATCCTCGCAGATACTACCAACAAGGCTAAATTGGACGAATTTAACATTCGTTACAATGCGGATATCCAATCATGGGCAGCAAAGAAGGTGGCGGCAGAAAAAGGTCAGGCGTTAAGGAATCAAGCAACGCTTTATAGATTTGCGGGTAAGAATGCCAAGCAGGCCGCGGCGTTAAACATGACAGGGACTTTATTAGGAACCGCCACATCACTATTGAATATGACAAGCTTATTTCCATCTAAGGATTCAAACGTAACCGTCGGCGGTAAAGGTGGCTCAACAAGCATTTATCAAGGACGGACTGTATGGTCCCCGAGTAAAATATCCTAGGAGCTAACATGGGATTTAAAATAGGTTTATATGAATCTAAAACGAGCAGAGTAACTCCGAGCATATCGGCACCACAGCCATTGAGGCCACCTCCGGGGGCTTTTGGAGCGGACATTGCTGAAGCATTACAAAATCTTGGTGAGGTTGGTCAGAAGGTAGTAGAACATTCTACAAGGATGGCTTATGAAAAGCAGGATATGGAAGACTTGCGTAGAGAAACCGCCTATAGGCAAGATTGGCAAGATCGCCTTTATAATAACGAGATTGAGAATGCCAGAGTTAATTTTCAAAATGTCCAGCGGCCAAAAGGTCTTTTAATGCGCGAGTTGGGGCAGGCAGATGGAGTAGTCAAGGAAGCTGACGCTGTTAATGAACAAATGAAGAAGGAATATCTTAAGGGTTTATCTCAGTATCAATATGAAAAGTTAGCCCCTGCATTAGACAAATATTATATTTCTATAAAAGATAATTTGGCAAGTCACGAGGCAACGCAATATAGGGCGAACTTAAAAAATGCCACCGAATCAAACATAACCCAAAAAATACTTGATGCTTCTGCAATCAGAGATAGTAAGTCTTTAGGGCTGGCAATAGATGACGCAGTTAATTCGGCTCTGCCTTATAACAGTCGATTTGACCCGACCACCAAAAAGGTGATGGATGATGAGATTGCCGGCAAGATTATAAAGTCTGCGGTTTTATCTGCGCAAGAAAATGCCGGACTTCTCCCGGCTCAGAAGCTTTTAAACGATGTCAAAGATAGGATTCCTCAGTCTCAATTTGACGATTTGAGCAAAGAGATCCAGATAAACGCGGAGCAAGCGACTAAGCGAGTGAGGTTTGAGCAGGTAGTAGCACAGAACAAGGTTGAATCCGGCGTAGTAGATAAATACTTTCAGGGTCAGCTTACCAGGGATGAAGTAAAGCAACTTCATCTTAACCGGCAGATCTCCGATGGCTTTGCTAAGGCGATGATGAATAATCTGGATAGCGTAAAGAAGATTAACGCAAAGACAGATTCTGCGACTTTTAATAAGATTGCAGGGGATATATTGGATCCAGCAAAAAAGGCAGAAGACATAAGAAATGAATTGTTGAATAAAAATGCCATAGGCGAATTAAGTGATGAAGATTTTAATATTTTAAATACATTTTACCAGATTGCAACCAAAGAAACTGTTGATAAAGCGATGCCTAAGAAGACTTGGTTGCAACGCCTGTTTAATAACGGTAAAGAAAAAGGATTGCGTCAAGAGATCATGACTCAAATGTTTAAGCAGTATATACAAAAAACATCTCAAGGCGATGATCCAGCCAAAGCAGTAAGCGAAATTATCTCTACTCATTTAGATAATCATTTGGTGGAAGAAGCAAAGAAACCTAATAGGCAATATGCTGTTAACCCGGAGACTAAGCAAAGAGCTTACTCAGAGGATGGCGGATTGACCTGGTATGACGAAAAAACTAATCAGCTAATAAAATAACGGAAGAGAAAGATGACCATACCTGTAGGTTTTGAATTAGAGGAGCAAACAGAAGTTATCCCGGGAGCTTCGGGAGTAGAAACGGTCCCGGAATCTTTGCCTTCTGGTTTTGTGCAAGAGGACAAAGTTATTCCAGAGATCAGACAGGCGCCGCAATCGGGTATCTTTGATAAGATGATAAATTTCTTTAGAGACCCGGATAGAGAGATTGCTAAGGCGCAGAATATTTATGCTTTATCGGAAGTAGCCGGATTGCCGTTAGGCGAGGTAAATAAAAACTATGAAATCTTGCGACATTCGGTAAAAGTTACCGGTATCACTCCTGACTTAGATAGAAAAGAATATATGCAGATGGTTATGCTTCCAGCAGTTGCTGCAGGGGCAGTTACCAATCCCATAGGAACAGCGGCCGGCCTGATTGCTTTCGGGGCCTTGGATAAAGCAATCCCAACGCAAAAGTTTACCGATTATTTGAATAAACAAGGAGTAAGGGAAGATGTAACCGCCGTAATAGATTTAGCTGATTTTGTAGGTAAGAGCATGATTGTAGGCGGTATATTTCATAAGGCCCCAAAGTTAGCGGAGAGTTTTTTAAAGCAAAAAATTACTGATTATAAAATGCCCGAAACTTTGACTTTATCAGCTGAGCAAATAAAAGATATTTACCAGACAGGAAAATTAACTACCCCTGAGCAGCAGTCTTTATTTGGCAGCCTTAATCTCAATAGTTATGATTTGCGCGGAGCATTAGAGCACGGAGTAAATATAAATATTCCTGCTGAAAAGGTGGTTAGCCTGGTAGATAAGCCGTATTGGGTTAAGGTTAAGGATCTATTTGGAATAAAGCCTGCAAGCGAAATGATAACCTTGCCAGCGGAGCAACCGACAAAAGCGCCGGCTGGATTATTAGAAGCGCCCAAAACAGAAGGGGCCGCGCCGGTAGTGAACGTCCCAGAACCCGGGCCCCAGAGTGTTAACCAAAACAATCCAGTACAAAAAGTCATCTCAGCTCTTAAAGAAGCAAAATCAGTAAGGGGACAACAGGAAACTCTTTACTCAAAAGGCCGGGCACAGAAGTTTGCCAAAATGCAGGCGGTAGGCGAAAAGGTAAGAGGAGAGAAAGGTTTTTATGCTCAACTTGGCGCGCTTAAAGGAGAGTTACCAAAAGCAGAATTTGAGGCTATCCGTAGTAAGGTTACCCAGGTAGACATAGACAGTCTTTTTAATATGGTTAAGGATAGTCCGCAAATAGGGGAATGGGATAAATTAGCGGCCCGGGAAGGCCTTGCAAAGTTGTTTGGTGAATATGGCGGTAAGATTCCTACGGAAAATGAAACATCCCTGCTTAACAAGGTATTCGGGGAGGAATTTACCAAAGCAGTTTTAGATAAAAAACCATTATTTGAAAAAATAAAGTTTGCGGGTTTACAACTTGCTAATATTCCCCGTTCGTTAATGTCATCATTTGATCTATCCGCTCCAATGAGGCAGGGTATTTTCTTAATAGGCAGACCTAAGCAATTCTGGCCTTCTTTCAAACGTATGTTTGGAGCGTTTAAAAGCGAAGAAGCATATAAAGCTTTGCAGGATTACATCATAACTAATCCCGATTATCAACTCGCCAGGGATAGCAGGCTTGCGCTTACCGATATGGATGTTCTTTTGGGTCCAAGGGAAGAAGCGTTTATGTCTAATTGGGCCGAGAAAATACCGATTATAGGCAAAGGTGTAAGAGCTTCCGGCCGGGCTTATGTAGGATTCTTAAATAAGTTGCGCTTTGATACTTTTAAAGATTTAATTGATAAAGCCGAAGGCATGGGATTAGATGCGAGGAAAGATAGAGATTTATCAAAAGCCATTGCCGATTTTGTCAATAATGCTACCGGCAGGGGCACATTACCATTAGGATTACAGAATTCGGCAGTTACTCTCAATGCTTTATTTTTCTCCCCGCGTCTTATGATATCAAGATTCAATTTGCTTAATCCTGTTTATTATGTAAGACAACAGCCATTTGTAAGGAAAGAGGCCTTGAAGTCTTTATTGTCTTTTATTGGTTTTGGTTTGACTGTTCTGACATTGGCAAAAATGGCTGGGGCAGAGGCAGGAACAGATCCACGCAGTTCTGATTTCGGGAAAGCTAAATTAGGCAATACCCGGCTTGATATATGGGGAGGATTTCAGCAATTAGCAAGGATGGCGGCACAGATAATCACCGGTAAATATATCAGCTCTACCACGGGCAAGGAAATGACGCTAGGTGAAGGCTATAAGCCTATGACTCGGGCTGATATAGTTCAGCACTTTTTTGAAAGTAAAGAGGCGCCTATTCCTTCGTTTATTACCACTTTAATGAAGGGGGAAGATATAGCTGGGGAAGAAATAAATATACCCAAAGAGATAGGGTTAAGATTTACGCCTATGGTTATGCAGGATATGTATGATCTCGCGCAGGAAAATCCTGGCCTATTGCCTATTAGTTTGCTGGGTATTTTTGGAGTGGGAGTACAGACTTATAAAGAAAAAACTCGTTTTTAATTAGAAGCGAGTAGGCGGCGGTAACTTAATTATATGCTGGAGTAGCCAAATGATGGCCAAAATTAAAGCAAGTTTGATTAGGAATTCCTTAGACCATATTTTTTGTAGCAGAAGCTTAATTTTCATCACGCTTTTAATATAGCAGGGATCCTTAATTATTGCAATAAAGAAAATGAGTAAAGCCAAAGAAAAAGCAGAAAAACTTAAGCCAGTGATTGAGAGAGTCCGTGTATGCTGCCCGGGTAAAATTTCTGCGCTTGAGCGGTCAAAAAAATACGCCAAGAATCTATTAAGCAAAGTAATTCCTTTTGAAGTTTGGTGCAATATTGAGCCAAGAAGTAAATTTGAGAAAGAAGCTTATTGGGTGATAGTAAATGAGCTCAAGAAGATTGCCAAAGAAGGATATGTAGGAGAGATAAGATGCCGGAACGAAAGCTAACACCAAGACAAAAAAAGTTTGTGGCCTTGTATGAGGGTAACGCCACTAAGGCAGCTATTAAGGCTGGATATTCAAAGAAAACAGCTTATTCAATAGGTCAGGAGAACCTGAAAAAACCTGAAGTTATAAAAGCCCTGCAGGAACGCGAAAAAGAGGAAACAGGCCCATTGGTAGCTAGTAGGATTGAGAGACAGCAGTTCTGGACAGCGGTTATGAGGGGTAAGTTAGGAAAAGTAAAGATTAAAATGGAACACAGGCTTAAGGCTTCAGAATTACTGGGCAAGAGTGAAGCTGATTTTACAGAAAAAGTTTTGCATTCAGGTTTAGATAATCTGGCTGAGGACCTCAAAGCAGCTCGTTTAAGGAGAGAGCAAGCAGAAAGCCAGAGTTTACCCAAGAAGAGCAAATAAAAGCAGTGAATCAGTATTAAAAAGAGAAGCGAGATAGAGAGAATGACGATGAAGAGAAGCACGGCCACAAACACTCATAAAGTTTTCAAGTCAGTAAGCATTCACCTAACCGCGGCACTCCTTACAGATATTCCCGAGTCTACCCTCACCGGCCTTGAGAACGACCCCTTAGAAAAAGACAAAAAAGTAATTTTAATTTCTTATCCTGAATCAGTAGATCTCGAGTTTAAAAGGATACTTAGTGAGTTTGAAAATAAGACTTTATCCGTAAACCTGTTTTATTATAATCGGAATCTTAATTATCTGCGGGATAGATTGTTCAGCAGAAGGACGGGAAGACAATAAGATGGCTAATCCGCAGAAAGAAAACGGATTTATTCCAATATCCACAGAATTTTGGGAGGCCTGGCTTAAGGTGCGGGTACCGGGAGAGGCAGAGCAAGTCTTAAAGACTATTGTACGGAAGACATGGGGTTTTGGTAAGAAGTGGGATCGGATCTCAACTTCGCAGTTCATAGAAAGCACCAGATTAAGCCGGCGGAGCGTAGAAAGAAGCAGAAGAAACTTACGGACTTGGAACCTTATAACTACCGACAAAAAAGACGGTAGTTATGTCTTATCTTATACTGTTAATAAGGACTACGAAACTTGGAAACTACCGACAAAAAAGACGCATAGTACCGACAAAAAAGGGGGCAAACTACCGACAAAAATGCAGCATACAATAGATAATAGATATATAACAATAGATAAGAACCAGCCGCAAGCGGCTGCTCCTTGTGAAGAACTCAAAGAGAATCCCCTGGTCAAAGAAGCGATGGACCAGGTTCTAAAGGCTGGATTCAACATTTACGCAATGGTTTCTAAAGCCAAGACCAGCATGAAGCAGCCCAAAGACTGGCGTTTTCCGGACCAGGTTATCCTGAAGGTTTGCGATGCCTACAATAAAGAAAAGGATAAAATCAAGGAACCGTGGCCTTGGTTTATAACCGTGCTAAGGCGGGAAAGCGAAAGCTGGTTTGCAGAGCAAAATATAGCCCAGGCTCAGACCTACAAGAAGGGCTCTGGCGCCTTAAGCCTGGCGGAGATTTTGAAGCAGGGGCAGAGGAATGAGTGAAACAGTAACAATCCGGAAGTTTTGTATTTTTATACGTCAAGAAGTTAGCTGTTTGGCGAATCGCGTCTGTCTTGAAGAAAGGGATAGTTGTTTCCAGATGGGGTGTAAATATGCGGGAAGCGATAAGAATGAAGATCCTTTTAAATTAATGAGCATATTTGACTATAAATGGTCTTAGAAGAAAAAGGTTATTTAAGGTCGGGTTAGCAAATAATCCTCCCGGTTAAAGGTAAGGTAACCGATAGAGGGAAAAGTAATAAAAAAGATAGTTAAATAAACGACCGATTGTTTGGTAAATATGGGAAAGATAAAAGGGCAATTAGAATACGAGAAGTTTAAAGAAAGCAAGCCGCTAACCCGGAAAGAGGCGATCCTGGCGCAGTGTTATGTGTGCAATGGGGAAGATGAGGGTGGTCAGGATTGCCATGGGATAAGCTGCCCGTTATATCGATTTTACCCTTATAGGCAGAAAGGTACTATTTCGCCAAGAAAGTCGATTCTACGCGCTGAAAGTGGCAGTTTTATGGATGCTCAATGTAACGAAATGGCTGGTGTCAGGCATGAATAATAACACCGCGCTTACAAAACCGGATCCGCTAAAGAAAGTTTACTCCGCGCTTGATGCAGTGATGGAGGAAGTTATCTTAGCGGAGGAGGCATCCTTGGAGATCATCTGCTCTAAGCTTCAGGAAGAAAATCTTGTGGCAAAGAGCCCGGACATTGAGAAGATTATCGGTATCCTGCAAGACTGGGGTAAGGTGCCGGCTAATGAGATTAAAGAGCGCGCGCTCCGGATTTGATATTACTTTACTATACCAAGCGCCTATGGTAAAGTATGGTAAAAGGAGAGTGATAATAATATGGGAAAGCTAGAAGATGTTGATCTGAGTCAAAACAACGTTGATAAGTATGTATTTATCTTAAAAACAGGGACGCCTGTTTATAGAGCGATTATCGGATCCTATGATCCTAAAATCCCAACAGGTCAAGAAAACAGATGTGCGAAAAATCCATATGGTATAGACCCTCAACAATTTCAGGCATTATTTGCAGATGCACAAACGCTTACCTATGGCACAGGAACAGTCTCTTGTTCTTTTTTCTCAGACACTTGTCTTAAGGAGGTTGCAAAGCGGCATGGCATTGGTAAATTGCAGTTCGCTGTAGTCCATAAAATTATTTTTAAAAAAGATATTCCTGTCGTTGATACAATATCTCTTTGCTTGTCAGCCGGCGTTGATCCTACGCCTAGAGAAGATCACCCGTTTTGGCATTATTTTTATGGACCTCCTATGCGAGCCCAAGCCTTGAAACTCAAAAGTTCTGTTGATCCCAACGGAGAGAATATTGTATTTTACCCAGACAATATATCTGACTACATTAATATTGTTTCTTCAGAAGAATGCGCAAAAGACAAACAATAAATAGGCGTTACTACATCTCAGATGTTATCAATGTCCTTGGTATATCCCGCAAGACTTTGTATCTTTGGGAAGCGGCCGGTAAGATTCCCAAGCCTAAGAGAGACCCGATATCCGGATATCGATATTGGGCGGAGCAGGATATTAAGAAGCTGCGGAAGATAACGGGGAGGTAAAATGGCAGATTCTCCTAATGTAACAACACAATTATTAGCTATTTGGGGAGCGCTCCTGTCTACTCTTCTCGCCGGTATAGAAATTATTAAGTTCTATTATGAGGGAGTTCGCATTAAGGTTACAGTGAGGGGTGGTTTTAAGGCAATGCCTCAGGATACCGTTTACGGAAATAAAGAATATATTTTGATAGTTGCGAGCAATGGAGGCAAGAGGACAACTACGATAACGCACGCCTGGCTTATGACATCAGGGACAATTAATCTTTTGTGTGGGGAGTGTTTTAGCCAGGGACCCCGTAAACTTCAGGAGGGCGATTACGCACAATTTCTGATAGAAGAAAAAGAATCGGTCCAAAAGAAACATGGAATGAAGCCAAGGGATTACATCGCCGTTGTTAGTGATGCAACAGGAAGGCAATTTTATTCACATAAACTTTTTATAAGATGGTTTAGAAGAATCAGGATGAAACTATTCACCAAGAAAGGGTAATGATGGCTATTAGAGAAGTGACACGGAATACTAAGCTATATTTAGCCTCACCACAATTAGCGACTTGTATGGCTTATAGAGATGCTGCAACAGAGTTTTGGCAGTGTGCCGAGGCGTATTACAGGTTAAATATATCAAAAGACAAATTTACCATGTCAAAAGTTGTGTTTTACTTAATAGGCCTATCTTTAGAGTTATATTGTAAGGCATTTATTATATTGGCAGAAGATACACAAAAAGGATATGAGGACAAAAAAAAGAAATTAAAAAATATTAAAATCAGGCATAATCTTAGTTTATTATGCGCTGAGGCTAAAAGAAAAGGCTTATCTTCTTTAACAAAGGAGGATAGAGGTTTAATATACGAGTTGAACAATAAGTACTATTCATGTTCAAATTTTAGATATAAACAAGGTGTTATTATCGATGCTACAGAAGTTGCTAATTTCTTAGAAATTGAATTACCTTCCTTGCGTTATTATTTTGCATTAATGTTAAAAATACAAAAAGAAGCAAATAGGAAAATCTACGCAAGATGAAATGCGTTATCTATACCCGCGTTAGTTCTAAAGAGCAAGCCAATAAGTATTCCCTTTCAGCCCAGGAAAAAATTCTTAAAGAGTGCATTGTTAAAGAAGGTTGCGAGTTTGTCGGCATTTATACTGATGCCGGTATTTCCGGAGAGCGCATCGTAGATAGGCCGGAGTTCATGCGCCTCTTGGATGATGCTGAGGCAAAGAAGTTCGATGCGGTCTGGGTTATAGATCAGGATCGTCTTTCCCGGGGAGACCTTGCCGATCTGTCTTATATCAAGAAAATATTTAAGGAAAATGTAATTCAGTTGTGTACGCCTTATCAAAAATTATCGCTTACGGATGTTGATGATGATTTTATTTCAGATCTGTTTGGCATACTGGCCAAACGTGAAAGGGTAAAATTTAAACAACGTGCTGACCGCGGCCGCAAGATAAAAGCCGAGAAAGGCGAATGGCATGGCGCTACAGCTCCTTATGGCTACAGTTTTGATATAGACAAAAATAAACACCTGGTTATTAATGAAGAAGAGGCGCGCGTTTACAGAGAGATGGTTTCATTATTCCTGGAGAATGGTTTCGGTATTAAGAAGATAGCGTCTGAGTTGAATAAAAAAGGATTTAAGAATCGCTCCGGCAGGTCCTGGAAAATGCAGGCGGTGCATTATATTTTGAGGAATCCGGCATATAGGGGAGTTTTGGTTTATCAGAAATTTAAGCCTTACTATACCAAAGCGAATAAGAAGCGCTGGTATGACGATAAAAGTTTCACGCAGGTCCCGGGCGCGCATGAGCCGTTAATATCTGAGAGCACGTTTGATTTAATCCAGGAGCGCTTAAAACGTAATCGAAGCCACGGCCGCACTATGCTTTCAGTTCAGTTGTTGACCGGGCTGCTTGAGTGTCCCTTATGCCATAATAGTTTCAAGGTGGGCAGCACGAGCCAGGGCAAATGGCGGCGTTGGGTTTATCGCTGCAAGACGCGGTATGCACATTGGTTTGACAAAGCTAAACCTGATTGCTCCATGAGAACGCTTCCCCTGGATGAATACAATGAGAAAGTCTGGAAGGGCCTGCAGGAAATTGCGCGCCGGCCGGACCTGATCATAAAGGCCCTGGAAGGATCCGGGAAAGGTCGCACTGAGCAAATGAGGATCTACCAGGATGAACTGCAGAGGATAGAGCATAAGTTGGTTGAATTTGAAAGCTATAAGGAGAATGCAGTTTCTTTGCGCGTCCGGAATAAAATAAATGAAGAAGAATTCTGCCGGCAGATGGATTCCCTGGAGCAGGAGTTTAAGAATCTTAGTCAGCGCAAAAAGGAGTTGAGTTTTAAAATCGAATACCTGAAAAGAACATCCAGCGGCATCAGCCAGGATGAAGTGTTAAGATATACTAAGTTTATACATCAATCGGACAAGAAGCTCGACATAGCCCAAAAGCGCCGGGTCCTGGAGGCCTTCGTTACAAAAATACCGCTTTACCTTAACGGAGAATTTGAGCTTGTCTGTAAATTCCCCATTTCTGCCCCTTCCGAAAATCTGCAACCCCAACAATTCCAACTGACTCCAAGTGTCAAAGCTGATGGTGGAGCTGCGCGATGATATTCTGGACGAGGTAACTAAAATATATTTTGAGCGGTTGCGAGTCAAAATGGAACTAGCTTATCTATCCATAGAGGATAGAAAAAGAAGGTTTGAAAAGGAAATCAGGATACAAGAATTGACCGCTTCCCTGGACGGGCTCACCGGAGGGTATTTTTCTCAGACCTTCCGGAAATAAATTGGAGCGTTTTCGCTTTACTTCTTGGAACCAGGCTATATAATAAAATGATAAAACTAATTAAAAAATCGCTCTATTTACGAGAGGAGATTAAAATGGGGACAAAATTTGTTACCGGTTTAGCAAAAGGCGAAGATAGTTATGCCGTGGGAAAGGAAGCGGCAAAAAAATGCCTTGAAAAATTATCCGGAAATAAAATAGACTTAAGCATAATTTTTTCTTCTTCTAAATATAACCACCAGGAAGTATTAAGAGGTGTCCGGGAGATAACCGGCGATGCTCTTCTTATCGGTTGTTCTACGGCTGGGGAGTTTACCGAGGAAAAGGTGGAAAAGGGGAGCGTGGCCTGCGCTTTGATTTCCTCCGATAGCCATAAATTTTTTACCGGCATTGCCGAAGGGTTAAAAGAAGACGAGATAGAGTGTGTCAGGGGCGCGGCAGCAAATTTTCCTAATTCCGTAGAAGGCTATCCCTATTTTTCATATATTCTGTGCGAGGATGGCTTATCGGGTAAGGGTGAGGAAACCGCCATTGCAATGTTGAGTGTTTTAGGATCGAATATGAAATTTGCCGGTGGCAGCGCCGGAGACGATTTGAAAATGAAAAAAACATATTCGTTCGCCGATAGCAGGGCTTTAAGCAATGCGGTGAGCCTTGCCTTAATCGCTTCTAAAAAGCCCGTAGTAATCAGTGTTAAACATGGGCATATTCCGATTTCTCCTCCTTTGACCGTAACTAAATCTATGGCTAATGTGGTTTATGAATTAAATGGAGAAAACGCTTTTGAAGTTTGGAAAAAGTACGCCAGAGAGGACGCTAAAAACAGTTTAGACCTTGATGTGGACAAAATAGGGGAAAATAGCGCTGATTTAGCAAAATTTCTCACCCGTTATGAAGCGGGGCTCTATACCGGCGGAAAAAATTATAAGATAAGGTGGCCCGGTTCTACCCGTACGGTAGACGGGTCTTTGGAATTCGCTACATCCATTCCGGAAGGCACGGTTTTGAGAGTAATGTCTTCTCCTAAAGAAAATCAGATTATCTCTGCCCGCATGTCCGCGGAAGCGGTGATCAACAGCTTAAGGGGTGACAAGTTGGCGGGTATAGTAGTGTTTGATTGTGTGGTAAGAGATGTTATTCTCCAGGAGGAATTTAAGAAAGCCGTGGAAGGTGTCAGGGAGGTTGTCAAAGTTCCGATGATAGGTTTTGAAACCTATGGAGAATTTGCCATGGATATTGGGCAGATGTCAGGATACCATAATACCACAACCGTAATATTGGCTATACCGGATTAAGAGATACTATGAAAGAAAAAATTGCCTTGCAAGATATTACCGAAGCTTTTTCCCCAAGCTTAGGGACAGAGAAAACCCAGGCCTTGATCAAGGAATCTATACAAAAGGCGGGGTTATCATTGAAGGATTCTTATTCCAGCGAAGAGGTGCTTAAGATATGTGAGATATTGGAAGCGGCGGGGGGAGGCTTTATTAAGACGATAGCGGGAGTTATGTCCGCCAAGATCATATGCAGCACTCAGGATATGCGCAAGATTAATGAATTGATTATTAACCTGCAATCCGCCAAAAGGAAGATTGAAGACTGGTCTGAAACCCTGGAAGAAAAAGTCAAAGTTCGCACCAGGGAATTGATGAAAGCGCAGAATGCTATGGCGGTTATAATGCAGGACCTGGAAAAGTCCAATGAACAGCTTAAGGCCACCCAGGCTCAGCTGATACAGTCTGCCAAGATGGCTTCGGTGGGATTGTTAGCCGGAGGGGTAGCCCATGAGATAAACAATCCTTTGACCGGCGTTTTGAACAATGTACAGTTGATCCGGATGATGGCAGGGCAGAAGAAAGATTTTAATATCGATGATTTTAAAGAGCTTCTGGCTGCTGTTGAAAATTCCGCTTTACGCTGTAAAAATATAACCCAGGCGTTGCTGAATTTTTCTCATGCCTCCAAGGGGTTATTCAAGCCGCTTTCTTTAAATGAGATCATAGAGAAGGTATTTGTTTTGATGGAACATGAGTTGAAACTGCAAAATGTTTCTATCAGTAAGGAGCTCTATCCTGATTTGCCTCAAATCAAGGGTGATTCACAGCTTTTGCAACAGATAATATTTAATATTGTCAGTAATGCCCAGTGGGCAATCCAAAATAAGCCCGGAGAAAGAACCGGAGTGGTAATTTTAAAGACAGATTATGACCCGGAGAAGAAAATTATTACCCTGTCTATATCAGATAACGGGATAGGCATCCCGAAAGAAAACCTGGATAAAATATTTGAGCCATTTTTCACCACTAAGCAGGTAGGGGAAGGCACCGGACTGGGCTTATCCATTGTTTACAATATCATTGAGGCCCACTACGGCACTATCAAGGTGGAAAGCGAAGTAGGCAAAGGGGCTACTCTCAGGATATCGTTGCCCGTTTCTGCTAAAATCTCTTCTGATTAATTCCCGCCGGAGTAAATCCACGCCAATTCTAAAATCTCTTGCATTTGAAAGTTATTTATGATAACTTATATGCTTACTTGATGATAGATTATCAACCATTTCAGCGAGGATTAATATGGCTACCTTAGATTTGACTGACCAGAGTTTCAAGAAAGAAGTTTTGGAGTCGGATATCCCGGTATTGGTGGATTTTTGGGCTACCTGGTGCGGCCCCTGCAAGATGATTGTGCCGGTCATTGAGGAATTGGCCAAGGAATATGCCGGAAAAATAAAGATCGGCAAGGTCAATGTGGATAATTGCTCTCAGACAGCCACCCGCTACGGTGTAATGTCGATACCCACCTTGATTTTTTTTAAAAACGGCAAAGTTAATGAACAGGTCGTAGGCGCCCTGAATAAAGCCGGATTAAAAAAGAAAATAGAGGATAATCTTTGAAGAAAGTATTTATAGCTGCCACAAAACAGAACGACGGTAAGACTACTGTTTCTTTGGGCTTGATCTGTAATTTTCAAAACAAGTTCAAGAAGGTCGCCTTTATAAAACCTATCGGCCAGCGTTACCTTGAAGAAGAAGGTTTAAAGATTGATGAAGATTCAGTGCTCATTGAGGAGGTTTGCGGCATAAAATGCGGCTTAAAGGATATGAGCCCGATCGCGGTAGAAAGAGGGTTTACCGAAAAATACATTAGCCGGCCGGACAAGAAAACAATCACCAAGCAAATCCAGGATTCTTTCCGCAGGGTCTCTAAGAATCATGATATGGTTATCATTGAAGGTACCGGCCATGCCGGGGTAGGTTCTGTTTTTGACCATTCTAACGCTGCGGTGGCAAAATTGGTGGGCGCTAAGGCTATCCTTATTTCTTCCGGGGGAATCGGCAGGCCTATTGATGAGATAATGCTGAACAAGGCGCTTTTTGAAAGAGAAGGGGTCAAGCTTTTAGGTGTCATTATTAATAAAGTCCTGCCTGATAAATTTGAGAAGATAAATAATCTGGTGAGGAAAGGTTTAAAGAGGAAAGGGGTCAATGTATTAGGGGTTATCCCCTATAATCCTATGCTTTCCCGCCCCACTATTGAGCAAATACTGGAAGAGAGTGATTTTGAATTTGTCTGCGGAAAAGATTATCTGGAATGCCCGGTAAGCCGGGTCATTGTCGGGGCAATGGAACCGCACGACGCTATAAAGTATATAGTTGACGACAGCCTGATTATCACTCCTGGCGACAGGGAAGATATGCTGATGACCGCGTTAGGTTGTTTCCGGGATACCGACGAAAAGAGGCTTAAGGTTTCCGGCATAGTTTTGTCCGGAGGGATCATGCCTGACCAGCCTATCCTGAATTTGCTGAATAAGGCCAACGTTCCAGTCTTGTTATCTAAATCTGATACCTATGATGTGGCAACCTGTGTACATGATTTAACGGTTAAAATCCGTCCCCAGGATGCCGATAAAATCAATGCGGTGGTTAAATTAATCAAGGATAATGTGGACTTAAATAAAATATTGAAAGGAATATAAAATGGGTACCATTAAGAAAATCCGCGCTAAGGCAAAGGCTAATCTAAAGACGATTATCCTTCCTGAATATGAAGACGCCCGCACGATCAATGCTGCCCGGATTATCGAAGATGAAGGAATCGCAAAGGTAATAGTCCTGAGTAAGGATAAGATGGAGCCTAAAGAGCAGGAGAGGTATATTGACGAATTCTACCAGATGCATAAAGCTAAAGATATAGAGATTGACGCGGTAAAAAAATTATTCCTTGATGATACCCTGTATTACGCGGCGATGATGGCGCGGGAGGGTAAAGTTGATGGCTTAGTTGCCGGGGCAAGCCATACTACCGCTGATATGGTCAGGAGTGCCATACGCTGTATAGGGATTGACGAACGCATAACCATTATATCCAGTTGTTTTATTATGGCGGTGCCGAATTGCCCTTATGGCGATGATGGGACGTTTATATTCGCGGATTCCGGAGTAATACCTGAGCCGAATTCGCGCCAGCTGGCCTGTATAGCTTTAGCCGCGGCTGAATTAGGCAATAAAGTTTTGGGTTTTACTCCCCGCATCGCTATGCTTAGTTATTCTACCAGGGGTTCGGCTAAAGGCAGGAGTATTGAAAAGATAGTCGAGGCATTAAAGATACTAAAGGAGATGTCGCCTGATGTGTTGGTGGATGGAGAAATGCAGGTGGATGCGGCTATTGTGCCGGAGATAGCCAAGATAAAATATCCTGACAGCCCATTGGCCGGAAAGGCGAATGTGTTAATATTCCCTAACCTTGAGGCAGGCAATATCGGCTATAAACTTGTGGAGCGTTTGGGAAATGCCCGCGCCTTAGGCCCGCTACTTTTAGGAGTAAAGAAGCCGGCAAGTGACCTTTCCCGGGGGTGTTCGGTTGACGACATTGTTGATTGTGTGGCAGTTACAGCGATAAGGGCGCAATAATCATGAGAATATTAGTTATAAACAGCGGAAGTTCTTCAATAAAATATAAACTTTTCCGGATGCCTGAAGAGAGCCTGGAATCAAAAGGCCTGATTGAGCATATCGGCGAAGAAGGCTCGCCTATTCAGGACCACTATACCGGATTAAAATCGATACTGGAGAAGATAGACGGAGTTTCGGCGGTAGGGCATAGGGTTGTCCATGGCGCTGAGAAGTTCCAGAAGCCTGCCATAATCAATAATTTAGTTATCAAAGATATCAAGGAGTGTTTTGAGATAGCTCCATTGCATAACCCGGCAAATTTAGAGGGTATCCTGGCCTGTAAAAAACTGTTGCCGGGGATAAAGCAAGTGGCGATATTTGATACCGCCTTCCATCATACCATTCCGCCTTACGCCTATATTTATGGCCTGCCTTATGAATATTATGAAAAATTTGATATAAGAAAATATGGTTTTCACGGGACCAGCCACGAGTATGTAGCCGGAGAAGCGGCAAGGCTGGTAAAAAAACCGTTAAACAAGTTAAAAATAATCACCTGTCATCTTGGCAATGGATGTAGTATCACCGCAATAGATAAGGGAAAGTCCGTTGATACCAGCATGGGATTTACTCCTTTAGAAGGCCTGATCATGGGAACGCGTTGCGGAGATATTGACCCTGCTTTGGTAACTTATATTATGCATAAGCAAAAGCTGGATATTCATTCCATGGATAAAATATTGAATAAAGAAAGCGGCCTGAAGGGTATCTCAGGAGTAAGTAATGATATGAGAGAATTAGAAGCTGCCATCAGAAAAGGGAATAAGCGCGCGGCGTTGGCAATCGAGATTTTTATATACCGTATAAAAAAATATATAGGGGCTTACACCGCGGTTATGGGCGGCTGCGATATTCTGGTATTTACCGCCGGAATAGGGGAGCACCAGAAAGATGTCAGGGTGAAAGCATGCAAGAGGACATTCGCGCATATGAAGAAACAGCCTAAAGTCCTGGTTATTCCCACTAATGAAGAATTGATGATTGCCAGAAAAACATACCAATTGGTAAGGAGAAAATAAAATGTTCAGGACGATGTTGAAATCTAAAATACACCGTGCGCGGGTCACTGATGCCAACCTGTATTACGAAGGCAGTATAACTATCGACGCGAAGTTGATGCAGGCAGCGGATATTATTGAAAACGAGAAGGTAGAAGTATTTAATATTAATAACGGAGGCCGCCTGGAAACCTACGCCATAAAAGGAAAATCCGGCTCTGGCGTGATCTGTCTGAATGGGCCTGCCAGCCGCGGATCCTGCGTTGGCGATGAAGTGATCATTGTCTCGTATATCACTGTTGAAGATAAAGAGGCAAGAGGGGTAAAGCCGAAGCTGATAAAGGTCGATGCCCGAAACCGCGCTAAATAATCCGCCACGCCATACCATTTCCTGATGAATAAAGAATTAGCTATAATACTGGCGTTTGTGATGACATTAATCACAGCCAGTTCCAATATTTACCTGAAGAAGGGTTTTTCTAAAATAAAGCCGTTTGTAGGGGTGTATGTTTCTATATTGATAAGTTCCTTTTTTCTCTGGATACTCACTTTTTTATTTGTGCCCAGAGAGAACTTTTATAATTATAAAGGGATAGTGGTCTTTATTATCATAGGTAGTTTTGCTCCCACCATTGTGCGGACTTTGACCTATTACGGGATAGATAAGTTGGGTGCGGGCAGGGCCGCTCCGGTAAGGGCAATGACCCCGTTTTTCGCGGTTTTAATGGCTATTTTTTTGTTAAAAGAATCTCCCAGTCCGTTTATATTTATCGGGATATTATTCATTGCCTGTGGCATTGTTTTGATTTCCAGGGACCAGGATATTACTTTTAAATATAAGCGGATCCATTATCTGTATCCGTTAGGCGCCGCTATTTTGGCAGGCCTGGCGGCTAACTTAAGAAAATTCGGGCTGGATACCATGCCCCATCCTGTATTTGCTTCGGCAGTAGCTGCGACCAGTTCATTTTTTTTTCTGACTTTTTATGTCTTCTTCAAGTATGACAGGTACAGAAAAAATATACAGGAGATGTTTGGCTACAAGAAAGAATTTCTCTTTATTATTATCGCCGCCTTCCTGACTACTTTCGGAGAAATCATCGATCTGTCTGCGCTGCTTTTCGGGAAAGTTTCCCTGGTCATCCCAATTTTTGGGATTACTCCGTTTATGATTATTTTGTTGAGCAATATATTTTTAAAGAAGCATGAGAAGATAACAAAAAGGATAGTTTTTAGCGCTTTGTTTATCGTTTTGGGGATTTATATTACGATAGCCAGCACTTAAATAGCGAGTATGGACGAAACCGTATTGAAGATCAGATTATTGGGAGAACCGGTGTTAAGGAAGAAGTCCAAGCCGGTCAAGCATATAACCGCGGCCCACCGCGATATTCTAAGCAAAATGGCCAGGACATTGTATGCGTCTTCGGGAATAGGTTTGGCTGCGCCCCAGGTCGGTATTAATGAAGCGATGATTGTAGTGGATATCGGTAGCGGCCTGTACAAATTAATAAATCCTATAATCGTCGAGAAAGTGGGTTCTCAGGTAATGGAAGAAGGCTGCTTGAGCCTGCCTAAGGTTTGCATAAAAGTCAAACGGGCCAGGAAAATTTTAGTCAAAGCCCAGGATGAAGATGCTAAACATATCCGCATAGAAGCCGAGGACCTCCTGGCTTGCGTCCTGCAGCATGAAATAGACCATTTAAAAGGCAAGCTTATCATTGATTATGCCTCATTCTGGGATAAGTTGAAAATAAGGAACAAAATAAAAAAGTTTAAGGGGAAAGAGCGGCATGGAAAATTGCCAAAATTATAGATTGCCGGCCTGGTTTAAGCAGGAAATACCCGAATATGCTGTTTTAAACAGGATGCACCTTCTTTCCAGGCTCAATATAAATACTGTTTGTAAAGAAGCAAAGTGCCCGAATATCAGCCATTGTTTTAAAAATTCTAAATTAACTTTTATGATTTTGGGGGATACCTGCAGCAGGAATTGCCGGTTCTGCGGGGTAAAGAAGATTGCCGGTTCGAAAAGGTTAACCGTTGATTTAGATGAGCCGAAACGCCTGGCGATAGCAGTAAAAGAATTCGGAATTAATTACGCGGTGATTACTTCGGTGACCCGCGATGACTTAAAGGACGGGGGTGCAGGGCAATTTGCTGAAGCTATAGAATCAGTCCGGGAAGCTGTGCCTGGTATAAAAGTAGAGGCGTTAATCCCGGATTTCCGGGGAGAATTATCCAGCCTGGGGAGTGTATTAAGCGCCAGCCCGGCAGTGGTGGCGCATAATATGGAAACAGTCAGCCGTTTATACGCGAAGTTAAGGCCTGAAGCTAGCTACCGGCTTTCTTTAAATATATTGGGTAAAATCAAGGAGTTAGCTCCTGGCATCAATACCAAGTCATCTTTAATGTTAGGGCTGGGCGAAACAGAGCCGGAGGTTATTGCCACAATGAAAGATTTACGGTATAATAAATGTGACATATTGACTTTGGGGCAATATTTAGCTCCTTCGCCTGAACATTATCCGGTAAAAGAATTTATCAGTATTGAGCAGTTTCAAGATTATAAAAGAATAGGCGTTAGTTTGGGATTCAAGGCAGTCCTATCCGGGCCGCTGGTACGTAGTTCCTACCACGCCGAAGAAATATATAAGGAGTTTATACATGTATGACCTGATTATAGTCGGGGCAGGGCCGGCAGGCTTGACCGCTGCTTTGTACGCCGGCAGGTTCCGTCTTAATACGCTTCTCTTGGAAGGGATGAGTCTGGGCGGCAGGATATTGATGAGTGAAAGCATTGAAAATTTTCCCGGTTTTCCCGGAGGCGTATCCACGCATGAATTAATTAAGCGCATGGAAGAGCAGGTAAGGGGCCTGGAGGTCAAGATAGAATTAGACCAAATGCTGGACTTAGATTGCGCTGAAAAATCAATCAAGTCAAGTTCCGGCAACTATTCTTCTAAAGCTATCATTATAGCTACTGGTGCGCGGCCTAAAAAACTCGGTGTCCTCGGAGAAGATAAATTCACCGGCAGGGGCGTTTCTTATTGTGCTACCTGCGACGGGCCGTTGTTCAAAGAAAAAAATGTACTTGTTATAGGTGGCGGCGATACAGTGGCGGAGGAAGCATTATATTTAAGCAGGATTGCCAAATCGGTGAATATCATCCATAGGCGTTCTCAACTGCGGGCGTCTCAGATATTACAGGAGAGGATGAAGGCTAACAATAAGATAAATTTTATTTTAGACAGCGTAGTTACGGAGATATCCGGTTCAACTAAAGTTGAGTCGGTAAAAATAAAGAATGTAAATACTTCCATTGAGCAGGATATTGCCTGCGATGGGGTATTTGTATATATCGGTTATCAGCCGGATACCGAATTTGCAAAAGATAAACTAAAATTGGATGAGTCAGGTTTTATTATTACTGAAGACAATATGGCCGCGTCTTGTGAAGGCATATTTGCCTGCGGGGATTGCCGTAAAAAGACCCTGTATCAGGTGATTACTGCCTGCGCGGACGGAGCGGTTGCCGCAGATTCTGCTTTTAAATACCTGGAGAGGAATAGATAAGATGGATAATTTTCCCACGCATAATAAAAAATTAAAAGATTGGGTTAAGAAAATGGCCCAGTTGTGCAAGCCAAGCGAAATAGTCTGGATAGACGGCAGTAACGCCCAGAAAGAAAGATTAGAACAGGAAGCTATGGCTACCGGCGAAATCATCCAGCTTAATAAAGAGAAGCTTCCGGGATGTTTTTTGCACCGTACTGCGGTTGATGATGTTGCTCGCACCGAGCACCTTACTTTTATCTGTACCAGGAGGAAATACGATGCCGGCCCTAATAATAACTGGATGAAACCTTCGGCGGCTTATAAAAAAGCAAGAGGATTTTTTGACGGCGCGATGAAGGGAAGGACGATGTATGTTATTCCTTTTTCCATGGGCCCTGTAGGTTCGCAATTCAGCAAGGTGGGTGTAGAATTGACTGATTCCCGCTATGTGGTCCTCAATATGTTTATTATGACCAGGGTGGGAGAAGATGTCTTGAGGTTGCTGGAGAAAACAGATGAATTTACCAAGTGTCTGCATTCAAAGGCGGAATTGGATATCAATAAAAGGCTTATTCTGCATTTCCCCGAAGATAATACTATTTGGAGCGTGGGTTCCGGCTATGGCGGAAATGTGCTTTTAGGAAAAAAATGCCTGTCTTTACGCATCGCCAGTTTCATGGGTAGGCGGGAACATTGGTTGGCAGAGCATATGCTGATTATGGGGATAGAAGAGCCTAACGGCCACATTGAATATATCGCCGCAGCGTTCCCCAGCGCTTGCGGGAAGACTAACCTGGCTATGCTTGTCCCGCCTGAAGGCTTGAAGAGAAAAGGGTATAGAATATGGACTGTAGGCGATGATATTTCATGGATGCGCATTGATTCAGATGGTTCTCTTTGGGCAATCAATCCTGAAACCGGATTCTTTGGAGTTGCTCCCGGGACAAATTCCAAATCCAATCCCAATATGGTCAAGACAATCAACCGGAACACGATTTATACCAATGTCCTGTTAAAATCGGATAAGACTGTTTGGTGGGAGGGTGCTGATGGCGAAATTCCATCCGCGGGTATTGACTGGCAAGGCAGGGAGTGGAAACCAGGCACCAAGGACGCGCAGGGAAATTTAATCAAGGCCGCGCATGCTAACAGCCGTTTTACCGCGCCTATTATAAATTGCCCTTCGGCATCTTTCAGGCTGGACCAACACCACGGCGTTCCTATTTCAGCGATTGTCTTCGGCGGACGCAGGCAGCATCTGGCGCCTTTAGTCTATGAG
>Ga0247841_10002082_pt1 | contig 41491 bp, 29 predicted proteins | sample LaCruzMarch2015__2_FD_192410 | JGI IMG/M metagenome (GOLD analysis project Ga0247841, IMG submission 192410) | Freshwater microbial communities from meromictic Lake La Cruz, Castile-La Mancha, Spain - LaCruzMarch2015_18m | ecosystem: Environmental > Aquatic > Freshwater > Lake | place: Spain...
ATTTTTTAATTCTTCCCCGTTGCCTAAAATAACATAAACTAAATTCGGTACTTTTTTCAGTACCTCGGGCAAAGCTTCAATAACCTTATCAAAGCCTTTGCGCTTAACCAATCTGCCAACGGAAAGCAAAATCATTTTACTTTCCAGACTGTATTTTCCTCTTAGTTGCGTTACGAGTTGCGAGTTATGAGTTATGTGACTCTCCACCCCCGGGTTAACCACAATAATTTTTTGCCCGGCATTGGGAAAAGCTTGCCGCGCCATTTCGGCCACATAGCTGTTTACGCAAATTATTTTATCGGCGTTTTGTAAAATTTTTCCGGTTAACCACTTTTTTCTCGGTAATTTCATGGCGTAAGTTAAATCCATGCCATGTAAAATTATTGAGTATTTTATTTTATAAAACTTGGCATAAACTAAAGCAACCGTGCCCAGAGGCAAAATTTGACCGACTAAAATATGTTTAATTTTTTCCTGTTTTATCTTTTTGTTTAGAGCGAAGTGCGCCGGCAGCCATTTTAAAAACGGCAGTTTATTACTAATCAGGCCGCCATTGTTATTGTTAAGCGCGAAAATATCATCAGGCTTAGGCCAATATTTTACTAAATTACCGTAATAATTGGCCACACCGCCATGAAAAGGAGGATATTCTAATGTGAATAATAGAATTTTCATATTTTATTCTTACTAAATGACTTATAAATACTAACAACATCCTCCTTGCTAAAACCCTTAAGCAAAAATAAAGCAGCTAAATAGGCGGTACCGGCTAAAATTACGGTAAAAACTAAGTTTATCTGGTTCTTTAGATAATATCCAACCGCGCCCATTACCATAACTGAAGCCAGCGATTTAAAGGTTATAACAATTATTTTTTTATAGTCATATTTGATAATTTTCGGTACAACCAGCATGCCAAGAATAAACATCAAAAAAGTAGTCAGTAAAACGGTTAAGCTGGCGCCGGCCGCCTGGTAGCGCGGTATTAAAATCAAGTTTAAAATAACACTGGCCGTTAGGGCGACGCCCATATTTATCGTGTTGGTTTTTTGCCGGTCGCAGGCGTTTAAAAGAGAGCCTACCGGAAAATTTAAAAACATAAAAACAACCGCCGTCATGGTAATTTGCAAAGGCAAAATCGCGTCGTTATAACCGCTTTTAAAAATAACCATTATTTTATCGGCTAAAATTATGCCGCCGACTGAAATGGGCAGAGAAATAATTATTAAATAATTCATGGCGCGCTCAAAGGTAATTGAAAGCTGTTCGCGGTTATTTTGCCAATAATGGCTCAGAGCCGGAAAAAGCGAGGCCACGAAAGCCAGCGGCAAAAACTGCAAAGCAAAAATAATTTTAAAAGGAATTTGGTATATTCCGACCTGATGGTCGCCGGACAAAAGCGATAATAGCACCGAATCAAAATACATGTAAACTCTCTGGAAAATCGCGTAAACGGCGAAAGGCATGGATATTAATAAAATGCTCTTGATTAAAGTTTTATCCGGCCGCCAATTAATTTTAAGCCCCCACTTTTTTCTTAAAATGTAAAATGAAAAAATAAAATTATAAAGGCTGGCCAAAACTAGAGACATCATGAGCCAGGTAAGCCCCAAATTAAATTTTAAGGCGGCTATAATTACAATAAAAACAATTAACTGAAAAATGACCGAAGAAATACTTTCGTATTTTAAGTTATGAAAACCCCGGCTGACCGCGAAAAAAGTTAAAGTAAAAGAGTCTAGTGCCATGCAGAACATTGAAAGATAGACTAATTGGCGGGTAATCTCGGGGTAGGCGGAAAAATTTATAATGCTAAAAACCGCTAAAATTGAAAGCAGGGCCAACGGCAGCTTCATTAAAAAAACCGAGCTAAATAGCTTGTCGGCTTCGCCCGGGCGCTTTGCCACTTCCCGCGTTAAGACGCTGGATTGGCCGATATCTATAAAAATTCCGAAAATTGAAGTAAAAGAAATCGCAAAATAGTATTTACCCAAATCAGCCGGGCCGATAGCGCGCGCTATTAAAATAAAATAAGTAAAAGAAATTATCTTCTGTAAAATTAACGCTAAAGTGAAATATGAAGTATTTTTAGCAATGTTAGTAATTTTTTCAGCCACCATATGTAATTTATTATAACTTATCTTTAATAAAAATAAAACCCCGCTTTTAAACGAGGTTTTATTTATATATATAAATTTATGTTTATCTCTTAGCCCATTGTGGCGCTCGCCTGGCTTTCTTTAAGCCCGGTTTCTTTCTTTCTTTTTTGCGCGCGTCGCGAGTAATCCAGCCCTTTACTTTAAATAAGGCTCTTAATTCCGGATTTATTTTTAAGAGAGCGCGAGCAATGCCGTGGCGTACGGCTTCGGCCTGGCCTTTTTTACCGCCGCCGGCGATATTAATTGATATATTAAAATCTTTAATCAAACCGGCTAATTTTAATGGCTGGTTAATAATTGAAAATAATTCTTCTTCCGGGAAATATTTTCCGGCTTGAACTCCATTAATAATAATCAAACCATCGCTGCCTTTATAAAGCCTGACTCGCGCGGTTGAAGTTTTTCGGCGACCAATAGCATCAGTAAATTTTCCTTTAAATTTTACCTGCTCGGCGGATTCCGCTTTAGTTAGTTTTTTTTCCGTATCAGCCATATTATATAGCTTTAATTAATAATTAATCTTTTTAACATATTTACCCTGTGCTTGGTTGGCGGCAGCATATCCCTGACCGCTCTTTTTAAAATATCAGCCGGTTTTAAATCGGCTATTTTTTTAATTTTTAAACCGCCCTGATAACCGGAGTATTTATAATATTTTTTTTGCTCAATTTTTTTACCGCTGAATTTAAGTTTGTCTATATTAGAAACCTGGACTATATCGCCCATATCTAAATGAGGCAAATATTCAACCTTGTTTTTACCGCGTAAAATTAAAGCTATTTGCGTAGCTATTCTGCCGACGGCTTTATCTTCAGCATCAATTTTATGGAGTTTTCTTTCAATTTTATTCATAATAATTTTGGAAATATTATTTATCCCCGGAGGGGGAAACCTTTTTAAAAAAGGTTTTAAAGCATTTAAACTAATTCAATTTGTACCATACTTGCGTTATCGCCAAGCCTTTTACCTAATTTAATAATTCTTGAATAACCGCCGCGCCTATCTTTATATTTAACCGCTAAGCTTTCCATAGCCTTTTTTACCGCCATTTTTTGCGGCAATAGCCTGATTAATTCCCGGCGGCTCGCTAAATCACCTTTGATTGATGTAGTAATAATTTTTTCTAATAGCGGTTTAACTGTTTTCGCTTTAGCCTCGGTAGTCTTAACTTTTTCATAAATAATAATACTTGAGGCTAAATTTTTTAGCATCAATTCTCTAGGCTCTTTTTTTCTATCTAATTTTTTTCCTTTTACTCTATGTCTCATATTAACTTTTTTTAGGTCTGCCTCTTTTTTTAGATTTTTTATCTTCGTCCGCTTCTGCTATTTTCTCTTCCCCGTCCGCTTCTTTAATTTCCGCCGATTCTATTTTTGCTTCTTTTATTTCCTCTTTACCGGTTTTTTCCACTAAAGAGTTAAATTGATTTATTAAGATATCAACAGATTTATGGAAGGCCTCTTCCGGAGTTATAGTGCCGTCTGTAGTTAGGTCTAAAATTAATTTATCCCAATTAGTCATTTTTCCGATACGGACATTTTCAATATTTACGCCAACCGACATAACCGGAGAAAAAATTGAATCCATTTCAATATAGCCTATTTCATTCTTGGCGCCTTCACGGCTTTCAACCGTAATATAACCGGCGCCCCTAGAAACTGAAATTTCCATGCTTAGGCTACCGGCCATATCAGTAACATGGCCTAAAACTAAGTCTGGATTAGCTATTTCAACTAAGCTGTTTTTTTTAATATCAGAAGCTTTAACTTCTTTTTCTCCTCTGGCATCAAGCTCAAGTTTAACCACCTCGTCGCTGAAAATTTTTAAACGCAGTTTTTTTAAATTTAAAGTAAGTTCTAAAATATCCTCTTTAACGTGGGGCAAGGTCATAAATTCATGCTCGGCGTTTTTAATTTTTACGCCAATAACAGCGGCTCCAGGCAAAGAAGATAATAATACTCTCCTTAAAGCATTGCCGATAGTAGCACCATAGCCCGGATAGCAGGGCTCGATGATAATTTGCTTGTTGTTCGCCTTAGAACCCTTAACAAATTCTATTTTTTGGGGCAAAGCTATTTTCTCCATATTATTTATTTTAAAAAATTATTTAGAATAGAATTCAACAATCATTTGACTATTGATTTTTGATTCAAAATTTTCTTTAGCCGGCTGATGTAAAACTTTAGCGCTTAAATCTTTAGTATCAAGATTAAGCCAGCCGGGGATTTCCACTTTTTTAAGTTTTTCCGATAAACCAGCGAATGCTTTACTCTTGCGGCTTGATTGCTTGATTTTTATAATATCGCCGGTTTTTACGTTAAATGACGGAATATTTACTTTGGCATCATTAACTCTAAAATGGCCATGATTAGTTAAAACTCTGGCCTGGGCCCTTGAGGAGGCAAAGCCTAAGCGATAAATAACATTATCAAGCCTGGTTTCCAATATTTTCATTAAGTTTTCACCGGCCTCGCCTTTTTGTTTAATCGCCCTGGCAAAACTTAAAGCAAATTGCTTTTCCATCAAATTATAAATTCTTTTAGCCTTCTGTTTCTCTCGCAGCTGCATATTGTAACCGCTTTGCCTGGTTCGTCCTTTTGGACCATGCAAACCCGGCGGATAGTTTCTTTTTACTACCGCGCATTTAGCCGTGGCGCATCTTTCCCCTTTTAACATTAATTTATCGCCTTCTCTGCGGCATAATTTACATTTTGGCCCTAAATATTTTGACATATTTTATATTTTATACTCTTCTTGGTTTTTTAGGCCGGCAACCGTTATGCGGTATGGGCGTGATATCTTTAATTGAAGTAATAATTAAACCGTTGGCGTTTAAAGCTCTGATGGCCGATTCACGGCCGGTGCCCACGCCCTTTACCATAACGCTTACTTCGGTTAAACCGAATTCTTTGGCTTTTTCTACCGCGATTCTGGTAATTATCTGAGCGGCGTAAGGAGTTGATTTTTTCGGTCCTTTAAAACCGGCCATGCCGGCTGAAGCCCATGATATGACATTACCGCTCAAATCGGTTAAGGCGACAATGGTGTTATTATAAGTCGCTTTTACATGGGCTACGCCTACCGGAACTTTTTTATCAACTTTCTTTTTCCGCCCTTTTTTCTTATTTACTTTTCTGTCTTCTTTGCTTTTTTCTAATTTTTTTCTAATTTCTTCCGGTAATTCCTCAACCATATTTAAAGGATTGCCGGCATTAACAACCGGCTCATCCATTTCGGTTATGGATTGTATTTTTTCTTCCTCTTTAATAATTTTTGGTTCTTGTTTTTTTTCTTCTGTCATATGTTATTATCAAGTAAAAATTTAATGGCCGTAGAGTTTTACTCGCTATTAAATTTTTACTTGATACAGTATATTTTTTGAAAGTATTGAAAACTTTTTCTAAAAAAGTTGTCAAAGGTTAAGTTTTTTGCGCGGCCAATTTTTTACCGGAGGTCGCGGTTTTTCTAACATTTCCGCGAACCGTTCGGTTATTGGTTTTAGTGCGCTGGCCTCTTGTTGGCAAGCCTTTAGCATGCCTTGAGCCGCGATAACTATTTATTTCTTTTAATCTTTTTATATTAGCGAGAACATCGCGCTTTAAATCGCCTTCAACCTTATTATTCTTTTCAATTAAATTTCTTAATTTATTGGCTTGATCATCATTTAAATCTTTAACTCTGGTGTCAGGATTAATTTTAGCCAATTTTAAAATGGCTTGGGATTTTGGTTTGCCAATGCCATAAATATAAGTTAAAGCGATTTCAATTCTTTTCTCGTTTGGTATAATTACGCCCGCGATTCTTATAGCCATATTAAAATAATATAATTTATTTATTAACCTTGCCTTTGTTTATGTTTTGGGGTTTTACAAATAACGCACACCCGGCCGTTGCGCCTGATTATTTTACAATCTTTACAAATTTTTTTTACGCTGCTTCTTACTTTCATAAAATATTAATATTTTGTATTATTCTTTACAGTCTGTAAGTTATTCGGCCCTTGGTTAAGTCGTAAGGGCTAATTTGCACTCTAACTCTATCTCCGGGCAAGAGCCTGATTTTATTCATTCTCATTTTACCGGAAAGATGCGTCAAAATTTCATGGCCATTTTCCAATACGACCCTAAAACTGGCGGCTGGCATCAATTCTATTACTTCGCCTTGCATTTCAATAAAATCTTTAGAACTGATTATTCTGCCTGCCTCGCCGGCAGGCGGATTATTTTGTTTAAGCATTAAATATAATTTAAAACAAAAATAGCTTTGGCAAAAAATTACTCGCCTGAAGCGAGATGCCAAAACCTTAGTTTACTGTAAAATAATTATATAGTTTATTTGGATAGCTGTCAAGAGTTATTTAACAAAAAGTTAAATTTAGTAATTTTATTAGATATTTAACTTAATCTTAGCTAAATTTTATTCTAAAGTTGCTTTTATTCTTCTTACTCCCGAGCTTGAACTTTCTTCTTTTTTAATCTTAAAATGGCCTAAATTCCCGGTTTGCTCTACATGCGGACCGCCGCAAATTTCTTTACTGAAATATAATTTTTCATCACCGATTGTGTAAATTCTTACTTTTTCGCCGTATTTAGCGTCAAATATCCCATGAGCGCCTTTTTTTCTAGCCTCCTCAAGAGTCATTTCTTCGCAAGTTACAGGTAAATTCTGCTCGATGGCTTGATTTACCAAATTTTCAACCTGGCTTTTTTCTTTGTCCGTCATTTTTTCATTATGCGAGAAATCAAAGCGCATTCGTTCGGCCGTAATATTGCTCCCTTTTTGGATAACATGGCTGCCTAAAACTTTTTTTAGAGCGGCTAAGAGCAAATGGGCGGCGGTATGATATTTAATCGTGGCCTCGCTGGCGTCGGCCAAACCGCCTTTAAACATGCCGGCCGAAGCCGTGCGGGAAAGGTCTTGATGCTGTTTTAACTCATTCTCAAATCCCAATTTATCAACCGCTTGTTTTTTTTCTAAGGCCAGCTCCTCCGTGATTTCAAGCGGAAAACCGTAAGTCTGATATAAATTAAAAGCTTGCTTGCCGGTAATCTTTTCTTGGCTGCTTAATTTTTCAAATTCCCTCAAGCCTTGCTCTAAAGTTTTGGCGAATTTTTCCTCCTCTTCTTTAAAATTTTCTATTACCCGGTTAATATTTTTCTGCAGTTCGGGGTAAATGCTAGCATAATCATGGGCAACTATTTTAGCTATTTCTTTAGTCCAGAGCGATTCAGTAATGCCTAATTGCTTGCCATAGCGGATAGCCCGCCTGATTAAACGGCGGACAACATAGCCTTGGTCGGTATTGGCCGGCCCGATGCCTTTATCATCGCCCATGATAAAAGTCGCGGCTTTAAGATGGTCGGCGATAACGCGCATAGCTTTTTTTATTTCCGGCGAATCATCATAAGCTTTGCCGGATAAAGTTTCTATTTTAAAGATTAAATTTTTAAATAAATCGGTTTTATAGTTATCATCAAAACCGTTCATGACGGCTAAAATTCTTTCTAACCCCATGCCGGTATCAACATTTTTTTGTTTTAGCAATTCATATGTGCCGTCTGCTTTTTTATTATATTGCATAAAAACATCATTCCAAATTTCCACCCAAAGCGGATTGTCGTCATTAAAGCTAGCCGGCGTTTTTTCCGGGTCGCCCACCCAATAAAACATTTCCGTGTCCGGCCCGCAAGGTCCGGTTATACCGGCCGGGCCCCACCAATTATTTTTTTTAGGCAGTCTGGCGTTTTTCGCTTCCGGCATACCAAGCTTTTTCCAAATAGCGAAAGCTTCGTCATCAAACGGCGCGTCAGCATCGCCTTCAAAAACTGAAACCGCTAATCTATTTTTATCAAGATTAAGCCACTCGGGAGAAGTTAAAAACTCCCAGCTCCAATGGATAGCTTCTTCTTTAAAATAATCGCCTAATGACCAATTGCCGAGCATTTCAAAAAAAGTATGGTGCGTGGCGTCTCCAACTTCATCAATATCGCTGGTGCGTATGCATTTTTGGCAATTAGCCAATCTAACGCCGGCCGGATGTTTTTCGCCCATTAAATAAGGCACGAGCGGATGCATGCCGGCGGTAGTGAATAAAACCGTCGGGTCGTTATCAGGAATTAAAGAAGCGCTCGGGATAATCGAATGCTTTTTAGCCTGGAAAAAATCCAAATATTTTTGTCTTAGTTCTTTTGATGTCATGAAATAAGTATATAGAATTTGTTTAACTTTGGCAAATTATTCCTCCACCCAGCACTTCCCCGCCCTTATAAAAGACTACGCTTTGTCCGGGAGTAACAGCTCTTTGCGGTTTTTTAAATTTAACTTGATATTTTTTTTTATTTATTTTATCTACAACGCACTCTATCGGTTTATGCCGGTATCTGATAACCGCTTCGCATTTCAACGGTAGTTTGGGCGCGGCCGCGCTTAGCCAATTTACATTTTTAGCGGTTAATTTATCATTATATAAAATTTTGTCGCCGCTTTTGCTAACTACATATAATATATTTTTTTTATAATCCATTTTAGCCGCGTAATACGGGCCGGTGCCGCCGATTTCTATCCCCTTTCTTTGCCCGATTGTATAAAGAGGCAAACCGGCATGCGAACCGATAATTTTTTCTTCTGTCATTCTGGAAGGAGCGGAGCGACTGATAGAATCTTGTTTTTTTTTGGAAGAACCGCGAGATTCTATCGCCTTCGGCTCCAGAATGACGATTGGCCCGGGCTTTAATTTTAAGTGATGTTTTAAAAATTCATTATGGCCTTTGCCAGGGATAAAGCAAATTTCCTGGCTTTCTTTCTTTTCCGCCACCGGCAATTTAAATTTTTTTGCTAATAGCCTAACTTGCGGCTTAGTATAACCGCCCAGAGGAAATAACAAATGCGCCAGCTCTTTTCGGTTAAAAGTATATAAAAAATACGACTGGTCTTTATTTTTATCTTTAGCTTTTAATAATTTGCCGTTTTTATTTATAACATAATGCCCGGAAGCCACATAATCAAAACCTAACTTTTTAGCCTGTTTAATTAGAAGCCCAAGCTTAACCAATTTATTGCATCTTACGCAGGGATTAGGCGTTTTACCTTTGGCATATTCGCTTAAAAAATTATCCACCACCTGCTTTTTAAATATTTTCGCGAAATTTAAAGTATACAGAGGTATGCCGATTTTATCCGCTACCCGGCGGGCATCCAGCAAGGCTTCAGCCGAACAGCATTTATTCTCAAAATTTTTTTCGCCTCTAATCTCTTCCTTCCAGAAATGCAAAAAAATGCCAACGACTTCATGTCCCTGGTCTTTTAAAATTTTCGCCGCTACCGCCGAATCTACTCCTCCGGACATAGCTACGGCAATTTTTAATTTCTTGTTATTTTTTTCCATTTAGAAAATAATCATGGCCAACAGCAATCCGATAAAAGCAAAGCTATAAAAAATTATATGCGGATGCTGTTTTCTGATCTCAATAAAAATATTTAAGAGTATGGCGATAAGCGCCAGTCCCAGTATTAATTTAAAATATAACCCGCTTGAATTCATAATCGGCGCCATGGCCGCGGCCGGGCTGTTTTTATAAAGCTGATAATGCTCTAGGGGCGTTACCTTAATCATTTTAACTTCATCCCAATCAATTTTTCCGCTTAATATGGTTCCGGTATAACTGGTTACGGCGATGCTGGCCGGCACTAAGGGGTCTAAAATATTTTTTTCTTCCTCCCGGCTAATGAGCGATACGCCGAGCCAACGGTTAGCTTGATCAGGGGTTTTATTTAAGGTAATTTTTTTGCCGTTAATAGTAACTTCGGCCGAGAGGGTGTCTTGAGGTAAAACCGTTTCAATTTGTATGGCTTTGCCATTATTTAACGGGTCGCTTTTTATGGATAAAATGGTTGCTTCTTGGTCAATTATAATTTCTTTTTGAGTGGCTGGGAGCGGCGTTAGCGTGGTTAAGATTTCGGCCGGCACCGATTTCGGAGTTTCTTTAACCGGCGTTATAGGAGCCGCGATAGCTATCGGCGCCGGAGTTTCTTCGGTACTTACCTTTTTACCTTCAATCGCGGTTTTTGCCGCCGGCTGATTAGCTTCTGCTTTGACCGGCGTCGGCGCTACCGCAGTGTCGTGGATTTTAATCGTCTCTTTTACCGGTTGGCCTGCTTGAGCCGGCGCGGCAAAATATTGGGCGATAAAAGCCGTATCAACTTGATTAAATTTACCGTCAGCCATAGCCACGCCAATTTCTTTAAAATCACTGTCAATAATATTATTATAATGGGTCGGGCTATCTTTCCATGCCGCTACTACATCTTCGGCCTTAGAAAAACCCACGGCTAAATTTTCTCCGGCGATAGAATATTTATAACCTATTTTTTCCAACCAATTTTTAAGGCTTAGCCCGGTCGGGCTAATATGGGCAAAATATTGGTTTAAAGACATGTCTTCTACTTTCTGCCAGGCAGCCTGATTTAATTTTTGGTTTTCCAAAAGCGCGGGCAGAGAAACGGCTTGGCGCAAATTATTGGTAAACTCAATTATTTTTTTAGCTTCGGCTAAAGCCATATCAGGGCTAAGCCAAGCCGACAATGGATAAAATAAAACAAAAATAACCACGACAGCTTTAATGGCAATGACGCTAAGAGCATGAAACAAAAGCCTTCTTGGCTTTAAGACATGAGGCTTATAATTATTTCCGGCGTGAGGAATAAATAAATCTTTAAGCGTGCCCGGCCCGAGCGGATTCCTATTCTGCTTAACTTCGTCGCCGTCATTCATGCCGTCGCCGTCAGTATCAGGATTTCTAGGGTCAGTGCCGTAGATATATTTTTCTTCATAATCGCTTAAGCCGTCGCCGTCAGTGTCTTTAAATATTTTGCCCGCCTTTACTTTTTTAGCAAATTTTTTCTTTTTCCGTAAAAATTCCTGATAGTTATTTTTTTGTCCTTGTTTAAGCATATTTTCTTTAAAAGTAGCATAATATAACAAAAAAGTCAAACTAAAAGCCCCCTGCCTTAATAATTAAAACAAGGGGCTTATTAATTAGTTGTCATTGCGGGCTACGACCCGCAATCCAGTTCTAATATTCTATCTTTTGGCCCCGCTATAGGCTGTTGCTCTAACCATATCCCAATCCGCGGCCGTTGACGGCGCGCGCTTGATGAAATATTTGAAGGCCAGAATAGCGGCTTTTTCCGAATTTAAATTACGCAAGCTCGGCCGTAATCCGTAAGCCATAACCGTAACGGCCGCGTTATCATTAGCATTATCCATTTTAGCTTCGCGCCCGTAAATTTTCTTAAACGACGCTTTAGCTTTAGTTTCCGCCGCGCTGTTTTTTACGCTCGGCCATCTGCCGTTGGCGATCTTAATCGCGTCTTGCCACTCGGATTCGGTTTTAGGCAATTTGCCAAAAGCGGATTTGTAAGAATTAATGACTCCGGCTCGCTCCCCTGCTCCTAAAATTTTAGTGCCGACCGTGCCGTAAGTGACAAACCAGTTTAAACGATTGGCATCAGCCGAGGAAAAATCTTTTTCGTTATGGGTTAAATTACTTAAATATTTATCAGATGTAGTTTGCTCGGCATTAGTATCACGCGCGGCTTTGATATTGGCTAAAATTGTATCTATGTTTTCTGACCAAACCGCCGTGGTATCAGTTAAGATTTGTTCCAGTTGGCTGTTCGCGTAAATTTTTTCACCTAAAACTTGAGGCGTTACTTGAGCCGCGGTTGGCGCGGGAGTCGCCGGAGTTGAAGGGCCGGCGGATGAGCCGCTATTGGGATTGATAACAGTCCCACCAGTGCTTTCAACAGTAAAATCGTAAGCGTTGCTGATTAAACCGTCTGAATTAACCACGGTGATATTATAATTCATCGGGTTAAGAACAGGCACGACAACTGAAATGGAAGCGGAGTTATTAGAAACGGCAGAAACTTCCGTACCGCCGAATTTAACTTTATTGGTTGGGCTGAAATTAGTTCCGCTGATTGTTATGGCATAACCGGCTCTTAATGAGCTCGGACTAATATTGGAAATGGTCGGGGTAACTCCGGCTACATATGAAGACATGTGATCCATTAATAAGCCAATAGTATAAGTATAAATTGAACCGTTGTTAACCGTGTTTAAAACCGTACCGCCAACCGCGTAAGTTACTCCGTCTTTTGCGCCTGCTTTACCGGCTAATTCTAAAGTGCTATTCGCTTTATAATACCAAATCAATGGCGCTTTAGTGCTGGTTGTTTCTAGTGTAACGGTTGTAACAAAATCATTACTAAAAGTAATTGTTTCTTCAGAATTACCCATAGTAATTACCACCGCGCCTGCTCCGGCTTTGGCAGTGATTTCATCGGTCGGTTTTACGAGTTGGGGCGGATTGATATTGCCGGTGTAAGCATTGCCGTCAGCGCCTTTGACTTCGGTCGCCGGCGGAATAACCACTTCAATTGTTCCAACAGTATCACTGTTAACAATCGTATCGTCCGATTGCATGGTTATTTGGACCGGAATATTGCCGGTATCTAAATTAATCGGCTGGCTAGTGGTCTGATCTTGAGTTAGGTTGGAATCAATAACCACCGGAGCTTTAACATTTAATTTTACCGAGCTCATAGTGTTGGTGCCGTTGGGGGTCGTTACTCTGACATCATAAGAGCCTTCGGTGGCAATACCGGAAAGCGTGGCGGTGATTTTAGCAGTATTAACAACAATTACACTATCTAAAGCCACGCCGTTTATGCTAACTCCGGTAGTGCCCGTAAAATTAGTGCCGGTAATTGTTAAACTGATAATAGAATCGTTAGTGCCGATAGTTGATGGCGTTATATCGCTGACGCTTGGCGGAGGGGTCGGCGCGGCCATAACTTCATAAGCTGAGGCTAGCGCGGCCGAAATGCCGTTGCTGTTTACTACTTTTAAGCTATAAACACCGACTGGCGCGCCAACCGGGATGGTAGCCGTCAGACTGGCCGCGCTAACATAAGCCGCGGCCAAACCAAAAGTATTTTGGGAATTAGAAAATCTTAAAGTGCTGGTGCTAGTAACAAAATTAGTACCTGAAATTGTTATCGCCACGGCACTGTCATTTTGCCCTGAAGAAATATTTATTGAAACTATGGTCGGTAAATCAGCGCTGGTTGTTCTGTCAGCGACATTACTAATAGCTGAAGCATTATTGGCTTCATCTTGCGCTTTAATCGCGAAATAATAAGTTGTGTCAGCTATCAATCCTGTCACCGTAAAAGTTTCGGCCGACCCGGCACTTTGCGGCGTTAAAGAATTAAATACGGTTGTAGCCGCGTCAAAATTACCAGCTGTAATCGCGGCGCTTGACCGCTTAATAATATATTTAGTCGCGATGCCTGTCGCTCCGTCGTCGCCGGTTGCCGCCCAAGTTAATTTAATTTGCGAAGTCGCGGTTGTGCCGGCTTGCGCCGCTAAATCGCTGATAGCCGACGGCGCGGTTGTATCGGAAGAAGAAACCGAGGCGGCAAGAGTTTTTTTAGAAGCAGTAGAAATACTGGAAACATTGCCTAAATTATCGGTCAATTTAATGGCAAAATAATAAGTCGCATCGGCAGTTAAATTTTTAGCCACATAATTTTGGCTGCCGCTAGCCGGAGACGGTATATTACTTAAACTTGTAGCGTCGTTAAAATTAGCTTCAGTAATTATATTGGTTGAACGCTTAATAGTATAGTAGCTGCCATTGCTTTCATTGTTCGTCCAGTTCAAAGTCAAGGAATTGGCAGTTTCTGAACCGACCGACAAGTTTGACGGCGCTAAAGAGGTCTTATCAATATTGGTCACTTCGTACTGAGTAACTTCACTCCAATTCCCTACCGAATCACTGCTCTTGGCGGAGACCGTGCCGTTTTGCGTCATTGTCACCGCTCCGGAATAACTTTGCCAATCCCCATTATTTACTTTATATTGCTTGACTGTCGCGTCGCTCGGAAAATTAATTGTGACTAAAACATCGGTATTGGTAGCCACGGTTTTATTAGGGCTAAAAGTTGCGTTTGCCGGCGGCGTGTTGTCAATTTTGTATTTGGTAAAATGATTAACAGAAATAGTAAATATATAACAATCTCCACCAACCTCACAGATGCCTACGGGAGGGGTATAAGTTCCCGGGGCAGTAATAAGGGTAGATGTGGCTATTGTATTTCCGTCGTCACTAAAAGCAACTAATTTTGAATTAATTTCAGCCGAAGTAGTTTGATTAGTAAAACCTAGCGTATCCAATCCATAAAATTTAATCGTTGCGCTCACATCTTTAAGAGATAAATCTGATGTGGTATTTCTAAAATCAAGACCTATCGTACCGGCGGTATTTGCGTCCATTTTACTGCCTAAATTTTGTAAGAAAGTCGTCGTTTCATCGCTTGAAAGATCTAACGGGTCATTAAAAGTAATTTTACCAACCTTTATTCCACTAATTGATTTTTCAAAATATAAATCCGGGAAAGACTTAAAGTTAGAAGCCGTGGCGTCACCAATGTTGCTGGCGATGCCGTTGCCTGATAAGGTTGTGGCAATACCCTGAAAAATAGTCGCGATTTGAGAACTGGACTGCGTCATATCGGGATCAAAATACCAGGGGTCGTGATTAACATCACCCGAAATAATCGATGAAAAAACAGGATAATCTGTTCCCCAATAATTGTTGGCGGCGTTAAGGGTGCCCGTGCCGAGGTTAGAGACACTATAAGTGGTATTTTCTGTAATTTTATTATTACTTAATGTCCAAGAAGTAACACTCCCTACGCCCGAGGCAATATCAATGCCGGTTGGGCTGTTAGTAAAGCTATTGCCATTAAGTGTGAGGTTAATAACATCATCCTTTAATCTGATGCCGGCTATGACATTCAGGTTAAAAGTATTGTTCGTTAAAGTATTACCATCAGAACTATTTATACGAATACCGTATTCCGTGTTTGAGTTTGCTATATTGCTCGTGAATGTATTATTGTCGCTATTTGAGCTACCCGCAGAAAGATAGAAGCCATATTTAGCATTTGAGCTTGCTGTGTTACCCGTGAATATATTGTGGTCCGCAGACTCCATTTTAAAACCATAGACATTATTCGAGCTGGCTATGTTGTTTGCAAATGTATTGTAGTCTGAATGATATACCTCAAAGCCCTGATAATTTCCAGAAAGCGTATTATTCTCCAGTGTATTATTATTGCTCCCAGAACCAAGCCAGATGCCGTCGCCGTTGCCCGTTAAAATATTATTGGAGACATTACAATGCGCCACGTCATTGCCAAGATATATTCCTGCGGTCGTGCTTACGCTTGCGCCCGTAACCGTGAATCCCGAGATATTCACGGAACTCGCAGTCACATTAAACACAGAAACATTTGAAACCGCCGCACTAACAATCACGGTAGTGCTAGCTACGCCGGTTAAGGTAAGTGCTTTATTTACATTCATATTTTCCGAGTATGCCCCGGCCGCGACCTTAATTGTATCTGATGCCGTTGTTGAAGCAGCGTTGATTGCTGACTGGATAGCAGTGTAGGTTTCTCCTGCGCCAACTTGATATGTTTTTGTGGTCTTCGCGTCTGTGTTGTACCAAGGGTTGTAAGTAATATTTGTACTGACCTTGTCACCGCTGCCAGAGCCCACTGAACCAGGCCCGCTGGCCGCGCCCCACCAATTGTTAGTGGCGTCAGCGGTACCATTATAAACACTTAGGCCACTACTACAAACACCATATTTTGGATTAGCACATGCTGCACCAGCAGCATCGTTGCCTGCGATACTATTATTCTGCAACACAAATGTCGCTCCCGCCGCACCTGCGTCAATGCCAAAATCGTTGTTGAGAATTCGGTTATTTTTAATCTCGGATGTTTGCGCATTGATAGCCATACCACCCGCAGTATTGTCATGAACATAGTTATTGTTGATTTTCGCTCCGGTAGCGCCACCGTCTATAACAATGCCGGCGTATCCGGCCACACCATAAATCTCGTTGCCATCAATATTGGCATTGGTCGCGGCTGAATTAACTTGAATGCCTCTCTCGCCGATATTATAAATGGTATTTCCGTGAATACTAAGACCCGCTCCGCTGGCGTTCGCGGAAATTCCATGATTGCCCGCCGGCACGTTAAATATCGTATTATGTTCTACGGTGGCAGTACCGGAAAAGGCGCCTAGGTTAATTCCGGCGTAAGTTGAACCGTTAATTGTATTGCCTGTAATGCTTACATTTACGGGACCATAAAATTCAATTGGGCGAACCGTATTAGTAAATATGTTGTCGGATATAGTAATGTCGCCATTATTATAAGCCATAATACCGCCAAACCCCTGATCGGAAATTGTATTGTTGGATATTGTGGTGGTACCGGTGGTACCTGGTGGCCCGTCAAACTGCACGGCGCGTTGTCCGCCAGTAATGGTATTATATCTTATGGTATTACTACCGGCCGCTACATCAGATTGCATATAAATCGCGTAGAGAAGCCCGGTGCCACTCGTGGCCATAGTAATAGTATTTTCATCCGCGGAAGTATTTCCGCCAATCGTATTAAGAGTGGAACCACCGCTAAGACCGACCCCCGCGACATCAGTGCCTCCGCTGGGGCCGGTAATCGTGTTACCAGAGACCGTGTTATTATCAGCGTCGTACAGTTGAGCGGCTCGGTCGACATTGTCGGTTAAAGTGTTGCCGACGATTGTTGTATGATTGGCAATATCCAGTTCAATCCCGATGAAGTTATTGTGGATTTGATTAGCATCACCAGAGCCAGTGCCACCGATAGTTACATTATTGGAGTTTGAAATTAGAATGCCATAACCAGGAGATGGAGTCCGTGTATTGCCTGAAATATTGTTCCCCTTAATCGTCGCGACCCCGCCACCGAAAACCAATATCCCGTAACCCGCCGAGGAACCGGTTAGCACATTATTATGAATTGTCACATTAGGATCGGTCGCCAATCCATTATCGCCGTCGGCGTCGATTCCGAACGAAGTATAGTTGCTGATAGCATTATCGTCCACGGTAAGCGTGGAATTACCTTCCACCATAATCCCAGAGTTGTTCGTAGCCGAACCAAAATTCTGTATAGTACTTGAGAATAAACCAGCCACCGTGCCGCCAGCATCGAGAACATCCCCGAAGAAAACGCCGTCAAATCTGGTCGTACCGCTTGTCTTATTTTGTCCGTTAGCGTCAATTGTGAAGCCCTGAATGCGCACATCAATTGTGGAGCTAGGCGCATAAGCGGCAACAACATAGTCGTTGATCTCAACCCCCCTGTTTGTTGATCGCGTAACACTGTTCGTCCGTATGGCCGGAGCGAGGATCGTTGTATTTGATTCGCCCGCGCCGATTAGATCCAAGGATTTGTTAATTGTTATTTGCTCCGTATATATTCCGGCCGCGACATTAACCGTGCCACCGTCTGCTACAGCCGCAATGCCTGCCTGGATTGTTGTAAAGCAGTCAGTATCCATTAATGAATCTGGACCAGCTATTGCAGCGCAGGAAGCGTCGTCAGTAAAAGTGCTATCAACATAAACTACCGCGGGCCCGATAGCCAATGCCTGATTTGCGACCACAAAAAAACCGCCAATCATAATAATCGCGGCCGCGAATAAAAAGATTTTCTTGTTAAAAGGAATTTTGTCTTGAAAAAAATTAGTCATATTTTTTATTATTTATAAATTATGGAAATGGATTGCGGGTCGTGGCCCGCAATGACAAAAAAGAAAACAAAAAACCGCCGGTTATAAACCGCGGTTGGGTAACATTAAGTAAGGCAAATTTTGTCTAACTATCAATAAAATATTTTTTGAAGGTGAATTCTCCATACAATTAAATTTATCGCTTCTTTTTTTGTAAAAAGAGTTTGATATTGAAGTAATATCAAAAAGACTGATAATTGTCAAGGGATTTTTTTAACTAAAAAACGCCTCGTATTACTACGAGGCGTTTTAATAGAAAATGGATTCCGGATCAAGCCCGGAATGACAAAAATATTTTAGTACAAGCCGGGAAATTGCTTTTTAACAATATCAACCGAGGGTTGGTCCGCGGCCACTACCATTAATAATTGTTTAACAACCGCTCTCGCGTTATCGGTTTCTCCGGTCTTCTGATAAAGAAGCGCTAAGCTATAAAGCGCGTTGGCGTGGTTTGGGTTAGCCTGGACAATGCTTAAAAATAATTGTTCTGCCGTGGACACATCTTCGCCTTTTTTAATTGTACCGCCAGCCGCGCCGGAAACGCTTAAATCCTGGTTAGCTTCAGTGCCGTTAGTAATATCTTCGGTGGCGGATTGGGCTATGCCCGGAGGAGTGGCGGCTCCGCGGTTATAATAAAGGCGGGCTAATTCAAAGCGATAATCAACATTGTCTTTAGTTAAGATAACCGCTTTTTTAAGCTGCTCAATGGCATCGTCTGTTTTATTTAATTTTTCATAAGCAATGGCTTTGCCATAGTTGGCCGCGCCGAAATCAGATTTTTTTGCTAAGGCCAAATCATATTTCTTTATGGCTTCATTTATATAATATTCTTGCTGGGCCGCATCTTTCTCCGCGTTGGCCCGCGCCATGTTTATTAAAGCCATTCTAAGATAAGGCGTCGGGCTATCCGGCGATAATTCTATGGATTTATTATATAAGTTTTCAGCCCATTCTAACGCTCCCTGGACATAGAAAGACGCGTTTTCATAAATTAAGGCCATAGCCTCGTTATTAGCAGTGCTATTGGGCGATAAAGCCAAGCCCTTTTTACCGGTGTCAATGGCCAATGATAAACTATTCTCTATTATAGTTTGATCGCGGCCGCCGTTAGCTTCCTGGTTGGCTAAAACCATATAGTTATTTGCCAGATTCAAGTAATAAATATCCTGGTAAGGCGCTAAAATAATAGCTTTATTGATTTTAACTATTTTCTGGTTAACATCAGCGGTATTTAAAGACTGCATAACATAAATATCCGCTAAATACATTTTTACGCCCATAGTAAATAGAATGACCACGGCCGCGCTTAAGGTTAAGAAAATTGCGGCTAGCGCCAAAGCATATTTAGGCGAGGCCCGGAAAGACAAATTAAGAGTCTTGAATTTTTCAGGATAATTAACAATCGCCATAGATACGGCCAAAATAGCAACTAGAGTTGAGACCAAGACCAGGGCGTTATTCATTGAAAATAATAAACTAAAAATAATAACGGTAATAAAGCTTGAGAATAAAGCCAAAAGTATTGACTGCGTGTCATTTTTTTGCACTTTAATCAAGGTTAAAAAGCAAATTGATAAAGCGATTAGGGATATAATCACTATGGCTAAAACCCCTAAACTGCCAACCGTGGCCGCCATTTCAAACAGATAACCGGAAGCGTTATCAAATTTAGAATCCCACAAAGGCGAGGCATTAAAATCAACGCCTTTATATTTATCAAAACTATGATAGAAGGTTGACGGACCGGAACCGAATAATGGATTCTCTTTCAGGCTAGCCTTGGCAATATCAAAAGAAGCCGCGCGCGACAAACTTACTTCTACCGGCAAATTTAAGCTCATGATATTAAAATTGCCTAAAACTAAAAGAATAATTAAGAGCAAAAAACTGGCGATAGGAATTACGATATTTGAACTGGAAATTTTAATAATCTTTGACAGTAAAAACATCAAAACAATAACTATGCCGACTATGGCTGCCGGCCAAAAAGTAAAGCCGTTAAGCAAAGTTAAAACAAACAGCGATATCAAAATTACTATGCCCAAAACCGCCTTAATGGCAATTGTTAAAAATTTATTGGTTAAACCGGCGTGAATTTCGCTAATCTGCGCCATACCTATTATCAAGAGAGGTAAGGTTATAACTAGATACATAGTTAAGCCGGAAAGCGAACCCAAGGAATTAAAACTAATTACCTGGCTAGAGGTAATTGGCAAAATAAATTTACCTAAAAGCTGCAGGAGCGAAAAAATCGCCACCAAAGAAGTGGAGCCGATTATACCCCAAAATAATAATTTAATTCTTTTTTGATCAATGTTATTTATTACCAAATAATAAAATAGCACAAAAACCAGCACAGCCACTAAACTTTTAGCCGGGTTGCCGTAAGTGCCTAAAAAACTATCTTTCTGGCTGATTGATAAAATAGTGGAAGTAATAAAGATGGCTAATAAACCAACAATCGGCCAATCAAGCGGCGTTCTTTTAATATTAAGCTCGCCGACGATTACGGCTTTAGTCACCCAGGCAACCGCGCCTAAGAGTACTAAGAAATAGAATAGCATCATTTTCTCAAAACCGATGTTTTGCGCTACCAGACCGGTGAAAAACAGCGGGCAGAGAAAAAATACCAAAAAAACCGCGCCTATAATAACAAAGTCTAAACCCTTGGTGGTGGCCATTTGATGTTTGGAAATAATCTTTTTTTCTTCCATAGATGTTTGTCCCAGTTAAATCCTCTTTTCTATTTAACGGGGTAAAATAAGATAAATTAAATTATTTTTAAATTATATATTATATATTATATTACCACAACAGGCCGGAATTTGTCTACTAAAAAGCGTCTGCCTAAATTTTATTTTTTTTTATCAACCCCTTAATCTCACTTATAATATTAAGATAAAATTCAAGATTATTTAAGCTGGCCAGCCTTAAGGCCAAAGGTTCGCTAATTTTAAATAAATAATTTAAATAAGCTTTTGAATAGCGTTGTAATTCCGCTAACTTGCTAAATTCGTTAATTGGGGAAAAGTCTTTGGCGAATTTAGCGTTAGTGATATTAATGGTTTGATAAAAGTTATTTGTCATTCTGGAGGGAGCGGAGCGACCGATAGAATCTCGAGATGCTATCGCTTCCCCCGGCTCAAGGCCGGGGTTCGCTCCAGCATGACGGTCAAACAGGAAAAGTTTCCCATGTCTGCCTTCTCTGGTCGGGATAACGCAATCAAACATATCCCAGCCTAATTTAACGGATTTTATAATATCTTCCGGCAGGCCGATACCCAGCCCAAAACGCAATTTATTTTCCGGAATTTGCTCGGCCGTATATTTTAAAGCCTGGGTTAAAAAATTTCCCGATTCATCAATGTGCCTGGCGCCAAAGCCAAAGCCGTCAAAACCGATTTTATTAAGTTCTTTAGCGCAATGCTCTCTTAACTTCAAATTATTGCCGCCCTGGATAACCGCGAACAACAAGGGTTTTTTATTATTTTTTGATAATTTAACTTGCTTATTATACTCATGCTTGCACCTTTTTGCCCATTTAATCGTGCGTCCAACCGAAATAGCCAACATGGCGTCATTATAACCGTTGGGCGGGCAATCATCAAAACAAACCATCATATCAACGCCTAAGGCAAACTGTGTTTTTATGGATAACTCTGGCGTCATTTTTAACTTAGCTCCGTCTATAGGTGATTTAAAAATAGCGCCCCTGTCAGTAATCGCGCTTCCGGCCCCATTTTTATGAATTAAAGAAAAAACTTGATAACCGCCGCTATCGGTTAAAATCGGCTTCTGCCAATTTATAAAATTATGCAAACCGCCGGTTTGTTTAATTACTTTAGTCCCCGGGCGTAAAAACAAATGAAAAGTATTGGCTACCAGGCATTTTAAGCCTAAATTATCCAAGTCTTGGCTGCTCAAATGCTTTATCACTCCCCTGGTGGCGTCCGGCATAAAAATAGGCGTTTCCAGTTTGCCATGAGGGGTCTCAATTATACCGAGGCGAGCGCCAGAAATTTTTGAGCATTTGATTATTTTAAACATTTTACCTATCTTTTATTTTATTGGATTATCCCATCGCTACTGGCCATATCATCATCTTCCAGCTTAGTGGTTTTGGTTTTTAAAGTTTTATTAATTTGCGTGCCGGTTTCATTATCAAGCGCCGATATATTAGTCCCGGGAAGTAAAATCATAATTTTATTTCTGTCGGATTCTCCCGGGCTGATGCTTATATTAAACTCGGCGTCGGCTTTATAAACCGAAATCGGCAAACGACCTATCTGCCAGACAACCTGATTGGTCTGGCCGTCATAATTTAACGATCCAACCGATGCCCTATTTTTATTATCCCATTTTACATTAGCGGGCAGAGTTACGCTAATTTGCAAATTATTTAATTCGTGTAAATTATTATCTATTGACCAATAAACTTTTAGGCTGGTAATTTGCCCGACTTTAGGCGGTAAGGGGCCGGAACCAACCGCGATGTTATCATCGTTAAAATACCTTATCTGCTCCGATAAATTTAAATCGCTGTTAATTTTATTAATAACAGCATTACTCTGGCTGTCGGTTGAAGCGCTTTTGCCTTCAATGCTGTATTGCACATAACTTTTTACCTGGTAAAATTTGCTTAAATCAATTTCCGCTTGTGTTTTTAATTTTATTGAAAAGTCAATTACTCCCTCGGCGCCGCTCGGCAATTCCACTAGCGCCGGAAGTTCCTGTTTGCTCCAGCTGATAGTATTACCGTTGATATTACCATTATTTTGGCTGTTTAAGGTTTGCCAATCAAGAAAATCGCTTTCTAAAATTGCCATAATAATAACATCTTTCATAACAGCGTCGCCTTTATTCGCGTAATTAATTGAATAATTTAAAGTTTGGCCGAAATTTACGCCTTGGTCAAACGGCGAACCGTTGATTATTAAATTTATGTTTAAATCGCTTTTAACCACATCGTAAACACAGTCTTTTTCGTAAAATAGGTGGTATTTAGCCGGCGAATTTAAAACTTGCTCGGGCAATTCAAATTTTAATTTAATATTAAGATTCGGCTGTTTTTTTTCTTTAATTTTAAATTTAATTTTAAATTCATTTTCGTTTTTGCCAAAATTGCTAAAGAGCCAGGCATCCGGTCCGCTAGGCGAACTTGAGGCCATTTTAATATTAGCTTGAATATTCGGTTCAGCGCTAATTATTTCTACTTCTTCCGGATGCTCAATACTTAAACGCAGATTATCAAGGTAATTTTCAGTTTTAGTTTTAAATTTAACTACAATTTCATTGTCTTCATTAACCAAGGCGCTTGAAGAATTATTAAATAAAAAATCAAAACCAATACTATTTATTTTGGTCTCAAAACTGGCTGATTTTTTAAATTCGCTGGAAAAATTTTGCGGCGTATACAGCATATCCGCTAAAATAATATTACTTGAATCAACCGGCCCGACTAACTTGCCTTTTATCCGTATGGCATCGCTCCTGCGCGGATCAAGGCTAGTTATTTCCCAGATATCATTATTTTTACTTGGCGCTGGTTCACTGCTTAAAAATATAAAATTATCCGGGTAAGTAACTTTTATTTCAATTTTCTCCAGGCTAACATTATCTTCGTTTTTATAATTTAAATTATAATAAAATTCTTTACCGGCGGCTATTTCTTTACCGGCGTCAAATTCAAGAGCAACCGATGATTTGCTATTGATTATTTTTAAATAAACATAATTATAAGCGCCGTAAATTGAACCGCCGAAAACAAAAAGCACCACTAAAAAAGTAAATAAATTAAAAAGCAGGCCGCGCTTCGGCTTAATTATCATTTTTTTTACATCAACTCTGTTGCCTTGGTCGTCCTGATAAATCTTTGTCAAACTGTCTCTTACTTCTTCTTCCTTAGCTTCGTTCTCGGCATATTCTTCAAAAGCTTCAACTTCTTCGTCCGAAGCCAGCGGCCGCTTAATAAATTCTGACAGGCTTGACCCTCTTTGTTTTATTTTTATTTCATTGTTTTTCATATGATATTTATTATAATCAAGTAAGAATTTTATAGCCGTAGGGCTCTGCCCGCTATAAAATTCTTACTTGATACATTATATTTTTGAAAATATTAAAAACTTTTTTTGAAAAAGTTTTTAAAGGCTTTATTCCCCCTCTATCATTATCCCCATTATTTTATCCTGATTTAAATTTTCGGTTTCAGACCAGCCGTTCCCTTCGCCGCCTAAATCGGCCGGATATTTCCAAATTGATTTAAAGCCATCGCTTAATTCCAGCTCGCTCTTTATGGCGGATGAATTCATACCCGGCTGTTTTTGCACCAACAGCGAATATGAATATAAATTTTTTTGTTCCGGATTTAAAACCGCGCCGGCCTTTTCAATTAATTGATTCATAAATTCCTGGCTGGCTGGCTGCTTTTTATCGGTTAGCTTAAAAGGCAATTTATATTTTATATTTATCTCGATAGTTTTACCAGGGTCAAGCTGGGACCAGTTGGCAAACACGGTTTTATTAAGTTCGTTATAAATTTTCGTGCCGCTTGGTTCGTCCGTTTGCGCCTGACCTTCACCGGCTAAAACATCCGGGTCGTCCGCTAAACCGGCAATTTCTTTTTCAAAAAATATTTTATCCACCGGTTTAAAACCGCTAGCTTCCAATAATGTCGACCCTAGAGGCACATAAACTCTTAGCCAATCAACATTTCTAACTCCGGAAAAGGGTTCGCGTTTAATTGCCTCATGGACGCGCCTGATAGTTAAATTATCAATAATTGAGCCATCCGGCTGAATTTTAACTTGATGGATTATTTCTTGCTTGATTTTGCGGTCGCTCTTGCCACCGGCTATATTAGTATTGATAACATTTAAATAATCGCCGGATGTATCTTTAATTCTACCGCTCCAGCCCAAATCATCGGCTTTAGCCTGTAAATTTTCGTCGGTAAAATAAAATAAAATATTTTTTCCGGACAGCGACTCTTCCATTATTTTAAATAAAGGCACAAGATTATTTTTAGTTAACCGCTTAGGCAGTTCTTCAATAATTTTATTCATTAAATCGCCGATTATCTTTTTTGGCTCTTTTGTTACATCCGGTTTCTGCTCGGCCAGTTTTTGCGTTTCCAGCCAAAAATTATCCGCGTCAATAACCAAACCGTATTTCTCTTTTAAATCCACCGGGCCGATTATTCTTAATAAATTTTCAATCACCGTAGGCGTAAAACTAATTACGCCGTCAACCGTAGAGCCGTCGGAATTCTCATAAAACCAGGCTAATTTACGCGCGCTTGTCGGCCAATCCGGCCACCAGTTAGCGTCCCAAAAATGCCAATCAGCCCTAACCAGGCTTAGAGGTTCGGGCGCTTTTATTTTTTTTAAAAAACCGGCCTCGGTGTCATAACTGCCGCCGCCCGGAACTTCAATATTTTTTATCTCGCCCTTAGAAAAATCTATTAAAGCAAAACTGCCTATAAAACCGCCTGAAGCGCGCAATTCGGAATTATTTTGAAAAACTAATAAATATCGTTTGTCCGTGCTAACTCCTAAAAAATCTTTTAGGCTATCGGCCAGACTGATAAATTCTTTTAAACCGCGGTTGAGTTCATCGGTTTTTTGTTTCAGCAAAATAAATTGCTTTTGGTAATCTTCCGGTATAACGTCGCTATTTATTTGGCTTAAGGCTTTAATTAATTCATCTAAGTTGGTTATGGCATTATGTCCGTAAAAAGTTAAATTTTCTAAAATATTATCAGCGCTGTTTTCTTTATAGTTAAAAAGGCTCTCCATAGCCAAACTTAAATTTTGCCCCGCGTTGGCGCTTGACTCGCCGGCGCGTAAAATATTTTTGCCGGCGGCGGCCAACTGCATATTTTTGTCCGGCATTATCGAGGCTAAAGTAAATATTAAACCGTTAATTTCTTTAAGTTCATTTTGCGCGCTTAAAAAATTACTGCTGGCATTTTCAAAACCTTGGCCGGCTCGGCCAAAATTTAGACCCGCGGCCGACTTACCGGCAGAAATTAAATCACCCACAGCGCTCTCGCTAGCGCCTAAAACTCTGCCTTTAACAATATCTATAACCTTATAATAAGTAAAAGCCTTAACCGGCAGAATTATAATAAACAGAACTCCGGCGAAAATTAGAACTGGTTTTAAATAGCCGACGCTAGGCCTAGGCAAAATGTCTTCTTTTTTAAAAGTAATTTTTTTTCCTGTCATTGCGAACTTCTGGAAGAAGCGAAGCAATCTCACTGACATGGTTATAGATATAGATTGTGTTGCTTGATAACCGGCCGGTATAGCGTTTAAAGTTCCAAGGGCCACGGCCTGAGATTTAAAAAATAAAAATTTTATAATTCTAATAATCGGGCTAATTACGGCTAAAAGCAAAAAATAAACCAGCCTTAAAATAAATATTATTATCCAGCCAACCGCGTAGCAGATTTTATATAACAACCAAAAAACTTTTTTTAAAATAACATATAATAATTTTCCCAAGCCGACGAGCGCCAGCTGGTCAAACCATATGTCGTTGCGGGCCCCGACCCGCAATCCATTTCCTATTTTTTTCTTTGTCATTCCCGCTTCCTCTTTTGTCATTCCCGCGAAGGCGGGAATCCAAAAATTACGATTACGAACCATCTTCGTGTTGTCAGATAAAACTTTTACGTTATTTTTAACCTTTTCTTTCCCATATCTAAAATATTTACCATAATCAATCTCGGCCAATTTTTCAATTTTTTCTTCAATATTCACCGGTTTTCTTATTTTAACTTGTTTTACTTCTTGCTCAAGTAAATTCTGCTTTAAATCAATAACAAAGCGAGACGATTTCACGTCCGGATTAATGTTTAAATTATGATGTTTGTTTAAAGCCATTTATATTACACTGTTATTGCGAGAAGTGCTAAATTTTGTCATTCCCGCGACTTGCCCCGTGAAATGCGTAGCATATTTCACTGGGGAGGCGGGAATCCACTTTCATTATTTAATTATAATAACTACAAACCACTCTTTAACCAGGGTGGCTTTTATAATTTATTTCTTGTTATTATTATAACACAAAATATGGAAAACAAGAAAGAGTTTATTTTTGTAAAAAAATAAGGTCTGAATGCATATGCTTTTCGTAAGCATTTGCATTCAGACCTCGGATCTATGGCTCGCGCTATCCGGCGCAAACAGTTTCCACGAGCTTGGAAAGCAGAGGGTCAGCTTCCAGCCTGTCTCTTTTTTCCACATACTGGAAACCGACGGCATACTTGCGGACTTTGCCCTTTCTTTCCTCCACCATTTCGATGGGAAAATCCGGCGCCAAAATGCCAGCATCTTTCTGATTTAACATGCAGATTTTGACGTTGGATCGTACGCCATCAGGAATGGCCTGGGCACGAAGGTAGTTGATAACATCACCGGGGCGATGTTCTTTTTTCTTGAGATGAATGACGGCTGTAACCTCTTTGCCGCGCATCTCTGGTGTCGCCCCGAAAATGTATGCCGAAACGAAACCGCCAGGCACGCTTTTCTCGCAATCCAGATATTGATCAATATTTCCGTGCGCGATATGATGCACGGCACTTTTGTCAATCTTAATCTGCGCGAGAATAGGTCCGAAGACAATTTCGCGCCTGAAAGCACCCTTGGCCGACTCTTCGTTGCCCTCCTTGGCCTTGGTGATCGTTTCAATGACCTCATCCACGGCCTTAGTGGCTTCCGGACAAATTTTTTCATAACATGTGCGGCATGTCCGCGCTTTTTTTGTTTTCTCTCCGCCACACACTGGGCATCCCATCCCCGCTAACAACACTTCCGCCCTTAAAGTAACTCTATCCATTTTTTTCCTCCTTGATGTGATATTGTTGGACGCTCTCGCATCCGGTTATTTTCAAAAGACCATTGCGCTTATCCGCAATCTTTTGTTTATTATTATTTTTATAATTTCATTTTCTTGTCATCCCCGCGAAAGCGGGAATCCAGGAGTTAATAAACAAAAGATTATGTTATAGCCAGCTCTGCGGGTAATGATAAACCGATTTATTATTTCCTATCTTTGCATTTGCTAAAACCATACTTAGCAAACGGGCAGCTGTCTCCGCCTTGATCGCAATCGCAATATTCCGAATGTTCAGAGCTTAAACCGTTCCAAACAAAAGAAACAATTTCGCTTAATTTAAGCCTGGTTGGTTCGGCTTTATTTAAAGCCTCGGAACCATTTAGAAAAGCATTCAAACTTCTATGGTAAAACCAATTAGAAATTAAAGAATTCTTGCCTTCAAATTGCATTTTAACCGGATCAATCGGTTTATCATAACCGTTTAATTCCAACTCTCTCATCCTAATAGCGGCTACAATCTCTCTTAAATTAAGCCGATGGTGTTTATTAGTTAAAATCATAACATGGCCGGTTGAACGTTTTTGAATTACCGCGGACAGGCTGTCCATAGTTATGCCGTAATTGGCTATTTGCGAATTATCAGATTCAACCACGCCGATCTTCATTCTGCTGGAGAATCTTTTAATTTTATAAATTTTACATTTACTTTCATATTCTTTTTTAACATTATGATGCCATTCAATCTGTGAAGTTTGAAAATAATTTATCAGCCTTAGACCAAGCTCAACAACTTTTTGCGAAGGCAGATTTTGCTTATGAAAACATTTTATCAAATATGCTAAATCACCGTAACGGTTATGCAAACCCTCTAAATCATCTTCTCTGACATAGTTAAATAAAGCATTTAGTTCAGGATTTTTTTCAATCCCCAAATAAGTTGCCGCTAAACAAGTAGCTGTTTCTTTTTTGACGCTTTGATGATGATCAAACATACCGCCGCCAATATCAATGGTTATAATTTTTTCGGCTATAAATTTATCTATATCTTCCGGTTTCGGGTCGTGGCTATTTTCCCAAAAAATAATCTCCGCGGAATCTACGCCGGGAAATTTTTCCTTGCCATACTGCTTTAATAAATAAATCGCGGCAATTGGATCTAAATGCGGCTTATTTGGTATTAAAATTTTCTTAATTTCCATATATTTTATTAATGAATTACTATATCATATTTTATGCTATATGTCAATAATAATTTAAATAATATAAAATTTTACTTAAATATTAGCCATTTTCTTTATTAAATAAAAAACATCAAGCCGATGATGTTTTTGTGCTAATATGTTTTGTTTATTACAAGCAATTTCTATAAACCTCCAATGTCTTCTCCGCGCACTCCTGCCAGCTATATTTTTTTGCCTGTTTATATCCCCTCTCCCGCAAATCTTCGCGCAACTTTTCGTCCGTTAAAGCTTGTTCAATTTTATTTTTCATATCGGTTTCATCATCCGGATTAAAATACAGCGCGGCACCGCCTAAGACTTCCGGCAAACAAGTTTTATCCGAACTAACAACCGTTAGGCCATGCGCCATGGCTTCTAAGGGCGGCAAGCCAAAGCCTTCATAGAAAGAAGGAAAAATATAAAGAGTCGCGCGCGAATATAACACTTCTAATTCACTGTCGGGAACATAACCGGGAAAAATAATATTATTTAAAAAATTTCTAGCGTATTGTTTCAGCCGGCTATAAAAATAATCTTCTTTACCGACCAAAACTAATTTTAATTCAGGCTTAGCCCTGCCTATTTCAGAAAAAACTTTTATTAGGCTTTCTAAATTTTTATGCGGATAAGCGTTGCCGACATAAAGCAAATACGGGGAATTAATTAAATCCCCACTACCCCCTTTATTAAGGGGGGTTTTCCCTAATTCCGCCACACCTTCATAAGTTACAACTACTTTTTTAGGATTAATTTTGAATTGCCCGACGATAGCATTTTTAGTATATTCTGAAACCGCTAAAATTTTCTTCGCTCGTTTAACCGCCAGTAAAATTACGATTTTATAGGCCAAATTTTTTATCTTATAAATTAGCGGGCCTAAGGTGGTGGCGCGCGAAGTGGGAAATTTTATTAAAATCAAGTCATGGATAGTAACAATAAATTTTACCGGGCAAAAAATCGGCACGTTAAAATGCGGGAAATGCATTAAATCTAAATGTTCGCGCCAAATATAATATGGCAATAAAATCTGCTCGGCCAGGCTGTACCATTTTATATCGGCCAGCACTTTTTTTACCCTGGCGCTATCGCATTTAAAAGCGGAAAAATTTTCTTGGCGCAAAAAAACAACATATTTATTTTCTTGATCAAGCTTAATTATATTATCCGCGATTTCCTGAGTATACCTGCCTAAGCCTTTGCCTATGGGGCCGTAAAAACGGGCGTCAACGCCAATGCGTTTAATCTTATTTTTCATATTTGTCATTGCGAGAAGCGCCAGCGACGAAGCAATCTCCGGTTCGATGGCACAAAATTTGATTATTTTTAAAATGCCTAGAATTAATCTTGAATTTATTTTAAAATAGTATTTGCTAATTTTTTGTTTTGCTGGGCTTACCGGAGATTGCCGCGCTCCCTTCGGTCGCTCGCAATGACAGTGTGTATAGCGTAAAATCTTTTGTAACTTTCGCCACCGGCTCTATTTTTAAGCCAAAATCAGGCAGTTTTTTATTATTTAGATAATTAATATCGCGCTCCGGAAAAGTAAAATTATAATAATAAACAGGCAGATATTTAGTCAGAACCGCGTATTCTTTTATCATATTAGGATCATCAAACAGGCCGACAATCACTTTTCTCGCGGGGAATAACAACTTATCATGATACTGGGTAATAATAACCGCCCTGTCTTCGGTTAGGCTTAATATTTGCTCGTATTCCGCGCGGACCGCCAATTGTTTTTGCGCTGATTTTATCAAGCCTTCATCCGAGCCTAATAGAACAAATTTAATGGAAATAAAAAATACCAAAAAAATTATAAAAACGCGCAAACCGTAGACTAATGTTTTTTTCTTAAAAATATTGGATAATTTTACTAAAAAAATAACGGCCAAAGGAATGGCGCCTAAATAAATCGGCAGCCAATACCGGGTATAGGAATTACCGATGGTGCGGCTTTTAGGGTCGGGATTATCATGAAAATCCCAGCTGCCGTAATATGATATTAAAATAACGGCGGCGGCGAACAAAGCAATTAAATAAGCGTAATGCTTGGCCCGCCATTTTTTTATTTTTGCCAAAAGCAATAGAAAACCAAAAAAGGCCGGCCAAAAAATCCAATAGAACATTTTGGCAAAATAAAAATAAAGCATCTTTAAGCTTTTAACCGGTTGCCAGCCAAAATGAAAAAAATTATTTTTTATTTCTATAAAACCGCTTTTAATGGCTTCTGAATTTACGGCCCCGCTCTTTATAATTTCCGAACCCGCGCCGGCAATATTTAAAATTGATTGGTTCATTTCACTATAACCTCCGCGCCAATATGATTGATATAATATTTTATTCCAGTACATAGCCGGCGTAAGCGCGAACAATAAGCAGGCGATAAAAATTATAAGCTTGGTTAGGCCGAATTTTTTTATATTAAAAAACCAAATAATCAGCCACACCGGGCCTAGCCAGATTAATTCCGAAGAACGAGTTATTATGGCTAAGCCTAAAAACGCTCCGCTTAATCCGGCCGACAAATTCGGCAAAATATCAGCCGCTAACGCCTTAGTTTTATTTATATCTGCTTGCGCTCTTTTTCTCTTTTTAACCGATAAACAGGCGAAATAAAGGCTTATTACTAGCAATACGACAAACAGCACATTATGGAACATACTGCGGGCGCTATAATAAACAAACGGCGGAAAAACGGCTAAAATGAGCGCGGAAATTAAAGCGTTGCGTTTGCCAAAAATTTCTTTGATTAATAAATAATAAAAAATAATTCCTAAAGCGGCGAAAAACGGAGTTAGAAACGGCAAAATTTTATAAGTTGTCAGGCTGGCGATTTTGCCGTAAATTAAAATGATGCCCAAAAAACTTACCGGCTTTAAATAGCCGAGATCGCTCCTGACGCTGCGCGGATGCAGAATGTCGTTGGCTATAATATTATATTTTTCGTAAAACATTAACTGGCCTTCCTGGGCATAAAACTTAGCAAAATTATAATTAGCCGATTCGTCCGGCGACAGCCATTTAACAAAATCTTCAGACTGGGTAAAATAATTAAAACTGGCCGTAGCAATAAAAAAAGCTACAGCCATGAGCGTTATTAATAGTATGCGCCAATATTTTATAAACCAAATTTTTAATTTCGTTAACATGTAATTTTACATTATATACAAATAAACCGGCAGATCTTTTTGATTTGGCCTGTCAACCGCTTTTGGCTCCCAGCCGTTTAGCTTAAATGAATAAGAAATAACTTTTGTCCCCGGCCTTAACTCTTTTTTAAGCTTTAGCAAAAATTTTTCATTTAGGGCGTGCGGGATGCTAAAAAAATAAACCGCATCAGCCAAAGCTAAATTTTCTTTATATAAATTTTTAAGCTTAAATTCAATATCGCTTAGCCTGTTCAGGGCCTGCCTGGCTTTGCAAATTAAATAAAACGGCAAAGAAATTTCCAGGCCGATTGCTTTAACTCTGTAATTATTGGCCGCGTAAATTATAACCTTGCCGTTGCCGCAGCCTAGGTCATAAAAAATTTGCCCGGGCTTTAAATCGGCTAATTTAAAAATTCTTTTTAAATCACGGCCGCGGCTGGGTACCCAGGGAGCAAATGACAAGACTGAAAAAATTATGCTAAAACCGCAGACGATAACGAACAATAAAAAAGCTGCGCTAAGAACATAGGCGGTAATGGAAATTATCATAAAGTATGGTAAAATATAAATATAATGAATAACAAACTGTTAAATATCATTAATTCACTCTTAATATTAATCTGCCTTATTTCCGTATTCGGCGGCTTGGTTTACCGTTTTTATTCGCTTAATAAAATGGGCTTAATAATTAGCTTAATTTTAGCAATTATTTCTTTTATTATTATACAATATTTTCGCCTTTTAGCAAGTAAAAAAACAAGGCGCCTAAAAAAAGAAGCTGTTAATAAAAAAGATATACCCTGCTCCCTGGGCCTAAAAATTTTTAGCGCCGGAGCCTACTTATTAACTTTAATTTCATGCTTCTATATTTTATTCAGCCATCAAACCGACGCGGCTATAATTTCTCCCTGGCAAATAACGCCGGGATATTTTTTTATCGCCTATGGCTTAGCCACTCTATTTTTAATCGGTAATTGCGTAATTAATAAAAAATTCGCTTTGCCGCTTATAATGTTTCATTATTTTCTATCTTTTTCGGTAGCGCTTATAGTCTATAAGCTCGGCTACGGCTATGATTCGTTTATCCACCAGGCCACGGAAGATTTAATTGATAAAACCGGCGCAGTTCTACCCAAACCGTTTTATTACCTGGGCCAATATGCCCTAGTAATAATTTTTCATAAAATAACTGCTATTCCTATAATTTGGCTGGATAAACTTATGCTGCCGTTTTTAGCCGCCATATTTTTGCCTTTAACTCTCTGGCGAGCTTTAAAGTCTTGGTTTGATTCAGCCAGCCTTAATTTAATATTGATTCTGGCCGCGCTAACTTTAAGTTTCCCCTTTTTAATCGTTACCACGCCCCAAAATTTAGCTTATTTTTTATTGATTTTAGCTATTTTGTCAGGCTTAATCTGCAAAAATTTTTATGATTTCTTAATAATTATAATAATATCATCAGCCGCGGCCATTACTCATCCGGTCGCCGGCATACCGGCCTTGATATTTTGCGCCTTTCTAGCGGTTTACCATAGCGAAAAAACAAATATAAAAAAATATTTCTATCCTCTTTTGGCCATAATTACCATTTTCACCTTGCCGGCTTTATTCTATTTTTTAAACAGGCGCCTGGCATCAACTGCCCCAAGCGATAGTTCGCCGGAAAATATAAGCCAGCTGGCATTAAATATCCCGGGCCAAGAAAATTTTATTTTAAATTTTATTTATTTATACGGCTTTAATTTAAAATTTATTCTGGCCTTGCTGGCTTTAGGCGGAATTTTTATCGCTTATAAGCATAGAGAGCGATGTAAAATTCTATGGCTCTACCTAGCGCTCTCCGCCGCCCTGTTTACTTCATATTTGATTACTATTAAAATGCCGTTTGCCTTCTTAATAAACTACGAAAGAGATGATTATCCGCAAAGAATCTTATTGGCCGCTTGTTTGTTCCTTTTACCATTTTTTATTCTCTCTCTTTATGTCTTGCTTGAAAAAATAGCCAGACAAAATACTTTTATTATTTTAAGTTTTTCCGTATTTTTAAGCTTGCTAATCAGCGCTTCTCTATATATAACCTACCCGCGCTACGATAATTATTTTAATTCTCATGGCTACGCGGTTTCCGGCGCGGATATTAAAGCCGTTGAATTTATAGATAAAAACGCTAAAACTGATTATATAGTTTTAGCCAACCAGCAGGTAAGCGTGGCCGCCTTAAGCCGATTCGGTTTTAAAAAATATTACGGCGCCGAGCAAATTTTTTATTACCCGATTCCGACCGGCTCGCCGCTTTATCAGTATTACTTGGATATGGTATATAAAAAACCAAGCCGCGAAACAATGGCCACGGCCATGGACTTAACCGGAGTGAATGAAGGTTATTTTGTTTTAAACCGATATTGGTGGGCTTTCACTAAAATTTTAGACGAAGCCAAATTGTCAGCAGATAGCTGGCAGGCGATTGATAACGGCCAGGTTTATGTATTTAAGTATGAGAGAAAATAAATTACAACTTTAATATCGCTTCCAACCTTTTAATATAATTTTCAACTTTAAAATCAATCTTAGCTGAAGTTTGCAAATTATTTTTATTTTCAACCACCCACCCAATTTTTTCGGCCAAATCATTAGCGTCCGCCGGCTTGAACAAGATGCCGGCGTTTTTATTTAACAGTTCAGGAATACCGCCGAGATTGCTGGCTAATACCGGTAAACCGGCCGCCAGAGCGCGCTGGATGGCGTTAGGACAGTTTTCATAGACCAACGAGGGATAAACCAGGCAACTAGCTGAAAATAGCAGTTCATCGGCCGCTTTGTCGCCGGGCCAGCCTAAAAATTCAATATTTTTATTACCCGCCGCCTTCTGCCGCGCTTGTTCAATCTTTGAACCGTCACCAACTAAGAGCAATTCAACTTCCGGGTATTTTTTCGCAATTTTATTAAAAGATTCAATCAATAAAAACACGCCTTTGTGTTTTTCAATTTGCCCTAAAAATAAAAAATTAAAACTACGGGCGCGTTTGCCTATATACTGCGGCATAATATTCACGGGATTGGGCAAAACTTCAATTTTTGATTGCGTAAAAAAATTTCTTTTTATATATAAATCTTTTAGCCAGCGCGAAGGAAAAATAACTGCTGGCGGCGAGTTAAACAGGCATCGGCAGATGCTCGCATAAATTTTAGCAAAAAAACTTTCTATTATCCCCTCTTCGCCGTAATACATTAATCCTGAAGGATGAATTAGTTGAATATCATGCGCGATATGCAAATGCTTTATTTTTAAATTCCTAATCGCCAACGGAGTTAAAAACCCCAAACCCATTAAATTATTAGTAATAACCGCATCGCATTTTTCTTTTCGCAAAATATTTCTAATTTTAAAATAGCCGGCAAAATTAAACATATTCCAAATTTGCCAGAAAAATCGCAAAAATTTAGATATTTTATTTAAATTATAATATAAGCTATTTAAATAATAAACTCGCAACCCGCAACCCGCAACCCGCAACCCGCTATACGGCTTAGTTGTTACAATAAAAACTTCATGTCCGGCTTTAATTAAGCCATCGGCGATGGTTTCAGTTATTTTTTCCGCGCCGCCGCGGTTAAACGGTTTATATAAATTATTTAGTAAACAAATTTTCATATTTTCGGGCTGTATTGAACATAATGATAAATAGCATCCAATCTCTTGCCAACTTTACCCCAAGTATATTTGCTTTCTACAAGCTCTCTGCCTGCTAGCCCCATGGCTTCAGCCAATTTTTTATCGCTTAAAATAGCTTTTATCTTATTAGCTAAATCAATAACATCATTCGGCCTGACTAATAAACCTTGCTTGCCGCTTTTGAAAACACTTCTAACGCCGGGCAGATTTGAAGCAATCACCGGCGTAGAGCAAGCCATAGCTTCTAATAATACCAGACCAAAAGCTTCAGCTTTGTTAATCGACGGCAAAACCAGGCAATCTGAATAATTATAAAAATCAACCAGCTTGCTGTTATCAACATTTTCATAAAACTTAACATTATTCTCCAAACCTAAATTACGCGCGCAATTTTTATAATAAGCCAATAAGTTACCTCGTCCGACTACTTTTAAAACAGTAGCGTTTAATTTTGGCTCTTTAATAATTATAGCCAAAGCTTTAAGCAAATTATCCAAACCTTTAAAGTAATGGGCTTCATCAAGGCCGCCAACAAATAAAATAATTTTATTCTGCCGCTGCTTATTTTTATTATCATAATAAGTAACAAATTGCTCAAGATTTACTCCAAAAAATATTTGTCTAAATTTATTCGGTTTGGCTCGGCAATATTTTTTTAAATCAGAGTGTCTTACATAGTCAAGCGAAGCGCAGGTAATAATCTCCGCCGCTCTGGCTAAAAATGGAAGAATTAAAATATTATATAAATAAAAAACAGCGCCTCTAAAGCCTTCGGCCCTCGAATCCATATGATAATGCAAAATTAATTTCATTTCACGGCCTAATAATAGTTTTACCAATAGCACCGGTTTAACGGCGCCGTAAAACGGGTAGTGCAGATGGACGATATCAAAATCTTTTAATTTATAAAAAATCTGGGGTATAAAAGCGGCATTACCATATTTAAATAACGGCTTTAGGCGTTCAATCTTGAACTTGTTTTCGCGCCGATTATACTCATCTTCCATTTTATAACTATAATCCGGAGTAAAAACCGTTACTTCGTGGCCTAATTCGGTCAGGCTCTCGGACATATTATAAACACTATTGCCTATGCCTCCCCGGTATGGCGGAAAAGTACAGGTTATTTGCGCAATTTTCATGTTATTTGTCTTTTAGTGCAATATTTTGAACAATTTTAGTAATATCTTTTTCAATTTTTTCCAACTTCAAGCGCAGGCGAAAAACAAAATAAAATAGCACGGCTACGCTTAAATATAATAAAACTTCAATCCCTGAACCGCTAAAACCAAGCCCAGCTACCAATTCGTCAATAAATTTTAAAGAAATTATTAAAACAGCGGCTAAAACCCAAAAAGCAAGCCAAAACAAAAATTCATTTATGCCGATATAATTTTTTTGTTTTTGCCAATAAAGTCGAGCGAGAAAAAAAGCGATGATTATAAGCGCAATTATTTGTTGTAGCATATAGATATTATTATTTGTAGCTTTGCCAAATTTTAATTGATTAACATAGCAATAAACAGCTCTTTTAAAATTTTTAGGCCTCCGGCGAAACTTTGTCCAAAATTATGATAAATTACCCTGATTGGTATTTCTTTAACTTTAAAATTATTTTTTTTAACTTCAAACATTATTTCCGAGCAATGAGCCATCCTGTCCTGTTTCCAATCAATCTTGCGCGCCGCCTCGGCCGACATCGCCCTAAAACCGCTCTGCGGGTCGGTTAAATTAATATTAAAAAATATTTTATTAACCGCTTTAGCCAAAGGCATGATAAAATATTTTTTAAAAATCGGCATTTCCGAGCTATACCGGTTATCAAGAAAACGGGAGCCAAAAACTACTTGTACTGCGCCGTCTTTTATCGGCGCCGCTATTTTTTCTATATCACGGCTTAAAAATTGGCCATCGGCGTCAAAATGAACAATTATATCAGCACCGTGGTTTAGGCAATACTGCGTGCCGGTTCTTAGAGCCGCGCCTTGACCGCGGTTTATTATATGCTTAAGCAAAACCACGCCGCTTTCTTTAACAAAATTACCGGTCTTATCGGTTGAACCATCATCAATTATTACCAACCCATCAACCAGCGGCCGCACCTGATTAATTATTGTTGTTATATTTTTTTCTTCATTAAACGCCGGAACAACGCAAAATACTTTCATAAATTATATGGGTTAGCCCAAGCTACATGTTATAAATTATTTTAGATAACCGTTTTTAAGCCTTTGCTCGCCCGTAAATCATCAATGGTTTTTTTCAAACCATTTTCTAAGGTAATAATCGGCATCCAGCCCAATTCTTCCCGCGCCCTGGTTATGTCGGGCAAACATAATTCACTGATAAACGAATGCTTATCCGCGTATTTTATTTTAGCTTTAGAATCTAAAATTTTGATAATCATTTCGCAAATTTTTGCCAAATTCATATCAACATCCGAACCGATATTAATCGGACCGCGGATACTGCTATCTATTAATTTTAAACAAGCGTCCACGCAATCGCTGACATAACAAAGCGAACTGGAAAAATTTTCATCGCCCGGTATAATCAAATCGGAATTTTCTAAAGCGCTATTTATGAAATCAGGGATTAAATTACCTTCATTTAATTTCATTCTTGGGCCGTAAACACGGAATAAACGAATCACTTTCGCGTCAAGATCATAAATTTGGCGGTAATTTTCCAACATAGTTTCGGAAAATCTTTTACCTTCGTCATATGAGCTTCTGGAAGAAAGAAAATCAACTTTGCCAATTTCGCTTTCTTTAATTCTTTTTTGTCCATCCAACCTTGGGCCGTAAACCACGGAAGAAGAAAAATGCATAATTTTTGCCTGATAATGAACCGCTAAATCCAGTATATTCTTTAGGCCGTAAGACGAAGCTAAAATAGTCGGAATTCTATTTTTATCAAAATATTTAGGCGAAGTCGGACAGGCCAAATTATAAATTTCCTGGATGCCTTGAAATTCTATTTTAAATTTTTGCAATTCGGGTAATTTTTCCAAATCAATCGGTTCGATAATGTCATGTTTTATAAATTCAAAGTTAGGGTCGGAAAGCAAATGGTCTATATTTCTTTCATCGCCGGTAGAAAAATTATCCAGACAAATGACTTTGCTGTTTTCAACCAGCCGATCGCATAGATGCGAACCTAAAAATCCTGCGCCGCCGGCCACTAAAACATTTTTTTTGTCAAAAATTGCTCTTTTGCTCATATAATTTATTTTATCAAGTAAAAATTTAAATTTTCAAAGTTAATTATTTATTAATTTTTATACTACCCACATTCACGCCTCCGCTAAAACTTTCCTCATAGGCATAAAATGAACCTATAATTCTACCATCGGCTTCAAAAACGCGAATATGGGGCGCTCCCCCCGGACCGGCGGCGGCCACAATTTCATCCAAGCCATCATTATCAACATCAGCTTTGGCTAAATCCACACCGCCGCGGAAATTACTGTTAAAAGCGAAAAAATGCGATAATAAATTTCCCTTGCTGTTAAAAAATTTAACATGAGGTCCGCCGCCTTTTTCCGGCGCGGTGACAATATCAGCCCGAATACTCCCGCTTCTAACGCTAGCTATGGTAACTTTGACGCCGCCGCGGAAAGTTTTCGGATAAGCTAAAAATTGCCCTTGCAAAACGCCGATGGCTTTAAAAATTCTAACTTCAGGAATTTTTCCGGCCGCTAAACCGGTCACCACTTCATCTTCACCATCGCCATCTATGTCGCCGGTATCAATATTTAATCCACCGCTGAATTTATTGTCATAAGCATAAAACGAACCTAAAAATTCTCCGCGGCCATTAAAAATCTTTACTTCTGAATTACCGCCTGAGGCTTGAACCGCAATAATTTCATCACTGCCATCATTATTAACATCCGCGGTAGCAACATTGACGCCGCCACGGAAATTACTGTTAAAAGCGAAAAATTGGCCTATCAATTCTCCGCTCAAGTTAAAAATTCTGATATGCGGCCCGCCGCCAAGACCGGCCGCGGTGATAATTTCTTGCTTGCCATCATGATTTATATCTCCGGAAGCAAAATTAACGCCTCCTTTAAAATTACTGGCATAAGCATAGAATTCATTGTTTTTATTACCATCCTGATCGGTAACTTTCACAAGGCTGGCTATGCCATTTTTCGGACCAACTAATAATTTTTCAGTCTTATTTTTTAATATGCCTTGAGCATAATTAACCGCCGCCGCCACATTTAATCTTCCCTTGCCAAGGCGGCCTAAGTAGTTTGGATTTACCCGACTGATATTATCAGAATTATCCAACAGGGCTTTTATAATTTCGTTTCGGTTTAAAGACGGGTTAGCGCTTTCTATTAACGCCAAAGCGCCGCTCACCATGGGCACGGCTACCGATGTGCCGGACCAATAACCATCATAATATTTATTAAAAGGCTGATCTTTTATGTAATTATCAGGCGAATAAACCACTGTGCTAAAAACACTGACTCCGGGCGCGGCAATATCAATACATTTGTTGCCAAAACTGGAAAAAGTCGCTTTCTGATCTATAGCATCGGTTGCGGCTACGCCAATTACTCGATTTTCGCCGTTAGTGCCATCAAGGCAAACCGGATACATGGGATTTTCATCCAAATAATAACCGTCGCCCTGCCCAATTTCATTGCCTCCAGCAGCTACCACAATTAACCCGGCGTCATAAGCGCGCTTAACCGCGTCATCAAGCCCCCTGCTATAGCCAAAGCCGACAAAACTCAAATTAATAATATTAGCGCCATTAGCAATCGCGTAATCAATCGCCTTAATAACCTTGGAGGCGCTGCCCTCTCCCCTATCATCCAAAACCTTTAGCGGCATAATTTTAGCTTTCCAGGTTATACCGGCAACGCCAGCGGCATTATTACCCGAAGCTGCGGCAATACCGGCGATAATGGTGCCATGCAAGATGCCGTCTTCCGAAAATCCCAATTTAAATTTTGGCTCCGGGTCAGGCACATTGTTCACAAAATCCCAGCCATTAACATCATCAATAAAACCGTTTTTGTCGTCATCAATATTATTATTAGCAATTTCTTTTTTATTCAACCAAATATTACTTCGTAAATCAGGGTGATTAATCTGCACCCCTGAATCCAAAATAGCGATGATAACATTAGGGCTCTCTCTATTATTGTCCCAAGCTTCAATGGCTCTAACTTTTTGCAAATAAAATTGATTATTAAAAAATGTATCGGACGGTATTATGGAAGCTTTATAAATATAATTTGGCTCGACATAATCCACTTCCGGCAAATTATTATAGTAATTTAAAAATTTATTAAAATCAGCTGTTTGAGTAATTTTAACAGTTACCGGCTCTTTAGAAGCTTTAAATTTTACTAATATCTCATCAGCAACAAAATCATTTTTAATATCGCCGGAAACATTATGGCTGGCAAAGATAAATATAATTATTCCAATTAAAAATATACTAAAAAAAGATGTTGTTTTATTTTTCATAACATCTTTATTATAACATAAGTTATTACTATTTTTCAAATTTTAACTTTTCCATCAGTGACAATGTTTCTTGAGCGCATTTAGCTAAACTAAAATCTTTTATTCTGGCAAATCCGCTGTCAATCAATTCACCGGCCAATTGCTTATCTAATAATATTTTCGCCATTTTTTCCGCTATATCGTCCTTGCTCTCCGGATCAAAAAGCAAAACTGAACCTTTAGCAATCTCGGATATAGAAACAATGTTTGAAG
>Ga0247841_10002084_pt1 | contig 41453 bp, 39 predicted proteins | sample LaCruzMarch2015__2_FD_192410 | JGI IMG/M metagenome (GOLD analysis project Ga0247841, IMG submission 192410) | Freshwater microbial communities from meromictic Lake La Cruz, Castile-La Mancha, Spain - LaCruzMarch2015_18m | ecosystem: Environmental > Aquatic > Freshwater > Lake | place: Spain...
AATTATTGCGTCTAGTAGGGCTGATACTGTGTCGGCAAAAATCATTGGTACTGATCAATCCTGTCTTTTTGTCGAATTCGCAGATAAGACCACAGCGAGACTTTGGGCCGACGGGAAAATCCAAACCACCAATCCTTCCGAAATAAATTGGATCGACGAGAACCAAAACCAATTTGCAATCAAACAATCCGATAGCTTTAATATCTACGAGGCCAGCTGGAAAAAAATATCTAGTTTCGGCCTTTCTGCGACAAACACATTTGCCTTAGCGGCTATTGGCCCAAATAATGCCTATGCAGTTACTGATTACGACTTTGAAGCAGCGACAGGGACCTTGGTACGCCTCGAAAACGGAAAGTCAAAAGAAATGGAGAAAATTTCCACTCCTTACCGATTAAAGGCGAACGATCAAACAGTTCTGGTCGTCTATCAAAAGGAGAATTTATTGTTTGCGGATCTGCTAAGCAAAACAGGGGCCTTAATAAAAAGTATCGAAGCAGTTGATTCTAACTCAATCGTCGAAACACCAAACGGCTACTACCTTACGACCAAACCGGCCGGTGTGCAAAATCAAACCAATGAAAGCAATAGCCTTATATATATCTCAAACGAAGGCAAAATGACCTCGGTTTTAAATTCGATCGATCAGTCTGAGCAACAGTACAATATTAACGGCCTATCTTCATCGGAGAACAAACTTTTCTACCAAGATCAGGGCTCGGTGTACGAGCTAGGTAAGCCGTCGGTTTGACAGTAATATTTGGCTCTTGTAAGCTGTAATAAATACGTTTATAATTTTGTTAACAAGTATTTGGGGGCGGTTTGAGAATATATTTCAAACCAGATAAAACAATAATTTGTAAAAAATAATCTTTTACAACCTAGGAGGGTACATGAAGAAAGTGGGAAGATTCATAGCAAAAGCTGCAGGGACAGTCAGCGCTACAATGCTAACGGTCGGTGCGTTTGCATCGAGCGCACTAGCGCAGGATACATTCAATGCAAGCAAGGTTGAAAAAATACCAGTACTAGATGGTAACCTAAACGACTTCATTACTTCTCTCGTCAGCTGGGCTCTAGGGATTGTTGGAATCATTGCGGTGCTTTACCTAATATTCGGTGGAGTTACCTATATCACCGCTGGTGGTGATGCCGAAAAAGCCGGAAAAGGCCGGGTTGCTATTACCAACGCAATCATCGGAATCATCATTATTATGGCCGCCTTTATTATCTACAGAGCAGTCATAGGTGCGGGCGACGGCAACTAGATATTAGCTAACTATCAAACAAAAAAGTCCGAGCAATCGGACTTTTTTGATACCAGAAAATCTTATTCTGTAGTAACTCTGCGGACCTCTTCTTCTGTCGTAATGCCCTCGCGGACTTTGGCCATGCCATCTTGAAACATCGTGATCATGCCGTCATCGCGGGCGGCCTGTTCGAATTGAATAATAGTAGCGCCAGAAGCAATCAGCGCCTCGATTCGCGGCGTTATTTGCATTGTCTCAACAAGAGCGACCCGACCCTTATAACCCGTTCCTTTGCAGGCGGTGCAACCAGTTTTTTGGCCTTTGCACGTGGCACAAACTTTGCGTACCAATCGTTGAGCGATTATTAAATTAATTGAACCTGAAAGCAAAAACGGTTTGACGCCCATATCTAAAAGCCTTGGAATCGAGGATGGCGCAGAATTTGTGTGCAATGTAGTTAAAACCAAGTGTCCAGTTAAAGCTGCCTGCAGAGCAGTTTCGGCTGTTTCTTTGTCGCGAACCTCGCCAACCATAATCACGTCTGGATCTTGGCGCAAAGCGTGGCGCAGACCACTGGCAAAATCGTAGCCCTTAGACACATTAATCTGGCTTTGGTCTATCCCGTCAATTCGATATTCAATAGGATCCTCGAGCGTAATTATTTTGACCTCTGGCTTGTTTAGTTTCTGGAGAATACCATAGAGGGTCGTTGTTTTTCCTGAACCAGTTGGGCCTGTATTAAAAATTGCCCCGTTTGGCTTTGAAATAGCAGCTTGAATTTTTGCCAATGCATCGGCGCGAAAACCGAGCTCTTCGAGCGATATTACAGCTCCCGACGGGTTTAGAAGGCGACAGACAATTACCTCGCCCCATGCGCCAGGAATAAGCGAAACCCTGACATCAATCGACTGGCCTGCAATCTCAATTTCGAATCGGCCGTCCTGGGGTTCTTCGGTAACATTGAGCTTCAGTTTAGAAAGATATTTAATTCGGTTTCTAACAGCGTTATAAGTAGGTTTCGGGAGCATAGCAATGTCCTGCAAAATGCCGTCAATTCGATAGCGCAGACGTGTCGCCTCCTCTTCAGGCTCAATATGAACGTCAGATGCCTCAAGATGTACCCCTCCAGCGAAAACAATGTCCAAGATTTCGGTTGTCGGTGTTTGGGCGATTCGTTGGCCGATTGTTTTGAAGTCCGCAGCTGCCCCAAATTTGCTCTGGATAAAGTCGTCCGAGACAACGTGCTTTTCTAGGGTTCTGGGCGCCTCACGGACGAACTCAAGCTGTTCTAAGCCGTAACGAAGCGAGCTCTGCGAGCAATAATATATAAAAAATTTATACCCTCCCGCCGCTGACAATTCTTTCAAAAATGGGATTAGCTGGGGGCTCTGGGGCTCTGTCGCCGCCACCCTGACCTCGTTGTTGATTTTGTAATATGGAACAACCGAAAATGTGTGCGCCTGCGGTTTTGGGATAATACTCAAGACGTCCGGAGTAAACGGATAACCGACGAGATTTATGTAGGGCAGGTTCTGTTTCTGGGCCGCCTTTTTGGCCACCTGCTCTTCGTCCTCGCGCGAGAAAATTTGTAATGCTTTATCTAAATCAGCCATTAGCTTATTTTAGCATTGCCAGAGAGCAATTAAAAACCTTCTCGGTTACTTGTGAGCAATAAATATGCCGTAGCGCCAAAGGCCTTTTTGGAGCGCCTTGTATTGAAAATAAGCCGCTAGGACATTTTTGGTCTGGACCGATGACCTTTTACCCAAGAACTCAGCCACTTTTGTATAAATTAATGCTGGAAAGGAATAGCGATACATGCGCTTCGATGACGGTCTGATGTTTTTGGTAATATCGTCAAAAACAATGTTTTTAAAACCCGAGTCGCGTAGAAATTTCTCAAAATTTTCTTTTGTTTCCAGAAAATCAACGCTCCAGCCAGAGAGCCACTGGTTCATGATTTGGCGGTCGGCTTTGCCACCAACACCCTTGACCTGAAATCCGTCAGCCACGATCAGTCTTCCGCCCGGTTTTAAGACTCTGAATGCTTCCTGAATGAACTTCTTCTTGCTCTTTGCATGGCAGACACTCTCGATCGCCCAGACAACATCAAATTTATTAGCTGGAAAATCCATGTTTTCAAAATCCATCGCTTGGAAACTAGTTTTGGTTTCTACGCCGTTTCGTCTGGCAAAACACGATGCTTGACCAACCTGCTTTTCGCTTAGGGTAATTCCGAGAGCACGGCATTTATAGTTTTTAGCCAAAAAGATTGAACTTCCGCCCACACCGCAACCAGCGTCAAGCACCAAGTCACTCGATTTGATCGAGGCTTTTTCGGCTAATAACCTATTTTCGGCTTCAAGTGCTTGAGCAAAATTTTTAACTGTTTTATCCCAATACCCAAAATGCATTGCGAATGATTTTTCAAGATTCCAGACCAGCTGATAATCTACGTCGCAGGTTTCGTAGTAGTTAATTATTTTTTGGGCCTCGGCCTTATCGTTCATGTTCTTATCCTACCATCTGGAATGCTAAATATGAAAATGGAGCGATTAGCGCTTGAACCGCGCCTGTATTTGCGCTATATTTTTGCGAACCCCGATTCAGGGGGAGCACCTATCATGTAGGCAAGGAGTGACCGGCATGCATTCGTACCATCGGCCTCGACTTTGCGTCATTGTCGGTACCTCTGGAGCCGGCAAATCGTTTGTTGAAAACAGGCTGCTTCGTGCATTTCCAAACCTTGTTCGGGCGGTTTCGACCACCACCCGGGCCCCTCGTCCTGGCGAGCGGGAGGGACGCGACTATAATTTCGTCACGCCCGAATCTTTCCAGCAGATGTGTGAAGCTGGAGAGATGGCTGAGTGGGCCAGTTACGACGGACATAGTTACGGCACGGTGCGCGCCTCGATTCAGAATCCCCTCATTGCCAGCGACGTCGTTAAAGTCGTTGACACTGTGGGGGCCGACGCGATCCGAAACATCTGGCCAAACTGCTGGACCGTCTTCATCGACACGCCCTCGATCCTAGAACAGGAGCAAAGACTGCACGATCGGGGCAACAGTGCTGTCGAAATAGCCAGGCGGATGAACCACGCTCAAACGATTGAACGACCATGGGCGTTTCACCGGTCACGGGAGGAATCGCTACGTATCCACGAAGGCCTGCCTCGACGCTTCCACATTGTTTACTCCATTGTCAAGGAGTTGACGGTGCGTGATGTCGCTCGAGCCTTCGGTCTGTCGACCGACGAATTGCCCAAGCCCAAACTCCACAGCAGCAGGCCAAGCCTGCTGCAAGCACCCTACTACAAACGGGCGCGCAGTCCCGTGGGACAGCCGCGCCGCATCGACCACGCCTAAGGGCGGACTCTCCCCGAGTCCGCCCTTGCTGTTTTATTGAAATGAAAGCGAAAATAAAGTAGGATATCAGGAGTGGAGAGGTCGCAAAGCCCCAAAGGGGACCCATAGGGTTTGGTCTAGTGCATTATGAAATACTTCGTTTACATGTTGGAGAATGCTAACAGGAGACATTATATTGGAATAACGACTGATCCAGGCAGAAGACTAGTTGAGCACAATAACGGCTCAACTCGGTCGACGAGACCGTTTCGCCCGTGGAGACTAATCTATTTCGAAGAGTTCGAAACGAGACAAGACGCATGCAAAAAAGAGTGGTACCTAAAACATCCCGGGGGTTACAAAGAAAAGTTGGAAATTATTAATCAATACGGAGAGGTCGCATAGTTGGTCTAGTGCGTCGGTTTCGAAAACCGATATGCCCGCAAGGGTATCGTGGGTCCGAATCCCACCCTCTCCGCCAAATCAGATCAGATTTTGATAGAATTATAACAAATTAAGGAGGAAGGTGAAAAAAGCAATTGTGTATTGGTTTGTAGCCGGCTTGGTAATAGGGACTTTGGACATAATTTTTTCATTTTTCATTTTTTCTAAAATTACTTCTGGAGTTATCTGTGATGCAAGCTCCCTCCAAATGAACACTGATTGGATTATTGTAACTATAATCTGCTTTGGAATCGTTACTGCGATTCTTGGCGCTATTTATCAATCAGTGTTTGGTAAAAAATAATACTTTAGACCCAGACGTTCTAAGTTGTTCAACACAAAAACAGCCCCACTCGGGGCTGTTTTATTTTCAATATATTTAATTTTATTTCTCTTTTTGCCTGACCTCGATTACAACGTCGCCTCTTTTTGAGATCTTCGGTGGCAACTCCCCTGCCTTTACTGGCTCGCAAGCGAGAACCTGTGGCTCCATATTGCGCATAACATACCATTGCTGTGCGATCATAAATATCGTCTGAACAATCCAGTAAATCGACAAAGCAGCCGGTAAAGTGTAGGAAATCCAAGCGGTCATTATTGGGAACAGAAAGACAAACTGGGTATTCATTGCCTTCTGGAACGAATCGCCCGTTCCTGTTGACTTAGGCTGAAGGGCTCTGGACTGCAGGGCTTGGACAAGCTGAGTGGCACCAGCTAAAAACGGAAAGGCGTAAGCCCAAATGCTACCCCCATTGACCGTAAGCGCTTTAACGGTCTGTGCCAAGTCTAGGCCAAAAAAGTTTGTGTTTAGTGAGCTAATATGTGGCACAAAGGAGTAAAGCAGATCCGTTTTGACCGGTCCAAGACCAACCGTGGTAAAAACACGATAGAAAAAGATCAAAACAACAATCTGAACAATCATTGGCAGACAGGAAGACAACGGGTTTATCCCCTCCTGTTTGTAAAGATCCATTGTCGCCTGTTGTTCAGCCTTCTTGTCGCCTTGATGCTTCTGCTTGATGGCATCAACCTTGTGCTGAATGTTTTTCTGTTTCTTCTGCATGTGCGTCATTTTGAGAGATGAAGGCAGGAAAATCAGTCGTAAAATAATTGTAATTAGAGCGATCGAGATCCAGACATAATGTCCAGGAATGATTGCGGTGACGCTAACGAGCAGGTTATAAAAAAATGTTGTCATGTTAATAATTTATAATTATTTTCTATTTTTTAATCTTACTTTTAGATTTTTTAATTACCTTTGGCGCTGGATCGTATCCACCCGTCGACCAAGGGTTGCAGCGTAAAATCCGCCAGGCGCCAAGGCTTACCCCGACTACAACGCCATTTTTATCTATTGCCTGAGCGGTGTATTCACTACATGTTGGATAATACCGACAAAACCCCCTGGGGTAAAGAGCGTGCATTGGCCCGTGGTCAGGACTTAAGGTTTTTTGGTAAACACGGATTAGTGTGATTGCAGCTTTTCTAAGCATTTAGTTAGATCTTCTTTTAACGCCGGAAAGTCGGCGGTCTTGATGGCACCATTAAAGTTTATGACTATTTCCCAGCCGTTTAAAGGTCCTATCAGACCTTGCATTATCGATTTGGCGCGGCGGCGCCAGAGGTTTCGGTCTACAGAACGCGAGAAAACTTTTTTCGAGATAACAACGGCTATTTTCGCTGGAGCCTTGGGCGTGTGGAAATTATGAAATGCCCTGATTTTCACGAAACGGCCAGATATACTCTGGCCTTTCTCATATGCCCGCTTAAAGTGTCTCGCGACCCTTAAGCGGTTAATTTTTTTAAGCATTTTAACCTGATATGCTAAGACGCGCACGACCTTTGGCTCGGCGTCTTGCTAAAAGTTTTATTCCACCAAGAGATTTGAGCCTCGCTCTAAACCCGTGGGTTTTCATCTTTTTTCTTTTTGAGGGTTGGTAAGTCCTTTTCATAAGTTACACAATACCTTATTTGTTAGTTTTTAGCAACCCTCCCAATAGCTAAACTACGATCAGGTCAGGCGGGGCAATCAATTCATACGCCAGTCTAGCTGATCGCTAATACGAGCCGAAATAGTTATCCACAGTTATCCACAAGTTATCCACAGGCCAGCCAAACATTAGACGAACAAATCGATATAAATTAGTATCTAAGATATTTATCAACAGGTTCGTTTTGTACTTTTCCGCAAGCCCCTTGACGACAGCTACATAAAGCCTCTACATTAAGGTTGCCTGTGGATAACTCAAAAAAGGAGGGTTCTGACCAACGAAAAAATTTGGCAAGCAGTTCTTGGGGAGATGGAAGTAGTCCTACCCCAAATGCAGTTTGCAACCTGGTTCAAAGGAACCTCGTGCCAAATAGAAAACGATACAGCCTGTGTGATAACCAATAATTCGTTTGGTCGTGATTGGATTTCATCAAAATATAAAGATCAGCTCCTTAGCGCCCTAATAAAGGTTTGCCCTGGCGTAAAACGAATCGAGATTAAATTATCCCAGAGAGAACCATTGGCCGAAACGCCACTTTACATTAAATCTAAACCCCTCGATCCGCCTACGCCTACCAGAAGCCACGACACTCCCCCGCCCCCGTTAAAAAGCGACTACACTTTTGAAACTTTTGTCGTGGGCAACAACAATTCCTTTGCCTATGCCGTTGCCCAAGAGGTAGCCTCTGGTCCCGGCAAGCGCCACAATCCATTTTTTGTCTACGGCGGCGTTGGTCTTGGGAAAACTCATTTAGCCCAAGCTGTTGGTCACGAGGTTCTAAACAAAAACCCAGATGCGAAGGTGGTTTACGTCTCTTGTGAAACATTTACCAACGACTTTATCAACGCTATCGCCTCCAAGAAAACGGCTCAATTTAAGAAGAATTATCGCGACGTCGACGTTTTGATTGTCGACGATATTCAATTCCTCTCCTCCAAAGAAGGTTCACAGGAAGAATTTTTTCACACCTTCAACGCCCTTCAGCAAAAGTCCCGGCAGATAATTCTAACCGCCGACAAAATACCCCAGGCAATCCCCGCTCTCGAGGGCCGACTCGCCTCTCGGTTTGGCGGCGGCATGGTGGTTGACATCCAACCTCCAAACTTCGAAACGAGAATGGCCATTTTACGCGAGAAGTGCAAGGAAAAAGGCTATATGATTCCAGACGACGTTGTCGAATACATCGCCAAAAACATTTCCTCGAATATCCGTGAACTAGAGGGCGCTCTAAACCGTCTGGCTACAACCTGCCAGTTCAAGGGAACAAGCGCAAGCGTGCAGGTTGCAGCCGAGGTTTTGCGTGACTTTGTTAGCTCCACTAACCGCGCCATCGATAGCGCCGAGGTAATATCATCGGTCTGTAAGCACTATGGTGTCTCAAAAGAAGAGATCCTTTGCAAGAATCGCAAAAAAGAACTCATTATTCCCCGCCAAGTTACTATTTACCTGATTAGAGAGATGACCCATAAGTCCTTGCCTGAGATTGGAAAGATAATGGGTGGCAAGGATCATACTACGATTATGCATTCTCATAAGAAAATAGAGGAACTTCTAAAGGTTGATCTTTTGATCAAAAATGATATTGAGAATATACGAGCATCTTTACAGTCAGTTATTAATAAGTAGTTAAATAATACAATCGTAGTAGTAAGGGTGTGGATACTGTGGATTAAACCTTCCCAGCCTGTGGATAAGCCTGTGTGAAACTTGGATAAAGGCTGTGAAAAAGTCGTATAATATAGGGAGGAAAATGGGTTATCAACAAGTTATACAAAAGTTATCCACAGGTTATCCACAGGCCATGTCTGGTACGGTCTGGAAAAGTCTAACAAAAAAGGAGAAAGCATGAAGATAAGTTGTAAGCGAGAAAACCTAGCCAAAGCACTTTCTGTCGTCTCTAGAATGGTGAAATCGCGTGCCACTTTGCCTGTTTTGAGCAATATATATTTGGCCAGCGAGGGCGGTCAAATGAAGATTGTCGCGACCGATCTTGAGGCTGCGGTGACGACATGGGTTGGTGCAAAAATAGACGAAGAAGGGGCTGTTACACTACCAGCTAGAACACTGGTAGAGTATGTTTCTTCCAACAATGACGACACTATTTCGCTCGAGGGCAAAAATAGTGACATGTTGGTAAAAAGCCAGCACTATAAGGCGACCATTAAGGGTATTCCGGCCGAGGAATTCCCTATTATTAGCAATGTAAGCTCGGATAAAAGCCTAAAAATAGGGGCGGCAGTGCTAAAAGAAGCCATTTTTTCGGTTGCTCCGTCTTCTGCGCTTGACGATACGCGGCCAGTCTTAGCTGGGGTGATGTTTAGGGCCAAAGGCGGCATATTAAAGATTGTAGCCACGGACAGCTATCGCCTTGCTGAATTTACGATAGAGCTAAAAAGCGGTAACGATTTTGAAGCAATTGTGCCGAGCCGATGCGTAGCTGAGCTCGGGCGGATCTTACCCCAAGATGATACGGAGGTTGAGATCGCTTATGCGCAAGGACAGGTGCAGTTCACGTTTGGCGATATCAGGTTTATGTCGCGCCAGATTGAGGGTGCTTTTCCAGATTATGAGCAAATCATACCAAAGGGATTCGTTTACGAGTTTACGGCCGACAAGGATGATGTCTTACAGGCTGTCAAAATGGCAAATATTTTTGCCCGTGAATCTGGTAATAATATTAAGATGAAGACAGGGGACAACCAGGTCGAAATCAGTGCTATGTCTGCCCAGGTGGGAGATCAAACGGGGTCACTAGCTGTCGTCTCAAAAGGCGGAACTCTAGAGGCGGCCTTTAATGCAAGATATATAATGGATGGGATTGCTGCCATTGAAAGTGAGGATATTTTCTTTGGCCTCGCTGGGGCTCTTGAGGCAGCGTTGCTTCGACCAGTAGGCAAAGAGGGCTTCCGCTATATCGTCATGCCGCTTCGCAATGAATAATGAATTACGAATAAGGAATTATGGCTAAATTCAGGTTTAATAAAATTTCTCATTATCCATACTTCGTACTTCATACTTCATGATTCAAAAATTAAAGTTACAAAACATTCGTTGCTTTTCAGAACAATCTTTTGAATTTTCACCAGAGGTAAATCTTATTATCGGAGCAAACGGGTCCGGCAAAACAACGATCCTGGAAGCAATCGGTTTTTTTGCCTTCGGCAGATTTCAAAGCGCACCTCAGGATTCTTTGGCTGTCAGCCGCGATCAAGAGGTGGGTAGATTCGAGGTTGAGATATTGCAGTCCGACAAGAAGATCGATGCTTCTGCGGCAGTATTGAAGGGGAGCAAGGTAACGCAGGTCAACGGCAAGAAGGTCCCAAACAGCAAGATCGTCGGACTACAAAAAGCTGTCTACTTTAACCCCGAGACGATCGACCTTGTTTCTGGCTCGCCACAGATAAGACGTCGCGAACTCGATATTATCATTGCTCAAAACAAGAAATCATATTTGCTCGGACTGTTGAATTTTCGGCGAATTATAAAGCAGAGAAATGAGTTATTGCGCCTGATTTGCTTAGGACGATCAAAAGAAGGGGAGCTTGATTACTGGGATGGTCAACTTGTTCGAGCGGGTGGCAATATTTATAAAGAGCGGACAAAGCTTTTAAAAAAAATTAACGAGCGCTTAGGGGATGTCCATAAGTATTTAATTGGCGCCGAAAGTACTTTGGTGCTTAAATATCAACCGAGCGTCGAGTACAGCCGTTTTGACGAGGCATTGGCGGGAGCCCGCGATATCGATTTGCGCGTCGGGGCGACGACCCTTGGCCCTCACCGCGATGACTTTAGTTTTTGTGAAAATGAGTTCAATCTTAAGGATGGCGCTTCGCGCGGCGAACAGCGCGTGGCCGCAGCTGCTTTTAAAGCTTTAAGCAAAGATTATTTGACCGATGACGAGCCTCCAATCTTGATTATTGATGACATTTTCTCCGAGCTAGACGATAAGCGCCGTGAATCGATCTTGCATATTCTAGAAGGGAACACGCAGGTTTTTGTTTCTGCCACCGACGAACAAGTTGTGCCAAAAAGCTTGCTTAAAAAAGCCAAAATTATCAAATTATAACTATGGACAACGAGAATTTTTCTGACATTTTGGCACGCAGACTGAAAAGCCAGGGCCTGGATAAGGCTGCTATGGGAGCGTGGGTTTGTGGTTGCGCCAACAAAGTCTCAAAGGGGAAGTTTGAGTCAATAAGTTTTAAAAATGGCACCCTTAAAATCCGTGTTGCTTCTGGCGCCCAGGCGCACCTTATTAGGCTTAGAGAGAAGGAATATATTCTAAAAATAAACGCTGAGCTAAAAAAAGATTTTGTTAGCAGGCTAAGGTTTGAGATAAGTTAGGCACTCTTTCGCTTGCCAGGCGGTCACACTCTTGCGTTTGAATTTTAAACCATCTAAAATATCAATTAGGGAAAAGAGTTAGGAGGGGCACTTGACTAAGGTAAAAACTCACAAAGAGGATGAGGGTTGGTTTGAGGAATACGAAGGCCAGCTTGCGATTGATGCGTATCAGACTAACGATGCGATCATTGTAAAGGCTCCGATTGCCGGTGTTAAGCCGCAAGATCTGGAAATTTCCATAACCGACGAAGTTGTTTCTGTAAAAGGTAAGCGTGTCCAGGACATTGAAGCCCAGCCCTCGGACTATTTTTGCCAAGAATGTTATTGGGGATCGTTTTCCCGCACCTACGTTTTGCCTATTCCGGCCGACAGTGAGAAAGCTCAGGCCAATTTGAAGGATGGAATCCTAACTATCACAATTCCAAAGCAGGAAAAGGCTAAGACGCGGGTGATTAAGGTTAACACTTAATCAAAAGCTAATTTTTAAAGCGTATGAAAATTACTAAAGCTGTTTTTCCCGTGGCGGGTCTCGGGACAAGGTTTTTGCCCGCAACTAAGGCTCAGCCAAAAGAAATGCTCCCGCTGGTTGATAAGCCGATTATTCAATACTCCGTAGAGGAGGCTGTTGAAGCCGGCCTAAATTATTTTGTGCTTGTGACGGGTAAGGGAAAGCATTCTATCGAAAATCACTTTGACGCTTCGTATGAGCTCGAAGAAGCCCTCGAAAAAAAGGGTAAAACCGAAACATTAGCAGAAGTAAGGGCCATTACCAGTCTGGGAAAGTTTGTTTATGTTCGCCAGCAACAACCACCGCTGGGGCTTGGTCACGCGGTCTTGATGGCAAAAGATGTTGTAGATGATGATTTTTTTGCAGTTTTTCTGCCAGATGACGTAATGCACTGCCAAACGCCATGTATGAAGCAAATGATGATGGCTCATGAGAAAACTGGCGGAGCAGTTATAGCGGTTGAAAAGACAGATGCCAAGGGACAGGAACGCTACGGAATAGTCAAAGTGGAACCGACCGACGATCCTCGTATCCATAAGATTGTCGATATCGTCGAAAAGCCGGGTGCACAAAACGCCCCATCTGACCTTGCAGTAATGGGCCGATACATTTTGCCAAAAGAGATTTTTGGTGAGCTCGAAAACATTGGCGAAGGGGCGGGCGGCGAGATTCAGCTAACGGACGCTATTAAAAAACTGGTCAAGGACGGCAACTTTTATGCCTTTGAATACGAAGGTGAGCGTCTGGATGCTGGCGAAGTACTCGGGTATGTTGAGGCAACAATTAAGCTCGGCCTTGAAAAACCAAAAATCAAAGACAGTTTGGCCGAATTCATTAAAAAGACCGCAGAAAAGCTATAGTTTGAAGCCGTCGAAGGAGGGGCAATCAAACAATCCCATAAAGGTTCTCGGATAGTTAGTTTTATTGGTTATTTTAAGTGGCCAATTTTATTGACGGTGCTTGGGGTTGGCGCTGCCATTTTTTTTGTCGGTATGATTTCGAGCCTTGGCTACAACGGGACAACTGGTTTAAGGACACTTTCTGCATCAGGCGCCAAATGGATGGCCTTTACTCAAAAAATTGCCCCGGGCGATTTAGCGGAGCCTGGCAAGCCTTTCGTTTGGGGCGATTCTGGCCGACCGAAAATTAATCAGGGTACGGCTATGTTTGATACGAGACTGGTTGACGCGCTTAATTATCTAGTTTCGTCAAAGCAGAGCTTTTGCGGAGCCGATAAGGCGCACGACACAGTCGTCATCTCGATGGGAGAAACAGATCAAGCCGCTGACACCGATCTTTCCTATCCGCCGACTAACGCGCCCTCAACGTCGACATTGTATCGCGGTTCAGGAGTGAGGGTAAAGGCTTTAGATAGCGTAAAGTGCACGATTTATCCTGTGAACGACCGCTGTAGCTATAAAGAGCCCGCTGTTTTTGATAAAAAAACGATCTTTCTAACACAGGATTTTATTCTTTCTGCAGACAAAACATACGACAGTTCGGCATGCGCAGTGAAGTGTGCCGTCGACTACTATCCGATGGCTCCGATTGATGCCCCGAAGGACGAAGTCGCCCCCGTCCAAAGTCCTGATAGTTTGACGAAACTCAATCCTGGAGAATTCATGTATGCCGACATTGCTTATAAGGCAGGGGGTGCAGCTAAGCTTAAAATGGCCCAATTGATGTGGGAGCTAATGAAAATCGACGAGCCAGGATGTTTCGCGCCAGGCGGTTTAAAAGGTTCAGATCGCCTTATCCCAATAACAATGATTTCAAGTGCCTGGGGAATATCGCAGCTTGGCGACACGTGGCAGGAACTTTTAAAAATAGCTAACAAGTCTTTTCCTTACGATTTCCAAAAGCAGTCGCCGCTGGCGGGGCTAAGCTTTGATCCGCTCTTAAACGAACAGGGGATTCACTTCAATTATTAACTTTAACCGCGTCGCCCTCTTGATTGGTGTGCTATAATGGTTTTAGAGTCTTCTAAAGGAGGAGGTTGTTGATGGTCAGGAAGTATTGGGTCTATTTAGCAGCAATTTTTGTACTACTTATCGGCTTTGGTTTTTATGTAAATAAAGCCAAGGCGGCATCGTTTAACGCGAATGTTATAATCGCAGATGGCGTTTTTGTTGGCGTTAACTCAATGGACACGGCACAAATCCAGAGATTTCTTGAATCCCGAGGTAGTTATCTTAAAGACTTTTCGGAGAATGGTCGCTCGGCTGCCCAAATAATTCAGGGCGCAGCCGCAGGCCATAACGAGGCGGCGGGATCACTTAACGGAATAACGATCAATACCTCTACCGGTACGGTCAGTCCTCAGGTCATACTGACAACATTGCAGAAAGAGCAAAGCCTAATCTCCAAGACATCTCGCGACGACGGGGCGCTTACTAGGGCGATGGGATATGCTTGTCCAGATTCAGGGGGTTGTAACGCTGCATATGCGGGCTTTACAAAACAAGTCGAAAACGCCGCCTGGCAGCTTAGGTATAATTTTGAACGCTCAAGAGGGTATGGTTTTGGCGACTACCAGGTTGGTCAGTCATTTTCATTTGATGATTGGAATGGGACGCATACCGGAACTTTTGGTAATCGTGCGACCGCTGCGCTCTATCGCTACACCCCGCACGCCTACAACGGAAACTATAATTTCTGGAATTTATTTTTTAACACCTACAAATTTGACCTTAAGGAGTACAGCGCACAGTTTGTCAGTCAATCTGGGTCGCCTGTTATGTACCCCTCTAGAACTGTAACCATGGAAGTAAAATTCAGAAACACGGGCACTGCTACCTGGAGTAACTCTGGTCCAACCCCTGTCTCTTTAGCTCTAGATAAATATTGGGCCTCAAGTACGCCGTGGCGCGGCTCAGGTTGGCTAAGTGCAAACAGACTAGCTAATGCAGCCGAAGGAACGGTTTCACCTGGAGATGTAGGGACATTTAGGTTTAACATAACCTCGCCAAGCGGCGCAGCCCCTGGAGTTCACCGATTCCAGGTGCGCCTAGTAGCCGATGGAGCGGAGTGGTTTGACAATCCTGACACGAACGGAGGCGCTTGGTGGGGTATCATGGTTCCAAGACCCTCTGCTGTTGCAGTCGGCCAATCCGGCTACGTGTCGGCAATGCCGGGGCAAGTTAGGACATTACAAGTTACTTTTAAGAATACGGGAAACGGAACATGGACAAAATCGGGGCCTCCGCTTAACCTGGCTCTCGATAAATATCAAAATGAGGGCTTCATGCAACGCTTCAATTATGGATGGGCTTCTAGTAACAGGTTAGCGAATCTTCCCGCCGATAATGTTGGGCCAGGCGAAACGGCAACTTTTAATTTCAATATTAAGATTCCAAACGACCTAGGCCCAGGCAGTTATCGTTTCTATGTCCGATTAGTTCAGGATGGCTTTGCGTGGTGTGAACCTGATACAAATGGTGGTGCTTGGTGGACAATTAATGTTCCCGCACCACAGGCAGAGTACGTAGGACAGTCATACCACCCAGGCCTAAGTCGAGGCGACCAAACGGAGCTATGGGTAAAATTCAAAAATACCAGCGGAACAACCTGGAAGGCAGATGGCGCCAGTCCCGTCTCGTTGGCCGTAGATAAGTTTTGGGCGAGCGAAACTGCGTGGAGGGGCTCAGGTTGGCTCAGTGCTAACAGAATTACTCGTGCCGAAGAAGGCGACGTTCCACCGGGAGGTGTTGGTACGTTTAAGTTTAGAATTGCTGCCCCAATGAGTATGCCCTCGGGCGGCCACCAGTTCTTCGTACGCCTAGTGGCTGACGGATATTCGTGGTTCGAAAACCCCGATTCAAACGGTGGTGCTTGGTGGTGGATAACGGTCAGATGAAAAAACTGAGGCTCGCGATTGTTTCTGAAAGAACTAGATATCATTTTCAGAAGCCCCTTGAGAGTCTTAAAGAAATTGAAGTATTTCATTTGTACAAATGTGCGTATTCGGACATGGACGTTAAGCGTTTCAAGAACCTGATACCATATCGCAACATCTTTGATCTGAAAAAAAAGCTCCAAGCGCTACAGCCAGATCTTGTGCAGGGACTGGAACCTTATTATGGCTATTCTAGGTTTAGGATCCCATTAAAAATTCTCCCGATCTTGTTTGCGACGCAATCTTTTTGCAAAAAGACTGGTACGCCGTACTTCTTTCATGTTTTAGAGAATATTACCCCTAGGGTAAAGTACGGTTCTCTCGCTGGGGCAATAATGCAACGAACTGCTAAAAGATATGCGCAGGGGGCTCAGTTTATTTACTACCTAAACGAGGGGGCTAAGAGAAATCTGATAGCATTGGGGCAACAGAGTAAAATACGGTTTGGGCTCTGGGGCATATGGGGCGTTGACGTTGATGAGTTTCGACCAAACCATGTAAAGCCCACAACCATTCTTTTTGTAGGGAGGCTAAGTGAACAGAAGGGAATAATGGATTTTATAGATGCCGTTGAGATGCTTGATCTAAAGGGCTTTGACGTGAAAATTGCCGGAGAGGGCCCACTTGAGGAAGAGGTTTTAGCCCGGATAAAAGCAAGTAGTTTGGGAAGCAAGATAAGTCTTCTAGGGTCTATACCTTCACATGAAATCGCAGGCTTATTTAAAGGCTCATATGTCTTTGTTTCCCCATACAAATCAATTCGTTACTCGGCCGAACAAATAGGTATGGCTAATATTGAGGCGATGGCGTGCGGTGTACCGGTTGTCGGATATAGGGCTGGCAGTGTTGGAGAATTTGTCGTCGACAAAAAAACAGGTTTTTTGGTAGAGGAGGGGGATATCGAAGGGTTATCCCGCAAAATCAAAGAGATGCTTGAAAGCGAAAGCTTACGAAACGATATGTCAAAAAACGCCCGCGATCTAGTCTTAGAGAAATACAATGCTTTAGAAAATGCAAAGAAGTTAGAGGCCCAAATTATAAAAAGTCTTTAAAAGTGGTGTTTAGCTCAGTTCTTAATTTTATTTTTCCTCAGAGCTGCTTTGTTTGTGGTGCAAAGTCACCTGGAGTTTGCCGCGGCTGTCTTAAGTGTTTTGAACCAGCCAGGCATAAGTGTCTACGCTGCGGTCGACGTAATCCCCTTGGGGTGTATTGCGATTCTTGCCACAAGCCATCATATCCAGAATTAATATTGGCACGGTATTGCTTTAAAGGAGCGATTAGGGAGCTTATTCATCAGTTTAAATACGAAGACTGCACAACATTAGCGACGCCGCTAGCTCTGGTACTGGCACAAATTATTAAAAACCAACTTGCCAGTAAAGATTATTTAATTACATATGTTCCTATCTCAAAGGCAAAGCAGGTAAAACGTGGCTACAATCAGGCCAAGCTCTTGGCCGAGGTAGTTTCCAGAGAGTCAAAGTTGCCAATAGCAGGTTTGGTTATGAGGGTCGATACGCCTCAAAGTCAGGTACAGGTCGACGACCCAGTGCAACGCAGACAGAATATCAAGGGTGTATTTAAAGTGAAAAAAGATGTTAGGATTCCCAAAAAAATTATCTTAATTGACGATGTGGTCACGACCGGTTCGACAGTCGTGGAGGTCACCAGAGTTTTAAAACGTGCCGGCGCAAAGGAGGTTGTTGTTCTGGCTTTGGCGATGGCCTAGTCGATTCTACCCATTGCCAATATTTTGCATTTATAAAAAATGTGCTACACTCCAAAACGTAGGTAAAAACCTATTTATCAAGAGTGGCGTAAGGGAATTGGCCCATCGATCGCCCAGCAACCCAGCAAGAATTGCTAAGGTGCTAAATCCAAAGCTTTAAGCAAAGATAAACAAAAACGCGCTTAAAGGCGTGTTTTTTTCATCCCCCTTCGCAAAAGTATGGTTCAAAAGTTTTATGTTACGGAGGATTTTCGCTTAAAATTTAATAATAAAAAGCGGGATGAACCCTTCCGAAGCTCGACAAGCGAAGGAGGGTAAAAAATAATCATGGGCTTCGCCCGCGAAGCTCGAAAAGGAGAATCATGAGTAAATTGTTTACCTCTGAATCTGTGACAGAAGGCCATCCCGATAAAATGGCAGATCAAATTTCGGATGCAATTCTAGATGCAATCTTAAAAGATGACCCTCGCGGAAGAGTTGCCTGCGAGACACTGTTAACCAATGGAATTTGTTTTGTTGCGGGGGAAATCACGACCAAGACCTACGTGGATATGGCTAAGTTAGCTCGAACTGTAATCAAGGATATTGGCTACGATGGTTGCGGGTTTGATCACGAAACTTCGGGAGTCAGCGTGGCGATCAAAGAACAGTCATCAGACATTGCTATGGGCGTTGATTCATTTAAGGCCAACAAAGCAGGCAAGGTTGTCGAGGAGGATCTGGAGAATCTCGGTGCCGGTGACCAGGGTCTAATGTTTGGCTATGCATGCTCTGAGACACCCGAACTTATGCCGCTACCGATCGTTTTGTCGCATAGACTCTGCCAAAAGCTCTCGGAAGTTAGAAAAAACAAGAAAATAAAAGGACTTCGCCCAGACGGAAAGTCGCAGGTTACGATTGAATATGCCGACGGGAAACCTGTAAGAGTGCACACGGTTCTGATTGCGGCTCAGCACGACCCCGACAAAAAGAGTGCATTGCTCAAGCAGGAAATCACAGACAAGGTAATAAAACCGGTTCTATCTGAATATGGCTATAAGATTGATCCGAAAACCAAAATTTATGTTAATACCACGGGTAAATTTGTTATCGGTGGTCCCCAGGGAGACACTGGGCTAACTGGACGCAAGATTATCGTCGACACTTACGGTGGAATGGCCCGTCATGGCGGTGGCGCCCTGTCCGGCAAAGATCCTTCTAAGGTAGATCGCTCCGGCTGCTACGCAGCCAGGTGGGTTGCTAAAAATATCGTCGCTGCCGGTTTGGCCGATAAATGCGAAGTCCAGATTGCTTACGCAATCGGAATTCCGGAGCCCCTGTCAATTTCTGTCGATACTTATGGGACATCAGCCATTTCAGACGAAGAAATTGTAGAACGGGTAAAGAAAGTCTTTGATCTTCGCCCAGGTATGATCATTAAAGAGCTCGACCTGCGTCGCCCGATTTATCGCCAAGTTGCTGCCTATGGACACTTTGGACGAAAAGACTTAAAGCTTCCATGGGAGCGTACTGACAAAAAATCTGAGCTCAAGAACGTCAAACTCTAGGCATCGCGTTCGACATTTACTATGGGATTGTTGTAGTATAAATCGAGAATAAGAAACTCTAATTATATTTAGGCGGTAAAATGGGCAAAAAAACAGCGTTGATTACCGGCGTGACGGGTCAGGACGGATCCTATCTAGCGGAGCTTTTGCTAGATAAAGGCTACGAGGTCTATGGTTTGGTTCGACGTAGCAGTACTGAAACAGGCAGTAGAATTTCACATCTTGAAGGAAAGTTGAAGTTGATTCAGGGCGATTTGCTTGATCAACACTCTCTTGATGAAGCTATTCGCGAGACGCAGCCAGACGAGGTCTACAATCTGGCAGCTCAGAGTTTTGTTCCAACCAGCTGGAATCAACCCGTTTTGACTGGAGAATATACTGGACTGGGTGTTACAAAAGTACTCGAGGCGATTCATCATTATGGTAAGAAAACAACGCGGTTCTACCAAGCTTCCTCTAGCGAGATGTTTGGCAAGGTCAAAGAAATGCCGCAGAGCGAAGAGACGCCATTTTATCCGCGCAGTCCATACGGTGTCGCCAAAGTATATGGTCACTACATTACCGTCAATTACAGAGAGAGCTACGATATGTTTGCGGTCTCGGGGATCTTGTTTAACCATGAATCCCCCCGTCGCGGCCTAGAGTTTGTTACTAGGAAAATTACCAATACTGTCGCTAAAATTAAGCTTGACATGGCTTCTGAGCTAAGGCTCGGAAATTTAGAGTCCAAACGAGACTGGGGTTTTGCCGCAGATTATGTCGAAGCGATGTGGTTAATGCTACAACAGGATAAGCCAGATGATTACGTTGTCGGCACAGGCGAGACCCATTCGGTTAAGGAATTCTGCCAGGTTGCCTTCAAGCACGTAGGTCTAGATTACAAAGAATACGTCAAGGTGGATAAGAAGTTTTGGCGTCCTGCCGAGGTGGACCTACTGATCGCGGATCCAAGCAAGGCCAAAAAGAAGCTTGGCTGGGAGCCAAAAGTAAAATTTGATGAATTAGTAAAAATGATGGTCGATGCTGATATGAAATTATTGGCGGATAATCAACCAAAATGAAAGTTCTAGTCACTGGTGCAGCCGGGTTTGTGGGGGGATATTTAGCTCGCGAATTCCCAAATGATCAACTCTTATTGTGTGATATCGCAAAATCCGACGACCCAAAGATTACAAAGCTAAATGTCGCTGACGCTAAAGAAGCCAGCGAGGTTATTTCTGGTTTTGGCCCCGACCAGATTTACCATCTTGCCGCCATACCGTCACCCCGTTTTGCGAGCGAAGAATTGATCCAAAAGGTCAATGTTGAGGGTACGAGAAATATCTTAGAGGCATGTCGCAAGTCAGCTCCGAAGGCAAGGGTCATTTTGGTCTCGTCTGGCTATGTTTATGGAGAATGTGTTAGGCCCGCCGAGGAATCAGACGAACTCGCCCCGCAGGGAGCTTACGCTAATAGCAAAGCCGATATGGAAAGGATGGCCGTGGAGGAATTCAGCGATCTCGATTTTGTGATAGCGCGCCCTTTTAACCATTCGGGCAAAGGACAAAAGCTGGGGACCGTTTTTCCCGACCTGTCAGCGCAAATCGATGGTTTGCCAAAAGATGGTAAGGGAACAATCAAGACTTTCGATCTTGATAACGAAAGGGATTTTTTGCACGTTAAGGACGTTGTCAAAGCCTATAAACTGTTAGCCAGAAAGGGCAAACGCAAAGAAGTTTATAATATTTGCTCTGGCAAAGCAGTTTCGATAAGAGAAATTCTAAACAAAATATTAGAGCGACGCGCTATTCAAGGCGCTCAAATTTACGAGCAGAAACTCTCAAATCCACTGAAGAAATCTTATGGCTCAAACAAAAAAATGATGAGCCTAGGGTGGTTGCCAAAATATTCTCTCGATGATATTGTCGGGGAGTTTTCCAAATAATAATTAAGCACCGGTATGAAGAAGAAATCCCCTGCTATTAATTTAGTTGTCTGCGGCTCAATTGCACTTGACGATGTTGAGACACCTTTTGGGAGAAGTAAATCGGCTCTTGGCGGTAGTGCTATTTATGCTTCTTTTGCGGCCTCATGCTTTGCCCCTGCCGGTGTCGTCAGCGTGATCGGAAAGGATTTTCCAAAAAGCGCTTTGGCTCTTTTACGCTCTAGAGGAGTGGACCTCGATGGCCTGACGGTCAAGGGAAAAAATTTACGCTGGGGCGGAAAGTATGAATTTGATATGAGCCAAGCGCAGACACTTAGGACCGACCTTAACTCCTTGGTTGACTATAAACCAGAGGTTCCGTCAAAATATGAAAATGCGAAATTTCTATTTCTAGCTAATATCGATCCTGTTGTGCAAAAAGCGGTTGCTAGAAAATGCCCTAAAGCCTTTGTGATCTTGGACACAATGAACTACTGGATCAAGGACCATTCCAAGGCTCTTCACGAAGTGATTAAGCTAGCAGATATAGTCGTCTTAAATGACGCTGAGGCCCGTCAGCTTTGTGGGGAAGTTAATTTGGTTAAAGCTGCTAAGAAAGTTTTGCATCTTGGACCCAAGGCTGTGATTATCAAGAAAGGGGAGCATGGCGCCTTGCTCTTTAGCGCCGGCGGACATTTTTCAGCGCCAGGATTTCCCTTGGAGGAGGTTAAGGATCCGACGGGCGCAGGAGACTCGTTTGCTGGAGCGCTCTGCGGCTATCTGTCTAGCGTCAGTAAAACCGATAACAAAACAATTCGAAAGGCAATGATCTACGCTAGCGCGGTTGCGTCTTTTTGCACCGAGGAATTTTCAATTGAAAAACTGATCAAGTTAGATAAAAATTTAATCGAGGAGCGCTATGAAGTCTTCAAAAAAATTAGAGAATTTTAAGGTCAAAGATCTTGACTTAGCCTCGTGGGGCCGCAAAGAAATTGTCCAGGCAGAAAAGGAAATGCCTGGGCTGATGTCTCTTCGCCAAGAGTACGGAAAAACCAAACCGCTTAAAGGAGCCAGAATTGCTGGCTGTCTTCATATGACTATCCAAACGGCGGTTCTTATTGAAACACTCATAGAGCTTGGTGCCAAGGTGCGGTGGTCCAGCTGTAACATTTTCTCCACCCAGGATCATGCCGCGGCCGCTATCGCTAAAGCTGGCATTCCAGTCTTTGCCTGGAAAGGCGAAACTGAGAAAGAATACTGGTGGTGTATAGATCAAACCCTCGAATTCGGTGCCGGCAAAGGCCCAAATATGCTCCTGGATGACGGAGGGGATTTGACTTTATATTTGCATCAGAAACATCCGAAATTATTATCTGAGGTCAAAGGTGTTTCCGAGGAGACGACAACGGGTGTTCACAGACTTTATCAGATGGCAGAAGCGGGAGAGCTTAAAATTCCGGCAATTAACGTCAACGACTCGGTTACAAAGTCAAAATTTGACAATAAATACGGCTGCCGCGAGAGTCTGGCGGACGGTATTAAGAGAGCAACAGACGTCATGCTGGCGGGCAAGAATATCGTAATTGCGGGCTATGGCGATGTTGGCAAGGGCTGCGCTCAAAGCATGAGGGGCTACGGCGCCAGAGTTTTAATCACCGAAATTGATCCGATTATTGCCTTGCAGGCCGCGATGGAGGGCTACGAGGTCATAACAATGGAGCAGGCTGCTAAAATCGGTGATATTTTTGTTACGGCTACCGGTTGCTGCGATGTCATTGGGGGCGAGCATATGGAAGCGATGAAAGATGGAGCAATTGTCTGCAATATTGGCCACTTTGATAGCGAAATTGATGTGAGGTATCTGGAGAATAATAAGAAAATAAAAGAAGAAAATATCAAACCACAAGTGGATAAATTCATCTGGCCGGGCGGCAAGTCGATCACGTTGCTTTCTAGGGGCAGATTGGTCAATCTCGGTAACGCTCACGGCCACCCAAGCTTTGTCATGAGCGCTTCGTTTACCAATCAATGCTTGGCGCAAATCGCTCTCTACACCAGAAATGAGGATTTTAAAGCGGGTAAAGTTTATACTCTCCCCAAGGAACTAGATGAGAAAGTGGCAAGACTTCATCTTGGGAAGCTTGGTGTAAAACTGACAAAACTAGATAAAAAACAGGCGCAGTATCTGGGAATTTCTGTAAACGGCCCATATAAATCAGACCTCTATCGCTACTAGAGAACCCTCCCTTGAAACGTGCCGTCAGGGCCAAAACTTGCTAAAATAGTTTTATGAGCGAGCAAGACGAGGTGCAAAATAGGCGCCAAAAACTTCTAAATTGGGCCGAGATAATATTTGTGGCCGTAGCTATAGCGGTCAGGGTCTATTTTATTTATTTGCCATTCAAGGTTTTTGACTATCTGGTTGTTCCCGGCGACGACGGTGTCAACCATTTCAGAATGATTAACGAGGTCCTCTCTGGCAATTATAATTTTGTGTATCCTAAACTTTTCCATATTTTTATTGCCAAATTCAGCCTCATAACAGGAATGGGGGTGATGGATTCACTTAAGGCGGTAACACCTTTTCTAATGGTTTTGCCATCTATTGCGATTTATATCTTTGCTCGCAAGCAGTTTGGGCGACTGGCAGGAATAATCAGCTTTACGATCATGCTTTGGGGTGGAACAAGCTATGGTTTGGTAGCTTTTGGCGATGGAAACTATCCTAATATAATTGCTGCAGGGTTTTTTATGCCTCTAGCGCTACTGTACATGCTTGAGTCTCTAAAGAAGGGACGGTTATATAATTATTTGCTGGCCGCCCTATTCTTTGGCCTTACGGTCTTAACTCATCACCTCACAACCGCCATGACTCTGGTGATAGTTGTGTCCTACCTAGTGACCCTCGGCGTATGGAATAAATTCGAAAAAGTCGCCCCGAACTTCAAAAAAGTGGCGCTTTTTATTTTTATCCTGATCGCACTTACAGTGGTTGCGATTTCGTCTACGAGTTTACGTACGATGTTTGTTTCTGCTTGGCAAAGCATTTCGACTAACGGATCAGTGCTTACAGTCAAATCATTTGCCAAACTTCTGCCTTACGACGATCACGCTGCTCAGATAGGCGGACTTACCTGGTTTGGCGGATTGCTTTCACTGTTCTTTTTGATCTATATAATGGGTAAAAAAGAAGAGGGCAAGCATAGAGCGGCTTACCTGTTAGTTTTTGTCTGGGTTGCCGTAATCTTTGTTTTGTCGCGTATCGAGGACATTAGTTTACCTGCACGTTTTGCGAGAGAACTCGCATTTCCACTTGTTCTTTCGCTTGGCGTTATGATTACAGTGATTCTAAATAGACTTCCGAAATATTCTAGGATTTTTGCCGCAGGCTTGTTTGGGTTCATAATTTTTACAAACCTGACCCAGGTTAATTCGGGCGCTTACAGAGCTCCGGAATTTTTCAACAAAATGGTTTGGTTTTCACAAAAAGATAAAGAAGAGGCAGACTATCTGAGGACCTCGACTGACCCAGCCGATAAGATTGTAGCTAATCCGACGACTCCCTATCTACCTGTTTTTGCACAAAGAAACATTGAATTTTTGTCCCCGGTATATCTGACAGGCCAGAAAACGATTAAAGCTTACCTGAGCCAGACAAACCCAAAATATATTTTTGTGGGAAGCAAAACTGCTGCGAACCCCGACGGAGCCTCTTACAGCTTTTTCGCTGATTTCACTCAACTTAGTGATGCTTTGACTCAATACGCCAAAGATCAAAAGCTTACAATCGCCAAAGAATTTACCGATGGCTCGGTCTTGTATGTGTTCGAGCCGGTCAAGAAAGTACCGAAGAGTCCTAATTAATTTATTCAGTCAGAATTCATCTTGCGTCTCGCTGAGTCTATGTATTCACTGGAGATAATTTTTTGCCACCAGTCTTCGTTTTTCTGATACCATTTAATCGTTTTTGCGATCCCCTCCGGAAAGCTGACTGATGGTTTCCATCCAAGCTCGCTCGATATTTTACTGTGGTCCATTGCATAGCGCATATCATGCCCTGCACGATCCTCAACGTACGTTTTTAGGCTCTGTGGTTTTCCTAAGGCCTTCAAAATTTCATCTGCGACTGTGACACCGTTTTTTTCAGCATCGCCGCCTACGCAGTATGTCTGGCCGTTTTGGCCGCGTTGTAAAATAACATCAATCGCAGCACAGTGATCGGTCACGTAAAGATAATCGCGAACGGCCAAGCCTTTGCCGTAAATCGGCAGAGGCTTATCTTGGATAGCGTTAATAATGAAAAGAGGGATTACTTTTTCGGGAAAGTGATAGGGGCCATAATTATTCGTACAATTTGAAATTGTGATTGGCACGCCATAGGTTTCGTGATAAGCCCTGACCAAGTGATCGGATGCGGCCTTTGACGCTGAATAAGGCGAACGGGGTGAATAAGGAGTATTTTCGTCGAATTTTAGATCAGGCTTATCGAGTGGCAGTGCTCCGAAAACTTCGTCGGTCGAAACGTGGTGGAATTTTTTAACTTCCAAATCTTTGGCTGCTTCAAGAAGAACCTGAGTGCCAAGAACGTTGGTTCTGACAAAGACTGCCGGTTCTGATATCGAACGATCAACGTGCGATTCGGCGGCAAAATGGACGACCGTATCACATCCGTCCAAGGCTTTACGGACAATCTTTGGGTCACAGATGTCCCCATGGATAAATTGATAATTTTGGTTGTTCTCAACCGATTTTAGATTGTCTAAATTACCAGCGTAGGTCAACTTATCTAGATTGACGATTTTACAGTCAGGGTATTTCGCTAGCATATAGAGAATAAAGTTGCTTCCAATAAACCCCGCCCCGCCCGTAACCAACATTTTCACTTGACCTCCTTGCAAAATTTGGCAACGCACTCTTCCAGGATCTCGTTCACTTTCCTAACCTTGAAGCCAGTACTTTCAAGTTTTTTTGTCGACAACACTAAATTAGTTCTAGGTGTTTTTAAAATCTTCTTAAGATTGACGATTTCATAGTTAAAATCAGGCCTGTGTTTTCTGTAAACATCAAGTAGCTGCGGATATCTTAGGCCCCCCTTATTCACGACATTGTAGATACCAAAAGCTTTAATGGCAATCAAATGTTTGGTAGCTTTTAGGAAATCAGGGATATAGGTGACCGAATTGGGGATGTCGATTATTTTTTTATATTTGATTAGCTTATTCAAAACGTTCTTTGGGTTACTGCGACAATCAAGAGGAATCCTGATTCTCAAAACCAGTATATTTTTTTCTAGTCCCTTGATGGTTAAGATTTTCTCAGAATATATTTTGGACCGGGAGTAAAATAACGACATGTAGTCAGGCTCTTTTTTTTCCTCAATCGGCTTATCTTGGCTGTGGTCGAATTCGAAAATACAGCCGCTTGAGATGTGGACTAGCCGAACGTTGTTTCTGGCTACTGCCTCAGCCAACAGCGCCGGAATGCATACATTAGCATGCATCGTTTTGTCGATATTGTTTTCGCATTCGTCGACGTTTGGGTAGCCAGTGTACCCGATCGCGTTGATGATAATTTTTGGTTTGTAGCGGTCGATTTCGTCCTGAATGTCGGAATATTGTTTAATATGCTTGTCTGTAATTTCGCAGTTCAAAAATTTCTGCAACTTCGTGCCTATATATCCTTCGCCGAAAATCAACACACCCTTCATGTTCTCGCCCTTCTTTCGTTTTCAGCAATGAGATTTTGTACTCGCAGGAGTGAGTCGAACGTGCCCGCATCTTCCCAGTCTCCGTCCACGATGTTAACCGATAGCTCTTTGCTCTTTAGGTAAACACTATTGATATCGGTAATTTCTATTTCACCCCTTGAAGATGGTTTGAGAGATTTAGCTATCTCTACTACTCTATTGTCGTAGATGTACAGACCGACTACCGCAAAGTTACTTTTCGGCACTTTTGGTTTTTCTTCGATTGACACTACCTTCATGTTCTTGTTAAACTCGGCAACCCCATATCTCTCTGGGTCAGGTACCTCTTTTACAAAAATCGAGGCACCATCCCTGAATTTCCTGATCTGCGAAGAAAAGCTTTGTCCGACAAAGATGTTATCTCCCAGAATCATTGTGACTTTGTCGTGTCCAATGAAATTTTCGCCGATAATAAAGGCGTCTGCCAAGCCCCGAGGCTGCTCTTGGATCTCATATGTAAAACGTGCTCCAAACTCCTTGCCCGAGCCAAGAAGGCACAAAAAATGGCCAGCATATTCTGGTGCGATGATAATCAAAATATCCTTAATTCCTGCGTTGATCAGGGTTTCGAGCGGATAAAAAATCATCGGTTTATTGTAAACCGGCAAAAGTTGTTTCGAGGTTATTTCTGTTAGCGGTCGAAGTCGCGTAGCCTTACCACCCGCCAAAACAATTCCCTTCATAGGACTTATTTACTGTTAATTAAACCAGTTCATTTATACCTCAGAAAACGTAGGATGACAAGGTGCGAGTAGTGAAATTGAGCTATGCATCACTGTCGCTGCCGACTCTTTTCTCTTAAGCAATAATGAGTTATAAAGAGAATAATTATGAAAGACTTTATCCCATAATGGAAAGCATTGGGTTGACCAAGACGACATCAGGGCGGTCGAGGACGTATTAAAATCTGACTTCCTAGTCCAAGGGCCGTGTGTCGAAAAATTTGAAAAAGCGCTTTGCGTTTATACCGGCGCTAAATATTGCGTTGCTGTTTCAAGTGGAACAGCGGCTTTGCATTTAGCTGTTTTGGCCTTGGAAATATCCTCTGGCAGCGAAGGCATTACTACCCCAAATACATTTGTCGCCTCCAGCAATGCGCTTATTTACAACGGACTCAAACCGATTTTTGTCGATATTGATTCGCAAACTTTTTGTCTTGACCCGAAGGAAGTGGCTAAAAAAATTACCCCAAAAACTAAAATTATCATTCCCGTTGATTTTGCAGGCCAACCGGCAGGTATGGAGCAAATCTATGCTTTGGCGAAGAAGAAAAAGATTTTTGTGGTCGAGGATGCTGCTCATGCGATTGGTTCAAAGTATACAGATGGAACGCATGTTGGCTCCTGTAAATACTCAGACATGACAACCTTTTCATTTCATCCAGTCAAGACAATTACGACTGGGGAAGGTGGAGCGATCACGACAAACAGTAAAAAACTTTACGATAGACTGATCATGCTCCGAAGCCATGGAATTACTAAAATACCAGAAAAGCTCAAACATCATCCAGGTCCGTGGTACTACGAAATGCAGAATTTAGGCTTCAACTATCGTTTAAGTGATTTTCAGGCGGCTCTAGGGCTAAGCCAGTTAAAAAAGCTAGATCATTTTGTCAAAAGACGACGTGAGATTGTAGCAAAATACAACGAAGCCTTTCGGGGTCTAAAAAACATTGCTGTTCCTTTTGAGCACAAGGGGATCAAATCGGCCTTCCACTTGTATGTTGCTCTTTTTAGCTTTGACAAAATTGGAAAATCAAGAAAAACAGTGATGGAAGAGCTTCTGCGGAAGGGCATAGGAACGCAGGTTCACTATATTCCGGTTTACCATCAGCCGTATTACACTTCTAGCTATCATTTTAGGCCGAGCGATTACCCTATTTGCGAGACGTATTACGAAAAGGCTTTGAGTCTACCGCTTTACCCCAAAATTACAGATCGCGAAGTCGAGAAAGTTATTAAGGCAATCAAAAAAATTGTTTCTTGACTTAAATCTCCTAAGGCCTAATATTTATTTAATATGAGACGACCGTTTTTTATCTTTGTTGCCCTTCTTTTTATCGCTCTCGTAGGTTTTGGCTACTACAAATTTTTTTATCAAACTCAAACGGGAAACAACAAAGTTATCCGAATTTCGCAAATTCAAGGTTTTGAGAGTCCTCATTCGGTCGCTAGGGACAAAAACGGTAATCTTTACGTCTGTGACTTTGTGACCAACACGGTAATAGTTTACGATCAAAACAATTTATTTGTCAAAGAAATCGGAAGCTCGGGGGGTGGTAATGGCCAGTTTAAGAAACCGCACGCAGTAGATTTCGATCAACAAGGCAACCTTATTGTTACTGATTATGGAAATAAAAGGGTTCAAAAGTTTGATCCTGCAGGTACTTTTATTTCAATCCTGCAAACACCTAAAAAATTAAACGGTCCGGCAACCTCTTATTTTGACCAAAATTACAATCTCTATGTTTCGGACTTTGATTCTTCCAGCGTCTTGAAATACTCTCCCGAATTAAAATTCATCGGCTTTGTCGGGATGAAAACCAGCGGTCAGCTTACTTCCGGTTGGGAGATTAATGGGGATTCGCAAAAATCTACCCTTGCCGGAGGATTTGACAGGGTACACTCAGCCAGGGTTGATGAGAAAGGGAATGTCTATGTGATTGATACCTGGAATCACAGAGTTCAACGTTTTTCCAAGGAGGGAAAATTTACGGGCTGGATTGGAGCAAAATCAGATGGGACGCTAACAGACGGTTGGCAAATATCCGAAGAAGCCGTCCCTACAAAGCAACCAGGTGGATTTAATGCACCAATAGCCCTAGATTTTGCGGGGCAAAATGAATTAATGGTTCTTGAAAACCAGAATCCTAGGATTCAACTATTCTCAAGAAAAACCGGTAAATTTCTTGGCTGGTTTGGCGCAAAGGACACTGGGGGTATAGCTGAAAAATGGGAGAAGGATGGTTTTGCTAGAGAGGGTTCCGACCTCGGTGCCATTAGCTCATCTTATGACTTAAAGGTCTACGGCAATAAAGTCTATATCGCCGACACGGGGAATCACAGGATACAGATCATAGAATTTGAAAAAGAGTTCTAATTTGCGGGAAGTATTGATTTTGCCCTGAAGACACTGTATTTTATTTTCCGTACCCATTTAAGAATTTAAGGAGAAGAATGCGTTTTTGTAAAAGATGCGTGATGCCTGACTCCAAACCAGATCTGTTCATCGACAAAGAAGGCGTTTGTAATGCTTGTCGAAGCTATGAATCTAGAAAACAGACCAATTGGAAAAAGCGGAAGAAAGAACTGCTAGAAGTTGTCGATAAATTCCGCTCCAAAGAATCTACCAAGTGGGACTGTATTGTGCCTGTAAGCGGAGGAAAGGATAGCACCTATCAGGTTATTAGGGTCTTGCAACTCGGAATGAACCCTCTGTGCATCACTTCGACTACATGTGACTTTACGGACATCGGAAAAAAGAATCTGCAAAATATTAAAAATATGGGCGTTGACTTGATGGAATTTTCGCCCAATCCAGTTGTCAGAAAGAAATTAAACCGCATCGGACTAATGCAGGTGGGCGATATTTCTTGGCCTGAACACGTCGGGATTTTTACTATTCCCGTCCAAATCGCTACTCAATATAAGATTCCTTTGATTGTTTGGGGGGAGAATTCTCAGCACGAATACGGAGGGCCAGCAACGGACAGTAAAAACAACGTTTTAACCAGGCGCTGGTTAGAGGAGTTTGGCGGGTTATTGGGTTTGAGGGTGTCTGATTTAATCGGCCTAGAGGGCATTACGAAAAAGGATTTATTGCCCTACATATATCCTACCGATCAAGAATTGAAAGAAGTTGGAGTAACAGGAATATTTCTTGGCTACTACCTGCCCTGGGATGGTTATTCCAATGCTCTTATATCTCAAGCTTTTGGCTTTAGAACTTACGAAACAACTATTGAGGGTTCTCTGGTAAATTACGAAAACCTCGATAACTACCAAACCGGGATTCACGACTATTTTAAGTTTCTGAAATTTGGGTTTGGGAGGGCTTCCGATTTAGCATCCTTGCACATTAGACGGGGCAGAATAACAAGGCAGGACGGGATTCAGCTGGTTAAGAAGCACGACGGGAAATTTCCTTGGTCTTATCTTGGAAAATCCCTTGAAGAAATTCTGTCTCCGCTTGATATTACGGTCGAAGAGTTTATTAAGCTCTGCGATAAGTTCACAAATAAAAAACTTTTTAAACAAGACGCTCGCGGAAATCTTATCAAAGATAAAAATCAGAACCTGATCAAGCTTTTCGAGCCTGAGTTGGGGGGAGAATAATGCAAGTAGTTATTATTGATTACGGGATGAGTAATCTTGGATCGATTAGCAATGCTCTGGTCGAAGTAGGAGCCGAGAACGTAACCATTGCGACCAAGCCCGAAGAGCTAAAACAGGCAACTCATATTATCCTTCCCGGCGTCGGAGCATTCAAAGATGGAATGGATAACCTAGTGTCAACCGGTTTTAAGGACGCAATCCGTGAGGCGGCCCTGAACGATAAAGTCCCAATCTTAGGAATCTGTCTAGGTATGCAGTTGATGGCAGAAAAAGGTTTTGAGGGCGGAGAAGTAGAGGGTCTTGGCTTGATCCCAGGAGTAGTCGATAAACTAAAGCCGACCAAGAAGAACGAAAAAATTCCTCATGTTGGCTGGAATGAAGTCTATCCCGCTCAAGCGAACCCCATCTTCGATAATATTCCAAAGGGCACGGACTTCTATTTTGTGCATAGTTATCATTTTACCCCAAAGAAAAAGACTAACACTCTTAGCACGACCCCATATTGTGGCGGTTTCGTTTCCAGCGTTGTCAAAGAAAATATTTTTGGGACGCAATTTCATCCGGAAAAAAGCCAGCGCCCCGGGTTTCAGCTTCTAAAAAATTTTATTAATCAGTAAAATGCTTAAAACAAGAATTATACCTACCCTCTTATGGAAAAACCTTGGCCTTGTTAAGGGTGTTGGCTTTGACAGCTGGAGGAGGGTTGGAACGCTTCTCCCGGCAATCAGGGTTTACAATACCAGACAGGTAGACGAACTGATTTTGGTTGATATAACCGCTACAAGCGAATCAAGAGATCCAGACCTTGAGACTATAGGGGAAATTTCAAGCGAATGTTTTGTCCCTTTTACGGTCGGTGGAGGGATCAAATCGACCGAAGACATCAAGGGGCTACTAAGGGCTGGGGCAGACAAGGTTGCTATAAACTCCGCTGCATTTCAAAATCCTGAACTAATTTCGCAAGGCGCTAAAATGTTTGGGTCCCAATGTATTGTCGCAAGCATCGATGCCAAGAAAAATTCAAAGGGTCAATATTTTTGTTATAGCCATTCTGGCACAAAAAATGAGCACATCGAAGCTAGCCAGTGGGCTAAAAAGGTTGAGGCACTCGGGGCAGGCGAGATTTTAATCACATCTATTGAACGCGACGGCACAATGAAAGGTTACGACTTAGACTTGATCCGTCTTGTGACTAAAACCGTTTCGATTCCTGTAATTGCCTCTGGGGGAGCGGGCAACTATGAGGATTTCTACAGGGCGATCCAAACTGGTAAAGCACAGGCGGTGGCGGCGGCCAGCATTTTTCATTATACGCAGCAGACCCCCATGGAAGCAAAGCATTATCTTAACGACAAAGGCATTCCTGTTCGGATTAACAGGGTTATTTTAAGTTCAAATTCAAACGAGGGAGTCAAAGCAGACTTTGCTAGATAGTAGTGCTACACGAAGTAAATTAGCTATGGCAACAATTGCAATTATTCCAGCGCGCGGTGGCAGTAAAAGGGTTGAACGCAAAAATATTAAGGATTTTTGCGGTCAACCAATTATTAAATATTCAATCGACGCTGCCATCAAGACAGGTCTCTTTGATGAAGTTATCGTCTCAACGGATGACAGTGAAATCGCTCGAACGGCAGTAAAATTTGGGGCAAGCGTTCCCTCCTTGCGTTCAGTCAAGAATTCCCGGGACCACTCGACTCTAGCGGACATGATGTTAGAGGAGATAGAAAAGCTTGAAAAGAGAAATATTTTTCCCGAATATTTATGCTTGTTGTTTGCTACCACTCCAACCATCTCGGCTCAGGAAATCGCCTCTGGTTTAAAGCTTTTACAAAAAACCAATGCCCAGAGTGTCATGAGCGTTTGTGAGTTCACTGAACCTGTTGGACGAGCCTTAAAAATTGAAAACGGATTGGTAAAAATGGTCAATCCTCGTAACAAATTTACAAGAACCCAAGATCTTGAAACGAGGTATTTTGACGCTGGCCGCTTCTACTGGATCAAAAGAGAGTCTTTTAAAAAAAATAAGTCATTTATCAATAGAGGTACTGTTCCATTTGTCGTTTCAAGGCTTTTGGTCCAAGATATAGATACGATAGAGGACTGGAAGATGATGGAAATGAAATTCAAACTTCTCCACAAGAAACGATGACGCACCCAGAGGTATGTGACAACGAGGCAGAGCTAAAAAAAACGATTTTGCAAGAAATCGCGATATTTGAACAGTGTGCCGGCAAATTACCAATTGGTCAAAATTCGCAAATGTTCAACGATCTTGGCGCCCTCTGGGTCGTCTCCGGTGGCGGGTCCTATCTTTGCGAAATCATTGACACTTCGTCGGATAACAAAAATATAGGCAATTCTTGGTATCTAGGGCAAGACAAAGACCGGCTGGATTATGCCAAGCTATGGCTTGATGCGCTCCCGAAAAAACAGAAATCGGACTTACCAGTATTGATCTATAATGGCACCTTTCAGCAAAACGCTGATCTGCTTAAGGCGATTGAGGATAAAATATTCGATCTTCCAAAATCTCGACTTTACATTGCGCCTGGTAAGATCACAAGAACGATAGAGCAGGTTCAGGGCTTTTCTTTTCCACCCGGTTTTTCACCGCAGGGAAAGAAACTGGCGGTTCTGTCGCACACTGCTCATTTACCTAGGATTTTAAGGTTTATGAACAAATTTCCTAAGCCTTTTAAAGGCATCGAGGTAGTTGTTCTTGGCCTAAATGTTCAAAATCACGCAGGTCAGCGCGCAATGGTCAGGAGCGAAGTAAAAAACCTGCTTCGATACATTGCAAGGGGCGAGGCAGCAGCCGAACCCTATCCGTTTGATAAGTATAGCCAGGGGTCTGTCGACGTATTGCCCGTTACCAGTAGCGACCTGATGGATATTTTTGAACTTTCCAATCAAGACAGCGTTAGGGCGGTGTCATTTACTCCCGAGAAAATCAAGCTCGAGGATCACAGGAAATGGTTTTCACGCAAGCTAGCTGACAAAAACATCATCATACTCAAGGCAACCATTGAGGGGAGTCTAGCGGGGCAGGTAAGGCTCGATTTAGAAAACGACGAGGCATTAATCAGTATCAGTACTTCAGAGTATTTCAGGGGGATGGGCGTTGCTTCTAAGATGCTCCAGAGCGCGATCGCAGAAGCCAAGAAGCGAGGCCTCAAAACAATTAATGCTTTTATTAAACCTGACAATCAGACATCGATCAGATTGTTTGAAAAAAATGGCTGGATTTATGCAGGGCAGGAAAAAGAGTCTGGGGTGATAGCTAATAAGTACATTTACAAAACCAAGAAAGGAAATGAATGAAGATAGTAAATTTTGAAATTGGGAAAGCGAGGACCTTCATTATCGCCGAGCTTTCGGGCAATCATAACCAGAGTTTTGATTTGGCGGTTCAAACGATCAAGGCTATGAAGAAAGCTGGAGCTGATGCGGTCAAGTTGCAGACTTATACTGCCGATACCATTACCATAGATTCGGATAAAGAATACTTTAAAGTCAAACAGGGGACGGTGTGGGACGGAAGTACGCTTTACGGTCTCTACCAGAAGGCATATACACCCTGGGAATGGCAGCCGAAGCTAAAAAAGATAGCCGAGGATTTAGGGATGGCCTGTTTTTCTTCGCCATTTGATAACACAGCAATCGATTTTCTTGAGAAAATGGACGTTCCCGCCTATAAGATTGCATCCTTCGAAATTACCGACGTGGGTCTGATCGAGTATGCTGCAAGCAAGAAAAAACCGATCATTATTTCTACTGGTGTGGCCGAACCTGCGGATATTAGAGAAGCGGTCAAAACGTGTCGCCAAGCAGGTAACGATCAAATCATACTTTTAAAATGTACCTCTTCGTATCCTGCTGCGCCCGAAGAGATGAACCTAAGAACGATTCCGGATATGGCAAAGCGCTTCAAATGTTTAGCCGGACTCTCAGATCACACTATGGGGGCGGAATCAGCTATTGCTGCTGTTGCTCTCGGGGCAAAAGTAATAGAAAAGCATTTCATCTTGGATCGCAAACTTGGTGGCCCCGATAGCAGTTTTTCGATGGAGCCAGCTGAATTTAAGCAAATGGTGGAGTCTATTAGAAAAACGGAGAGAGCCCTCGGCTGTGTCACATACGAACTTTCCGCTAAGTCTAAAAAGAATCGCGAATTTTCACGATCCTTGTTTGTAGTAAAGGATATAAAAAAGGGCGATTTATTTTCTGCCGACAACATAAGGTCGATCAGGCCAGGATTCGGTTTGCCGCCGAAGTTTTTAAAGGACGTTATAGGTAAACGAGCAATGCATAGCATTGCTCGCGGCGAACCGCTAAAAAGACGAGATTATTCATAATCAAAGGAGAAAAGATGAATGAGTTAGGTTTCAGCCCTAGCGGAGACCCCGATTTGGCTAGCAGGATTGGCTATATTGAAGACAGAGAATATCTTTTTCGAACAAGAGTTTTAGAATTGCAAAAGCAAATAGGTGAATCGGACCAACCCGAAAGAAATATTTTAGCTATTTCACGTGATCCGGGCAGCGCCACTTGTCTTTTTCCGGTTATTACAATACTAAGAGAGAATACGAACGATAAACTGTCGGTTGTAACAGACGGCCGAGCAGAGGACATAATCCGCAAAAGTTTTGACGTTGAAGACAAAGAGATTGAGGGCTCGCTTGGAGCGGATGCCGTGTTGGCAGAGCCTGATGTGATTTTAGCAGCGGCAGCCGAAGAAAAAGGACTGGAAACCTACGCCAATGCGACTTTCAATGAAGTCCCAATGGTTCTAGTCGAAGATTATCCAGGGGCGACCCATATATTTCTAAGGGCTTGTCTTGATCGGCCGGGTCTTCATCTACCAGCTAAGATTTGCGTTATGGACGCGACAGCGAAACAATTGATGATTTCAGCATTCCCCGATTCTCCCGAGATAGAATCAAGAATTGAAGTAACAGGACAGCCTGCTTTTGATCGCATTGCTCAGGAAAATGTTGAGGCAATTTCCAAAGATGCTCGCGACAAACTGGGGCTAACTTCGGAGGATAAGGTTGTTGCGTTTATGTCTACCTTTGTGACAAGGCAGCAGATCGAAACAATTTGCGCTCAGCTAAAACGGGTTTCAACGGATTTTACCTTAGCCTTTCGCAAACACCCAAGGGACAATACTTCCTACGAAGAATATTTTCAAATATTTAAAGACAATGGTATCAAGTATGTTGACTCAAGAGAACTTAAGACCGATCAGGTCAGTGCTGCTGCCGACATTGTAATCACAACGTGGTCGACGGCCGGCCTCGAAGCTATCTATCGTGGAAAACCTACAATCCATCTTGTTGATCGGGATGTTTTAGACGTACCGCCGGAGCTAGAACTGCCTCTGCCAGCAGTCAAGTTGGGGGCTAGTGTTGGAGCTGAAAATATCGGAGAACTTCCGGGGGATATCGACCAGCTCTTCGATCTAAATAGCCATCTACTCCAGAGTGTTAACGCTAATATGAAGTCTCATTACCCAAATGACGGCAAAAATGCGCAGAGGGTTGCTATGGTAATAGCTGAAATTTTGAAAATAAAAGGCAAAGTGGATTGATATGAAAAAGTTTTTAATTTCTTTTGCCGAAAAACTTCACCTGCTTATTTTTGGTCACAAAATGAGCGACCAAATGCGGGGATTTCTAGGCAACCTGTCTTGGTCGTTTTACGGCGGGATTCTTTCGATGCCAATTACGATTGCCGTCGGAACTCTTGCGGGTCGCTTTATGGGTCCTGAGCAATATGGAAAATACAATCTTGTGATCCTGGTAAGCACCTATATTATTGCGCTTTCATTCTTCGGACTTGATATTTCGACTATTAAAAATGTTGCTAAGGCAAAAACTAAAGAGCAGAAACAGAGGTCTTTCTTTAGTTCTTTTGTGTTTGTATCTCTGGTCACGTCAGTATTTCTAGCCTTAATGCTGATTTTTAGGCAAAAAATCTCATCTGATTTTGGTCTTGATATGAGAATCGTAATATCTGTCGTTATCTACACTGTGGTTGTTACTTGCAAGTTGATGCTTGATATCTTAACCCGCGCTCTCGAGCAATTTAAACTTCAGGCGATTAGCAGATTTATTGAAATCGCCGTTTTAGCGCTAGGTTTCTCTGCCGCTGTATTTCTCTACCATAAAATAGACTTCGAAATTTTCTTGGCTATTATCCTCTCGGGAGCAGCTTTGGTCAGTCTAGTTTATTTTGCCTACCTTAGAAGTTATTTTAGGCATTTCTCCTTTGCGACTTTAAGGTTGCAGTTGGCAGAGGGTAAGTTTTTTATGCTCAGCTCTATTCTGGGAACAATTTTCATTTCATCCGACCGGTTGCTTATTGCGAAATACATCGGTGTGTCGGCGCTTGGTATTTACAGCGCATACTATGCTGCTTCGCTCGCCCTTGTAACTGGCCTGTCGCTTATTTTAACTAATGTTTTACTCCCAGCTACCGCTCGAACCGACGACAAAAGCTTTGTACTTAAGATCGACAAGCTTTGTATCAAGGGATTTATCCCGATATATTTGCTGATTTGCGCCGCAATCTTCATTTTTTTGAATTTATTCGGCAAAGCCTATCCGTTAAAACTAAGCTATGTTCTTCTTTTTGCTCTAATCGCCACAATTTATTTTTTCCAAACGGTCTACAATATTGTCATCCTCGATGCAACCCGCCGAAGATATGTCCAGTACTTTCTGGTATCCAACGTCATTAATTTGGTCAATATAGCTTATTATTTTGTCATATTAAAATACGTCTCTAAATCGATTGACTTGATGCTCATCGGCTTTGCGCTCAATGTTATTCTAACCCTGCTACTCCAGATTATTATTACACGTAAGATGATTAAAGAAGCGTCGGTGCAAACCGAAATGAGTCTCGGCGATTCAATGGTTAAATAAAGATGCAATATTCTGGAACGACAATCTATGGGATCAATCAAATAATTAAGGAATACGCAAGATTCCCCAGGTTTCTTCCGATGCCTTGTCATCTTGAACATGGCTGGGCGCCGCAAGCTCATCCGTTAACAACTGACCTTGAGGTTAATAAGCCCATGATGTTAGTTTTTAGTAAACGTCGGCAGAAAACTTGGAGGGCTCAGAGCAACAAGCCAGTTTACATAATGGGGGCACCTTTTATTCACTACCGCCGAATGCATAAAATTACGAAGAGCCCTGTTGCCAAAGGGACAATAGTATTTCCATGCCACTCTACCGCCGATATTGAGACTAGCTACGATGTTGAAAAATATTGCCAAGAGCTAAAAGCTTTGCCAAAGAAATTCCACCCGATCGCCGTTTGCCTTTTTTGGCCCGACTTCATAGACAAAAGAGCAGATGTTTATCGCAAATCTGGGTTTGAGGTAGTCTCTGCGGGTCCAAGGTTTAGAAAAGGTCTGAAGTTCGTTAAGAATTATTACAAAATTCTTTCACGCCATCAGTATGCGACTTCAAACGAGATCGGGAGCTTCACTTTTTATGCGATTGACTTGAAGATACCTTTTTTTCTGACGGGCGAAATCCCCTTAATCACTAATGTTAAATTGTTAAATCGAGATATGGGTGCAACCAGTAAAATAGATCAAGAATATTACGGGCGCCAAGCGATCAAAATGTTTTCGACCGGTCCCACTACTAAAATAACCGCGGATCAGGAAAAATTTGTAATTGACGAGATGGGTCTTAAGGACTGTCTCTCTCGGGAACAAATGCATAAATTATTTTGGGAATACTTCAAAAAGGACAAGCGTCGTTACACCGGCACTTTGGTCTATTGGGCGATTTCCTTTTTGCTTGCCACTGGACTTCTACGCCCTACGGCTTTAGCTATAAACGGATTTCGTAAAATCTTCAACCAGAAGAGGCGGACCAAATGACTCGTCAACCGCTGGTCTCAGTAATGATCCTGGGCTGGAATAACTATTCTGATGTCATTAGATGTTTAAAATCCGTGCAAAACGTGAAATATGACAATTATAATGTTGTTATTGTCGATAACGGCTCCTCACAGTCAAATCTGAAGAAACTTTTTTCTTGGTTTGATAAATCTAAGACCAAACATGAGGTATTTGATGGCAATTTTGAAAATGTTAAAAAACCTGCCTCTAGTGCCAAAAAAATATTTGTCATAAAAAGTGACCACAATCTTGGCTTTACTGGCGGGAGCAATCTCGGGCTAAGCTTTACTTGGAATATCTGCGATCCCGAATATCTGCTTTTGCTCAACGGAGATACGTTAGTTACTGAGGATTTCATGTCGGAGCTGGTAGCGGTTTGTCAGGGCGATAAAAACATTGGTTCGGCTCAATCGGCCCTAATCCGGTTCGACAAAAAAACAATCGATTCGCTGGGAATCGAGATGCGAGGCTATAAGATTTTTGATTCCGGCGCAGGCGAAGATAAGTCTTTGCTTTCTGACAAAGCAAACCTCGAAGAGATTTTTGGTTCATGTGGCGCGTCTGCTTTATATCGCGCCGATCTTATCAGGAAAATCGGACTGTTCGACGAGGGCCTGTTTGCTACTTTTGAAGATTTTGATTTAGCGTGGAGGATACGGCTTTCCGGTTTCAAATCTGTTTTAGTCAAAAGTTCAATCACTTATCACCGAGGCGGTGTCTCGAGGTTTAGAAAAGATCATGTCATATTTGACATGAGATCGTACTTAGGGGCTAAGAATTCCCTGGTTGTATTTAATCGTTATTACCCTGTAAGTCTAGGGATAATAGCTACTTCGTTGGTACGACTCGGTCTTGGATTTATTTCTGCGCTTAGAAATCATAGAACAAGAGAGTTTATATCGATTCTGGCAAGTTTCCCTCGCGAGCGACGTAGTGTTTTGAAAAATCCTCAGCTGAGAACAATCCAGAGACAATGGATTAAGTAAGCGTCAGGGGTTTGCACCAAGATCTAGTATTTTAGTTCAAAATAGTCTACTGTGAAGGTCAAGCAAGGGCTTTGCAGTATTAAATGTCTATATTTGGAGGCACAGATGGGTATTTTTGAGAAAAAAACTATTTTGATTACCGGCGGGACGGGGTCGCTAGGTAAGGTGTTGACACGAAGAATTTTGTCTGGGGAAGAAGGAAAGCCAAAGAAAGTAATCATTTTTTCACGCGATGAGGCCAAGCAACACTACATGCGCGTTGAATATGAGGTGCGCAAAAGTCCAACAGACGAAGTCATTTACAATAACTTTAAACGGATCTTAGAGTTCAGGATCGGGGACGTCAGGGACTTCCAATCGGTTAAATCTGCCATAGATGGCGTCGATATTATTATTAACGCTGCCGCTTTGAAGCAAGTACCAAGTTGCGAATACTTCCCATGGGAGGCCGCTAGGACGAACGTCCTTGGAGCGGAGAACATTGTTCGCGCGATCAAAAACAGTCATCACAAAATCGAGACTGTTGTGGGAGTTTCCACCGACAAGGCTTGCAAACCGGTCAATGTGATGGGCATGACTAAATCTTTGCAGGAACGAGTTTTTGTCGCCGGCAATATTACGATTCCTAAAACCAGATTTATTCTCGTTCGTTATGGAAATGTTTTAGCATCACGCGGTTCTGTAATTCCGTTTTTTCACGAACAAATAGCTAACGGCGGGCCGGTCACTATTACGACAAAAGATATGACAAGATTTCTTCTACCCTTAGATAAAGCCGTCGATATTATTATCGCAGCTATCAAGCACGCCAAGCGTGGCGAGACGTTTATTCCAATTGTCCCAGCATCGAAGATTATCAATATTGCCAAAGCGCTTGTTGGTACTCGCGATATTGAGATCAAAATTACCGGCATCAGACCCGGTGAAAAAATCGATGAGATTCTTATTTCCGAAGAAGAGGCATTTAGAACACGAAAAAAGGGAAAGTATTATGCTATTGCTCCGCTTCTGCCGGAATTGGCGGGGCCTTTACCTAAACCGGCCTTAACCAAGGAATATAGCTCAGGCGACGAAGTAATGACGCTGGAGCAAACCCGCGATCTTTTGAATAAATATAAGCTCATGATTGGCCAGACTAAAATGAGCGGTGAGTTTTTGAAGTAGTTCTATTCTCGCAACCCCAAACATTGACTTTTTCCAGGTTTAGGGGTATATTTTCGTGATGCAAAATGCGATGCGAAAATGTTGTAGCTTTTGCACGCAACCTACATGAAAGAGATGATAAACAGTGATCGATCCCTTGGAGGTTCACAGGCTTCGCGATAGGGTAGGAGGAAGTGGTGCTTTTCGTGAATATGACGCTCAGATGGCTCGAATCCTCGAGCTGGCTGGTTGGTTCTCGCAGTACTACGCGCTTCGCGCCCTCTACGTGCGCGACATGAAAGACGCCTGGCATGCCCTCCCCCCCGAGGCTGTGGTCGTGCTTTCTGGTCCCGCACGT
>Ga0247841_10002087_pt1 | contig 41407 bp, 38 predicted proteins | sample LaCruzMarch2015__2_FD_192410 | JGI IMG/M metagenome (GOLD analysis project Ga0247841, IMG submission 192410) | Freshwater microbial communities from meromictic Lake La Cruz, Castile-La Mancha, Spain - LaCruzMarch2015_18m | ecosystem: Environmental > Aquatic > Freshwater > Lake | place: Spain...
AACCTGTCGATGTGAAGGACGCCGCCGCGCTGGGCGTTACGGTTGCGGCCAACGCAAAGGTTGCCCGGTTTGTGCCGCCTCCGGCCAGGGCCGCGGGGAAGATCATCTGCGGCGACGACCCGGCGTTGAAGGCCGCGGAACTGGCCAGGCTGCTTCGGGAAGAGGCAAAGGTCATCTAATGCGACTTCGGAAAAAGTCCATAGGCTGCGTTGCGCTTCCGCCTGCGTCGTTGCGGCGTACGGAACAGTACGCCTCACTCCTCGGTGTCGCGCGCCTTGCCTCTGGAGCTTTTTGCGAAGCCGCCCATTATTGAATACTCGTAGAATGACGGAGGATATGGGTATGGCAAAAGGGGTATGGATTGTTGCAGAACAGCGGGACGGCGCCTTCCGTAAGATCAGCTTCGAACTGGCCAGCACGGCACGGAAGCTGGCGGATGTCCTTGGAGAAGAGGTGTGCGCCGTCCTCTGCGGCTCGGGGATTGAGGGGATCGCCGGGCAATTGGGAAAATATGGCGTCGATAAGGTCTTTGTGGCGGACAGTCCCGCCCTCGAACCCTACACGACGGACGCCCATGCGGCGGCGGTGGCGAAGATCGTCAAGGAGAATGATCCGTCCATCCTGCTTTTTGGCGCCTCGACCCAGGGGAAGGACCTCTCGGCCCGTCTCGTCGGGAAACTCGCGACGGGCATGGCGACGGACTGCACGGACGTGAAGATCGCCGACGGCAAGCTGCTCGCGATCCGGCCGATGTATGCCGGAAAATGCTTCGGCGAGGTGGTGTTCTCCACCTTCCCGCAGATGGCGTCTCTCCGGCCGAACGTCTTCCCCATGGTGGAAAACGCGAAGACCGGCGCCGTCGTGAAGTTCGATCCCGTCCTCGATGCGGGTCAGCTCAAGACAAAGGTTCTGGAGGTGCAGAAGGATACGAGCGGCAAGGCGGACCTGACGGAGGCCAACATCATCGTTTCCGGCGGACGCGGCATGAAGGGGCCGGAGAATTACGGCATCATCGAAGAACTGGCGGCCGTCCTCGGCGCCACCGTCGGCGCCTCCCGCGCGGCGGTGGATGCGGGCTGGAGACCCCAGTCCGACCAGGTGGGACAGACCGGCAAGATCGTCTCTCCGAACCTCTATATCGCCTGCGGCATCTCCGGCGCCATCCAGCATCTGGCCGGGATGAGCTCCTCGAAATTCATCGTAGCCATCAACAAGGATGCCGAGGCGCCCATCTTCACGAAGGCGGACTACGGCGTCGTGGATGACCTCTTCAAGGTCGTTCCCGAATTCACCAAAGAGTGCAAGAAACTGCTTGCATGAGATCCGGCCGGAAGGTACGGGGCGGCCGCGGCCGCCCCGTACCTTCCAATCCGGTCGTTTAAATAATCGCCCTAGTGGGGACAGATTTGAAATCTGTCCCCCGCTGTCCCCACGTCCGGTGCGGCCATTCTCGTCGGGAGGGGTTATGGAGCACGTTGCATTTTCGGTCGGAAACGAAGGAAGACAGGTCTTCTGGAATGCCGAGTATTTTGAGCCCGTCCTCTTTTTCTTTACCGCGATCGCCATCGTCATCTTTACCTACGGTATCTACCGGCGCTGGCGGATGTGGGTCGCCATCGGCAAGCCGGAAATCCGCACGGACCGCCTCAAGGAGCGGATCCGGTCGCTCTTGATGAACGGGCTCGTCCAGTGGAAGACCTTCCGGGACCCCTATCCCGGGATCATGCATGGACTGATCTTCTTCGGTTTCCTGGTCCTGATCTTTGGCGCGGCCTTCGACGCCGCGGAATTTCACATCACGGAGCCGCTCGGCTGGGCCTTCCTCCGCGGGACCTTCTACCTGGTTTTCTCTTTCCTGATGGACCTCTTCGGCCTGGCCGTCCTGATCGGCGTGCTCCTGGCCATCGACCGGCGGTATATCCGGCGGCCCGACCGGCTCGGTTATCAGGGAAAGCCGGACAACACCCCGGACGACGCGATTGCGCTCTTGCTGATCCTCGGGATCATCGTGACCGGCTTTTTCATCGAGGCCCTCCGGATCCATGTGACCAATCCTCCGTGGGAGTACTGGTCCTTCGTCGGGTGGCTTCTGGCCAAGGCCTTCGTCGGCGTCGATCCCGGAACGGCGAAGATCCTCCACAAGGTGACCTGGTGGACGCACACGTTCATTGCGCTGGGATTCATCGCCTATATCCCCTTCTCCCGCCTGATGCACATCATCACGACGCCGGCCAATCACTTCATGCTCTCCCTGCAACCGGTGGGGCACATCGAGCCGATCCGTGACTTCGAGAACGCGGAGTCCTTCGGCGTGGGCAAGTTGGAGGAGTTCACGAAAAAGCAGGTCTTTGATTCGGACGCCTGCACGCGCTGCGGGCGCTGCCAGGACGGCTGTCCGGCCTACCTCTCCGGGAAGCCTCTCTCTCCGAAAAAGCTGCTCCAGGATCTCAAGACCTTCTGGCTGGAGCAGGCGCCGGCGGCCATCGCAGCGAAAAGGGTCGCGGGATGCGCCGCGGCGGCGGAAGGGAAACCCGCGGAGCCGAACCTCCTCGTCAAGACCCTTGATCGGGTGGATGCCCTGGTCGATGCCGTGGTGAAAGGGGCGACGCGGGAGACGGCGCCGGCGGAGAAGGCGATGGTCGGCGAGGTGGTCGACCTCCACGAACTGTGGGCCTGTACGAACTGCCTGTACTGTCAGGAGAACTGCTCGGCCTCGATCGAGCATGTCCCCAAGATCGTCGGGATGCGTCAGTATAAGGTCCTCACCGAGGCGGATTTCGCGCCGGAACTCCAGCTCACCTACCGGAACATGGAGAACAACTCCAACCCCTGGGGGATCGGCGCCCACCTGCGCGCGGACTGGGCGAAGGAGCTCGGGATCCATACCCTCGCCGAGGATCCCAACGTGGAGTACCTCTTCTACGTGGGCTGCTCCGGATCGTTCGACGACCGCGGGAAGAAGGTCTCCGCGGCCTTCGCCAGGATCCTGAAGGCGGCGGGGGTGAGCTTCGGCATCCTCGGAACGGAGGAGGGGTGCTGCGGCGACTCCGCCATGCGGGGCGGCAACGAATACCTCTACCAGACGCTGGTCCAGGCGAACATCGAGGTGATGAAAAAATACAATGTGAAGAAGATCATCGCCACCTGTCCCCACGGCTACAACGCCCTGAAGAAGGACTACCTCCATTTCGGCGGGAACTTCGAGGTTTGGCACCACACGGAGATCATCGCCGATCTGATCGCGAAAGGAAAAATCAACCTCAAGAAACCGGTGGATGGACTCTTTACCTATCACGACTCCTGTTTCCTCGGCCGCTACAACGGGATCTACGATCCGCCGCGGCGGATCCTCAAGGCCGTTCCCGGCCTCCGACTGACGGAGATGGAGCGGAATCTCGCCAAGAGCTTCTGCTGCGGCGCCGGCGGGGGGAGGATGTGGATGGAAGAGGACATCGGTGAGCGGATCAACGACATGCGGACCGACCAGGCAATCGCGGCGGGGGCCGACCGGATCGCCGTGGGCTGTCCCTTCTGCCTGACGATGCTCTCCGACGGCATCAAGGACCGCAAGAAGGAAGAGACCATGGCCGCCCTCGACATCGCCGAGATCGTCTGGAAGGCCATGGACCTCGAAGAGGAGAAGCCGCCGGTCAACGTCTGCGCGGCGCCGGCTTCCTGATTCCGGCCTTTTTGGGTCATGCAGGCCTCAGCCGCCCTACATGGAAAGCCCCGTTCTGCTGATAGAGGGGATTTTTGTGTGGAAAATTCCTGCGATTTGTTTTAAAACACAACATACAAGGGTGCAGAGCGTTTTCAGCGGGAACCTCGGAAAGAGGAAACAGGCCCTCCCGCAGCACCGCTTTTCTACGCAAGGGAGGCGTTGAGGGCGGCGGTGTTCCTGGGCAAGTGGGTTTGCAATCAAACAGACCAATCAAAAAAAGAAAGGGAGAGTGGACAAACATGGCTGAGACAAGGTACATGGAAAAACCGTGGCTGAAGTCCTACGAGAAGGGCGTACCGGAGTTCCTCAAGTACGAAGAGATCTGCATGCCGGACATCCTGGACCGGACGGCGAAGCAGTTTCCCGACAAGACGGCCCTGATTTTTCAGGGATTTACCCAGAATTTCAAGGAACTGAAAGACATGGTGGACCGTTTTGCCACCTGCCTGGCCGATTTCGGGGTCAAGAAGGGGGATGCCGTGGCGATCCTGCTGCCCAATGTGATTCCCTGCGTGGCGGCCTATTTCGCGATCCTCAAAGTCGGCGGCGTAGCGGTCATGAACAATCCCCTTTATTCGGACCCGGAACTGGAGCATCAGTTCAACGACTCCGGCTCGAAAGTTCTCGTCACGCTGGACCTTTTGGGCAACCGCATGATCGACCTGCGGCCGAAAACCAAGATCAAGCAGATCGTCTATACCTCCATCGGCGACTATCTGCCCTTCCCCAAGAGCCTGCTGTTCCCGCTCGTGGGCAAGAAGAAAAAGCTGGCCGCCGATGTGAAACCGGCGCCGGATGTCTTCAAATGGAAGGACTGCATCGCAAAATACGGCTCAAAACCGCCCGCCGTCAAGGTCGGTTTCACGGATGTGGCTATGTACCAGTATACCGGCGGCACGACCGGCGTCTCCAAGGGGGTCATGCTGACCCATGCCAACCTGAGCAAACAGTGCCAGCAGTTAAAGGCCTGGTTCCCAACCTTCGAAAAGGGCTCCGAGATCATGCTGGGCGCGCTGCCCTATTTCCACGTCTTCGGCGTGGAGACCACCATGAACTACTCGATCTTCATGGGATTTGCGCAGATCCTCGTTCCCAAGCCCCAGCCGGAGCCTCTGCTCGAGGCGATCCAAAAATTCCGGCCTACCTTCACGCCGCTGGTCCCGACCATGTACATCGGGATGCTCAATCATCCGAACCTCAAAAAGACCGACATGAGCTGCATCAAGGGGGCCTTCTCCGGAAGCGCGCCGCTCCCCGTTGAGGTCATTCATGATTTCGAGAAGCTGACAGGGGCCGTCATCGTCGAGGGATTCGGGATGACGGAGACAACGCCCGTGACCCACATCAACCCCTTCGCCGACGGCACCCGGAAGGTGGGGAGCGTGGGGTTGCCGATCAGCGACACCGAGTGCCGTATTGTCGACCTCGAAGACGGCGTGACGGATATGCCTGTCGGCGAGCGCGGCGAATTGATCGTCAAGGGGCCGCAGATCATGCTGGGTTACAAGGGCAAGCCCGAAGAGACGGCCCAAACGCTCCGCGACGGCTGGATTTACACGGGCGATATCGCCACGATGGACGAGGACGGCTACTTCTACATCGTCGACCGGAAGAAGGACATGATCATCTCCGGCGGTTTCAATGTCTATCCGCGGGACATCGATGAGGTCTTCTACCTCCATCCGAAGGTCCAGGAGGCGTGTTCCATCGGCATTCCCCATCCGGTCCGGGGCGAGAGCGTGAAGGTCTTTGTCGTCCTCAAGGAGGGCGAGACGGCCACCCAGGAGGAACTGATCGAATACTGCAAGACGCGGCTGGCCACATTCAAGCTCCCGACGGAGATCGAATTCCGCAAGGAGCTCCCCAAGACGAACGTGGGCAAGATCCTCCGAAAACAGCTCCGCGCGGAGGAACTGGAGAAGAGAAAGAAGAAGTAACGGCGAAAACGCAAGTTAGACGAAGCCCCCCGGTCCGAAGGGAACGGGGGGCTTCTTTGTTTCGGGAGGGAAATTTTCAGGCGGCGAATCCGGTGCTTCCCTGTTTTTCGGGCATTCGCTTCCGCCCTCTCCTATCTTAAGCCGATGAGCTTCCGGGCCACGACCACCCGCTGGATCTCGTTCGTTCCCTCGTAGATCTGGCAGATCTTCGCGTCGCGCATGTGGCGCTCCGCCGGGTAATCCTTCATGTAGCCGTTGCCTCCGAAGATCTGGACGCCCTCGATCGCCGCCTGCATCGCCACGTCGGAGGCGTAGTACTTGGCCATCGCCGCCTCTTTCTCGAAATCAAGGCCGTTATCCTCGAGCCACGCGGCCCGCAGGAGCATCAGCTCCGCCGCGTCAAGCTCGGTGGCCATGTCGGCAAGCTTGAACTGAATCGCCTGGAAGGTGGCAATCGGCTTTCCGAACTGGACCCGTTCCCGGGCGTATTCGACGGCGTCCTCGAGGGCCGCCCTGCCGATCCCGCAGGCCTGGGCGCCGATGCCGATCCTCCCCGCGTCCAGGCCGGAGAGCATCTGCTTGAATCCCTGTCCGGGTTTCCCGAGGAGGTTTTCCGCCGGCACCTCGGCCTCCTCGAAGACCAACTCCGCCGTGCCGGAGGCGAGAAGCCCCATCTTCTCCTCCACCTTTCCGACGCGGAACCCCGGGGTGTTCTTCAGATCGACGATCAGGTTGATGATCGCCCTGTATCCGCGGGCCGGTTCGGTCGTGGCCGCCAGAACGCAGTAACGGGCGATGTTGCCGCTGGTGATGAAGGTCTTTACGCCGTTGACGATGTACCGGTCGCCCTTCAGTTCCGCCCGGCACTTGAGCGCCGCGGCATCGGAGCCTGCGGAGGATTCCGTTAGCGCGTAACAGCCTTCCACCTTGCCGCCCGCCACGGGGGCGAGGAACTTCCTTTTCTGCTCCTCCGTGCCGAAGGCCTTCACCGGGTAGCCGTAGAGGCTGTTGTTCACCGAGGCGATGACGCCGCAGCTCGCGCAGGCCTTGGAGATCTCGATCAGGGCCATGACGTAGGTCACGTTGTCCATCCCGGCGCCGTCGTATTCCGTCGGCACGGCGACCCCCATGAGCCCCATCTCGCCCAACTGCCGGCAGATCTCCTCCGGGTGTCGATGGGTCCGGTCCAGTTCCGCGGCGATCGGCTTGATTTGCGCCTCCGCAAATTTCCGGACCATCTCCCGGACCATCTTCTGTTCATCCGTGGGTGCAAAATTCATAAAGGACCTCCGTCAGTTGATTTTTCCATCCCCTTTCCCAAGTGCATACCCTGCAGGGCACAAGCAAGCAAGGGGAGGGCCGTCAAACCTCCTGTTGTGTCGTTTCCCTTCCCCGGGAGGGGGAGAATGAATTACACCCGTTCGAGGACGATCGCCATCCCCTGACCGCCGCCGATGCAGAGCGTGGCGAGACCCAGGTTCAGGTCCCGCTTCCGGAGCTGCATGGCGAGGCTGTAAGTGATCCGGGCGCCGGTGCAGCCGACGGGGTGTCCGATGGAGATGCCGCTCCCGTTCAGGTTGCAATTGTCGGGGCCGATATCGAGCTCCCGCATGCAGGCAATGGCCTGGACGGCAAAGGCCTCGTTCAGCTCGATAAGGTCGATGTCCTTTATGGTCAGGCCTAACTTTCCGAGGACCTTCCGCGTTGCCGGGATAGGCCCGAGCCCCATGTAGGCCGGATCAACGCCGCCCGCCGCATAGCCACGGATCCGGGCGAGCGGTTTGAGGCCGAGTTCTTTGGCCCTGTCCGCGGCCATGACAACGAGAGCCGCCGCCCCGTCATTGATCCCGGAGGCATTGCCGGCGGTGACCGTTCCGCCTTCCTTCTGGAAGGCCGGCGGGAGTTTGGCCATCTTCTCGAGAGAGGTGTCCATCGGCCGTTCGTCCGTCCGGAAGGAGAGGGGATCTCCCCTCTTCTGGGGGATCGGTACCGGGACGATCTCGTCGTCGACGGCGCCGCTCGCGATGGCGGCGCGGGCCCGCTGATGGCTGAGCAGCGCCAGTTCATCCTGCTCCCTGCGGTTGATCCCGTAGCGGGCGGCGATGTTTTCCGCCGTGAATCCCATGTGGTATCCATTGAAGATCTCGTAGAGGCCGTCGAAGACGACCAGATCGGTGATCTTCCCGAAAGGCATGCTCATCCGGTATCCCCAGCGGGCGTCCGGGAGGGCGAAGGGGGCGTTCGACATGTTCTCCATCCCCCCCGCCACGACGGCCTCCGTATCCCCTGCCCGAATGGACTGGGCGGCGAGAGAAATCGCCTTCATGCCGGAGGCGCAGACCTTGTTGATGGTGATTGCGTTGGTCTCCTCGGGCAGGCCCGCATAGATGCCGGCCTGGCGGCCCGGGTTCTGTCCCAGCCCCGCCTGGAGAACGTTTCCCATGATGCATTCGTCGAAATAGACGGGCGTGGCCGTATCGGGATAATCGTAGTGCTTTTTCTGGAGCTCCGTCTTGTCCCTGTCCCGGAACACATCCGGACGGCAAGCGCGGACGGCGGCGCTCACGTCCGGCCGGAGACCGGCCCTGCGGATCGCCTCCCTGATGACCAGCGCGCCCAGATCGACGGTTCCGATTCCCTTGAGCGAACCGCCGAAACTGCCGACAGCGGTCCTCGCCCCGCTTACGATCACAACATCTCTCATCTGCATCCGTCTCCTTTCCAAACTTGCCGGCTTCGTAAAAAGTCCGGATGCTGCGTTCAAGCGTCACCTTTCCCCTGCTTTTGCAGGGGCAAGCTTGTTGCATGTCCGCGACGCCTTACTCCTCAGGGTTCGCGCGCCTTGCCTGCGAAGCTTTTTACGAAGCCAGCCAAGATTCAAGGCTTTTGGCGGTTATTCCGAGTTCATCCAAGTTAGACCCGGATCAGCATCGCGTCGCCCTGGGCGGCGCCGGAGCAGATGCCGCAGACGCCCAGGCCCCCGCCCCGCCGCCGGAGTTCGTAGGCGAGGGTCATCAGGATCCTTGCCCCCGTCGCCCCGATCGGGTGGCCGTAGGCGATGGCGCTCCCGTTGACGTTGACCTTCGCAAACATCTCCTCCTTTGTCATCCCGAGGATCGACCGGGCGCTGACGAGGACGACCGCGGCAAAGGCCTCGTTGATCTCGACCAGGTCGATCCGGTCGAGGGTCAGGTCGTTCTGCTCCAGGATCTTCCGAATGGCGAGGCCGGGAACCGTCGCGATGTCCTTCGGCGGCTGGGAAACCTCTGCGTAGTCAAGGATTGTGCACAGGGGTGTGAGCCCTAACTCCGCGGCCCTCTCGGCGCTCATCAGGAGGCAGACATCGCCCCCGTCGTTCACCCCGGGGGCGTTCCCGGCGGTGACGCTCCCCGGCAGGCCGGTGACAGTGCTCTTGTGTCCGAAGACCGGCGGCAGCTTGGCGAGCCCCTCAATCGTCGTCTCCGGCCGGGGACCCTCATCCTGACTCAAGACGGTGGTTTTTTTCCCGTCCCGGATCTCGACGGGGAAGATCTCGTCGTCCAGCCGCCCCGTCTTCATCGCCTCAACGGCGGCCAACTGGGAATGGAGGGCCCATTCGTCCTGGTCCGCCCGGCTGAAACCGAACTCGTCCGCCACCTCCGAGCCGTGGAGGGCCATGTGGCGGTTGTAGAAGGCGCACCAGAGGCCGTCGTTGACCATCAGGTCCAGAACGGGGCGGGACGGGAGACCCATACGGCTTCCCCAGCGCATCTCCGTCAGGCCGAAGGGAGCGTTGGTCATACTCTCCTGGCCGCCGGCAATGCAGATCTCGGCCCGCCCGAGCTGGATCATCTGGACGGCCAGATCGACCGTTTTGATCCCGGAGGAGCAGACCTTGTTTACGGTGATGCTGGGCACCGATTCGGGGAGCCCCGCCAGGATCGTGGCCTGGCGGCTGGGGACCTGGCCGCTTCCGGCGGCGACGACCTGTCCCAGGAAAACGTAGTCCACGTCGGCCGGCCGGACCTTGCCGTCTGTCCGGCGGAGCACCTCTTTAATCGCGAGGGCGCCGAGCTCCGGGGCGGTGAATCCCTTGAGCGCCCCGCCGAAGCGGCCATAGGGCGTCCGGCAGGCCTCGACGAGGACGACTTCCCGGAGACCCGGTGCAGACTTTCTCTTCCGGTCCAGCGTGGTGAAATCGGGTTTTCGTTCGCCGAGTCCCGCCACGGGAAGGCCGGCGTATTTCTGCGCCATCTTCTGCTCCAACTTCTGGGGTACCTTTTCCATGCTTACTCTCCAATCTCTGTGACGAATTCGATTTCACGCGGGACCTTGTAGGAGGAGAGGTAGGTCCGGCAGTGTTTGAGCAACTCCCGTTCCTCGATCTCCGCGCCGGGTTTTTTCACAACAACCGCCTTGACGATCTCCCCCCGCAGGAGATCCTCCTTGCCGACGATGCGGGCCGCCTGCACGGCGGGATGGAGGCCGAGGACGATCTCAGTCTCCCGGGGATAGACGTTGAAGCCGCTCGTGATGATCATCCGCTTCTTCCTGCCGGTGAGGAAAATGTAGCCGTCCCCGTCCATCCGGCCGAGGTCGCTCGTGTAGAGCCAGCCTTCCTTGATGACCTGGGCGGTCTCCTCCTCGTCGTTATAGTATCCCTTCATGATGTTTTCGCCCCGGAGGATGATCTCGCCGATGGTTCCCCGAGGGAGCTCCCGGCCCTCCTCGTCGACGACTTTCGCGGCGACGCCGGGGATCGGAATCCCGATGGAGCCAGGTTTCTGCGGCATGTCGAGACGGCTGAAGGAGGAGACGGGCGATGCCTCGGTGAGACCATAGCCCTCCATGATTTTGACGTTGAATTTCTGTTCGAACACCGGGATGAACTCCGCGGGCATGGCCGCCCCGCCGGTGACGCAGAGTTTCAGGGAATCGACGCGGTATTTGTCCGCCCCCTCGTGGAAGAACATGCCGAGGAAGAGCCGGGGAACGGCGGCGATATAGGTTACGCCTTCCTTTTCGATCGCGCCGAAGATCCCGTCGAGCGTGAAGCGCTCCATCAGGACGACCCCGGCGCCGATCCGGAGGGGCGTCAGCATGTTGGCCACAGCCCCGAATGAGTGGAAGAAGGGGATGACGGCGAGTCCGATGTCCTCCTCGGTCCGGTGGGCGATTGTCCGGAGTAGCAGGGACTGGGTCAGGAGGTTGCGGTGGGTGAGGACCGCGCCGAGCGGCTTTCCGGTCAGCCCCGCCGTGTAGATCATGACGGCGGGATCGTTGTCTTCGAGCCCCGGGATCTCCGTCGTAAAGGGACCCTTCGCGACGATCTCCCGGAAGGGGGAATCCTCCTCCGGTCCGTTGGTCGTGATGAGGTGGCGGCAGAGGGGAAGTTCCTCCCGGATCTCCTCGAACCGCCTCGCGAGCATCCCCTGCGTGATCAGGCACCGCGTATCGCTGTTCCCCAGAAGGTGCCGCAGTTCGTAGGATGTGGACTGGACGTTCAGCGTCACGGCGACGCCGCCCATCTTCTGGATCCCGAAATAGGCGATGATGAACTCCGGGCAGTTGGGGAGCATCAGCGCCACCTTGTCTCCCTTGTCCAGACCGAGTGACCGCAGGTGGTTCGCCAGGGCGCAGGCGGCCTGTTCCAGTTCCCGATAGGTGATCCTGCGGTCGCCGTGGATCACGGCCACTCTTTCCGCATAGGTTCCGGCGCTTTCCGCCAGCATCTTTCCCAGACTCATGACCTTTTTTCAACCCCTGGATTTTTCGCTCCTGCTTAGCACAGGAGGCGAAAATATTTCAACAGAATAAAGACGGCCCGGATGATTATTACTCCGGCAATTAAACATATCAAATGTCATACCGGACCCCGGATCGAGTCCGGGGCAGGCTTTGATCCGGCATCCAGTCCAATTCTGGATTCCCGCTTTCGCGGGAATGACAGCTTTGACATATTTTGACATATATTGTTGCCGGAGCAATAAATGCGTGCAGCCGTGATTGATTCCGATTTTTTTCTTGATTGAACCCCGCATTTTCATTATAATACAAAAACTTCACAAAAACGCCCATCTGGGCACGGAACCGCCATGGCCTTCAACAGGCTGTTGAAAAGCGCCTGTCTGCTGCGTTTCCCTCATCCTTCGCCGTTCAACGTACCAGAAAGTACGCCTCGCGGCTCAGGATTTCGGGGGCCTTGCATCCAGACGTTTTTGAACAGCCTGGATCAGTGACTTTTTCAACAGGCCTTTAAAGACTTCAGGCGTTTCCTGAAAGTCGAGATCAGGTCCGCAGATGTTAACGTTTTCTGTCTTCAACAATGGTTCATTCAATCAAGGAGGGAAGGTATGAAGAAGATCGTATTTGCGTTGTTGCTCGTGTTGTTGTGGACCGTTTCCTCGGCCGTCGCGGCCGAACTCAAGGTCGGGGACAAGGCCCCGGACTTCAAACTGAAGGATCCGACCGGGAAGGAGTACTCGCTGGACCACCCGCAGTTCAAAGGGAAGGTCCTCTATATCGCGTATATCGATCCCGACGAGAAGGATCTGAACAATCATGTGGAGGACGCCCTGAAAAAAGAGCGGGATTCCGGCGCTCTGGACAAGACCCGGTACGAGAGTTTCGGGTTCGCCAACCTGAAGGCGACCAATCTCCCCAATTTCATCATCAAGTCGATGATCAAGAGCAAGCAGGAGAAGACGGGGGCCATCGCCCTGCTGGATTACGACTATACGATCCTCAACCTCTGGGGACTGAAGAACGACTCCTACGATGGGGTGGTCCTCGACAAAGAACGGATCTGCCGGTATGTTTACAACGGCAAGCTGTCGCAGGAAGAGCTCGTCAAGATGATCCAGATCATCAAGGAGTATCAGGTGAAGTAATCCTTTTGATCGACAAACGATCTTCCGAAGGCGGGGATGCTTTCATGCACCCCGCCTTTTGTTGGGATCAATCGGATTTTCTGCTCATGGACGGTGGATCGGGGCGATGGAAGAGCAACGGAGAATAGCGGTGGTGATCCCCAAGTTCGGTCTGGTGGGCGGGGCGGAGGGATTCGCCGCCGAGCTCACCGAACGGATTGCCGCCGACCCCCGGTTCGAGGTCCACGTCTTTGCCAACCGCTGGGCGGACTCCTCCGGAAGGATCGCTTTCCATCAGGTTCCCATCGTCCGCTTTCCGAAGTTTCTGACAACGACAAGTTTTGCCTGGTTCGCCGGGCGGGAGATCTCTGCCGCGGGTCCCTTCGACCTCATCCACACCCATGACCGGATCTTCAGGGCCGACGTCTATACCATGCACGGCATCCCCCACCGCTGGTGGGTCCGGGAGGTGCGCAGCAAGAGGATGAGCCTCTTCGACCGCGCGCTCGCCCGCGTGGAAGATCGCCTCGTTTCCGAAGGGGGTTGCCGCCGGTTCCTGGCCGTCTCCGAGCTGACCCGGAAGATTTTTCTCGGTGAATACCCTATCGATCCGGCGCGGGTGACGGTGGTCCACCCTGGAATCGACGCGTCCCCCTACGCGAAGCTGGATCGGGAGCGCTGCCGCCGGGAGATCCGGGGCCGCTTCGGAATCGTTCCCGATGAACCCCTGATCCTCTTTGTTTCGATGAATTTCGCCATCAAGGGGCTCGATCACATCCTGCGAGGGCTCGGCTGTCTCCGGAAAAAGGAGCCTGAATCGCGGTTCCGGCTCCTCGTGATCGGTCGGGGAGATCAGAAGGCCTACGGTCGACTGGCCCGGGAGCTGGGACTTAGCGATGCCGTGGTCTTCGCCGGCGCCGTCGCGCGGGAAAAACTGCCGGAGTTCTACCTCGCGGGGGATCTCTACGCCATGCTCTCCCGTTTCGACACCTTTGGGATGGTCGTCCTGGAGGCGATGGCCGCAGGCCTGCCCGTTCTGATCAGCGGCTCCGTGGGGGCAAGGGACATCGTCCGGGAGGGGGAAAACGGATTCGTCGTCGAGAATCCCGCCGATCCGGAAGTCATAGCCGAAAGGATCGAGACGATGCTGCACGGTGATACCCGGGAAAGGATGGGCCGGGAGGCGCTGAAAACGGCCGGAGAAAACTCCTGGGATATGGTCTTCGCCCGGGTTCTAACCGTCTATGAGGAGATCTGGGCGGATCAGCGCATAACGGCTTCGTAAAAAAACACCCCCCTTCATGCACGTTTTTATCAAAACGGAGATGGGCCTTGCGGACTATGTGAGCGGTCAAGGCATATCGTGAAACGGAATATCGCGAGCGCATCCCGGGATCCTGAGAATAGTGGTGAGAAAGTGTCAAATTTGTGTTAGAAGGATCATCAATGGAATCGGGATATCGATATAAGGGTGAAACCTCTGGAAGTTTCGATCATCATTGTCAACTACAATACGGCCGACCTGATCGGGGCATGCCTCGAATCCTTAGGCCAGGACGCGGCCCCCTCCCGAGAGGTCTTCGTTGTCGACAACGCCTCGACGGACGGGAGCGCGGAGATGGTCCGCGACCGTTATCCTCGGGTTCATCTGATCGTCAATCCCCAAAACAGGGGTTTTGCCGCGGCCAACAATCAGGTCCTGCCGCTGTGTCGCGGGCGCTATCTCTATTTCCTGAACCCGGATGCGAGGTTGAAGGGCGCCGGCGTCCTGGAGGATGGCATCCATTTCATGAACGCCCATCCACAGGTCGGTCTGGCCGGTACGAAGATGCTCAATCCGGATGGGAGCCTGCAGGAATCCATCTCCCTGAGATACCCCGGCCAGAAGTTTGCCAAGTCGGAGATAGCCGGCTTGAAAGGCGCGATCGCCTGCGTTATGGGCGCCAGCATGTTTGCGCGGACCGACCTGATCCGGCGGCTTGGGGGTTTCGATGAAGACTTCCTCCTCTACGGAGAGGACCAGGATCTCTGCCTGAGGATCCGCCGGGCCGGTTACGAGATCGGGTATATCGAAAGCGCCGCCGTGATCCACCATGGCGGACAGAGCGAGCGGCAGTCGATCCCCGCGGATATCTGGAAGAAAAAGACCCGTGCCGAGTACCTGTTCTACCGGAAGCACTACCTTCCGGAAACCGTTGCCCAGATCCGGAAGGCCGATCTGTTCAAGGCCCGCTTTCGGCTGGTCGCGCTCGCCCTGACCCTGCCTTTCTTCTGGGGCCGGCGCGGGACTGAAGGGAAGGGGAAGCGGACCAAATACCGGGCCATTTGTGAAACGCTCCAGTCGTCGAATCAAGAAGGAAGGACCTGACTGCATGGAACGCGCCGATACGAACTGCATCCTCTGCGGCAGCACGGAGCGGGAGCCGCTCATCCTGCAGGGTGAGTGGACGGTCCACAGGTGTAAAGAATGCGGCCTGGGTGTTCTGGATCCCCGTCCCGATCAGCGCGAGCTGGGCGATCTTTACCAAAACAGCTATTTAGCGGATCTATACGGCATAGGTCTTAAAGTCGGCTCGCCAGGGATGAAACGGCGTCTTTCACAGGAGACCCATCGGGTCCGATTTTTTCGCCGTGCGAAAAGATCCGGAAGGCTCCTGGACATCGGCTGCGGCATGGGCTACTTCCTGGCGGTCTGCCGCGATTGGGGCTATGAAGTCGAAGGGATGGATATCTCGGCGGATTCTGTGGCCTACGTCCGCGATAATCTGAAGATACCGGTGGCCGTAGGGACCGTCGACGGGATCGACTATCCGCCGGCATCGTTCGATGTCATCACCATGTGGCATTTTCTCGAGCACGCGCCCGATCCGCAGCTGTACCTGCAAAAGACGCAGATGTGGTTGAAACCGGGCGGTCTGCTGGTAGTGGACGTTCCGAATTATACCGCGACGGACGCCCGGTATGCCTGGCAGAAGTGGAAGGGGTGGCATCTTCCCTTTCATCTGTACCATTTTACGCCGGAGACCCTGTGCGGACTCCTGGCGAAACACGGCTTCAGAACCATTCGCCGGAAGAGCTACCTGTCCGAATCCGTCAAGGAGAAGCTCGAACGGGCGCTGGTTCCCAAGTTGATCGCCCGGCTGGTCGCCCGCTGCTATTCGGGACACAGCTATGCGGTTGTCGCGCGAAAGAACTTAAAAACGTAGAAGGGCTTATTCATGAAGGGAAAAGGAGATTATCTCCGAATATTGACCGCCGGAGGGGAGTTCCGCTTCGCCCGGCTCGATCTGCCCGACATTGACAACGGGCCGGTCGTTAAGGCCTACGCGCCCGAGATCCTGGAGGAAGAGACCTGCCTTTTCCACCGCGGCGTGGAGAAGGGGGCCGATTACCTGGAATGGCTGCACGATTACGTCCGGCGGGGCCTGGCGGAGCGGCGTCCCGCCCCGGTCGTCCGTTTCGCCGACGGGGAGTACGCCTTCTACAACCTCACCCTGGACTGCAACGGCCTCTACCGGCAGGCCGAGTCGGTCGGCGCCATCCGCAGGGCGATGCCCCTGCACATCGACGCCCTCAGGCGGCTTGCCGCGGGCGGGAAGATGGCGCCCCTGATCTTTCCCGGCAATATCAGCCACAAACGAAAGAAAGGTCTCCTCTCGTTTTTCCGCGGTCCGGAGGAACGCTCCTCGATCTCCTTCCTGGATTTTCTCCGCGCAAGCGACGTCGAACTCAACGGTGAAAACTACATCCCCTTCTATGCCGTTTATGCCTACCTGACGTCGGAGGCTTTCGCCCGTCTCGTCGACGGCAGGAAACTGGGCATCCTCACTTCGCACTTTGACCCGGAGTCGTGCCGGTCATGGTTCGCCCGCTTCGGGAGCCGGCCGGAGATCGTTTTTATACAAATTCCCGCCGAGTATGTCGCCACGCGGTGGGAAGAGGTGCGAAACGAGATCATGGAGAGCATTCCGCCCGATGCGGATCTTTGTCTGGCAGGCGCGGGTGCGGGCGCCCTGCTGGTTTGCGTCGATGTGGCGCAGCGGCATTCCATCCCCGTCCTCGATGCCGGGCATGTCCTGAACATGATGAACGCGCGCGAGGACAAGTCGAACGGGGTGCGGCTGTACACCCTCAGGAAACTCAAGGAGAGCGAACCGGATCCCGCGGCCGGATCCCGATCGTTATAAACGATCCCCTGAAACCATACCGGAAGCGACTCAGGGCCTGGAAGAATAAGTTCAGGCTCCGGCGCGAGCCGGGGCGCTGCGAGAGAGTCTTCAGCCTGATGAACCTCATAGGCGTTCGGTGAGAGGGATTTGAAATCAGATTTTTCTCCTTTCTCGCTTCCGGTACCCGGTTTCGAAGGTTGTGTAAAGAACTCGGTGAATGCCATGATATTACCCGGGAGGTGTGATAAGAAAAGGGCTGTCGTTACGGAGGAATCCGCCCTCTTCCCCGGGGCGGCGGCAGGGGGGGAAGATCGGAGGTCATATGGGTGCGATGGATGACAGGATAGCGCTTTCCGTGGCCATGATCGTAAAAAATGAGGCAGAGAACCTTCCCGATTGTCTGCGAAGCGTCGCCTTCGCCCGACAGATCGTCGTCGTGGATTCCGGAAGCGCAGACGAGACGCTCCGGATTGCCTCGGATTTCGGCTGCGAGGTCTTCAGCGAGGCGTGGCGTGGCTTCGGGCCGCAGAAGCAGTTCGCCGTCGAACAGTGCCGGGAGGCCTGGATCCTCGTCCTGGACGCCGATGAACGGATCCCGCCGGAGACTGCCCGCGTGATCCGGCAGATCATCGATTCCCCGGGGAACGTAAACGGCTGCAGCTTCCCGAGAAAAAATTTCTTCCAGGGCCGGTGGATCCGCCACGCGGGATGGTGGCCAAACCGCGTGGTCCGTCTCTTCCGGAGAGGGCAGGGCCGCCTGACGGAGGCCGCGGTCCATGAAGCCATTGCCGTCGAGGGACGTGTGGAGCCCCTTGAGGCCCCGATCGAGCATTGGACAGAGGGCGATTTGGGCCGGATCATCCGGAAGATCGACCGCTATTCCACCCTCGGCGCGGAGGAGACCTTCGCGGCGGGCAGGCGGTCCACGATCTGGATCGCACTGCTGAGGGCAAAGCTCACCTTTTTCCAGGATTATCTACTCCGGGGAGGTTTCCTGGACGGGCCGGAGGGGTTGACGCTCGCCGTGACCGACGCGGTTAACAAGTTCTTCAAATACGCCAAACTGAGCGAACTGAACCGGCGGGCGGCGGAAAGGGGCCGAGGGGGGCGGATTCCTCCACCCTCGGGCGCCTCCGCCGGATGAACCCGTAAAAAGTCGCAGATCTGAGACCTTTAGTATCTCTGCTCCATGTCATTGCGGGGAGCAGAGCGACAAAGCAATCCCATAACCCAGTTTCAAAGGTTTCACACGGGAATGGCTGGACATGGACATCTCGATCATCATCGTCAACTGGAACACGCGCGAACTTCTGAGGCAGTGTCTGGATTCGGTCGAGACGACCGTCCGAAGCCTGTCCCATGAAATCATCGTCGTGGACAACGCATCGACGGACGGCAGCGCGGCGATGCTGCGGGAGAGATTCCCCCGGGTCCGTTTGATCGAGAACCTCGAAAACCGGGGCTTCGGAACAGCCAACAATCAGGCCCTCCGGGTCATGACGGGCCGCTATGCGCTCCTGCTGAACTCGGATGCGGTCCTCACGGAAAATGCCGTTTCCGAGCTCTTTGCCTGCATGGAAAACCATCCCGAGGCGGCGATGGCCTGCGGCCAGATCCTCAACGCCGACGGCAGCCGGCAGAATTCCATCGCCGCCTTCCCCTCGGTGCTCACGCTCATGACCAACACGCCCCTGCTCGAATACCTCTTTCCGCGGCGATTTCCCAGCAAAAGATACAGCCATTCGGGGCCCGTCGAGGTTGACTCGGGGATCGGCGCCTGCCTCATGGTCCGTATGGCGGCGATGGATGCGGTCGGGCTGTTCGACGAGCGTTATCACTTTTTCTTTGAGGAGACGGACTGGGCCTATCAGATGCGGCGGGCCGACTGGAAGGTCCTGCATGTGCCGACCGCTTTCATCTACCATCTCCAGGGGCAGAGCATCGGCCGGAATTTCCCCTCCCGCATCGAGTTTTACCGCTCCCGCTACCAGTTCTTCCGCAAATGGAGGAGTCGTCCCTGTTATATTGCGGTCTGCATCGTGATCCTGCTGCGGCTGGTTCTGGACTGGTTTCTGACCTCCGCTGGGATGATTCTGACGCTGGGACTGAGGCGGGAGCTGCGCGACAAGTGGGCGGTCTATGGACGTCTAATCGTGTGGCACCTCCGGGGATGCACCTGAACGCAGGCATGGCAGCGGTTCCCTGCTGATATTGTAATTGCGATGAGCGCAGCGGCGAAGCAATCTGGGGGACAGATTTGAAATCTGTCCCCTGATCTGGCGATGTGATTGGCTTCGGCCCGATGTTTACGGAATGAACACAAGTGCGTTGAGACGGACCCATGAATATTGCAGATCGCTATAACAAACCGCCGCAGATGAGGCGCATCCTGATCATCCAACTCGGCGACATCGGCGACGTCGTCTGGTCGCTTCCCGCCCTTCAGGCCGTCCGCGAAGCCTATCCCGGCGCGGAGGTCGCCGTTCTGCTCCGGGAGGGAAACGGATCCCTGCTTGCGGCGGGTACATTGCCGCCGAAGATCTTCGAGGTCCGGAAGGGGGCCGGAGAGTCGCTCCGTCTGATCCGGGCGCTCCGCCGGGAGCGGTTTGAACTCGTCTTCGACTTTCGGGGAGATGAGCGGGGGGGATACATGGCCTTCCTGACCGGGGCGCCGATCCGCGCCGCCCTCTACCTGGCGATGCTTCCCGGTCTGCGGAATCGGCTGTTCACTCATCTCGTGGCGCCGACGGCTCTCCCTATGGCGGTGGGCGCCGCCGACTCATCCCTCTGTATCCTCCAAGCCTTCGGGATCGAGGCCCTGAATGCGGTTCCCCGGCTCGATCTTTCCGATGAGACGAAACGTCGAGCAGAAAAGATTCTCGCCGAGGAGGGGATCGCCGCGGTTTCTGAATCGACGGCTGCTGGAGACCCGGAAGCCTGTCCCGCCGATGCACAGGAAATGGTCCGGGGGACGAACAGCGGTTCTTGTCCGGTGTGCGGCGGGGAATCTCTCCGGATTCTGTTGACGGGTGAAAATGTGGGGAAGGCTTGTCCGTGGGTGACGTTGAATCCCTTCTCCCGCTGGTCCTACAAGGAATGGGCGCCGGAAAAATGGGTGCGAATTATCGACTGGCTCGGGGAGGCGTTCGGCATGGTCGTCGTTGTCGTCGGTTCCCCGGCCGAAAGGGAGAGGGCCGATGAACTGGGCCGCTCCTGCGCCGGTAAGGTTTACAACCTGACCGGCAGGACCACGCTCGCCGAGCTGGCGGGCATCCTTCATCTAAGCCGTCTTCACATCGGTGTGGACAGCGCCGCGCCGCACATCGCCGCCGCTGTGGGAACGCCGACAGTCACCCTCTACGGCCCCTCCGACTGGCGTTACTGGGCGCCGCCGGGGAAACGCAACCGCGTCGTCGTCCCCGACATGGAATGCGTTCCCTGCCGTCAAAAGGGGTGCGACGACCGCGGGGTGAGCCGTTGCCTCGACACCCTGACAGCGGAGCGGGTTCAGGCCGTCCTCCGTGAGGCCCTTTCGGCCTGACGGTCCACGGCCTACCCTTCGAGTGGTTTCGCCGACCCCAAAGCCCTTGCACCTTTTCCATTACATTTGAGGTCATTGCAAAACTCTTCCAAATATGTTCCCCCTCCCTCCCCCCACACTAACCCTCCCCCACCAGGGGGGAGGGGACTTATTGGCACTTATGCAATTACCTAATTTTTATCTTGACTTTCAAGGGCAATTTTATTAGCTTTCGCGATGTTCACAGAATGAACGTGATGGAGAAAAGGGATGTCCGTTCAACTGCCCGATCGACTCGAAAATGAGGAGGCGCTCCGCATCTTCCGGGAGATCAACAGATCGCCCGAAATGACCCAGCGTGAATTCTCCTCCCGGCTGGGGATCAGCCTCGGCAAGGTCAACTTCCTCATCAACGCCCTGGTCCGGAAGGGTTTTGTCAAGGTAGAGAATTTCAAGAAATCCAGCAGTAAAGGCAAATATCTCTATTGCCTGACCCCCAGGGGCATCGAGGAAAAGGGCCGGATGACCTACCTTTTTCTCAAGAGAAAGATGAGGGAGTACGAACATCTGGAACTGGAGATCCGGCAATTGCGGGAAGAGATGCGGGAGAGCGGCGCCGATTCCGAGGAACAGATCCAAAGCGGCAACAGTTTGTAACGGTTAAGTAAATTGAATCATCAGATGGTACAGTCGTTACGGCGGGAGGATCCGGATGGAATCCAGGGAGCGGAGCTGTGATCAATCGGGTCAGGCCGCCATCGCCGGGACCGTTCTCGAACCGCAGGGATAGATGAGAATAACCCCCATGTCCGGCGCAGGCACAACGAAGGATGAAAATCACCCCCACCTTTCCTTCCCCCGTCGAGGGGAGGTATAACAGGGAGAGGGGGATTTTCATAGGATGCAGCAATTGAATGAATTGACAACGAGAGAAAAAATCTTCAAAGGATTAAATCTTGGCATTCCCGCACTCATGGGACTGTTCATCTTTTTAAACCCTTTGCCTTACACGACGGCCATCAAGGAGATCTGCTTTTACAGTTCCGTCGTCATGATCCTCATCCTGGCCTGCTTCAGGAAGCTTGACTTCTCCTTCAGGTCGCCGCTGACGATCCCCTTTCTCCTTTTTGCCCTGTGGGCCTTCATCGGTCTTTTCTTTGCCCTCGACAAGGAAAACAGCATCCATGATTATCAGATGCATCTACTGAAATACATGGTATTTTATTACATTCTGATCAATTATTTCCATTCCCGGGAGCGTCTTTTTTATCTTTCAGGGATCATCATTGTTTCCGCCACCCTGTTTTCCATAGGAGATATCGTTTATTTTTACGGGATTCTCGGCCACACGCTGTCAACGAAGCTGGTGACGGGGCTCCCGGAAGTGGCGGTCAACTGGGTGGGTATCATTGCGGTTCCTGCCGCCATCTTTTCCCTCCATCACCTCATTACGGAGAACCGTTTATCTGTGAAAGCGGTTTCCGTCATTTGTCTCTTCTCCACATTTGTGATATGCATTCTGACACAGGCGCGCAGCACCGTGCTTGCCCTGTTTCTATCCATCATCATCCTCTGTTTCAAAAACAAGAAAATCATGGTCGCCTGTCTGGGAATCGTATTGATTATCACGACAATGACCTCGCTCAAGGACCGTCTGACCGAAAGGGACACGATTTTGCGGAGACTGAGCATCCATTATCTCAACTGTGAAATTATCAAGGACTACCCCGTCATGGGCATAGGCTTCGGGATGGAAGCCTACAGCTGTGGAAAGTACATCGATATCGAGGCCTACAGCAAACGGGTTCCCGAAAAATACAGGAGCTTATCGATCTACTCGGATCCCCATTCATGGCCGTTCAGCATTGCCATTCGGACCGGCTTGATCGGGCTGGCGCTGTTTCTCTATATGTTATTTGCTTGTTTTAAAATGGGCTGGATTTCGATTAGACAGGGGAAGGATGATCAGTGGGGAAGGCGTTTGATTGCCGCGTTTGTCGCGGTTCTGGTGATAGGATTTTTTGAGCCGTTCTTCAGTCATGTCCCGGAAGTCGTTTTTTATACATTGCTGGCAATGATCACCATCGTGTGGAAATTGGGCGATATCAGGGCTGTGCAATAGAAGGATCATTCCCCACAAAAAAAGGAGCCGTCCATGACCGAAACGACCTCTACTGCCCCCTCGGGCGAGCAGTTTCCCCTTCCCACTCCAGCGGATGAAGCCGCAGAACTTCGCCGCCTCCAGAACCTCGCAGCGGAGCACCGCAAACAGAATCACGAAATCGTCGTGGTCATGGGCGTCGGTTTCGTGGGGGCCGTCATGGCCGGGATCATCGCTGACTCCGTTCGTAAGCCAGGTAAAGAAATGGGGACAGATTTCAAATCTGTCCCCATTTCTTTACCCCCCGGCCAGCCCGGCAAGTTCGTCATCGGTGTCCAGCGCCCCTCGACGCGCTCCTACTGGAAGATTCCGCTTTTGAACCGCGGCGTCGCCCCCGTGGAGGCGGAGGACCCGGAGGTCGCCCCGATGATCGCCCGCTGCGTCCTGGAGAAGAAGACCCTAACCGCCACATACACTTACGAGGCCCTCTGCCTTGCTGACGTGATCGTCGTGGACGTCCAGTGCGACTACTTCAAGGAGACCCTCGGCAACTGCCGCCAGGGCCATGCCGAGATCGCCGCCCTGGAGGAGAGCCTCAAGGTCCTGGGCGAGAAGATCCAGCCACACTGCCTGGTCCTGATCGAGACCACCGTGCCTCCCGGCACCACCGAATACGTAGCCTACCCGATCCTGAAGAAGGCCTTCGAAGGGCGCGGGATTGCGACGGAGCCCCTCCTTGCCCACTCCTACGAGCGCGTCATGCCCGGCCGGGAGTACGTCGCCTCCATCCGCGACTTCTGGCGGGTTTGCAGCGGGATCAACGAACCGGCGAAGGAAAAGGTCGTGAAGTTTCTCTCCGAGATCCTGAACGTCGAGAAGTTCCCTCTGACCGTCCTCGACCGCCCCATCGAGAGCGAAACGAGCAAGATCGTGGAGAACTCCTACCGGGCCACGATCCTCGCCTTCCTGAACGAATGGAGCCTCTTCGCGGAGCGCAACGGCGTCGATCTGATCAAGGTCATCAAGGCCATCAAGGTCCGCCCCACCCACTCCAACATGATCTTCCCCGGCCCGGGGATCGGCGGCTACTGCCTGCCCAAGGACGGGGGGCTGGGCGTCTGGTCCTACCAGACCCTCATGGGCTTCGAGGACGACATCTTCAAGATCACGCCGCTTGCGATCGATATCAACGACACCCGCTCCCTCCATGTGGCGGAACTCATCCGGGACGCCCTCCGGAACATGGGGAAGATCGTCGCCGCCTCGAAGATCGCCCTCCTCGGCGCCTCCTACCGGGAGGACGTGGGGGACACCCGTTACAGCGGCTCGGAGATCGTTGTCCGCAAGCTCACGGAAATGGGTGCGGATATCGCCATCCATGACCCGTACGTGAAGCGCTGGTGGGAGTTGGAGAAACAGGATACCTATCCCGCCACAGGCCTTTCGCGGGCGAGGTTCTTCCGTAACCAGGATAAACTGAAAGACAGCAAGGTGGAAAATGATTTGGGCGCCACGCTCAAGGGCGTAGACGCCGTAGTCCTGGCCGTCCGCCACGAGGCCTACATGACCCTCGACCCCGATGAAGTGATCGCCATGACGGGCCGCCCCGTGGCTGTCATCGACTGCTTCGGCATCCTCGACGACGAAAAAATCAAACGCTACTTCGAGCTCGGCTGCGAGGTGAAGGGATTAGGCCGGGGGCATGTCAAACGCATTAAAGACCAGGTAAAAGCAGAAAAATGATTTGAGAGCTTTAGGGAACTCGGGGACAGATTTCAAATCTGTCCCCGAAAAAGGATTCCTGCTTTCGCAGGAATGAGTGCGCCGAATTTCAGGAGTAATTCCTAAAATAAAGCTCTTATAATATCCATGAAATTCACCATTGTCACGCCGAATAAGAATGGCGGCCGCTTTCTGGAAGAGACGATCCGGAGCGTCATATCCCAGAAGGAATCCGGCGTCGATCTGGAGTACATTGTGATCGACGGCGGCAGCACGGATGATTCGCTTAAGATCATCAGGTGTTACGAGGAGGATATCTCGCAGATCATCTCCGAACCGGATCGGGGGCCGGTTTCAGCCATCAACAAAGGGTTGCGACTCGCTTCGGGGGAGATCGTCGCCTGGTTGAATGCCGATGACCGCTATCTTCCCGGCGCCCTGAAAAGGGTTGTCCAGGTCATGGCTGTGCATGCCAACAGGGCCTTATGTTTCGGCGCCTGCCGAATCATCGATGAGGAGGGTTGGGAGATCCGCCGGGGCATCACCCGTTTCAAGGAGGCCTTTTTCCCGATCTCTTCCCAATTCACCATCCAGTGCCTCAACTATATCTCCCAGCCGGCGATGTTCTTCCGCCGTTCCGCACTGGAGGCCGCCGGCCCTCTTCGGGAAGACATGGTGGCCGCCTGGGACTATGATTTCATACTGCGCCTCTGGCGGCAAGGCGGTGCGGCGCATGTGCCGGGTCCGCCCCTGGCGGATTTCCGCTGGCATCCGGGCTCCATCAGCGCCAGGAAATTCGCCGTACAGTTCCAGGAGGAGTTTGAGGCGGCGGCGAGGGATGCCGGCCGGCTCGCGCCTCAGACCTGGATCCACGGGATCGTGCGCTGGGGCATCGTGGGCGCCTATACGCTGATGGCTGTTTCCAAAGGGAAAAAGAGACCGCGATGAGAATCGGGGTTAACACACTCTTTCTCATTCCCGGGGAGGTAGGGGGAACGGAAACCTACCTGCGGGAGGTCCTGCTTGCCATGGCGAATTCCTTTGTCGACATCGAGTGGGTTCTTTTCACGAACAGAGAGAATGACGGGTACCTCAGAAGAATTTTCGGGAAATTTCCCCAATTCGCCTTTGATCCTCTGCCGCTGCGGGCGATGAACCGCTACGCCCGCATCATCCGGGAACAGATCGATCTGCCCTTTCGGGTTGCCCGTAGCCGTGTGAACCTCCTCTGGTCGCCGGGTTATACGGCGCCGTTCTTTGTTCCCTGTCCCCAAGTAGTCACCATTCCTGACATGCAGTACCGGAGGTATCCGGAGGATCTGACCTTTTTGGCGAGGATCGTTACGGATATTCTCGTGCGGATGGCGGTAAGACGTTGCCAGTGTATCCTTACCATCTCTGAATTTTCCCGCAAAGAAATCCTAACTTTTACCCATGCCCGGAAGGAATCGGTCCGGGCGGTCCATTTGGCTGCAGACCCGGCCTTTGCCCAACCCATTCCCGCCGATATAAAACGACAAAGACTGAAAAGATTGCTGCCCTCTGAGAAGCCCTATATTCTCTGCATTGCGAACACCTACCCCCATAAAAATGTGCATGCGCTTATCGAGGCCTTCGGCCGGATCCTGAAGAAAATTCCCCATCAATTGGTGTTGGTCGGGAAGCCGCGCCTGGGAGAATCCGAAGTACAGACGGCATTAAGCAAAGTGCCGGATCCTTCCCGCATCCAGAGGTTATTGCAGGTTGATTATGAAAACCTCTTTGTCCTCTACCAAGGGGCTGACCTTTTCGTTTTTCCGTCACTTTACGAAGGTTTCGGCCTGCCGGTCCTGGAAGCCATGATGTCCGGCGTGCCTGTCTTGACCACAAGATGCGGATCGATCCCGGAGGTGGGTGGCGATAAGGTGTGTTACTTTGATCACACCAGTTCGGTTGATTTGGCCCGACAGATAGTTCAAATCGTTTCCTGGAAGGAAGACTGTCGGAAAGTCCGGGTAACGGAAGCGCAAAGCCATGCCTGTCAATTTTCATGGCGCCAGACGGCTGCAAAAACAACAGAATGCCTTAAGAAGGTGAAGATTGCTCATGGATAGATATCTGATTACCGGTTTTTCCGGATTCGTTGGCAAACATTTTCTGGAATACCTTGAGAAATTGCATAGCCCGGTATCCGTATTGGGTGTTGATATTGTTTCCCCTGATTTTGGTCTGAACCGGTTGCACCATATGCAATGTGATTTTGAAAAAATGGATCTGCTGGATCGGGAAGGAATCGAAAAAAGCATCCTCCAATTTCAGCCGAACTTGATTTTGCATCTGGCCTCATACAGCAGTGTTGCCTTTAGTTGGCAAAATCCCGTGAAAAGCTTTCAAAATAACACCAATATTTTTTTAAATGTCCTGGAGGCGGTTCATTCCGTCAATACCGGGATAAGGATTTTATCCGTCGGCTCATCGGAGGAATATGGCGATCTGGCAGGGGGCAACACACTTTTTCACGAAGAGGATGCCTTACATCCCGTCAGCCCTTATGCCGTGGCGCGGGTCACACAGGAAATGCTCTCCAAGGTGTATGCGAAGGGTTTCGGGCTGGATATTGTGATGACCCGGTCCTTCAATCACATCGGGCCAGGACAGAAGGAGATCTTTGTTATCGCCTCCTTTGCCAAACGCCTGGTGGAGATGAAAAAGGAGGGTGCCGCGTCTCCCAAATTGATGACTGGAGATATATCCCTGATTCGTGATTTTGTGGATGTGAGGGATGTGGTCAGAGCCTATGATGGATTATTGAAAAAGGGTCAAAAAGGAGAAATCTACAATATCTGCAGAGGCGTTGGATATTCGTTAAAAGAACTCGTTCAACAGATGGCTTCGATCCTGGGCATGGACGTCCTGACTGAAACAGATGAAAAGCTGATCAGGCCAAACGATAATAAAGTCATTATCGGCTGTAATGAAAAAATCAAGCGCGACATCGGGTGGACGCCGGAGATACCGTTGCGACGGTCTCTGGAAGATGTCATAAATTTCTGGGATCAGTGATGATTGAAGTCTTCATGATTTCCATGTACCGCTTTTTAAAAAAATACCGACCTTGTAATTATTTCTTGACATCTCTGTTTAGATTAGCTAAACAGTTCCATATTTTCATGTTCAAGAATGGTCATGAGGCCCTCACATCCAGGGATTCAGATCGATCCTGATCGGTTTAAGGTGTAATCGACAGGGCGGAGCTTTGAAAATACCTGCCCTTCATTTTCATCATCCTAAACAAAACAATCCAAAATATCTTTACATATCCGTTTAGATAAAATGAACAATTGATAACATGCTGACCGAGTTATTCACTTCCAGAACGCGGATTAATCTATTCCTGAAGCTTTTCCTGAATCCGGGGATTTCCTGCTACCTGCGCGAATTGGCAAGGGAATTCAATCTAACCCCCAATGCGCTGAAGGAGGAGCTGGACAATCTGAGTCAGGCGGGATATCTGGGTAAAGAGCAACGTGGACAATCCATATTCTACAAGGCCAACACGAACCATCCCTTCTTCCCGGAAATCAATTCCATCGTAAAGAAGTATTATGGCATCGATAAAATTGTCGAGCAGATTCTCAATGACCTCGGAAAGGTTGAAGCGATCTACGCCCTCGACGACTATGCCGAAGGGCGTGATAGCGGCCTGATCGATGTGCTGATCGTCGGCGACGTGGATATGGATAAAATTCAGGCATTGAGACCCAGTCTGGAGAAGGAGATCAAGCGAAAGATCCGGGTCCTGGTGATGGGAGCCCAGGAGTTTGCCGAAAATCGCGATATGCTCATGAAGCGGCCGAATTGGCGGATTCTATAAAATCGAATGCCTGACACCGCTCTGATCTTTTGAATTATCAAGATAATAGGTTGTTCATCGCGAGTTAACCCTATGCAAAACGCAAAAACTCAAGACCTGATGCCCATTATTGAGCATCTGTTCTGGTGGGTGCCTGAAAAGGAAAGGACATCACTTAGCGACGATGCCATCGTCGAAGCTGTGCTCAGTAACGGCAATGAAAAGATGGTCAAACAGCTCTTTGATGTTTTTGGAATCGAAAAGGTAGCCGAAACGTTCAACCGGCAGATATCGGGCCGACGAATCAATTACCGGCCCCGGACGGTCAATTATTTCCGACAATACTTTCAAAGGCATGCACAAAGATATTCTAACGGCAAAACAGGTTAAGCTCCTGCCCCTGATTAGGGAATTCTCCCGGGATTACTACCTGGTCGGCGGCACTGCCATCGCCCTGTATCTCGGGCATCGTCGCTCCATCGATTTTGATCTGTTCACCTCTGGCCAGATCAAAAAGCTATCCATCAAGAAAGTGATTGACCGCCATTCCTGCCCGGTTTCTGATATTCTTTTTGAAGATTCCGAGCAGATTCATCTCGTTATTGATGGCGTCAAGCTCACTTTTTTCTCCTACCCATATCTGATTGACACGCCAACGGCTTTCGAACGGATTATCAGGATTCCGGATCTCTTGACCCTTGCCGCTATGAAGGCGTATGCGCTTGGCGGCAGAGCCAAATGGAAAGATTATGTGGATCTATATTTTCTGCTGAGAGATCATTTTTCCCTACTGCAGGTTTCTGAGAAATCAAAAGAACTTTTCAGCTCGTTTTACAACGAGAAACTATTCCGGGAACAGTTATGTTACTTTAAAGATATTGATTATTCGGAAAAAGTGGATTTAGTCGATCCATTGGTTTCTGATGACAAGATCAAACATTTTTTGACCAATGTCGCAACGAACCCTTTTCAGAGAGAAATTTGATGGCTGAAATATGGCACAAAGGGAGTCGTTGATGAATGAAAATAATCTTGCTAGGACGATTGAACTGATTGATCTCTGTTTTAAGCTCAAGGAGGCATACCTCAGGCGACAGCACCCCGAGGCGTCTCCTGAAAAGATCCGGGATCTGATCAATCGGGGCATCCTGGCGCGGAAGGAGCAGCAATGGGCGTCGCCGGAGATCTGTTTGACACCTTAAAATTCCTGTGCGCCCTTCTGAACGATGAGCATGTCGACTACTGCCTCATCGGGGGGCTTGCCGTCGCCATCCTTGCAAAACCGCGGGCGACGGAGGACATCGATCTCCTGATTCTCATCGAGGAGCAGCAGATCCCCTCACTCGTCGGGCTTCTGAAGAAGAGATTCAAAATTATTCAGGGGCAAAATGTCATGCATTTTAAAAACGCAACGATTTGCAGAACCATTTTGGCCTCGCCCTCCGATGAGAAAGACGGAATCGTCGTGGTCGATTTCCTGCTCGCGGATCATGACACTTATCGGGAAACTCTCCGCAACCCCCTCTTTCTGACCGTGGACGGTGAGAAAATTCCCGTGGCGCGTCCGGAGAGCCTTATCAAGATGAAAGAGCTTTCAAACCGGCCCCAGGATTTGATAGACATCGCAGCTCTCAAGGAAGCGCAGAACGATCAATCGGACCCCACCCATGCAAAACGTTAAATTTAAAGACATGACCCCCCAAATTTACTGGGATGCGGAGGTCGAGCCGGATCAGATCCGCCGCTTGCTCCACGGCGAGATCGACCGGGTGGGCCACATCGACCGCATCAACCTGTATCGCCGGCTGCTGATGACCTACGACTGGTACACCCTGCTGAACCTCATCCCCTCGGACCGTCTCCGGGAGGCGCTCAGCGAGCCCGTGCTGAAAGGAATCCACCCCGCAAGCCTCAGGGACCGTTACCTCTATGCCCGAAACGTTCTATTCGGCTAAGCTCTACCCCTTCATGGACAGGGTCCTGGCGCTGATCAGGCAGGCGGATACCGCGTTCTATCTTACGGGCGGGACGGCGCTCGGCCGTCATTACCTCCATCACCGCTATTCGGACGACCTTGATCTTTTCGTCAATCAGGCGGCCGATTTCCGGGATCAGGTCAAAAAGGCCCTGGCGGCCCTGCGCCGGGGTTTGATTGAATTCGAGACCGGAACCGCCGCGGACGACTTCGTCCGGATCCTGGCTCGTGATGGCGACATGCCCCTCAAGATCGATTTCATCAACGACGTGGCGTTTCACTATGACGATTTTCAGGAAGCGGAATTTTATCACCGCATTGACCACTGGCGGAACATCCTGTCTAACAAGCTGTGCGCTCTGAACCGGCGAGAACCCAAGGATATGGCTGATGTTCTTTTCATAGCTCAAAGTTTTTCGTTTTTGTGGCGGGAAATTTTTAATGAAGCCCGGAAGAAGGATCTCTGGGTTGAGCCCTTGGAAATCTCCAAGATCATTCAGGAGTTTCCTGTTGAGCACATGGACGTGATAAAATGGGAGGAACCTGTTGATCCGGGAACCTGTGCCGCCGCCCTCAAAACATTGCGTCTTGATATTTTTCATGGCCGGAGCAATTTGCTTTATGAAAAAGATATGCGCCATCCGCATGCAAAACGCTAAATTTAATGGGTGACCCCCATGATGCCTGTATTTAATACTGCACTCCTTGACGAAGTGATCGAAAAGAAAAAAAGAACGGGAAGCTCTCTCGGACGAGACGGGTCATGATGTGGATATCGTTCAAATTGAAGATCACGGATTGGCGGACAAGATAAAGAGCGGGGGTATCCAGGTGGATAAGGCGAGATTAGCTGTCCTAAAGGCCGAGTTGGAAGCCCAGATAAAGGAAATTGAGGGTATCTATACAAGGATCTAAGATCGAAAACGGAAGACGGATAAGGCGGCAATGGAGAGCGTGGGGTATCAGTTGCATAATCTCTATTGCGCTTTTGAATATCTGTTTAAAGACCAAGTAAAAATTGGCAAAAACTAAAAAGGTGGAAGTACATGATCCTTATCGCTGGCGGCGCCGGGTACATCGGTTCCCACGCTAATAAAATCCTCCATAAACGAGGCTACGAAACGGTTGTCTATGACAATCTGAGCCGCGGCCATCGGGAATTTGCCAAATGGGGCCATTTCGTTCTGGGAGACCTGGCAGACAAAGATCAATTGCGTCTCTGCTTCAAGACCTATCCGATCGAGGCGGTCATGCATTATTGCGCATTCTGTTACGTAGGTGAGTCCGTCGGTCATCCTGCTGAATATTACCGGAATAATGTTGTCAACACGTTGAATCTTCTTGACGTTATGGTTGAGTATAGAGTGAAATATTTTATCTTTTCTTCCACCTGTTCCACGTATGGCAATCCCCTTCAGATTCCAATGACTGAAGATCATCCTCAGCAGCCGATCAATCCTTACGGTAAATCAAAGCTCATGATCGAACAAATCCTCAAAGATTACGATTATACTTATGGTATCCGTCATGTCTGCCTTCGCTATTTTAACGCGGCCGGGGCAGACCCGGAGGGTGAGATCGGAGAATGGCACGATCCGGAGCCGCACCTGATTCCTCTATCACTCCAGGCGGCAGCGGGGGACCGGAATCATGTAAAGATCTATGGAACGGATTATGATACCCCTGACGGGACGTGTATCCGTGATTACATCCACATTAACGATTTAGCGGCAGGCCATCTTTCAGCCCTTGAATACCTGCAAAAGGGCGCCCCTTCGGACGCTTTTAATCTTTGTAATGGAAAAGGTTTTTCCGTTAAAGAAGTAATCCATGCGGCTGAGCGAGCTACTGGCAAATCCATAAAAGTTGTTGAGGCGAAAAGACGCCCCGGTGATCCCCCCATCCTTGTCGGGAGCTCAGATAAAGCGAGGAATATTCTAAACTGGCAGGTGGATTATCCAAGTCTCGATGAAATTATCAAAACTTCGTGGTTCTGGCAGAACCATCATGAGGAATGATATTTATGGTCATGTATTCCTGGAGGATAAAGGAAGAATCAGCATAGATTGAATTGATTCAGCCCTGACAAAACCAAGAAAATTCTTTACAATATGATATGTTATCGGTATATTAAATATCAACATTTATAACGCCAATGATTATCGTTTTTCGAAGGGGCCAATGAAAAGATCAACCCTTGCTGTTCTGATTCCCGCCTGGAATGAAGAAGCCACCGTTGCCGACGTCGTGAGCAAGATTCGAGAGGTTGGCCTCTACGACGTGATTGTGATCGATGACGCAAGCACAGATCAGACCGCTGACCGTGCCGCCGCGGCAGGCGCAAGGGTGCTGAGTCTGGCAGTGAATCTTGGTGCATGGGGGGCCACGCAGACGGGTATCCGCTTTGCCCTGAAAAAAGGTTACCGACAGGTTATTACCATGGATGCGGATGGGCAGCATCTGTCGTCCGCCATCCCACATTTGCTGGCGCCCATCACTGCCGGGAATGCCGATATGGTAATCGGATCCTGTACTGAACGCGGCAGTCATGCGAGGAAAATTGCCTGGCGATTCTTTCGGGGGATGACAGGCCTGGAAATTGAAGATCTGACCTCGGGTTTCAGGGCCTATGACCTTGCGGCTATGAGAACGCTGGCCTCTAAAAAAGCTACCTTGCTGGAATATCAGGACATCGGCGTACTCCTTCTCCTGATACACTCCGGTCTGAGAATTCAGGAAATGCAGGTGCCGATGCGCCTCAGAGTATCCGGGAGTTCCAAAATATTCAGCTCCTGGTTCAAAGTAGCCGAATATTTGCTCTTGAACCTGATTCTCTGCACTTCGCACTTCATGAAGGCGAAGCCGTGTTCATATGTCAGTAACAGGGGGACCTTATGAAACCGATATTATCCTATCAATGGACCACAGCAATCATTGGTCTGATGATTGCCCTTGTAATCCTTTTTCTGATTCGCAGGGACATTCTCCATGTGAAGCGTTCGCTGTGGTGGATTGGCATTGCCCTTCTAATCGTCGTCATGGGGTTTTTCCCCCTTCCAATTGCACAATTTGGTGCACTTTTGGGTGTGAATTATCCGCCGATACTCATTTTGACAGTGGGTATGGGATTTATCTTGATCAAGATCCTGTCGATGGATCTGGAGCGTTCACGACAAGAACGGATTCTTCGCCGTTTAACCCAGAAAGTAGCAATGCTCGAAGGTTTCCAGAAAGAGGCGAAAACCGCTGAAAAAAACGAATTGGGGGATCAAGGCGAAAAACTAAATGATACTAATAATCATTCCGGCTTATGATAATCTTAAAACACCAAAATCGCTGATTGACTAACCCACCATCGCCTCGTTCATCGATAAGCTTTTAATAGATCGGCTACCATCGGAAATCGCAGTAAATAGAAAGATCCTATAGGCAGAACATGGAGATTGATCCGGAATGCTTAGAACACATATAAAACCAAATCAATCCTGGCTCAGTGTAGATTGGAAAGAAATCTGGCAATACAGGGATCTTCTCTGGCTCATGGTGTGGCGTAACTTTACGACCGCACATAAACAGACCATCCTTGGTCCGCTATGGTTTATTATTCAGCCCTTGGCAACAACAGTTGTTTTTACGATTGTTTTTGGCCAGATTGCCAGGATCGGCACAGATGGCATTCCTCCTTTTGTTTTTTACATGAGTGGAATGGTTTTATGGAATTATTTCGCAGGTTGTCTGAATGGCGCTTCCAGCAGTTTGGTCGCGAGTGCCGGCCTTTTCCAGAAAGTGTATTTCCCGCGATTAATAGTACCTATTTCCCTTCTCTTCAATCAGATGATGTATTTTCTTATCAACTTTGCCGTTTTTGTCACTTTTTACCTTTATTACCTGTTTTTTTTAGAAACCAGCATTCAACCCTCATTATGGATTCTTGCCTTGCCGGCGCTGGTTTTACAGGCAGCTATTGTCGGAATGGGGGTTGGTTTGTGGCTATCGGCGTTGACGGTGAAATACAGGGATATTGGATTTCTGTTGCCTTTCCTGACCCAGTTATGGATGTATGCAACACCGATAATTTATCCCGCAAGTTACGTTCCTGAGAAATTCCGAATGTTGTATTACCTGAACCCCATGGCATCCGTTGTGGAGTTCAATCGGTTTGCATTCTTCGGTGTCGGAACGCTGACAAAAGGAACATTTCTCTTTGGAATTGGGTCCGGTCTCCTGATTCTCATCACGGGTCTGTTGATGTTTAACAGGGCTCAGAGAACTTTTGTTGACATTGTATAGGGGCAACCAAGTGTATCATACACGATTAATCGGTCAGCGGTGAGGCGGATCGAGATGTCCAATCATGTAATTATTGCAGATCGACTTTCAAAACGTTATCGTCTTGGCGTTATAGGCCGTCATACTTTAAAGGATGAGTTTGTCTACCTCTGGCATAAGGTTATGAAGAGGGATCCTATTAAACATATGGGGAAAGTCGGTGTTGGACAGCACTCTGCCACGACCACATTGGCAGAGAATGACAATAATGATTTCTGGGCGCTCAAGGACATATCTTTTAAAATTAATCGGGGTGAAGTTGTTGGAATAATCGGCCGGAATGGTTCTGGAAAATCCACGTTATTGAAGCTTCTCAGCCGTATCACAGAGCCGACATCCGGCGAAGCATTCATCGAAGGTCGAGTAGGATCACTTTTAGAAGTAGGAACGGGCTTCCATCCGGAACTGACCGGACGTGAAAATATATATATGAACGGCACAACACTTGGGATGAACAAGAGGGAGATCGACCAGAGATTCGATGAAATTGTTGCATTTTCCGAAGTCGAGCGATTCCTGGATACCCCTGTGAAACGATATTCCAGTGGAATGTTCGTGAGGCTTGCCTTTGCCGTCGCGGCGCATCTTGAGCCGGAAATTCTTCTTGTGGATGAGGTCCTTGCTGTAGGCGATGTTGAATTCCAGAGAAAGTGCTTGGGCAAGATGAGTGATGTGGCAAAGCAGGGGAGGACCATCCTGTTTGTCAGCCATAACATGGCGGCGATCAGGGGACTTTGCAGCAGAGCTATCCTGATCGATAAGGGGCATATTGAAATGGATGCGGGAGCAGGCGAAACTGTCTCGAAGTATCTCGAACAAAACCTGGTTAAGGGTATGAAGGCAGTAAGGGAAGATATTGAGAAAAGGCTGGAAGGTATGTTCAAGAAAGCAGATAGGCATATCGTAATCCATGAGGTGATGCTGACCAATAAGGTTGGGGATGCACAAAAGATTTTCTACTCCGATCAACCTGTCAACGTGGTCGTTACGTTTGAGTGCCTGAAGCCGATTGTCAACTTAGGGATGCTGTTTTGTATAGTCAACGAGGACAACGTGGAAATTGTCGGGAGTCATAGCACGGATGATAGCACCGCCAGGATTGAGAAACAGAATCTGGAGCCCGGAACTTATCGGGTGAAATGCACTTTCCCTCCATGCCTGTTTGGAGAGAAACCATTGTTCGTAACTATTCACATGGTTGTACCCAAAACTGAACATCTCGTGCTCAATAAGATTCTAGAATTGGGAATCAAGTTCTCTGGGTACAATGGTGTTTATGCGGGCGGTGGGGTGTACATCAGGCCAAAGCTGGCCTGGAGTCTTGAGCAGATGCCCCATTAGGCGTTGCAGTGGTGGATATATTTACTGGAGTGGCATGAGCCGAGTTGGCGGCAGAGCCGATGGGTGGAGGTTATACGGATGGACGATTTTTTCAACAACAAGAAAATACTGATAACAGGAGGGGCCGGTTCGGTCGGATGTGCGCTTACAAGAAGACTGTTGAAGTTTGGAATCAAGACTGTGCGCGTTTTTGATATTTCAGAGAACGAGATATTCAGGATGATGAATGACTTTGGTAATGATGAAAGATTGCGTTACCTGGTTGGTGATATTCGTGACAGGGACAGACTTCAGTTTGCGATGGATGATATTGACTATGTTATTCATCTAGCTGCTATGAAGCATGTGCATGCATGTGAGTATAATGCGTTCGAAGCTATCAAAAGTAATGTGTATGGCTTGCAGAACGTGATCGACGCTTCCAGGAATGGAAAAGTTCGAAAGGTGATTTTTTCTAGCACAGACAAAGCTGTGAATCCTATCGGCGCATTGGGTATAACAAAGTTGCTTGGAGAGAAGATCATTGCTTCAGCTAACTACTACAAGGGTAACAGGGATATAATCTATGCCTCAGTAAGATTTGGTAATGTGATTGGATCTAACGGGTCAGTGGTGCCACTCTTCAAGAAGCAGATAACCGCCTGTGGTCCTGTTACAATAACGCACGAGGGTATGACCAGGTTTGTGATAGAAATGGATGAATCGGTGGACCTGATATTTGCTGCGATTGAGCATGCAAAGGGCGGGGAAACGTTTGTTTGGAAGATGAGGACTCTCAGGGTGGTCGATCTTGCTGATGCAATGATTGAATTGTACGGCGGTGGACAGAAGATTAACAAGATCCTCATCGGTAAGGGTGAGGGAGAAAAGCTTCACGAAGAGATGATGACGAACTATGAGTTACCGGGTGCTTTTGAGTTCGGCAAGTTTTACGCTGTACTTCCAACGCTTGACTATATGCATATCGAACGTAAGTACAGCGATGTCCCCCAGCCACAGAACCCCATGATAGATTCAAGCCAGGGCAACCATTTGACAAAAAAGCAAATAATGGAGCTACTGAGGAAGATTGATGAAAAAAATATGGAGAGTCTTGCTTATTGATCCGCCGTTTCCGGAAAGACCATGGGATATCAACTGGTTAACACAATTTCCGCCCAAGGGCCTACTGTATATCGCGGCTTATCTCAGGAATGCAGGGGTTCCTGTCGAGGTCGTGGACCTGAAACAGATGCAATTTGAGAGGCCTTCCCTGCTGAGGCGGTCACTTCGTGAGATCAACAGCGTCATCGGACTTCTGGTGAAGCAGAAGAAACCGCACTACGCTGGGATCACCTCGACGACGATTTCCTATATTCCGGCATCGCAGGTGGCCAAGGCGGTCAAGGAGGCCAGTTCCGAGACAACGGTGGTTATGGGCGGTGTGCATGTGACGTTTACAGCCCACGAGACGCTCAGGGAGTGTCCATGGATAGATATTGTCGTGAGGGGCGAGGGCGAGAAGCCGATGCTCGACATCGCGAACGGCAAGAAGCTTGAGGACATCCCGGGTATCACCTATCGGCGGGGCGACAAGATATGCGACAATCCGGAGAGTGAACTCTTGAAGCCCGAGGAAATTCCTTTACCGGCTTATGAGCTGCTTGAAATGCGCAATTACGCGTATGTTGTCCTGATGTGCACCCGGGGCTGTCCACACGGGTGCACCTTCTGTGAACTGCCCAGCGGGCATGGCCGGAAAATCCGTTACCGCAGATCCAGCGATGTGACTCGCGAGCTTGAGCTGGCCCTGTCCCTGAATCCGAAACTGGAGATCCGGTATGAAGATGAGTTCATGGGGCTGGATATGCCGCGGGCCAGAGAGATTCTGTCACTCGTCAAAAGCAAGAATGTTGGGCAATTCCGGGCGGCGACACGGCCCGATGGGGTGAATGCAGAACTGCTGAGCCTACTCAAAGAAGCGGGCTGTACAAATCTCTACATCGGAATGGAGTCCGGGTCGGATGAGGTGCTCAAACTTAACAGGCGCGGCATCACGGTAAAGAAGATCCTGGAAATGGTCGAGATGTTCCAGAAGAAGGAAATGCTCTTCCATGCCGGATTCATCCTGGGTTTGCCGGGGGAGACGAAAGAGACGCTGGAACAGACCCTCGATGTTGCGCTGAAGTGTTGCGATGCTACATTCTCCACCGTGAGGAACCATTTCGACATGTATCTCCAGATGATGCCTTTCAAACTGATTGTCGAAAATTCAAGGGCCGAGTTCAACCTGCTCGCCCCCAATCCCGGCACGGCGATCTATATGGATCCCGAGAAATTCAGGTACAGGATATTCCATAAGAAATGGGAGTTGTACGACTGCAACACCAATGTGGGTGAACCCTATGATGTGAGCGCCCAGGAGATTGACGCCTTTAAGATGAAGGCCTTTCGTGCGATGCAGGACAAAATGAAGGCATTCGGACTTCCTGTTGACTGGTGGGACTATGGCTACAAGGGGTAAGGCATGGATCGGATACTGGTAACAGGCGGGGCGGGTTTCATGGGGCGGTGGGTAGCTCATGAATTCGTGAAGAGGGGTTGCGAGGTGTGGGTTCTCGACAACCTGTCCAATGGTGCGTTGGCCAATATAGAAGGGTTTGGGCACAAGCTCGGAGGCGTTGTCGTTGATGATATCGGGAACCGCAAACTGTTGGCCGAACTCTTTTCCAAGGAGTTCACGGTTTGCGTCCATTGCGCAGCCGCCATCAACGTCCAAGAAAGTATTGACCGTCCGGAAAAGTGTTTGACGGACAACGTTATCGGGACCTTCAATGTCCTGGAAGAATGCCGGAAGCACGGCACGCGGATGGTTTTTATCAGTTCTGCTCTTGTCTACATGACGGCTGACGATGGGGGTACGATCAGTGAGGAACATCCCCTGCATGCCACATGCCCCTATGCCGCCAGCAAGATCACCGGGGAGAATTTTACGCTGGCGTACCACAAAAGCTATGGCTTGCCGACGGTGATCCTAAGGCCTTTCAGCATATACGGACCGTGGCAGAGAAGTGACTCCGAGGGCGGTGTGATCAGCATCTTCTGTGACCGGGCATTGAGGAACCAGCCGCTAAGTATCTACGGCGATGGTGAACAGAGCAGGGATTTTTTCTATGTTGAAGAGTGCGCGACCTTTGTGGCTGATGCCTCGTTCTCCAGCGCCGTTAACGGGAGGATCCTCAATGCCGGCTCGGGAACCGAGACTAAGATCAAGGATCTCGCCCTGAAGATCTGTGGAAAACCCGACATGATCAGGTTCGTCGAGCATCACCACGCCCATGCCGAGATCATGCATATGTGTGCCAAGTCCACCAACGCACAGAAACTTCTGGGCTGGCAATGCAGAACGCCCCTGGAGGAGGGACTTCACAGGACGAGGGAATGGCTGGCTTCCCGTATGCGAAGGTAATGGCCTGTAATTAACTTGGCTAAAGTTGAAGGACACCATGGTTCCTTACGGTAGACAACAGATTGATGAGCGCGACATAGAGGCGGTTGTTCAGGTTCTGAAATCGGACTGGCTCACGACGGGGCCTAAGATCGAGGAATTCGAAACGGCCGTTGCGTCATTTGTCGGGGCAAAGCATGGTGTTGCGGTCAGCAACGGGACCGCTGCTCTTCATGCCGCGATGTATGCCCTCGGAATCGGCCCAGGCGATGAGGTGATCGTGCCGCCCATGACTTTTATTGCAACGGCCAACGCCGTGGTGTACCAGGGAGGCACTCCGGTGTTTGCCGATGTGGACCCAGGCACGCTCCTGATCGATCCTGATGAGGTGGAACGCAGGATTACCACAAAGACGAAGGCCATTCTTGCCGTGGACTATGCCGGACAACCCTGTAACTACGAAAGGCTTCAGAGTCTCGCCCGGCGTAACGGTCTTCATTTGGTTACAGACGCCTGTCATGCACTCGGAGCGGAGTACAAAGGCAAGAAGATCGGCAGTATTGCCGACATGACTGTCTTCAGTTTTCATCCGGTGAAACACATCACAACGGGTGAGGGGGGGATGATCACCACGGATGACCCCGAGCTGGCGGCACGGATGAGACGCTTCCGTAATCATGGGATAGCCACTGATTTCCGACAGAGGGAAAAAACAGGGTCCTGGTTCTACGAGATGGCGGATCTCGGTTACAACTACAGAATAACGGACATCCAGTGCGCCCTGGGCATCAGTCAGATGGCAAAGTTTCCGGGATGGCTCGACAGGCGGCGGCAGATCGCTGGGAGGTACGACACGGCTTTTCTCGGGTCGGAATGCACCGTTCCGCTGGCCGTCAGTGCCGATGTCCGGCACGCCTATCATCTCTACGTTGTGAAACTGGGTGCCGGAACGGGGGCGAAGAGCAGGGCCGAGGCGTTTGCGGAGTTCCGTCGCCGCGGCATCGGCGTCAACGTCCATTACATTCCCGTACATCTGCATCCCTTTTACAGGGACAAATTCGGAACGGGTGCCGGTAAGTGTCCTGTGGCGGAGTCGGAATACGAGAAGATCATCTCCCTGCCGATGTTTTCCGGTCTCACCTACAGCGAGGTCGATACGGTGATCCAGGCTGCTAAGGATATCCTTGGGTAATGAAGGGAGGGAAGTCATGGGAAGTCTCATGGATAAAAGGAGTCGGGGTGGAAGAAATCTGCCCGTGGTTTTGGTAACGGCCGTGGGGGCGCCGCCGGGTTTAAACGCGTTGAGGGCGCTGAAGGAAAAGAGGCACTATAAATTGATAGCCGCCGATGCTGATCCCATGTCTCCGGGACTTTACCTTTACGGAGACGGCACTGTCCTGCCAAAGGCGGCCAACGAGAAGGAATACATTGCCGCCCTTACAGCGTTGATTAGCGCAAGGCAGATTTCGGTCATCATCCCGTGCGTGGAGGAGGAAATCCTGGTCCTTGCAAAGTATCGTAAACAATTTGAGAAGTTAGGCGTAAGGATGTTGATTCCCGAATACCCTGTGGTGAACGCGGCGACAAACAAGGAGAAACTACTTGACTTTGCCATGCGGAATGGGATCGCCTGTCCGCGGACTCGCGGGATTCCCGCCAAAATGGGTATACGGGAAAGGAAGCGGGAGCTGGCGGATTTCACGGATGCTTCATCGCCACCGTGGATCGTAAAGCCTTGCATGGGGCACGGCATGCATGACGTTTTCCAGGTGGATTCTCTCGGTGAAGCATGGGATTGTATCAAGTCTGCAAAGAGGGACTTTGTGGTACAGGAATTCATCCCTGGGAAGGTTGGGAGCATGTATTTGGTCGGACTGCTCTACAACTTCAAGGGTGAGCTCGTCCGCAGGTTCGTATCTCGGAGTATCCGGACGCTCTACCCAACGGGTGGACCTGCAACGGCAGGTATAAGCCTGGATCTGCCGGTGCTTGCGGAGGTAACGGAACGATTGATAGGCCTCGTTGGGGAATGGTGCGGTCCTGTCAATGTCGAGTGGATGCTTGATCCAAGGGATGAGGAATTTAAACTGATTGAGATCAATCCAAGAATGTGGGGTTATGGGTATCTTGCTGTTGGTTCGGGAACGAATTTCCCGGATCTGATCGTCAAGCTCGCGTGTGGAAAAGATGTTGGCAAGGATCCCGGTTACAGAACCGGGGTGGTCATGCTCAGGGCAACGCATGATGTCATCGTTCAGGACGCCTCTTCAATAGGGTCTTAAGGCGATGCAAGGGGTCCTCTTTTTTGCAGATGCCGGCCCCCGCGTCGGAATGGGGCATGTGACCCGGTCCCGCCCCGTGCTTGATCTGCTGAGACAAAAGGGCGTGGAAGTGCAGATGATTGCGCCTATCAACCATAGCCGGATCGAGGATTTGGGGTTCGGGGATACGGTTTCCGTCCCCGACCGTTCCGAGGATGTCTACC
>Ga0247841_10002088_pt1 | contig 41359 bp, 34 predicted proteins | sample LaCruzMarch2015__2_FD_192410 | JGI IMG/M metagenome (GOLD analysis project Ga0247841, IMG submission 192410) | Freshwater microbial communities from meromictic Lake La Cruz, Castile-La Mancha, Spain - LaCruzMarch2015_18m | ecosystem: Environmental > Aquatic > Freshwater > Lake | place: Spain...
GAAGCCGTACGCGCCACGTTCCATATCCTCACCTCATCAAGCTTGCCATGGAAATAATGAGGTAGCACCGACTGATACCAATCAGCCCCTATCGTTAGTAGACCAGTGGTTGCCACCGGGGTTATGGCAGAACCGGTCAATGTCTGCGACACGCCATTGATGTAGAGGTAGCGCGTTCCCCCATCGTTAACTGCGGCAACATGGTACCAGGTGTCGGTTTGCAGGCTCAGCCCGGAAGCCTCCATCCCGTCGAAGTTGATGTAGTTGTAAGGTGAATTCTCTCCCAGCCTCAGGGTGTAGGCATTGTTTGCTGCGGTGTAATCTTTGGAGATGATCCCTCCATACTTCGAAAACTCCTGCACTTTAATCCAGGCCTCGAGGGTGTAGTTTGTTGTCAGGTCGAGGCTGGCCGCATCGGGTACGTCGATGTATTCATGATCCTCGATTTCCGTCCCCTGCGACAGCACCAACGCATAACGCGGTCCGGCAAAGCACCCCGAAGCTTTCCACTCTGCGCCGTTGTGGATGGTTCCTGTATAGGTGTGGCTCGATTGGTTGTCGGTGACCGTGGTGCCGGCGCCATCGCTCATCTTGTAATAGGCCACCAGATTGGTTTCGGTGCCGGCCAGCTCTTTGTACATATTGGCTTTGATCTCATCTGCTGTGCGCACCACACTCCACACCCTCACCTCGTCCATGTCGCCATCGAAGGGATAAATCGTGTGGTTTCCGAAACTGCCTCCAAAAACAAGGTTGTCGTCGTTGGGCGAAGCGCCCATGATAAACGTTGTGCTCAGTGTCTTTTCCAAAACACCGTTCACATAATATTGCATTGCTGAACCGCTTGAGGTAACCGCCACATGGTACCACTTCCCCGGATCAAAGGTTGTGGATGTTACAAACTCAAATCCGGTCGGGTTATTTCCAAAGATCCTTAATTTCTTATATGGCGCCACATTTTCCCAATGCATCTGCCAGTTCCCCTGTTCTTCTACATCATCATACCTTTGTCCGCATATACCATACAATGGGTTAAAACTGTTGGTCCTGAACCAGAATTCGATGGTTTTAATTGCTCCGCCGTAGTTGGTTTGAACATAAGGATTACCCGACCATGGCCATGCAGGCGCAAACTTCAGCGCATACCCGCCCTGTTGGGTCAGGGCAGGGTGGCTGAGGAACAGCGAGGCGAGGATGAGTAGGGCTGCAAAAACGTGTCTGAGTTTTTTGGTTGTTTTCATGGTAATCATTTTTTTGGAAATATTGGTGTCATTTATTCCGCTTTTTTGATACGAAGAATTTTCATTTCTCATCCCCTTGCACTGCCACACCCTCTTTGACATACTTCCTGCACAGCGCCATGATTTCATACGCAGAGACCGGTTGACTGATTATCTCATTGCATCCGACCAGGGTTGCCAACCGCAACGCGCTCAAACTGAGGTTTCCGGCTATCATGATGATGGTGATCGTTGGCCTGGCCTGTCGGATTCTTGCCGCTGTATCGAATCCGTTCAGACCGGATAGCTCCGGACGTAACAGAACCAATGAAACCGATAGGTTCATTTTACAGAGACTGATGGCCTCCTCTCCGGAGCAGGCATTCAACAGGGTAGCCGGATACCCTTCGCAGAGCCCGGGGGGGAATAACCCGTCATCATCGGGATGGCCAACATTCAGTATGATCGATGGATGGTTGAGGCAAGGACCGGACATGGTATCCGTTTTTTAACGAATGTACACACCGCACGGGGCAAATGTCAAGAAAAAGGGGACGGAATAATCTTGGTTTTTCTTTGATAATTATTGTACCTTGTTGAAATTAAGCAAGATAATTTATTATCTGCAAGCGGAATCCCGGGCAGGTATCCGATCGTCCGGGTAAAAGGGCAAACTAAATGGATATCAAACTTGCCGTCAGGCTCTCTTTTTGGTCCAGACCCAGCTTCTTGCGAATGTGATGGCGCGTGGTTTCGATGGTTGCAGGCGACAGGTTGATCAACCGGGCAATCTCCTTGGTCGAAAGGTTGAGCCGCATCATGGAGGCCACCTGTAGTTCGCTCTTGGTGAAGTCGGGACACTTTGTCAGGAGTTTCTCGAAAAAATTACCATGCATTTGTCTGAACATTATTTCGAAATCGGCCAGGGGGTCTTTTGCTGCATCGCGGGCAATTCTCTGAAGGGTTTGCAGAAACTCCTGCTGGTCTTTTTTTCTGGTAAAGAGAAGGTTGTACGGCAGCAGTTTCTCCTGGACCGACTGGTTGAGGTTGGAGAGGTCTGTGCGTAAAAGGGTCTGATAAACGAGATCCTGTTCCTTCAACTGGATTTGAAGGTTCATCTGAATCAACTTTTCATCCTGAATTTCTTTTTCAAGGGTTATCTTTTCAATCTCAATATGCTGCAACTGGTTCTCCTGCTCGGCCTGAAGTTGTCGCTGTTCGGCCAACTCCTGTCTTTGCCTTGCCTGTTTATTTCTGAAGATCAGAACGATGGCAATGGATGTGGCGACGAGAAAAAGCAGGGTAGCGATGAGAAGGGTGATGATGCTTTGTGACTTTTTGAGCTTCAGTTCATTGTTCAGGTCGTGCACTTTTGATTGTAAAACCTGGCTTTCGTAGAGGGTCTTGTACTTCAGGATCGTCTCGCGTTGCTGGCTGGTCTTCAGACTGTCGTTCAGGTGTTCCCATTTTCTGAAATACTGAAGGGCAACGCCAACATTTTGAAGTTCCATGTTTCCCTCAAACGCTTCATGGTAAAACTGGATCAAATCGTTGGTTAACCTGTTCTGTTCCGCCAGTCTGATTGCCGCTGTGAAATATTCATTTGCCCGGGAGGAGTTTTGCCGGATGGCCTCCATTCTTCCCAATTGGTTCAAACTGTACATCTCTCCCTGAAGGATTTTATTTGTCCGGCTGATCTGCAATACCTCTTTGTAAGCCTGCTCTGCTTCTGTTAAGTGGCCCTGCCCTTTCAGATAGTTGGCAAAGTTGAACTTAACCGGCAGCAGGTTGTTGACCGCCCCGTTTTCAGTGAACAGGCGCATGGCTTCCTGGTAATAATAGCGGGAAGAATCGTTGCCCATCATCATAAAAGCGACCGCCATGTTGGTGAGATCGGTCCCCGATTCAAGGATATTGCCCATTTTGGCGTTGATGACAGCCGACCGGTTGTAGAAATCTATGGCCTGTGCGTACAACCGTTGACCAAGCAACAGATTGCCGATGTTGCGATAAACCTGCGCCATGTTTCCGGAATCGGAATGTTGTTCATAATAACGGGCGGCTTCCGAAAAACAGATCATGGCACTGTCTTCCTGTCCGTTGTGACTATAAAACAACCCCATGTTGGCAGAAAACCCTGCCCGGTATGCACTGTCGCCAGCCGATTGTGCCATCAGGAGACCCTTGCCATACCAATAACCGACCGAGTCGTTCGATCCTCCATCAACAAAAAAAGAACCCAATATATTGCAAGTTTCGAGCATTTTTGAGGTATCCCCCGACGCAAAGGCCATGACGCGCATTTTCTGGTACCAGACCAGTGCCGAATCGTTCATCCTGGCTGTTTGATATGATTTTCCCCTGAGTTTGGATGCTTGGTAAACCATGGAATTATCGCCTGTTGCCGAGGCAACACGATAAAGCGCTGCCGAGAGCAACAGGGCGCTGTCGGCATGGGTCTTCATGTATTGATTGACAACCAGGGTGAGGGAGTCATAAACCGCAGTGTTTTTTTTCTTCTCCACCGAAGTACACCCCGCAACAATCATCACAAACAAGAGGAAAAAATAAAACCAGATGCGCTTGTATAACAGTGGTCCCGGAACATTCATCGCCATCAGGGAAATGTTAGCATTGTGTCACACAATCTCTTCTTTATCCATCATCCATTTTTTTAGTACCATCAGCAACTCCTCCGGGCCAATCGGCTTTGCCAGGTAGTCGTTGCACCCGCTCATCACCGCGTCGCGAATCGACTTGTGGCTGACATAGGCCGTCAGTACCACCACGGGAAGATCGGGCCGCTGTTTCCTGATTGCGCGGGTGGCATCATATCCGGTCATCACCGGCATCATCCCGTCCATGAGGACCATTCTGATTTCCGGATGACCCGCACACATGGAAACAGCCTCCTCTCCATTTGCAGCCCGCAGGATGACAAGCCCGGTGTTTTTGTACGTTTGAACAATGTACTCAAAATTGGTGTCGTCATCCTCTGCAATGAGAATGGTCTCGCCAATATAGTTTATATCTGCCATCTGTTTTTTTATAACGTATTAAGGATGTGATATGTGAAGAGACCGAAAGTTGTACTTCATCTTCATAAAAATGAAAAGCAATTTTTATTTGGGCGCAATTACACCAAGGGGTTTACAGTAACCATGATGGAAAAGCTGATTTCGATCGGTTTGAATGATTTGCCGAAGTTAAAAATTGTTGTTGAATTTACGGCAATTCATTGTTGTCTTTACAAAAATAAATATGTGCAAAACTCTTCTTCGTTATGTTGGGGCAATTGCGGCCACCCCTTCCTGATGCACTTTGTTTGGAATGTTGATACGAATTCAGTATCCGGAATGACCTTTCATCCCCCCAAAAGGCCCCTTCCATCGGCCATTTGATTGTTTTAACCCGGGCGACCCTGTTTATCCTAAATTTAAAAAAAAAATGTCCGTATCATACAGCGATATCCGCAGGTTTGATTTGCCCCAGCAGCCATTGCTCATTGTTTGTCGCAATATTTTTGCAGGGATGGGGCTGAATTTGGTTTATGAATCCGATGGTTACCTTATTGGGCACATACTTGTGCTCGCGGGAAAAAGTTGTGATATCGTTACTACGTATGTTCGCGAAATCGGTTCGGTGCTGGTTACCAGTGAAAATAAATTCCAGGATTTTGATGGCGGCCGGAACCGGAAAATGGTGGAAACTCTTTTTAACAAGCTGGAAGCCGGTATTGAGAAATTTAGCATCCAGAACATGGAGGGTTGTCGCCGTTAGTGGATTTTATTGGGAAAAAATAAATTTGTTGTGGCGATTAAAAAAGTCATACCTTTGCATACCGACCGTTCAGTATTTTTACAATGAAAGATACCAGGGAATATATCATCGACGAAGCGTACAGGCTTTTTCTCAACCACAGCTATGAAGCTGTTTCGATCAGCATGATCAGCGAGGCGATTGGTTTTACAAAGGGGGCCCTTTACCACCATTTCAGGAACAAAGAGGAACTTTTTCGCGCGGTTATCGACAAGCATTTTCCCATATCCAGTGCCACGGTGGATGTGGACAACATCACCCTGAAGGATTATACACAAGCTTGTATCGAACATACTTTCACCATCCTGAAAGCCATTTTCGTGAGCGACGACAACTTCGTTCCCGTCAACTACCTTTCCCTGATCGCCGATTCATTCCGGCATTATGAGGGATTTTCTGAAAACAAAGCCCATGTCTTTGACGATGCGGTAAAAAAAGTGGAACAGATCCTGAAAAATGCGATCCGGAGGGGGGAAGTCCGCAACGACATTGACATAAAAATTGTGGCCGTTCAATACTTTTCGCTGAGCATCGGGCTGGCGGGCGACCTCATCCGGACCAATTCTGTGGAAACGGCCATGCAATCGTTGCGGAGCCAGCTCAACCAGTTGTACTATCTCCTTAAAAAATAAATTTTTTTATGATGAAACATACCATTCGTTCAGTATGTTACCTACCAATCGTTCAGTATTTATGGCTGTAGGTTACTCCGGGAAAGGCGCCCATACATGGAGCCCGTGCCCGGTTTTTGGAAAATTCAATAACACGAAAAACACAGAAATATGAAAAAGATGATTATTTACATGATGGCTTCGTCACTGTTGTTATCATGCAACCCCGGGGAAGAAAGCAGTGTTTCCCGGGCAAGAGGGCCAATAAAAGTGGATACCGCTTTGGTGAAGAAGGAAAAGGTCGTTACCGCTTTAAGGTACAGTGGCACCGTACTGGCTTTTCAAAGCATTCCCCTGAATTTCCAGACAACCGGAACGGTACAGGAGGTACAGGTGGATGCGGGGGACATCGTACATAAAGGACAACTGCTTGCCACGTTGGACCAGACCGATGCAAGAAACATGTATGGGATCGCACTTTCGCAGTTCCGGCAGGCCAAAGATGCCTACGACCGGCTTAAGTCAGTTCATGACAACGGGAGCCTGCCCGAAATCAAATGGGTGGAAATGGAATCCAAACTCCAGCAGGCGCAGTCTTCCCTTGACCTGGCCAAGAACAACCTCGACAAATGCAATTTGTACGCGCCTGTGAACGGAATGGTTGGCAGCCGCAACACCGAACCGGGCATGTCGTCCATCTCCATTGCCGCTGCCCCGATAGAACTGGTGGATATCCGGCAGGTGTATGTAAAGATAGCGGTTCCCGAAAACGAAGTGGCCCGGATCAAAAAAGGGATGAAAGCCAGGTTTCGTGTCTCAGCCTTAGATGAAAAAGAATTCAGTGGCGTGGTGGCCAATGTCAGTCCGGTTGCCGACAGGATATCGCGCACCTACGAAGCCAGGATCCTCGTTTCGAACGGTGATCTGGCGTTGAAACCGGGCATGGTGTGCGATGTGAAAATGGAAATTCTTATGGAAAAAGAGCAGGTACTGGTCCCTTGCCAGAGTGTGACGAGGGACCACGAAAACAAGGTGTTTGTTTATCTTGTCGATGTTTCGGAAAAAAAGGCCAAAAAACGGGAAATACAAACCGGACAGTATCGGGATGCCGGGCTGGAGGTAATATCGGGGCTGCAACCGGGACAGGTCATCGTGAACGGGGGGAAAGAAAAATTGACGGACAACTGTTTAATTACCTGGTAAGATGGAAAGAAAGAATAAATTCTGCCTGATCGAAAAGGCGATGCGCAACAACAGCGTGGTTGTGATCCTGGCCGTAGCGATTATCATTGCAGGGATTGTGGCACTGATCCGGATGCCCCGCAACGAATTTCCCACCTTTACCATCCGGCAGGGGGTCATTGTCGGGGTTTATCCCGGGGCAACTTCCGCCGAAGTGGAAAAGCAACTGACCACGGTGGTCGAAAATTATATTTTTGGTTACCAGGAAGTTAAAAAGGCCAAGACCTATTCCTATTCCCGCGAAGGGGTTATGTACATTTTCGTGGAACTGAACGACGACATAAAGAACGCCGACCAGTTCTGGTCGAAATTAAAGCATGGGCTGGCGGAACTTAAAACGTCCCTGCCCGCAGGGGTATTGGCCCTGATCGCCAATACCGACTTCGGCGACACTTCCGCCCTTCTCATCACCCTGTCGTCGGATACCCGGAGCTATAAGGAACTTGAGGAGCAGCTCAGGAAACTCGAAACCGATATCCGCCGTATTCCGGCTACTTCGAAGGTGAAACATTTCGGGCTGCAAAAAGAGAAGATCTTTGTAAATGTCAGGCCCGAACTGTTAAATGAGTACAACATCAAATCGTTGTCGTTGTTGGGCTCTTACCAGGCCAACGGGATGGTGGGCTATGCCGGGAAATTAGATGATGGCAGCGTCATCCTGCCGGTCCACTTTCCGCCCAATTTTGAATCGGAAAAAGACCTGGCCGAACAGATCGTTTACGCCGATCCCAATGGCAATATTGTACGGTTGAAGAACATCGCCACCATCGAACGGAAATATGACGAGCCCGATAATTTCATCCGACAGAACGGAAAAAAGACCATCCTGCTTTCACTCGAAATGCAACCCGGGAACAACATCGTCGCTTATGGGAAAGAGGTGGACAAAGCCCTGGAAAAATTTGAAAAAAATTGTCCCCAGGGGATCGAAGTGGCCAAGATTTCGGAACTCCCCAGATATGTGAGCGAATCGGTGAACGATTTCCTGAAAGAGTTCCTGATCGCCATTGTTGCCGTGATCCTGGTGACCATGGTACTGCTTCCCCTCCGGGTTGCCTCCGTTGCCGGGATTACGGTCCCCGTTTCGGTGATGATCACCCTGGCCATCCTTTACTTTTTCGGGATTGAACTTCACACCGTTTCGCTGGCATCGCTGATTTTGGTCCTCGGGATGATCGTTGACAACTCCATTGTCGTCATCGACAACCATGTCGCAAAAATCGACATGGGCATCTCTCCGTGGCACGCGGCCATAAAGAGCGCCATGGAGCTCCGGGCGCCGATCATCGTTGCCACCCTGGCCATCCTGGCAGCCTACATACCCCTTGGGTTCATGGTTCCCGGTACGGCCGGCGAATTCATGGGCGATATTCCCTGGGTCGTGACCATAGCATTGGTGGTTTCTATCTTAGTGGCCTTATTTTTAGTCCCTTACCTGAATTTCGTATTTATTAAAAAAGGGCTGAAGTCAGGAAAAAAGCCGGGACATAAGTCATTGCTCGACCTATTGCAACGACTCTTCGACCGTTCGCTCGATCGTGCCTTTAACCATAAGAAGTTGGTTGTTGGAACAGGGATCGTTATGGTTGGCCTGGCGATGCTTCTTTTTTCACAGACCGACCAGGAACTTTTTCCGGAAATGGAGCGCAACCAGTTTGCCGTTGAAGTCACCCTGCCTGCCGGTTCGTCCCTGAAGGCAACACAGAAAGTAGTCGATAGCCTTGAGTCCATTCTGTTGAACGACAAGCGGGTGAATACGGTTACCAGTTTCATCGGGACCAGCTCTCCGCGTTTCCATGCTGCTTATGCCCCACAAATGCCTGCTTCCAATTACGGGCAGTTGCTGGTCAACACGATATCGGACAAGGCCACACGCGACATCGTGAGCGCGTATTCGACTAAGTATTCAAACCATTTCATCAACGCTTACGTAAAATGGAAGATATTGGCCCTGCAACCCAGCAAGTCCCCCATCGAAATCCGCATCTCTTCCGATTCGGTGAAGGATATCCGCCAGGCCGAATGCCAGGTGAACGATATCCTTGCAGCCACCCGTGGACTGGCCTGGGTACGGAACGATTGGGACCAGGTGCGGCAAAGCATCAACGTAAACCTCGACCGCGACAAGGCAAACCGCATGGGCTATTATAAAGGCCTGGTCGCCACTTCGGTGATGGTCGGACTGGACGGGATCCCCCTGACCACCCTCTGGGAGGGCGATTACCCCGTTGATGTCATTCTCACCCAGGAACACACTTCGGCGAATGAGCTCAAGACCTTAGCGGACCAATACATCACTTCGCCCATGGTTTTTTCGGCCATTCCCCTGAGGTCCATGGCAACATTTACGCCTGGCTGGTCGGAGGGAACCATCGTCAGGCGAAACGGGGTCCCGACCCTGATGGTTCAAATCGACAATGCCCCCGATGTGACCGCTTCGGCTATTTTCAACGAAATCCGGCCACAAATAGACAAACTCTCTTTGCCCGAAGGTACATCCATTACGTATGGCGGCGATTATGAAGCGCAGGAGGAGGTTTTTGTCCCCATGGGGATTGCCCTCATGGTAAGTATCCTCTTCATCTTTTTCATCCTGCTGGTCCAGTTCCGGAAGGCAAAAATTTCGTTGCTGATCATGAGCGGAATGTTGCTGACGCTGCCCGGGGCCGTTGTTGGTTTGTGGGCCATGGGATACCCCTTCAGCGTTACGGCATTTATCGGGATTACCAGTCTTTGTGGAATGGTTGTCAGGAACGGGATTATCCTTATCGATTACGCCCGTGAATTAAAGGAAAACCAGGGAATGAGCGCCAAAGCGGCAGCCCTTGCAGCAGGAAAACGGAGGATGCGGCCTGTTTTTCTCACCTCCGCCGCCGCAGCGGTAGGGGTCATCCCCATGATCTTAAGCCGTTCGCCGTTGTGGGGGCCTTTGGGCACGGTGATTTGCTTCGGGCTGTTGTTCTCGATGGTGTTGACCTTATATATCCTGCCCATTCTTTATTCGATTTCGTACAACGATAAACCGAAGCAGCGGGCAATCCCTGCCATTCCGATACATGGAAAGACGCTTTTATTGGGTTTATTGCTGGTACTCTCTGTGGTGTCAACCCCCGGCCAGGCCCAGGTACTCACGCTGGATTCCTGCAAACAGTTGGCCTTGCAAAACAACCGAAGGCTCAACGAAGCAGAATTACAGGTAGAGGCTTCCCGGCAACAGAAACAGGAGGTTTTTACCAAATTTTTCCCGACCGTCAGTATAGCGGCCTTTGCTTTTCGTTCGTACGATTATCTTTTGCAAGCACAAACACCGGCCATGAACCTGCCGGTTTGGGATGGGGTTGACCCCCGACAGCTCCTCAACCCTACCCAATTTGCCTATGTGCCATCGCTTTCCTTAGGTTTGTTTGATTATTTGAACACGGCTGCGGTCACCGTAACGCTACCGGTTTATGCCGGAGGGAGGATACGAAGGGGGTACAAACTTGCCAAGCTGGGCGAAGATGTTAAGGTATATCAGAAAGAGATGGCCCGGGATGAAGTTCTTGGCAGGACCGAAGATCTGTTCTGGTCACTTCATTCGCTCGTCGAAAAAGAGAAGACCTTACAGCGTTTCCAGCTTTTGCTCGATTCCCTTTACCGCGACGTAAGCAATTACCAGCGGGCGGGCCTGGCGCAACAGAACGATGTGTTGAAAGTCCAGTTAAAGCAAAACGAACTGAAGACCAACATGTTGAAGGTGAAAAACGGGATGGACCTCACGCGGAGGGCTTTATGTCAGCATATTGGGCTGGCTTATGACACTGTCCTTGTTTTTGCCGATTCCCTTGAATGGCAGCACGATGTTTTGATATACCGGGATCCCGGTCAACTGGTAAAAAACCGCAGTGAATATCTTTTGTTGGCCAAGGCGGTGGAGGCAAAGCAGGTTCAAAAGAAAATGGCGGCGGGCGAATACATGCCCCAACTCTCGGTGGTGGGGGCAGGTTTTGTATATGATGTGATGGACAAGACCACCAACAATGCGTTGGGCATGGTCAACCTGACCATTCCCGTTACCGGTTGGTGGGAGGGCAGCCACAGGATCCGGAAGCAGCAGCTCGAAGTTGAGCAGGCCGAAAGCGCCCTGGCCGAGAACACAGAGATGTTGGTTTTGCAATTGCGCAAGGCGGCCCATGAAGTGGAGGAGGCCATTTTCCAGGTAGAGGTTTTGCAAGTTTCGGTAGGGCAGGCCAATGAGAACCTCCGGATCAGTTTCGACAATTACAAGGCGGGGGTTATTGGAATTTCTGATTTACTTGAAGCGCAGGCCGTTGCCCGGCAGGCGAAAGAGAACCTGATCGATGCCCGGTGCCAGTACCGTGCCAAATCGGCGCGATACAGGTTGATGGCAGGGGAGTGATGGTTAAGGGGAATGATGGGTAACGAAAACCAAAGAGGGCAAGATAGTATATGAAAGAGGAGACCAGCATTTGGATCAATAAGGCAAACGAGGACTTTCGGGAGGTTGAATTTCCGCGAACCCATGATCTTCTTTTACTTTTGGATGAATTCATCCTGAAAATTGATGGTTCATTCGTCGAAATTAAAGATTTTGCAGCTTCATTAAATGGGTATTATATCATATCAGGATATCCAGGGTATGATGATATTATTGATTTGCAAGTTGCCCGGGATGCTTTTAACGCGACAAAAATGATCCGCATGTTTATTCTCCAGCGGATTGGTAAAGGCTAACACACACAAACCCACGCCCGCTTCAAGGAAATTCCAGTAAAACAAGGATTAAGTGTGGGATCTCCTTGTTCATGTATTGCGATTTGTTCCAGGTATGACCAGGTTTTCTTGCTTTGAACAGAATTTTTCAGGAAATCATGTTGACGAACCGGCTCCAGAAATGAAAAAATTTAATTTTTATAACTTGTAACATGCTGTACATCACAGAAATAAAAATATTATTAAAAATGCTTGCTTTTGCTGGCCGGAATGTATTACCTTTGTGAGCGAATATTCACTAACTTATTTGGCATGTACAACAACGAAATTACTGAACGGCAACAACAGATCATCCGTGTTTCGCTTGATCTGATCGCCGAGGGAGGGATACAATCGCTGACCATAAAGAACTTATCGAAAAAAATAGGATTTGCCGAATCGGCCATTTACCGCCATTATGAAAACAAAATCCAGATATTGATTGCCATTCTCGACTTTTTCAAGCAAAACAGCCAGGCCTTCTTTACAAAGGAGTTGGATTCCAATGAAACGGCGATTCATAAGATCGACAACCTTTTCCTGAGCCACTTTGTTAAATTCTCGGAGAATCCATCGCTGGTGGCAGTAATCTTTTCGGAAGAGATTTTCAGAAATGAAGCGGCTTTGACAGCGCGTGTTGCGGAAATTATGAAGGAGAATATCGGAGTTCTGACAACCATTGTGGAGAAAGGCCAACTGGATGGTGAAATCAGGCAGGACATCGGTGCAGGTGATCTTTCGGTTATCATCATGGGGTCGCTGCGCATGTTTGTTAAACAATGGCATATTTCAAACAATGGCTTTGACCTGATGGAAAAGGGGAAAGGGCTGATCAAATCCATCAATACTTTGGTTAAAGCATAGCACGATGAAGATGAATAATGACCAGTTATTTAATGTGTGTTGATATATTTTTTTGTCATATCATGAGAGTGAATATTCACAAACCGCAAAAATTAATTATGAATGATGTCAGCGACAAACTGCAGTCAGGGATATCGGAGGATGACGCTACCAATCTTCTTATCACCATGAAAAAATTTGAAAAAGAGGTCAGTGATTGCCTTTCATGAAAGATGAACTTTTGTTAAATGAATGGGCCAGTGAAGTACACCGGTTCGGAACAGGGTTGCAAGTATTGAACTTTTGTTCCTCCCGGTATAACGGCATCTAACATAAAAATGCTTTGCATTTTTTGTAAGATGCCGTATAAAAGCATTAATAACCAAAAACAATTGATCCAATGAACAAATTAAACCAACAACAACTGCGACAAATCAAACGGTGGAAACCCTGGGGTATGCTGGCGCTCGGAATACTTATGAGTGGTGCTTTCTCAGGGCATGCGCAGGTTTGGAGCCTTGAGCAATGTATTGATTCGGCACAACTGAACAATAAAAAGTTACAGATGGACCGGAATGCCGTTGCCATAAGCCAGCAGCGGCAGTCGGAAGCCAAATCCTATCTGGTCCCCAAAGTGATCATAGGCGCCGATTACAAATACTATTTCGACCTGCCCTATCAGCTCATGCCAATGACCACCTTTAACCCTGCGGCGCCTGCCTGGGATTATAAAGCGATTCAGTTTGGAGTGCCCCACAACATCAACGCGAATGTTCAACTCTCCATGCCGGTTTACAACCCACAGGTGTTTGGAGCCATTAAAACCACACAAATTGCCTCAGAGCTATCCTCTCTTCAATATAAAAAGGATGAAGAACAGGTGTTTTTCGAAATCTCGAACCTCTATTACAACGCGCAGATTCTCGCGCACCAGCAGGCTTTTATCGAGGGCAACCTGAAAAACACCCAACGGCTGATGGAAAACCTGAAGCTGATGCATGAACAACAGATGGTCAAATCAACGGACGTGCAAAGAATTGAACTGCAGAACGAACAGTTGCTGACCCAACAGGCGGTGGTGGCAAACAACCTGGAGCAGGTGATGAATGCACTGAAATTTTCAATCGGCATCCCTTTTTCCACGCCAATTCTGATCGATTCTGCCATTGTTGACCAAGGCATCAGGGATTACCCGGTTTCTGTTACGGTTGAGATGCAACTTTCCTTCATGCAGAACAAACTTGTGGCAAGCGAACTGACCACCCTCCGGCGCTCCCTGTTGCCCACGGTTTCACTGGTTGGCGTATATAGTACGGTTGGGTTTGGTTACAGCAATGCGCCCAACAGCTTTCTCGATTTTTATCCGGTGAGCTTTGCCGGCATCCAACTCTCTTACCCGCTCTTCAATGGCACGGTAACCCGTCGAAAAATCAACCAGAAAAAACTGGAGGTGTTGAACAGCAACCTCCAAACCGAACTGGTCAGGGACCAAAACCAAATGTTGGTCAGCAATGCCACCCGGAAACGACAAGTCTCCCATCAGACCATTAAAAACACGGATGGTCAGATCGACCTCGCAACGAATGTCTATGGGCAGTTGCTGCTGCAGCAAAGAGAGGGAACGGCATCCCTCACCGAGGTGTTGCTGGCCGACAATGTGTTGCGGGAGGCACAACAGTCCAACCTGGCAGCCATCATCGACTATTTAAAAGCCGATCTTGAGTTAAAAAAACAAACCGGAAATATTTCATCAAAAAATTAAAACCTACGTCATGACAAAGAAAATTATCATTATTGCAATCGTCGTTGTTTTGGTTGCGGCTACCATCGTGCGCCTTCTGACCAATAAGGAGACAACCCGGGAGCGGGTTTACAGGTACGACAAGGAGAAGCCCGTACTGGTTCAGGCAAAGCTCATTGAGCCGGCCTCTGATTCATCGGAATATGTTTTTCCCGGTACGTTTGAACCCAACAAGGAGACACGGCTCAGCGCCGACATTCAGGGGCGCGTACTTGAGGTGCTGGTCGACCAGGGAAGCAGTGTTAAAAAAGGACAAACGCTGGTAGTACTCGACAATGCCTTGCTGAAACTGCAATTGCAAGGGGTGGAGTTGCAAATCGAGGGGTTGGAAGCGGATGTTAAACGGTTCACCATATTATCGAAGGCCGATGCGATTCAGGGTGTTCAGCTTGAAAAAGCCGAACTTGGATTAAGGTCTGCAAAGGTTCAGAGGGCAACCCTTCTGGAGCAAATTTCGAAAACAGAGATTAAAGCGCCTTTCAGCGGGATAGTCACTGCAAAGCTTACCGAGGCCGGAGCGTTTGCCGCCCCGGGGGTACCACTTCTTCAGCTGACCGACATCTCGCTGTTGCGATTTACTGCCAATGTGGCAGAAAATGAGCTGAAGCTGTTCAGGGAGGAACGAAAATATCACCTCACGGTGGATGCCTCTCCGGAGACAATCATCACCGGGAGGCTGGTGATGACGGGCAGCAAGTCGAACATGGGAAACAGCTACCCGGTTCAGTTTCTGATCACAAACACGCAGGAGCAGCACATAAAAGCGGGCATGTTCGGGAAAGTCAGGGTTAGCGGCGTTGCCAATGATAAGTTTACGGCAATTCCGGCATCCGCCGTTGCAGGCTCCACCCTTCAACCCAAAGTCTATTTGGTGAAAGATGGGAAAGCCATGTTGAGGGATATCACCATTGCCGGGAGGGTGCAGAATAGGGTCCTCGTTTCGCGGGGTGTGGAACCAGGCGATCTTTTGGTCACCAATGGCTTCATCAATCTCTTTGATGGGGCGAATGTTAACACCGATACAGCCCGGGCAGGAAAATAGTTTTAACATTTAAAAAAAACACAAAGACCGAATTGTCATGAACATTACAAAAACATCCATCAACCGTCCATCGCTGATCATTGTGCTCTTCAGTGTGTTCGCTCTATTAGGGATAATAGGTTTCAGCAACCTCGGGTATGAACTGTTGCCCGATTTCAATCAGCCGGTAGTTGTTATTAAAACCGTGTATCCCGGCGCCGAGCCCAACGAGGTTGAAACCTCCGTGTCGCGGAAGATCGAGGATGCCTTGTCGAACCTGGAAGGGGTCGATTATCTCGAAACCAAGTCGATGCCCAACGCCTCGGTGATCATCGCCAACCTGAAGTACGGCACCAACATCAACATCGCCATGCAGGATGCACAGCGTTACATCGATAACATAAAAAAGGATCTGCCTAAGGATATTTTAAACCCGGTGTTGAGCAAGGTATCCCCGAACGACCTCCCCATCATGTCGGTTAGCGCAACAAGCAGCTTGCCTTCCACGGTTTTCTACCAGAAGATGAAGGATGAGTACCTTCCTCAGATTCAGCAGTTGAAAGGCGTTGCCGAGATCACCATTCTGGGGGGCGAGGAGCGTGAAATCCAGGTAAAGGTGGACCAGAATAAATTAAAACTCTACAAGGTCTCCCTGGCCCAGGTGGCGGAGGCCATCAACCGTTCGGGAATCGATTTGCCTGCCGGGAAAGCGCAAACCGAAAAGGAGAGCAATTCTGTGCGTATTACCGGAAAGTTTAATACCCTCGATGACATCCGGAACGTACAGGTTGCCATGCCTGCTCCGGGAGCGCCGGTTTATGTGAAAGATGTAGCCTCGGTAACCGATGGCGTAAGAGAGATTGCATCGGTGAGCCGGTTTAATGGCGTCGCAGGCATCGGGTTGCTGTTGAAAAAGCAGGGCGATGCCAATGCGGTGGAGGTTTCGAAACTGGTACGTGCGAAACTTCAGCAGATTGAAGAGAACAACGCCCGTTCGAGTGTGAAATTCATCGTGGCCGACGATTCAACCGACATGACCATGGCTGCCGTGAATTCGGTGGTGTTTGACCTGATCCTGGCGGTCGTGCTGGTTTCGCTGGTGATGTTTCTCTTTTTGCGCAGCTACCGGAACTCCCTCATCGTGCTGGTAGCCATTCCCACGTCGCTGATTACCGCTTTTGCCGTGATGTGGCTGCTGGGGTTTACGTTAAACCTGATGACCTTACTCGCCATGTCGCTGATCATCGGTATTCTCGTTGACGACGCCATCGTGATCCTGGAGAACATTCAACGACATCTTGAGATGGGGAAGTCAAAACAGGATGCCGCATTGGAAGGACGCATGGAGATCGGTTTTTCGGCGGTTTCGATTACCCTGGTCGATGTGGTGGTTTTTCTGCCAATTCTCTTCCTACAGGTGTTTGTGGCCGACATGCTCAAGCAGTTCTCCATCGTTGTGATCACCTCTACCCTCACCAGCCTGCTGGTTGGGTTTACGCTGGTACCCTGGCTTGCATCCCGAATCGGTAAGAAGGAGGATTTGCAGCCCACCAATCCGGTGAACCGATTCCTGCTTTGGTTTGAGAAGCAACTCACTGCTTTCATCGAATGGTATGGCCGGCGATTGGCATGGGTTTTTGACCATAAACTGATCTTCACCGCTTTTGTATTGCTACTGTTGGCGCTCACGGGTGTGATTATGAAGCAGGGGATTATCGGCAAGGAGATGATGTCCACAGGCGACCAGGGGAAGTTTCGTCTGAATCTCGAATATGATAAGACAACAACCGTACAGGAGAACAACATTCGTACCCAACAGGTTGAAAATTTTATCCTTCAGCAGTCCGAAGTTGCAACGCTTTTCAGCAATGTGGCAGGTCCCAGTACCGGAATCGGGAGTTTGGGTGTCGGGTCGGCCAACATTTCGGAGTTTACCATACAGCTTAAGCCGGAGAAAGATAGGGGGATCAGGACCGAGGCCTTTATGAAATCGCTCCGGGAAGCGTTGACCCACGAATTTCCGGGAATCAATTTTTCGATGGCAGTACTGGGCCTCTTGCCAAAACAGGCGCCCATCAAGATAACCCTGAGCGGCAGCGACCTGAACCAGGTGATGAAGACAGGCGAGACGTTAAAAACGGCCATCGAGAAGATCCCGGGCGCCGACAATGTTCAGTTGTCGGTGGAGGAGGGGAGCCCTGAATACAAGGTGATTCCAGACAAGGATAAGATGCAGCGGTTGGGTTTAAACACCGCTTACGTGGGTTTGACGTTACGAAGCGCATTTACCGGTAACGACGATGCTTCCCTCACCGAAGCCGGCACCGAATACCCGGTAAGGATATGGTTAGATGATTTTGACCGGAGAAATTACGAGGATGTTCAGCGGCTTTCGGTAGTAAATCCGATGGGCATCCCGATCGAGGTGTCGCAGTTTGCCACGGTCAGGCAGGACAACTCTCCATCGTTGCTCGAACGGCTCGACCGGCAATCGTCGGTAACCATCACTTCGGAGTCATTCGGCCGTCCGTCGGGTACGCTGGCCGATGATGTAATTGGTTATTTGAAAACACAACCGCTGCCCGAGGGGGTAAAGCTGACCTGGGGTGCAGATATAAAGACACAGAATGAGAGTTTTGGAGCGTTGGGGTCGGTTCTTTTGATCTCATTTTTACTGATTTACCTGATCATGGTGGCCCTTTACGACAGTTTCATCTATCCGTTCGTGGCGCTGTTTGCCATGCCCATGGCGGTTATCGGAGCATTTTTTGCCCTAAATGTGTCGCTGAACGATTTGACACTGTTCGCACAACTCGGCCTGATCATGCTGATGGGGCTGGTAACGAAAAATGCCATCCTGATTGTCGACTTCACCAACCAGATGAAAGCCAAAGGCATGCAATACAAGGAGGCCCTGATCCTTGCCGGGAAAGAGCGCATGCGCCCAATCTTGATGACCGACCTCTCGATGGCCATCGGGATGTTGCCCATCGCCCTTGCACGGGGCACTGCCTCCGAGTGGAAAAATGGTCTGGCATGGGTCATCATCGGCGGACTGCTCTCCTCTATGCTGCTGTCGGTATATTTTGTGCCCATGGTATATTACATGGTTGATCAGATAAAAGAAAAACTTGCAAACAGAAAAGAGAAGCGCCGGGGGCAACGAAGCCTCTAAATTCCCGAAATATATGCCAAGAGAGAATCAGTTTGAACATCAATTCGATCTGGAGATTGAAAAAAGCAACCAAACCAGGGCGGTTGCCCTGATTGCGCTTCTTGGCATTGAAGGTATGGTACTGTTATTGATTTACCTTCTGTTCAGCGATCAATACCTGAGCCTGTTCCAATCCACGCTTTCAATCTATGCCGTGTTGATCTTCATGGTCGTTATCATTGCCCATGAACTGATCACCCATTTCTTCATTAAAAAGTACTTACGCATCTCTGGTTTCCGCCGAAAGGGACCTGCCTATTTAAAAGTGTTTACAGAAGTTACACTGCTCTCGCTGCTTCTGGTTGTCATCATTTTCACCTCGAAACAACCTGTTATCCTGCATTCTCCCGCTGTTCTGACCTATTTTATATTCATCATCCTGTCAACCCTCAGGATCGATTATCGGTTGCCGGTATTCACAGGAGTTGTAGCCGCGGCAGAATACCTGGTGATATCTGTCTGGTGTTCTATAGAGACGACTCAACCCGGGGTTACGGATTTTCTGGTTACCCCCATCCACTATCTTGGCCAGGCTTTGAGCATGGTTGCCGCAGGCGTTGCGGCCGGATTTGTTGCCAATCTTCTGAAAAAGAAGATGGGTGCATCCTTCACCTATTTAGCGGAAAGAAACGAAGTCATCAATCTGTTTGGGCAACAGATTTCCCATCAAATTGTGGGCGAAATCCTTAAAAACCCCAAGGAACTGCAGGGCGCCAGGAAAGAGGTGTGTGTCATGTTTCTCGATATCCGTAATTTCACGCCTTACGTTGAACACAAGGAGCCGGAAGAGGTAGTTGCCTACCTGAATTCTCTCTTTGATTTCATGATTGAAATCGTTCAATCCCATAATGGCATCATCAACCAGTTTCTGGGCGATGGGTTCATGGCTACCTTTGGTGCTCCGGTCGCCGGTGAAAACATTTGTATGGATGCGGTTTCAGCAGCCATGGAGATACTCAGGAAAACCAATGCCGATTCGCGAAGTGGTCGAATTGCCCCCACACGCATCGGGATTGGACTCCATTACGGGAAAGCTTTTACCGGAAACATCGGATCAACGAAGCGGAAGCAATACTCCATTACCGGCGAGGTGGTGATTCTCGCATCAAGGATTGAGCAACTAACCAAATTGCATAAACCCGATTTGTTATTGTCGGAAGAGGTATTCACCCAATTGACCCCCCGGGTCAGGGAGCAGATGGTCTCCATTGGCCCCGTCGTAGTGAAGGGAAGGGAGGAAGCGGTTACCATTTATGGACTTTCAGAATAAGTTATACGGAAAAACAATCTCATCATGAAAAAAGTTAATGCAGAAACAGTCAACGAGGCAAAACGCCATGTAGTATCACTATTAACAGGTGAACTGCCGGATGGGCTGGTTTACCATACCATTGATCATACCAAAAATGTTGTTTCAAATGCTGAAAAGATTGGCCGCAAGGAGAATTTCAGCGAGGAGGAGTTGAATTTGCTGCTGGTGGCGGCATGGTTTCATGATGTTGGTTATATCACCGCGTACAAGGGTCATGAATCCGTAAGCGCTCAGATGGCGGGAGATTTCCTCAGTGCCCTTCAAATAGACCCGGAGAGTATCCTGAGGGTACAGGGGGCCATCGGCGCTACAGAGATTCCGCAAAAACCCTCAGATAAAATTGGCTCTGCTCTCTGTGATGCCGACTTCATGCACCTTGCCGATCGAAACTATTTTGATTTTGGGGAGCTGTTAAGAGAGGAATGGAAGCAAACGGGTTTCCATCCGTTAAAAAAAAGCGAATTTTCCGAAGCCTCACTGGATATCTTTACGCAACATGCGTACCAGACGGCTTACTGCAGAGAGCATTGCACAAAACAAAAAGAAAAAAACCTGGAGTTGTTGAAACAGCAGGTGCGCAGGTTTCAGAAAAAGCTGGAAAAAACCAGGGAGCCGAAAACCTTCCTCAAAGAGAGGAGTGCCGGTTATTCACGAGGCGTGGATTCGATGTTCAGGATGACCGCGAGAAACCAGATCAACCTGAGTTCAATCGCCGACAACAAATCCAACATCCTGATCTCCCTCAACGGGATCATCATCTCGCTCGGTATCGCTTTTCTCATCAGAAGGTTTGGGGAGACACCCGAAATAATCCCCCCAACCATCGTGTTTCTCGTTTTCTGCCTGGCCACCATCGTTCTGGCAATTTTATCAACACGGCCACACATCTCCGAAGGAAAATTCACAAGGGAGGAGATCGCGCAGATGAAGGTGAACCTGCTCTTCTTCGGAAGCTTTTACAACATGGAGGTGGAGGATTATGAGTGGGCCGTTAAAGAGATGATCAACAACGACAAATATCTTTACGCTACCATGATCAAGGACCAGTTCTATCTCGGGAAAGTTTTGGCCAGGAAATATAAACTGCTCAGGTATGCCTATTCTGTTTTTATGTTCGGGCTGATCATCTCGGTGGGATTGTTTATCCTGGTTTTCATCCATGCGTGGTAATGTAAAAAAACGATGAAAAAGGCAACAATCTCACTGTTGGTCCTCTGTTTGCTGCTGATCTCCTGTGATAACCCGAAACAGGAGACCGACCAACATTCAAAGGGCTTGAGATATGGGGCGAATGCGAGAACACCATCTCAGGGGGATGGTTCGATTCCGTATGACCTTGGAACACCTGCTGCAAGGTTTTCACTGCCGGGGGAGCTGACCGAGATATCGGGTATCTCCTGGTACGATCGGGATATTCTTGCCTGCGTTCAGGATGAGAAGGGGACCGTTTATCTTTATAATTTGGCTACAGGAAAGATCGTATCCTCCTATAAATTTAGCGGTGGGGGCGACTTCGAGGATGTGGCTGCAGTAGCCGACACAATTTATGCGCTGCGCGCCGATGGTGTGATTTTTAAAGTTGCCGGTATTTCCGGTCGGCGTGTGGCCATTGAAAAGATCGCTACACCACTTTCGCCGCGCAATGATGCCGAGGGGTTGACCTATGATCGGAAGGCGAACGCACTACTGATAGCCTGCAAGGGCGAGCCACACCTTGAACAAAGAAAAGAGGCAACCGGTTTGAAGGCTGTTTATGGTTTCTCCCTGCAAGAAAAAAAGTTGAACATGCATCCAAGGTTTCTTATTGATGTGAAGCGCTTTTCGGAGGTTCAGGAGAAAAACTGGCTTCGCGCCCAATCTGTGCGGTTGGGGAAGGCGCTGAAACTTATAGGGGATGATTGGGGTTTTCAACCCTCCGGGATTGCCATTCATCCCATAACAGATGAGATTTATATCCTCTCTCATGTCGGGAAACGGGTCGTGGTACTCGACCGGAGCGGGCAAGTGGTTGCGGTTGAACCGTTAGGCCGGGAACTTTTCAGGCAACCAGAAGGGATATGTTTTTCTCCGGACGGGGATCTCTTTATTTCGAATGAAGGGGATGGAAAAAAGGCAAATATTTTACGGTTCCAATATCTTCGCTGATGAGACCGGTGGTTTTTTTCGTATTGTTTCTGTCCGGTCTTGGCTCCTTTGGCGCAAATGGCATGCTTTGGTTTGCAAGGATTTGCCAACCTCACGGTGATAGCCTTTCGCACGATTCGTCCGGGATGGTGACGGTCACTCCGGATGGGGCGGTTTTCCAGGCAGGCAAGGTGAAAATGGCGCTATTTGGCAAAAATTACCGGCAGGAATGGGTCACACCTGTAACGGTCCCTGTGTTTGACCCGGTCAAGGAAAAGGGTGGCCTGAAGATAGTAAAACGGGGTGGTGGCGACCAAACGGCATCATTTCGGTTTGAAGACCGGAATGGAAAAGAATGGGTGCTCCGTTCATTGGACAAAGATGTTTCGGGTGTAATCCCTGAAAATATCCGGATGGGCATGGCCGAAGATGTAGTGAAAGATCAGATGTCGGCTACCTTGCCCTGGGCTGCCCTGGCCATCCCCGGGATTGCCGGTGCCGCCGGAATTTGTCATACAAATCCAAAAGTTGTTTATCTGCGCAAAGACGCACTCCCGGAGGAGTACCAGGAGCATTTTAACGAAGGGCTCTTTTTATTCGAAGAGCGGCCCGAAGGCGACCGGAAGGAGATAGAGAGTTTTGGCCGGTCGAAAAAAATTGTCGGAACGGAAAAGATGATGGAACGGGTTAGCGGTAAACCCGACCATACCGTTGACCAGGAGCATTTTCTGAGATCCAGGCTGGTCGATATGCTGATCAGCGATTGGGACCGGCATGAAGATCAATGGAGGTGGGCAACATTTAAAGTAGATGGGAAAACGGTCTATAAAGCAATTCCCAGGGACCGGGACATGGCTTTTTACGTAAGCGAAGGTTTTGCAATCCGGTTGTCGTCAAAACCCCCATTTCTGCGAAAGATGCAGGGGTTGGACTATCATGTAAAGGATATCAAAGGACTCAATTATCAGGCCAGGCATCTTGACCGCAGATTTTTAAACGAACTGACCCTGGATGAATGGTTACGGACGGCTGATTATCTGAAGAACTGTATAGCAGATAGTCTCCTTGAGGGGGCTGTTCATGATATGCCCGCACAGATTGCGCAAATTCACGGCGATCAGATTGTTGCCAAATTGAAATCCAGGCGGAATGATTTAAAACAAACGGCGGAATCCTATTTCAACATTATAAACAAAAAGGTTGACATTGTCGGGAGCGATGGTCGCGACATGTTTTTCGTGGAACGTTCCAACGATCATCAGACAAAAGTCACGGTTTTCAGCATAAAGAAAGATAGCAGCTTGTCCGCCCCCTGTTATCAGCGTACCTTTGATCACAAACAAACGCAAGAAATCAGGCTTTACGGGGGAAAAAACAACGACGAATTCAGGGTTGGCGGGGCTGTCGGTAAAGGCTTAAAGGTGCGGATCGTCGGTGAAGAAGGGGAGGACCGGGTACTGGACAGTTCGCAGGTGAATGGAGTATCGCGTAAGACGATCATTTACGATTTAAAAAACGGTTATAGATCAAATTCCGGGAGTGAAACCCGGACAATTACCACCCACGATCCCGGGAAATTTGTTTATCGTTATGGGGCATTTGATTACAATAAATTCTTCCCACTGTTGCTTTTAGGGTACAATACCGACGATGGGGTCTTTGTGGGGGCAGGCGCTATATGGAAAACCTATGGGTTCATGAAGGAGCCATTTGCCTGTCAGCATAAGGTCGCAGTTAACTATTCCTTTACAACCCAGGCTTTGGAACTGGATTATACCGGGACTTTTACGGATGTTTTGAAAGATATGGATTTACAGATCTATCTCGACTTATGGGACCCGAAATATACGCAGAACTATTTCGGGATGGGCAATGAAACAGTCAGGGTCACGGATGATAAGGAGTACAACCGCGTGCGGATCGGGCAGGTTTTGGTAAACCCCCGGTTGGTCAACAAGTTTGGCCAGAACGGAGAAGTTTCAGCAGGGTTGTTTTATCAAAATATACAGGTTGAAGATACCGAAGGAAGGTACATTTCCGATTTTTCGATCAACGGGTTGGATTCCGGTATTTTTCATCGCATGGATTTTTCAGGGATTAACATGGGTTTTACATGGGACAGCCGGGACGACGAAGTTTTTCCCACCGGGGGCCTTCATTGGGCCACAGAAATGAAGTCGTTCTTTAAATTGCAGGACCTGGGGAGCTCTTTTATAAACCTCTCTTCGGAAGCCTCATTCTTTTTAAGTTTCAAAAGGCCATTCAGGTTCGTATTGGCATTCCGGGCAGGAGGAGCTGCCAATGTTGGCAACTATGAATTTTTTCAGGCAAACAGCCTTGGCGGGAAAGAAAACCTCAGGGGTTTCCGCGATACCCGTTTTTCGGGGGATGCTGCAATTTATCAAAACACAGAAATCAGGATCAGATTGTTGCAAATTAAGAGTTATGTCTCGAAGGGCCATACCGGAATAATTTTGTTTAGTGATGTAGGAAGGGTTTGGTGGGAAAACGAAACATCCGGAAGATGGCATCACGGTTACGGTGGCGGTATATGGTTTGCCCCGTTTGGAATGACGATTTTGAACTTTTTATACGAAAGGTCGCAGGATGAGAAGGGTGGCCTTTTTTCCGTACGGTTTGGGTTTTTATTTTGACAATAGGATGTTTGGGTCAGTCAACCAGGGATTGGGGAACATAAAAAATCCCCCCCGGCGAATAATTTTCCCGGTCAATGTTTTTTTTGTATTATTGACCTTCGTTATCGCCCATGAAGTTCCCCCGGAATTCAATTACGGCCAAACTGCTGTTGCTCTTCCTTCTGGTAGGGATATCAACGGTATTAATCGTTGGGTCTTATGCCTATTATTCGGCCAGGAAGGCGATCATCGACCGTACGATGGACCAGTTGATCTCTGTCAGGGCGGTGAAAAAGCAACAATTGGACTATTTTTTTTCCGAAAAGGTAAGAAATCTTAAAAATTTGTTTGACGGGGATGATCTCACCGGGTTGTTCCCGGAAAGCGGGCGGCCGGAAGAAATGCTTTCTGCGTTGACCTATCTTCAAAAATACTGTCAGGCCTATGGCTTCACCAACCTATACCTTATTTTCGTTCAACCTGGTTTGAAAGAATCTATTTTGGCAGCAAACCCACAGGAAGGCACCCCCCCGGCCGTGCGCCGGCATATTCAGTCAATCGTCCGTAAATCAGCCCGGGACAGCTTCTCCATCACCGATCTCTTTTTCAGGGAACAAGGTGATTCTGTCCCCGTTTTCCTGATCGGTTGCAGATACTCCGTCCCCGGTTCCCCCCGTCCGGTGGTCGTCGTCTCAGAGATCCCGGCTACTGCGATCAATCAGATCATGTTGCAGGACAACAGCCGGATCGGGCTTGGAAAATCAGGAGAAGCCTATCTGGTGGGAAATGACTTTCTGATGCGGAGTTCTTCCCGGTTCATAAGGCATTCGACCTTAAAAGTCCCGGTTCGTTCCAGAACAGCCCTTTTCGCGGCAGATGGGCATTCGGGAACTTCCATAACCAACGATTACCGGGGGATAAGGGTGTTCAGCGCGTACGAGCCATTGTCGGTCCCCGGCCTGAACTGGACCATCCTTGCCGAGATTGATTATAATGAAGCCATGGTCCCGGTCGTTACCTTGAGGAATGATATTTTGTTGGTTTCCATTATCATCTCTTTATTTATCCTGGGCTTTTCCCAGGTCATCACCCGGATGGTGACCCAACCCATCATCCGTCTTAAAAAAGCGGCTTCCAGTTTCGGGGAGGGAAATTTTGACGAAAAAGTTGATATCCGGTCGAAGGATGAAATCGGTTCCCTGGCCGAAGCTTTCAACACCATGTCGGATCAGGTCAGGGAAGAACGACGAAAACGGATCCATGCCCTCTACGACGGGCAGGAGATGGAGCGGCGGCGCTTTTCGAGGGAATTGCATGACGGGCTGGGGCAGAAGATGATTGGCGCAAAGCTGCAGCTTGAAAACTGTGATGAGACCGATCTTTCCTGTCTCCAGAAAACCGTTGCCGAAACCAAAGCTGAGCTCAGGGCCATTGTGGATGAGCTCAGACGGATTTCCAACGACCTGATGCCGGCCTCGCTCGATGATCTTGGCCTGGTCACTGCCTTGCAAATCCTGGCCAGGGATGTGGAAAAACAGACCACCTTGAAGGTTGATTTCGATGCATGCCTGAACAGGGTCCCCGGAAATGACACAGCGGTTTATATTTTCAGGATTGCCCAGGAAGGGATCAGCAACATCATCAAACATGCCGGAGCTTCCAATATTTCGGTGCAATTGATCGAGAACCGCGATGCGCTTATTTTCATCCTGGAAGATGACGGGGCAGGGTTTGACCCGGCAAAGGCCGGGAAAGGAAATGGCCTGTCGAACATGAAAGAGAGGGCCGGCTTATTGGGAGGAAACTTTTCTGTTGAATCGGGGCCCGGAAAGGGTACGACCCTCCGGGTCAAAATACCCATCTTGCCATGACACATTACATTCAGGTGTTTCTTGTCGATGACCACCAGATCATTCGCGACGGGCTGACCAACATGCTTCATGATGCCGGGGATATCCTCCTTTGCGGATGTGCCCCCGATGTGCCCCATGCCCTGGAGATGATTGCCCGGACCCATCCCGATGTTGTGATCACCGATCTTTCCCTTCCGGGAAAATCAGGAATTGAACTGATCCGGAAAGTGACAGAGCTATATCCCGATATTAAAATCCTGGTTTTGTCCATGTATATCACTGAAGATTATATTTTCAACGCTTTGCAAGCCGGGGCATGGGGATATCTTCCCAAACAGGATACGACAAAAACGGAGCTGTTCAAAGCGGTACGGAAACTTTACAAAGGGGAACAATATTTCAGCGACAGCCTGGCACAGACCATTGCCAGGATCTATTCGCATACGATACGGAAAGCCAACACCCCGGAATCGGTTGCCCGGACGCAGGCCCTCACCCTTCGCGAAAGCGAAATCCTTCGCCTCTACGCGGAGGGACTATCGAACCATGAGATCTCCGAAAAACTCAACATCAGCGTCAGGACCGTTGAAACCCATAAAAACAACATCATGCAGAAGTACAACTTCCGCAGTACCGTCGATATGGTGAAATTTGCCATCCGCAATAACCTGGCCGATATCTGAGGGTGATGTGCCGTTTATTGGCCCACCGTTTGCGGTTTCTTTCGAAACCCGTATCTTTACCGGTTCTTTTCCCTATATCCTTCCGTTTATGGATTATCTTGAAGCATACAATACGCTGAAATCGACCATCAATTACGAAAACGACCGCGTGGTTTCGGGGGAGGTGACAGTGCTGAACTTTACCTTCGAATCAACGGCTTATGACCTGCTGACCGGACATTCCCGTTATGTTTGTGATTTGCATGGCTTGACTTTTGACGGTCAGCCAATTTCGGGCCATTCAACCCATCATGAAAAGGTTGACAATACCGATTCCGATATTGAAGAGAACCGTTTTTTCCGGTATTCTGTTTTTTTCCCCGGTAAACCGGAAAAGGCAAAGCGGCTCATTCTTTTTTTTCACGGGTTCAATGAGCGGAGCTGGGACAAATACTATCCCTGGGCCCGAATGATTGCGAAAAAGACGGGCAAAGCGGTGGTTTTGTTCCCCATTGCTTTTCACATGAACCGGGCCCCCGCTTTCTGGTCGGACAAACGAAAAATGTTTGAGTTAAGCCAGGTCCGGGAAAAGAAATATCCCAACCTCGTGAAATCTTCATTTTCGAACGTGGCCATCAGCGTTCGGCTGCACACCCATCCCGATCGGTTTATCTGGTCGGGATTGGAGACCTACAATGATATCATACACTTTGTCGCTCTTTGTAAAGCAGGATTGCACCCCTTGGTGGAGCGGGAATGTTCCTACGATTTTTTCTCTTACTCCATTGGAAGTCTCCTGGCGGAAATTCTTAAACTTACCAACCATCAGGGCTATTTCACCGACTCTAAATTGTGCATGTTCTGTGGCGGAGCCGTGTTCAACCGGTTGGCCCCGGTATCGAAATTTATCCTCGACAGCGAAGCCAATGTGGCGCTATATTCCTATCTGGTAGAGCACATCGACAGCCACAAGAAAAAAAATCCACGGCTGAGACATTACCTGAGCCAGGAACATCCCGAAGGGTTTAATTTTTATTCCATGTTGGATTATAAAATCAACTTAGAATACAGGGAAGGGCTGTTCAGGAGTGTGCAGGACCAGGTCTATGCCATTGCGTTAAAACAAGATAAAGTCGTTCCGTCGTATGAGGTGGTCAACACCCTGCAAGGCATTCAACGGGATATCCGGATTCCGGTGGACACGATGGATTTCCCCTATCCCTATTCGCATGAAAATCCGTTTCCGTCCAGGGATCCCATCCGGGAGGATGTGGACGCCGCCTTCTCTTCGGTTTTCACGAAAATTGGCGATTTTTTGAAATAATCGAAACTTTCAACACTGCCTGTGAAATTACATTGCGGTGAACACGGATTGCAACATCATCATCACCCGGAACACAAAAGATTTTAAGGAGTCGGCCCTCCCGGTTTTATCCCCCAGTGAATACATCGGCAGGATCAAAATAGATTGATTCTTGACAGGATTCCGGGATAAACAGGATTATATCGGGATCGTACCGGAATCTATTTTTCCAACGTACCGTTCCGGATTTTTCCCTACCTTTCCAGCCTAAATCCACTCCATGCCGGCGGGCCATGCTTTTTTCGTAACCGATCTTCACGGAAGAAAAGACCGTTACCGGGACCTTTTTGCCAGGACGCTACAGGATAAGCCGCCGGTGGTGTTTATGGGCGGCGATATCACCCCCCATTTCGCCCGACTTGCCACCGGCGAGGATTTTTTCGACGATTACCTTCTTCCGGCCTTCAGGAAGCTTCGGGAGGAGATGAAGGGGCATTACCCTGTCGTTTTTGTCATTTTGGGCAACGACGACCCGCGAAGCGAGGAAGAATATCTTTTCCAGGGGGAACAGGAGGGCCTATGGCGATACCTCCACAACCGGAAAGCGGTTTTTGGGGAGTTTACCATTTACGGCTATGCCTGTGTGCCCCCAACTCCTTTCAGGTTGAAGGATTGGGAACGCTACGATGTTTCGCGTTACGTCGATCCTGGATGCACCCCGCCCACCGAAGGAATCAGGACCGTTGACACCGGTGAGGACATCGAGTACTGCACGATACAAAAGGATCTTGATGCGTTGGCCGGCCGCGATGACCTTTCGCGGGCCATCTTTCTTTTCCACTCTCCGCCCTATCAGACCCATCTCGACCGGGCGGCCCTCGACGGGATGACCGTTGACCATGTGCCGCTCGATCTCCACATCGGGAGCATCGCCATCAAACGGTTCATTGAGGAGCGAAAGCCGATGTTGACGTTACATGGCCATGTCCATGAGTCGTCCCGGATCACCGGTCGATGGATGGAAAAAATTGGCGAAACCTGGGCCATAAACGCGGCAACAGACCAGAAGGGGCTTTGTCTTGTTACCATTCCGTTGGATAATCCTGCCGAAGCAACACGGACCGTCATGGGTCCCTGAGGAGTTTTCTTGAGGCAACTCAACAACCGGTATTCATCACCTCAGTTAATGATAACAATTGCTCAGTTTCCCCTCATAAAAGGAACCTTGCGATGCACTCACCCGTTCACCCGCTCACCTGTTCCGGTTGTGCTTTTACGGACCAGCCTGGCCCCGTTGGTTACCGCCCCGATCATCGAAGCAAAACTGTCTTTGTTTTCTATATCCTGGTCGGTCACGATGTGCAGGTCGATCAGTCCGTCCGACTTGTACCCCGTTTTCATATAGTTAAGTTCGGCCAGGCACAGGCTCCATCCCTGGAACCATGCGGCAAGTTCCCTGCGCTGCTGTTCATCGCCCCTGAAGTGAACCAGGACATCGATGTCGCTGGCCGGGCCCGAAGTGGCATTTTTCGCACTGCCGATCAGGTACATCGCTTCCACGCCAAACCGGTCGGGATCCAGTTTCTCTCCGATTTTCAGGACCATGTCGTTCCGCCATATCCAATGGATGTCGGGTTGGTCCGGCAAAAGGCCGGTTGGGTCCCGTTCAGGTAGTTCCGGCCCCTGGTTTTCGTTTCCTAAGGTTTCGACCGTTTGCAGGAGTTTCCGGTTGAAAATCCAGGCGCTGATTTGGGCTGCAATGGCATTGAGCAGTTTCTGTTCCTCCGGAAGAAAAGGATGGTTGCCCGGCCAGGGTTTGGGTTGGATGTAAAACACTTCAATTTTACCGAATACCTTGTCATCGATCACGATATCGGCCGATTGTTTCCATTCTGTTTCCTCCCATCCCTCTTCTTTGTAAACCTTGTCGCAGAAAAGAATTTTCACCCTCACCTGTACCGGGAACTGCCATCCGCCCCAGATATGCTTTACGATTTCCATCAGGAATTCGTCGATGGAGTGGTTTTCATGGGCGATCTCGTTGACCTTGTACAGGCATTTCAGCTCCTTTTCCCGCTCCCTGAGCCGGGCAAGCTTATGTTCAAATTCGAATGGATCGAATATCATCATCACCAGGAAAGATTGAGCTTCATCCTTAAATTGCGCTGTGAGCCGCAAAAACCGAAGGCAATATTAAGAAAAAAACCGCTTCGATCGTAGTACAGAAAGGGAAGGAAGGGCACTATTTTTTCATGGTAAGGCTCATCTGGTAGTATTGGGCCGATGAGTAGATATTTTTCACGGTCACCACCGATGAGGTATCGACGATAAACTCGCTCATGCCGATGGGTTGTTGGGGATTGGCCCAGTCGTAGGTATAACCCAGCCGGGTCCATGGAAAGGCGTTGGCCGTTGTGGTGTCATACTTTGATGAAATCTCGTTCATGAACCAGTTGCGGTGTTTCCCGCTTACGGTGGCCGGAAAATAAAGCTCTGCCTCCGAATCGGTGATTTCGGGATCGGGGGTGGGACGGAAGAGGTTTTCCGGGTAAACCCAGAATTCCACAAAATAGTCGTTTTGCGTATCGGGCGGCATTCCCAGGACCTGGGCGATCCGCAGGTGCAAAGCGGCGGTATCTTCGAAATGTTGTTTTTTCAGGAAGTCAAGCATCTCGGGCGAAGTAGTTACCCAGCTCATATACGCTTGTACATTGCTGGTTTTAATTGTCTTTCCTTCAGGCCAGTATTGCAGGCTGCTTTGTTTCATCCAGGAGATCACCAAAATCCGCTGCCGGTCGGCAGAATCGGTTGACCAGACCAGGTTTCCCTCCCCTGCCATGCTATCCCCGTAGTTGATTACAGGGACAAGCGTGTGACAGATTTCATAAGGTTGCGCCGTTTTAGCATCCATGACCGCCAGGTTGTAACGGTGTTTCAGGGAAGCCAGGCTGTCACCAGCAGGTTCATAGATGGTATTCTCTTTGGTGCACCCATAAAGGAGGATGGCAGGCAGGATGACTAAGAAAGCAACGTGCATGGTTTTTTTCATAGGATTGTTTGTTTTTACGCCAATGCAAAAATAACAAATGGTCGCCGACAAACCGGAAAAAAATCGATTTTTCTATAGTACGATTGATAGATTCTGGATCAGCTTCCCTTCCGCCACCAGGTCGGATGTGTGTTCCATCCGGATCTCATGGGCAAAGAGCCACAGTTTGCGGTGACATACGAGGTAGTAGCTGATGTGGGTGCCGGTGAGGGTCATACTGCTTGGTCCTTCTCACAATTCAGCAGGTTCCTGATGAATTCCGATACCGTTTGGTAGGCGTCGTGGTAACCCGGGAGTTTTTGAGGAGATATCTGATGCTTTAATGCATTGTTCCAGTGACGTTCGTTAATCCGTTGCTTCTCCGGATTGACAAAGTGGGAAACATCGTGAAAAGGCAGTTGCTTGATCCGGCATTTTTCAGCCAGTAGGGAATTAATCCTGGGGATATCCTTTTCCTTTAGAAAGGAAGCCATGGTATAGACATCGTAGATATCCCGCGGCCGGTTTCGCTGTTGCAATGCACGGATTTTCTCAGCAACCAGTTCCGGAAAAGAATAGGAATTGGCAAGATTGAATACCCGGTCATGGTCGGAGTACGGATGCATGATCGGACGAGGAATCGCTTGATTCAGTAAAGGTTCTGTATAATTGATGTCTATATGGATTGTAGTTAGCCACCGGGAATGGGGCAACGGTGGCTGGTTGGGGTGATGATCTGCACCCCAGAACTTGACTTCGATCAGATATCCTTGTGGTATATTTCTCCATTGCTGCTCCCTGAAAGCGTCCAGGTGAAAAAGTGCGCCTGAGCTGGTTTGAGCCGCCTGTAGAATCTTTCGGATGATGGTTGGCGTGACAGGTGCCTGCAAGTCCAATAACGTAAAATCCAAATCTTCCGAAAACCTGTAATCCTCAATCCAGCACTTTCTCAGACAGGTTCCTCCCTTAAAAATAAGCAAATCGCTGAGTTCATCACTTTGGTAGCAGGCATGAAGAAGATGTCCCAGAACCCAGTCTTTATCTACGGTTGTTTTGGGAACACCCTGTTCGATGGCTGCTTTGGCGATCTCTGACTGCTTCATGACCGTTCCGGATTTATCATGGAAAGAATCTCCTCTTCAGGAATATTCAGGATCAGGCGGTATGGGGGGATGTATGGACCATGGTGGGGAAGTGAAGGATCAAAGGGGATGTACCGTTTGTTCATTTGTTTGGTAGCAAATGCATGAAACTCTATGTGCCCTTTTTTTTGAATGAGATCATACAGGAAAGCCATTCGCTTGATAACGGCGTTGTTCGCCATGGCAAGGGCATACCGGATCATTTTTTTCGGATTGGGAGATGCTTTTCCGAATGCCTTTAACAACTCGGGATAGCCTCCTGAATAGTCCAGCTGATCAAAGCAATCGACCAGGGTTTTTTCCGGATCCGTGATCCTGAATTGATGGTTGCCATATCCGTGGAACTGATAACCGGTGATTTTTGTGGGTTTTACCTTGATAAACCGTATCGTGGCACCGGTTCCCGGAATTTCCCAGATGCCGGTCCGGACACTGTTCTGGATCATGATCTCATTCGGGAACTGTTCCGTGAGTCCGTGCATGTTCAACGCCGACCAGTAGGCGATGCCTCCGTCGGGAACCAGAAAGCAACTGATGACCTGTTCATCGGAAAAAAACCGGAGGCGGTATTTTCCCTTTTCGATCTGAACGATTTCTCCCTTGTTCAGCATCGATCGCAGGGTTTGGTTTAACCTGGAACGAGTCATTCGTCCATCCTGTAGAAGCATCGTATGGGTAAATACATCCCAATGATTTTCCCCGATGATCTGCAGCAGTGTGTTCTGATGGGTTGTCATGGTGACATTTTATGACTTCAAATATACAAAAAATAACGTTATCGAATTATGAAATGTTATATGGTTCAAACCTTTCAGGTTTATTAAACCTGGAAGGTCTGGATGGTTTACGTTAGAACGGTAAAATAAACGAATTGTCGGATTCTTCATTGAATGGTGGGTTATCTACATCTTCGTCAGGTTCTCCTTCCCGGTTGCCGCAATTGCATAACTCGCCGTACGGACAAGTCATGGGATCCCCGGTACACAGTTGCAGGTCGTAACCGCTGGAAGGAAGGTATTGGACCAGGTCGTCCCAGCACCAGGTGATCACATCGTAGAGCCGCTCGGGGGGGATATCCGCCGGAAGGTCAACGATTTCGACGTTAATGCTCTCCAATACCTTGAAAATGGCCTTGTTCAGTTCCGCGCACTGGTCGGCAAGGAGTTGGGAGAGGTAGTTTTGCATCCTTTTTGGTTTGGTTGAATTAATATACGAAGCCGAACAACCACAATGGTATGACATGATCAGAACCGATAACGATATTGTCTTTTACGATCCAACCTTCATTCAGCCCTTTGATCTGGCGCTGCTGCTTGTTTTTACCGCCGACCTCTACATGGTATTTTCCGCAGATGATAAAATCCGTGTCGGGGGTGGAATGAATTTGCCGGTTGTACATCTGTGACAGGAAGAATGTCTCCCTGATGTTTCCCGTTTCAGTGTTTTCCGGTGCAAGTGAATACATCAGATTGGTGTTTTGCAGATATATCTTGTCAGGTTTATTCAGATTATTGATCCCTTTTTCAGGTGGAAGAAGAGGTGTTATAATACCGGCATCGGATAAATACTTCATATACTTTTTTACGGTGTTCAGGCTGATTCCCGATCGCTGGCTTATGGCATTCATATTGGGTTTGAATGGAACTGATCCGGCGATGATCTGCAAAAGCTTTTTAATCAGGATGATGTGAGAGGTTTGTACCGATTCGAATTGCGGGATATCAATTTCAAGGGCCACCTGAATGGTTTCATGAAGTTTCTGGTGGAATGATTTCAGGTTATCAAGATAAAAAGGGTAGTAGCCATGATGCAGGTAATCGGGAAAGTGTTGTAATGGCTTTACGGAACGTGTGATCTCCATGGCCAGTTCGATATGGTTTTTAAAGATATCGTCAAGGGCCATAACAGGAAAGCCGGTGATTTGTTCGAACCGAAGGAATTCGCGAAACGAGAGTCCGGGCATGTCGTACATTACGGCTCTGCGGCTGAGATCTGCTTTGGCTTTGGAGAGTTGCAAAAGGGAGGATCCGGTAAAAACCACCTTTAGTTGCGGGAAATCATCATAGATGTTCTTCAATTCTGCCGCCCACCCTGGATAGCGGTGCACTTCATCTAAGGCCAGCAGTTCGCCGCCCTTGCGCTGAAACTGATCGGCAAGTTCATAGAGCAGATGATCTGAGAAATACAGATGATCGAGACTGGCATATAACACCTTATGGTCAGGCTTGTAGTGTTGTTTGATGTATTGCAGCAGAAGGGTGGTTTTTCCTACCCCGCGGCTCCCCCGGATACCAATAAACCGGTTTGACCAGTCAACAGATTGCATAAAATCTCTCACCAGCCGGACCGATGTCTGGCTGTACTTTTCGTAAAATCGTTGAACCAGGATTTCCATGATTTATATCAATGCGTTGATGCAAATATAAGAAAAAAGTGTCAATGAATTGATATTATTTTACGGTTTAGGTAATCGTTGGTTCTTCGTTCCTGTTCTGTTCGGGCGGATTGGCCGCCGGGGCTTCCAGGTCGGAGAGGAGTTGGGAGAGGTGGTTTTGCATGGGGTTTCGGTTGATTAGACCTTCCAGGTTTTTAAAACCTGGAAGGTCTGAGGATGATTAAATTTGTAAAAAGGATTCAATCTTTGCTACTTCAATTTTCTGGTTATGAAGATATTTAAAATTTCCGAGATCGTCGAACCACCCCATGACCACATCCTTTTTAAGTTTGGTAGGCTTAACTGCAATGACGACCGTGTAGGACGACCAGGGATAATCTTCAGCATGATCGCAAAACCGGTGATGCACCGGATTATTATGAATGCGAATCAAGGGTTAAAACAGCGTTGGACATAAATCAGAAATTATTTTTCCTACTTCCATTTATTGCAGTTGGCTTCAGCCAACTGTCTAAGATTGATGCAATTCAAGGGGCTTTAGCCCCATTGATCCCCAGTGGTTATCCAATGCTTTTGGGGCGAACCCAAAACCGATAGGGCAACAAGGCATCTTCGCCTGCATAACCGATGCCGACGCGCGGGCCCGCCATGATATCGGCCGGGCCGAATGAAACCTCCCTCCCTTCGATCCAGATGGCCGGAACGGTTTTGTTCACCGGCATCTTTACTAAGTCAAGGCCGGTATGGGAACAATGGATCCCCAATATTTTGGCGACCCTCCCCGGACCGGTGCCAAAATCTCCCGAAACTTTTGTTTTGCCGGCACGAAGCAGCATGGTTTCTATGCCATCGACGGGAAAGATGCCACGGACCAGAACGGCGTGTGGGATATCCTTTTGGTTGGTGACTACGTTAAAAAGGGAGTGCATGCCATAACAAAAATAAACATAGGCCGTGCCGCCACGGGCATACATCACTTCGGTACGGGCCGTGCGACGGCCACCGAATGCATGCGATGCCCGGTCGGTAACGCCTGCATAGGCTTCGGTTTCACAAATGATCCCCGATGTGGCGACGCCGTCCATGCGGGTCACAAGGAGCTTGCCCAACAGGTCGCGGGCAATCTGTGCCACATCGGCGCGAAGGTAAAAAGAGCGGGATAGGGGCATATTGTTTCATTTATTTCAGTGGATACCGTTGCGGTTATGAATGCAGCCGGGAGATAGGCGCATATTGTTTCAGTTTTTTTCAAGCGTAGCGCCACCTCAGGCCGAACGGCGACGGTGGCGTAGAGAACCATGGATTAGTGCGGGTTGCGATTGCCTTTAATTTTATAGGGAAATGCCTTCTCTTCGGCAAGATACACCCTTTCGATCGATTGGACAAGGTCTCCAAGAACATCGGGCAGGTCAAAGAAAGGCATAAACCTGACTTCGCACGGGCCGGTGCGTTGTGAGGCGGACAATGAAAGATTGACGATCCATGCGGACGACGGATGGTATCTTCCGATGAAACTTCGGAGCGACCTGGAAATTGCCGGTTTTTTCATCGCTGAAAATTTAACTTCAACGGCAATGGGGTCGTTTTTTCTGGCAATGATAAAATCCACTTCTGCCTTCTCGGTTGTCCGCCAATAATGAATGGAGAAAGGGGTCCCATAAAGCCCCGAATGCAGGGTATTGGCGACCAGGTTCTGAAATACGAAACCATAATCATGAGGCGATTGAATATTGCCAAACGTGTTGATGGCAAAATTCCGCATTCCATGATCGACATAGTAAACCACCGGTGATTTTGTGATCTCCTTGGTTGGATTGTTGTAAAAGGGTTCAACCAGTCGGATGAAATAGGTTTTTTGGGCCAGCCAGAGATGTTTTTGTAACGTTGGTGTGGATTGCTGCGCATCGTTGGAAAGGTTGCTGAGGTTGACCATCTGGCCTGTCTGAGAGGCAAGAAGCCTGATTAACCTTTTGAAAGATTCGGGTTGCCCGCCCGTTAGCATCTGACGGATATCGCGATCGATGTATGATTGGAAAATATCGTTGATGGTCAGTATTTTGTCCCTGACCGTACCGGCCGTGACCACTCTTGGATAACCGCCGAAATTGAGATATTCGTTCAGCAATTCCAACGACCGCGGGCCATTGGCCCGGACAAAGCCAGACAACCGACCGGTATATTTATATTCCGTGCGAAAGTCTAAGAATTCATGAAAAGAGACGGGGACCAGTTCGAAAATTCGTTTCCGGCCCGATAACGATTCATAGATTTTTTCCTTCAGTTCGATGCTACCGGAGCCCGAGATGACAAACTTCCATGGGAGCTTCATGTCATATAGCCCTTTCAGGAATATCCCCGCATTTTCTTTGCGCTGGATTTCATCAAGGAAAACAAAGCCGGGCCGATCGCCGAATTCAAGCCGGATGCGGTCAATCAACCGGACCTGTGATTGGAAAAATGGCGCGTCCGCTTCAAAATCCATACTAAGAAAAAGGACTTTTTTGCCCGCCTTTACCAGATCGTCCATCAGCATGTTCATCAGGGTGGTCTTTCCTACCTGACGGGCGCCCGAAATCAATGTGATTTCAGGCTGTAACAGGTGGTCCCGAATTTCGTGAAGAATCGTTCTTTGAATCATAATATAGGTGCATTTGAAATTAACCCGATAAAATATGAAACAAAGATACAAAATTATCGGGTAAAATTCAAACATGCCTTATTTTTTTTCTTATACCGGGAGGAATAAAAGCACAACACTTGCAAACCTGTTCCGAACCGGTATATTATGCAGACTTCGGTGCGGGACCATTTTTTGCACCTTGTCACGAAACGCCCCATCGAAACCCGGTGAGCGATTTGCCTGAATGCTTTTTCCAAAAATAGATTTTTTTAACAGGTTCGTTAAAGAATACCTAATTATTCTATAATTTTGTTAAAATTGTTTTTTATATGAAAACGGTATTTGTCCTTTTTATGCTGCCGGTTTTTTGCCTGTCGGCGTTCGGGCAGGGGGAAATCAAAGGCCGGAGCGCTTCCGGGTATGCCAACATACAAAAGGAACCGCCCAAGCCTCCTTTCCTCGCCATTGTACCGGGATCGCTGCAATTTACCGACCCCAACGGCAATAATTGCATCGATGCCAACGAACATGCGGTGATCGCTTTTGAATTGGAAAACAGCGGGATGGGCGCCGGCGAAGGGTTGAAAACGGTGGTAAGGGAGACTACGGGCGCCAAAGGAATAACGATTACTGCCCAGGATCCGGGAACGCTCCCCGTCGGGGCGAAAAAACGGGTAGAGATCACCATTGGCGGCAACATGCAAACCACTACCGGAAGGGCCGACTTTTCCATCTTCGTGGATGAACCCAACGGCTTTGGCTCCGATCCGGTGTCGATCCAGGTAAATACCCGCGCTTTTGTAGCGCCGCTGGTGAAGATCACGGATCATACGGTGACCAGCGAAAACAGTGCCACGCTGGTTCGCAAACGTCCGTTTGAGTTACAGATATCGCTCCAGAACGTGGCTTACGGTGATGCCGAAGAGGTTCAGGTCGCCCTGAACCTGCCGGAAAACATCGTTTTGCTCTCCGGAAGCGAGCGCCAGTCGTTCGCCAAACTGGCTCCCGGCGAAGCGAAGGTATTGGCCTATTCGCTGATCGTCACCGACCGTTATGCCCCGGGCGCCCTGCCGTTGCGGTTTACGGTATCGGAACGTTATGGGAAATATGCTGAAAGCAACACCATAGACCTCACGCTGAACCAGGCGCTCTCGTCCGAAAAATTGGTGGTCCAAGCCACGGAACAAGGGCCCGCGCCACCCATTGCCATTGTCTCTTTATCGGCAGAAACAGATAAAAATATTCCGGTAAGCCATGAAAAGAACCCCAACCGGTATGCGCTGGTGATCGGGAATGAAGATTACAGCCGGTTCCAGCCCGGGCTTACGACCGAAAGCAACGTCGAATTTGCGCGCAACGATGCCGTTGTTTTCGCCCGTTACTGCGAAAACCTGCTGGGCGTATCCAAAGAAAACCTTTTCCTGATCACCGATGCTACCTCCTCACAGATGAAGCAGAACATTGAAAAAATCGCGCAGATCGCGAAATACAGCAACGGCAACGCCGAGATTATATTTTATTATGCAGGGCACGGCTTTCCCGATGCGGGGACCCACGAAAGTTATCTCGTCCCGGTGGACGTAACCGGCAGCAACGCCCGCGAAGGGATCAGGCTGGGCGACCTGTACCGGCAACTGACCTCCTATCCCGTTCAACGGGTAACGGTGATCCTCGATGCCTGTTTCAGCGGGGGCGGACGGAACCAGGGCCTGTTGGCCGCACGGTTCGTCAAAATCAAGCCAAAATCAGTGGAGGTGACCGGCAACATGGTGGTTTTCGCGGCCACTGCGGGCGACCAGGTCTCGCTTCCATACCGCGACAAACAGCACGGCATGTTTACCTACTATCTGCTGAAAAAGCTGCAGGATTCGGGCGGGGAGCTGACCTATGAGGAACTTGCCCTTTTTCTCAAACAACAGGTCCCCCTGCAGTCGGTCCGGGTCAACAACAAGGGACAGGAACCGGAGGTGACAGTCAGCAACGAAATAGGCGGGGAGTGGAAAACATGGAGGGTGAAATAGACATGAGCTACCATACCATGGCCGTTCGCCTGAAAAAACCGGTTTTCTTTTTTATCCTGTTGTTTGCCACAGTTTTCGTTTCGGCACAGAAGATTGAAAATGTCGGTTATAAAACCGAAGGAAAAACGATCCGTGTGACGTACGACCTTGCCGGTGTGAAACCCGGGCAAACCTTTTTTGTTTCGCTTTATGTTTCGCAGGATGACGGGGTCACCTGGAAAGGACCGCTCACAGCCGTCACCGGCCATGCAGGAGCCAATCAAACCGGTGGTGCCGGTAAAACGGTTGTTTGGGACGTGTTGGCCGAAATGCCCAAACTCACCGGAAGTATCGTGTTCGAGGTCCGTGCGAAAATTTCGGGAGGGCTCGGCGGGGAGTTTGAAATGGTCTTCGTGCAGGGCGGGTCCTTCCAGATGGGAAGCAACGAAAGCGATGATGAAAAGCCGGTGCACACGGTGACGGTGGGCGATTTTTACATGGGCAAGTATGAGGTGACCCAGAAACAATGGAGACAGATTATGGGAAACGACCCACCTGAATTATATTTCAAAGGTTGCGATCAATGTCCTGTTGAAGGGGTCTCCTGGAAGGATGTTCAGGAGTTCGTTCAAAAGCTGAATCAAAAAACCGGTAAGAATTACCGCCTGCCCACCGAGGCGGAGTGGGAGTACGCGGCAAAAGGGGGAAATCAAAGCCATGGATATACTTACAGCGGGAGCAATACTGTTGGCGATGTTGCCTGGTACGAGGGAAATTCCGGTTCAAAGACCCATCCCGTTGGGCAGAAGCAGTCCAACGAACTGGGGATATACGACATGAGCGGCAACGTGTGGGAGTGGTGCAGCGACTGGTACGGCAAGGATTATTATGCGGGCAGCCCTTCTTACAACCCCAAAGGCCCTGCCTCGGGCTCCAACCGCGTGAATCGCGGCGGCAGTTGGAACAACAACGCGCAGAACTGCCGTGCCGCCAATCGCAACAACAACAACCCCGACAACCGCAACAACAATCTGGGGTTTCGGTTGGTTTTTGTCCCATAGCCCAGAAGGTATGGCCGGATAGCTACCCTTGAACCGGCCGGTTTCCCGTGCCGTAAGGCCGAATAGTTCCTACTACAGCCTGACTGGTAGCGCTGCCGAAGGCCAGGCTGTTCTTTTTTACGAAACATCGAAACGTTGAAACATTGAAACATTGAAACATTGAAACATTGAAACATTGAAACATTGAAACGTTGAAACATTGAAACATTGAAACGTTGAAACATTGAAACATTCTCAAAGTTTCAGGATTTCAGGTGGATGGCCCCAATCTTTCGTAGTATTATCATTTATATTATTGAAATTATCGGATAATTTTCATTTTATAAAATATTATTATCTATACATTCATAAATATGGTACCGACAGCGACTAAATCCTATTTTGATGTGCCGGAGAATTTGTCTATTAGGACAAATATAAAAATTGAATGAAAACCATACAGATTAAGACGGATTCCGGATGGGTTGAGGTGTATAATTGAAAATGTCATTGCACCAATAAGCCCGTAGGGCTGTCATGGTTGTAAATGAAATCGTATGGTGCAACGATAAACCCCGAGGGGGTGATATTAATCCTTACCTGGTTTGTGAAAATGCCCCCGCTATCTGTTTTTTATTTCACCCCTTCTATGTTGTAAAACAATAGGCTGGCGATTTATTTTTTATTTTTTTAACTTTGTATGATAAATCTGAAGCGGAAG
>Ga0247841_10002089_pt1 | contig 41332 bp, 52 predicted proteins | sample LaCruzMarch2015__2_FD_192410 | JGI IMG/M metagenome (GOLD analysis project Ga0247841, IMG submission 192410) | Freshwater microbial communities from meromictic Lake La Cruz, Castile-La Mancha, Spain - LaCruzMarch2015_18m | ecosystem: Environmental > Aquatic > Freshwater > Lake | place: Spain...
AAGTCCGACTTGCAGCGACGGAATTCAGAATCAAGGAGAGGCTGGAGTTGATTGTGGGGGACCATGCTCGGCATGTGCGGTTAGCAATTCGCCTGGCGGTGGTGGCGGAGGAAGTTCTGGAGGAAGTGTTATAACTCCTAAAAATGTTTCCAAAGAATATAATGTCCGCGACGAGCAAATTTCTTACGGTTTCGGAGTAGCCTTGGTTGTTAACGATTCGGTTAATTTTATTTTTGGAAACGAAAAGCATTTATTGAAAATTTTATCTCTAGAAAATAATATTTCAAAAATTTTAATTTCATCACAGCAGCAAACAATATTTTTGTTCGTCGGAGAAAATAAAACTGTTGATTTGAACGGAGACAATGTTTTTGACGTGGATATTAAATTAAATGCTGTAAAAAATGAAAAGGCGGAAATTTTTATGAAAAAAGTTTCTTTGAATGTTTCTTCTTCTGGAGAAAATAAAAGTATTGTATCTGAAAATGCGATTAAGTCTGTGGGAAATCTTTTTGGGAATATTCGCGAATTTTATTTTAATTGGTTTATTCTTTCGTTGGTTATATTGGTCATTGCAGTTGTTTTTGTTGTTTTCAGGTTTAGAAAGAATAAACGCGGATCTTACTAATCTTGCAATTGAAAGATTTATATATTTAAAATTCTACAGATAGTTATGGTGTTTGATCTTTTTAAAAGAAAAGGTGACGTGATTGATTATACAGAGCTTAAGCGACGAGGATTGTTAAAAACAAAAGAGCAGGAAATTAATAAAAACGTCGACAAATATGGTTATGCTGATTTGGGAAAGTTTAATTCTGGAATGGGCGTCGTCGAGGCGACACCGGTTTCTGAGACTACGACTTCGAGTGACTCCGGATTTTTGAGCGGGCTTGCGTCGTTGGGAAATTCTGAAACAACTTCTTCCGTTTATTCTTCGAGCTCGGGAAGTTCTAATGATTTTTCCAATTCTATTCCGAACGAAGATTTTGAAAATTCTGAGGACGAAAGAAAGAAAAGATTCGCGAAAAGAATTAAGATGATGAGCGATAAAGTTGATGAGAGCGAATTAAAAATGCAGGAATTGGAAAAAAGAATTGAGGCACTGGAACGGAAAGTGCGGTTTGGGAATTAGTTTTATAAAATTTCTTCGGGTTCTATTTCTGCCCAGGCAGACCATTTTTTTAAGGGAAATCCGGGGAGGAGAACAACTTTATTTCTTTTGTATCGGAATAATCCTGCGTGCGTGGGGACTCTTATCGCAACGATTTGTCTTTCTGGTTCAATCTGCGTGGAGAGTAATTCTATAGAGATTGCCTGATAACATATTTCGTTTAATGAGCCAAATTCTTTTTCATATAAACCTATTTGTTTTGAATCAGGAATTATCAGTGCGCCGCTTTCTTTTCTTCGTGGTCGGGCCTTTCCCCAACCATAACCAATTCCAGAGATAATAGAATTTTGAATATCTTCCTGACGACAGAGAACTTTTGGTTTTGCTCCAAGTTTTTCTAAAATTGTTCCGTTATATTTTGCGTGAGAAAATAATTCTTCGAGAACCTGCCTCGTTACCGTAGTGCTTGATGAATCTGAAACAAATTGTTCTACCATATTTTTTTAGGAATATTAAGATTTAAAAGAATTATTGTGCTTGACAAAATGTTTATGGTTTAGAATTTTTCATTCAGTCTTTTCGTAATTTCTTGCCAGTTGGTGTAACCGCTCCAGAAGTGCGGTCCTTTCTGCTGTATGTAAAATTTCGTTTCTGGAATATCTTCATCGGGAATTGTTCTTACTGCAAGAACGCTCCTTTTACTTCCGATTAAAGGATTCCGTAAGTTCCATTTTATTGCATGGTACTCTTCAAATCCTCCTTCGTCGTGTAGTTTTCCCATTTCCTCAATGAATGTTCCTAACTCTTCGGCATGGTCTGAAAGAGTGATGTTTTGGGTTCCGTCGTAAAATAAAATAGTTCCCGGTTCTTGTTTTGTAGATTGAGCAGATTCATATTCATCTCCAACATCGAGTAGCATAGAAGGTTTATTAACAAGACTATTTGCTCTATAAAAGTCTAATTTTCGGAACCTTATTCTTGCATTTGCCCAGTTTATTCTTCTGAACAAATCTTTTCTTAATGCTTCTTCAATTGAGGTTTCTCTAATTGGAATTATTCTTCTCGTTTTTATTACTGCTAGAGTTTGCATCAGTGTCATGGTTTCTACTTTTTATTTCAGTTTAAAAGAATTGTTGTTGTGAAGGATAATGTTTATTAATTCTCTTTTTGTTGTTTGTTTATGCCAAAAGATATTATAAAAGAGGAGATAATCAGGGCTTATGCTTTGAAGAATGCGATTGCGCACGAGGGGAAAGCGAATCCCAGGAGCGTTTTGTCGTCGCTGTTTGTTGGGGGTTTGGAAAGAAAAGATATTCCTGAAGTTATGCCGACGGTTACTCGCGTTGCGATTGAGGTTTCTCGAATGAAACTGGAAGAGCAGGAAAAAGAGTTTAACCAATTAAAAGATATGACGAGCGAGCGGGAGCATCGTGAAGGACTTCCCGAATTGCCGAATGTTCCGAAGTCTGGAGTTGTGATGAGATTTGCACCAGCGCCGTCGGGACCGTTGCATGTTGGACATATAATTGCAGCGATGTATAGTTATCTATATTTTAAAAAATACGGTGGAAAATTTTATGTAAGAATTGAAGACACTAATCCGGAAAAAACTTCGCCTGATGCTTACAAAGCGATAAAAGAAGATTGCGATTGGCTCTTTGAAGGAAAAGTCACGGATTATATAATTCAGTCGGAAAGAATGAAAATTTATTATGACTATGCTGAAAAATTAATTATGTCTGGTGATGCTTATGTCTGCACCTGTTCCACCGAAAATTTTAAAAAATTTTCCGACGAGAAAAAAGATTGTCCGTGCAGAAAAATTTCGACAAAAGAAAATTTGGACAGATGGAAAAAAATGTTGGACAAAGGTAAGAAAACAAATTACAAAGAAGGCGAGGCGGTTTTGAGATTCAAATCTTCGATGCAGGATCCGAATCCAGCGATGAGAGATTTTCCTCTAGCGAGAATAAACGAGCATCCGCATCCAAAACAGAAAAAGAAATTCCGAGTTTGGCCGTTGATGAATCTTTCTGTTACGGTTGATGATATTGAATATGGAATGACGCATATTATTCGAGGAAAAGATCATATGGATAATGCGAAACGACAGAAATTAATGTATACTGCTCTCGGTGTTGGAGATAAATTTCCATGGACATTTTTTATTGGAAAAATTAAATTTAGTGATATTGAGCTGTCGAAGAGAAAAATTGTTGCGGCGATTGAGCGCGGGGATTATGGAGGTTGGGATGATGAGAAATTACCGACGATAGTTTCTTTGAGAAAGCGAGGCTATAAGCGCGTTGATGAAACTCGCCGAGCAAAGGGGATTGAGCGAGGTTGACAGAGTTATAAGTCAGAAAGATTTTTTTAAATTGCTTGATGAATTTAATAATTGACTTTGAAAGGGGAAGATATTTAAACGAGGTATCTTAGGATATATTATATTTACATTTTGAAAGGAGGTTGATGAAAATGAATTTAAAAGAAACGCGCAAGTCACAATCGACGGTTATTTCAACTGTATTGATAATTTTGCTTGTAATCGCGCTTGTTGCAATTTTGGCGTATGTTATAAGCAGTTTTGTGATTAATGCTGGTGATAAAATATCTTATGACTGCGAGGATTTGCAATTGACTTTGTCGCAACCAGGAAGTTTTGATTGTGATGGTACTGGTGTTGGTACCGATACATGTCTATCAGTTATTGTTACAAGAGGAGCTGATAATTTGTCGTTGGCAAATGTGAAGATATTATCTTTTGACGGGGCAGATACAACCGCTTTCGTTAGTGGTGATGTTTTGGGCACTCAGTTGTCTAAGACTTATGCGACAGATAATGTGACTTTAACAGATGATACGATGTATACTCTTAGTGTTGCTGGATCAATTAGTGTTAGTAATGGTGCTCTGAAAGAATGTCCTGCAAAGGGAGATATCAAGTATACTTATACTGTTGCAGATTAATTTTTATTTATTTTATTTTTTCTATTTCTTTTTTATTTTCTGATTAGCGGAGTCTGTGAAAAATTTGACTGTTCTTTTATGAGGAATATTTATAAAATGTGAAATCATGGGTATTTATGAAAAATTTGAGGGGATTAAGTAATAAATCGCAAACGACGATTTCGTCTCCGACGATTTCAGGGGTTTTGATAATTTTCGTTGTGGTTAGTTTATTTATTGTTCTTGCGTATTTTTCGAGCAGATTTGTTTCGAGCAGTTCCAGAACTATAATTTATGATTGTCAGAATTTGAAGTTAAAAGTTTCTGAACCTGTTGATGGTGAGAACGGAATAAATGTGATGGTTACGAGAGGAGTTGATAAGTTGGTTCTCAAAGAAATTAAATTTTTTGTTTTTGACGGGAAAAATACTTTAGTTTCTAATTACAGCGACGTTGTGAACACTCAAGAATCGAAAAGATATGTTGCTCTGAATCCGTTTGTTTCGAATACGCGATATGTAATACGCGTTGCCGGAATTATTGTTAATGACAAAAATGTTCCGAAGGAATGTCCTGTTTCTAGTGAAGTTAGCTATCTTGCGAAATGATTTTTTGTGGGGAATAATTTTTTCTTAAGGGTTATTGCTCCGCGCCCAGCTTTGCTAGGGCGCTACGCTTCGGCAACTTCGCAAAAAAATATTTTTAAAATGGCGAAGTTGCTATAAATAGTTAATCAAAAAAACGATGAGTTTTTTCGTTTTTTGGATGCTCGGGAATCAGGAGATTCCCGACATAACGAAATTGCATAGACTGTTTTGGGTTTTTTATTTTTAACTTTTTGATTGATACTATTCATTTTATTTTTCATTAACGAAATCTTCGAACTCTGGGGGATTGAGCAAATAAATCTTTCACCAAAGGTGAAACAAAATAACTTGATTCGTGCTCGGCCGAAGGCCAGGACACTTCACCAAAATGTGCTGAGAATTAATGCACAAAATTCTTAGGCTCGGATTGCAAAATTTAATTTTTGTGATTTATCTTTTTTTGAAAGTTTTTTAGACAAGAAAATATTTTTTAAATTGTTTGTATAATTTATTCCCGTTCTGGGGAATACCCCGTAGCTTGCTACGGTAGCTTTAATAACGACGAGACTTTCTCTCTTTAATGGAAGTAATGCATGCTTGCCATTGTACTTATAGAATAAGATACCATATGGTTCTAGTTTTAAAATTTAGAAAACATTTAATCACTAATGAAATTTTTGAGTTTATGAAACAGATTTGCAAAGGAATCGAAGAAAGATATTATCTGAAGTTTGATGCCATTGGTCATGAAGAAGATCACGTTCATATTCTTGTTAGGGGTGCTCCAAGATATTCTCCGTCGAGAATCATGCAAATATGCAAAAGCATTTTAGCAATACAAATTTTTAAAAAATTTCCAAAATTAAAAGAAGATGAATTATGGGGCGGAGAATTTTGGAGTGATGGCGGACATGTTGACACCATCGGAGATGGAAGAGCTTTAGATCAAGTGAAAAAATATGTTCTATCACAAGGAAGAAATGTTAATCAGTTAAAGTTGTTTGAGTTTAGTCGTCATACCCCGCAGCTTGCTGCGGTTGGGTAGTTGATTTTGATAGTAAAATCAAATATTTCTTCTCTAAGAAATATTTATAAACCAAAGAATTCTAGAAAGGGCATGAGTAAAAGGGTGAGGATGAATCGAGTGAATGTTTCTGGAACGAATGGTGATAAAGCTTTGAAGATTATTTTATTTATATTATTAGCGTTGATTCTTATCGGAGTTATTATTTTTATTTTCGGAAAAGTTGAAAAGAGCGTGAGTGGGAATGCAATTATTGATCCTGCAATTCCTTGTATTTATTCTAACCCTCATTGTGCCGCGGGTACGTCCTGTAAACTTGCTCTCGGAGTATTTGATAATCTTATTGGTTATTGCTGTCCAGATAATCGCTGTGCAGTTAGTATTAGTACACTTGCAAATACTATAGGTTGTGCTAGTGATGGTCTTCCTTTAACTTATCAAAATCAGGCTAAAAAATGTTTCGATGGTTCTTGGTGTGATTTAAGCACTTGTTCTAGTCTTGGTAAAAATTGTGGTTCTTGGAGCGATGGTTGTGGTGGAACTTTGAATTGCGGAACTTGCTCTTCTGGGCTGACTTGCAATAATGGAGTATGTGGAACTTCTGCTACTGTTTGCTCTGATACTGATGCGAATGTTACTTTTCCAAATGGGGCTAATTATTTGTTAAGGGGAACCGCTTCTAATGGTAGTCTTCTTTCACCAAGTAATGAGCCGGATTATTGTGATGGTAATGGTCATCTAATTGAACATTATTGTAATGGGAATGTTGTAAAGTGGGGCGGTATTATTTGCCAGGGATATGGTCCAAATTATGTTTGTTCCGAGGGTGCCTGTGTGAATACGTGTACTGTTAGTAAAAATTATTGCTATAATTCCAGTCATTATAAGGTTTGTACTTCTTCTGGTACTTTTAGTAATCCTGCACCCTGTACTGTTGCTTTGGGAGGAACAGCTTGTAATATACACTTAGATGGTTATGGTTATTGTGAAGGTGTGGTGGCTGATAGGTGTACTAATACCGATGGTGGAGCGAATCTCAATGTGAAAGGAAGTATAAGTGGTTATAGTAATGGTCAGGCGTTTTTTTACGAGGACGATTGTACTGGTCTAAGAATGCTCCTTGAGAGAGATTGCGTTGGGACGGCTCCAAGTAGTTCTTTGAAGGATTGTCTAGGCGCAGATTATGTTTGTTCTCAAGGTGCTTGTGTTCCGTCGGGAATTCCAGTTACGCCCACTGCGGGTTTAGTTCTGCATTATAAATTTGATAGCATTACTACTGGCGTTGGTACGCAAGTTTCTTCGTTGGTTGATGATTTTTCAGGTAATGGATTTAGTGGTAGAATTTATGGAATAGTTAGTATGATTAGCGGTAAAGTGGATAATGCATTTAAGTTTGATGGGCGAACGGGTTATATTAATTCAACAAATAGTAATCTTATCTCGGTAAATAATCAAATAAAAAATCTTTCAATTTCATTTTGGTATAATGCTACCGGCACAAATACTTCTTATCAAGGATTGGTTGTAAAGACAGACAGTTTCAGCACGGGTACAGATTATGGCTTCACTACTCAAGATGGTTATTTAGTTTTCGCATCTGGAGAATCAAATTGTAATATGACTGTCTCTGAGGGAGCAAGAAATCAGTGGCATCATGTTGTTGGAATTATTATTCCGAGCACCGCAAATACTGGAACAAAGAAATTATATCTTGATGGTGTTTTAATCAAGACGTGTAGTTATACTGCTAAAGCAAGTTCTAGTCGACCTTTAACAATTGGAGTATACTCTGCTCCTCTTTCAAGTCCTCCAAAGAATTTTTTCTTTAACGGTTCTATTGATGATTTTAGAATTTATAATCGGACGTTGAGTCAGAATGAAGTAAGTGCTTTGGCGGGAGTTGTTCCTGTTGTTGGAACTTGTACTGATACGGACATGGATTCTACTCATACAAATGGAGCAAATGATTTGGTTAAGGGAACCGCTTTCAATGGAAGTATTGTTTCTCCAAGTAATGAGCCTGATTATTGTGATGGTTATGGTAATTTAGTTGAACATTATTGTAGTGGAAGTAATGTAGCTTGGGGTGTTGTGAATTGTACGTTTAGTTTCGGTTCAGGTTATGTTTGTTCTGACGGCGCTTGCGTAAATTTAAGTTCGCCGCCTTCAAATGTTGCTCAGACATGCGCTCCGACGTCGACGGGAAAACCTCGAGTTCCGTTTGGAACGAGAGTTACAATCAGTAATCAAAAAAAATATTGTAATCCTGAAAGCGGAGAGTATGTTGCGTTGAAAGCGAATAATGCAAGTTGTAATAATGATTTTGAATGTTTGAGCAATGTTTGCATCGATGGAAATTGCACGAGCATCGGCGAGACGCTGAGACAACAAAGGTCAATGCTTAGACAGATATGGTGCTTGCTGACGAATTTCGGAAGTTATATTTCAACGGCTAAAACAAGTTACAACGCGTGTGTGCAGGGGTAATATGACTTCGGAATATTTTTCTTGGTCAAGAAAATGTTTTTTGTTTGCATTTGTTTTTATTTTTCTTACCGGGATTGTTTTGGCTGAAAGCTGTGTTGACGTCGGAGTTGTGAATTCTACGAGTTATTGCAATGAGAGTGGTTCGATAAATAATTTGAAGGCGAAGGATGTCGGTTGTCTGAATGATTATGAATGTTTAATTAAATCATGCGTTGATGGAGTTTGCAAATATAGGTATGAAGAACTTTCCGGGCAAAAAGATTTGACGTTGAATATTTGGAATTATATTTTAGGAATGGATTGTGATTATATTAACGGACCGACGGAAAAATGTGAGGGGTATGTTTATTTTATGTGTGGCGCGAATAATTTTTGGGAGAATAAGGGATTTGTTAATGGAAAATGTAATTATAATGGGAACGGCGGCTGTCCGTCTGGAAAAGTGAGATGTCCTGGGGGAACTTGTGAGTCTGTTTGCTGGGGCGGAGGATGTTTGCCGAGATGGAATTGTTCTAATTGGAGTAATGTAGCGGAACAGTGCGGAACTAAGATTTGCAACGATAAAACAAAATGTCCGTCGAGCAAAGACCCTTATGGAACTTACAAGAGAACTGAAGTTCTTGATTGCGATGCTGTGTGCGGAGATGGCATTTGCGAAAGTGATAAAGGAGAAAATTATGAAAATTGTCCTGCTGATTGTCAACATGTAGACATTTGTGGCGACGGGATTTGCGGACCGACGGAAAGTTCTGCAAGTTGCCCTGAAGATTGTAAACCAATTTTTCCGTGGTGGAAACTTATAGTTTTTCTTGTTTGGGTTCTTTTAATTATACTAGTTATTGTAATAATTATAATTCTGATTGTTCGAAGAGTGCGGAAGTGAATTTTTAATTTATTGATGAAATAATTTTTTTAATAAAAATCATTTATATTTATTAATATTTTTCTTGGACAAATATTCCAAAGATGATTGGATAAAGTAAAACCTGACTTTCTTTTTCTATCAGTAAAATAAACTAAAATAACCTCTTTTGTATTTTTTATGTCTTTTATCACCGGTACAAAATCAGTATCCGCGGTCATTATCAAAATTGAATCGATATTTTTATCTAATGAAAGTTTTAGTAAATCCATCGTAATTAAAGTATCTACTCCTTTTTGAGAATATTCATTATTTATTTTTTGACATCTACCTTCTCTAATTATTATCGTGGGGGATTTAATATGTCAAGAATTGTTTTTATGTAAACTCCTTACTTTAGCTCGTGAGAAAGTAAAAACAATTCTTGAGCATGCTCAAGAACTCGACACGCTCCGGACTTCAGTCCGAGAGTTCTTGACATTTTTAAGTCTTGAAATAAATTTATCATAGTTAGCTGTCTTTTGATTTTCTTTTTCAGTCGGTGATGCACTTTGGTACGGGGGAGCAGTATAAAAATATACTATCTCGCAATTTGTCATTGTTCTTTTAGAAATATTTTTAACAAAATTTTCAATTCTAAATTTTAAATGATTCCCTCTTCCTAAAAATCTTGTTATAAATGAAAGATAACCGGCATCAATAAGAAAAACAGAATTTTTCACCATATTAAATAAGACATCAGGCAACCCTTGCGGATCACCTGGGATTATGTTACAATTTAAGGTTTTCTATTGTTTTTAATTCTTTCGTTTTGAAATTTCTCGGATTTTCAAATTGATGGGAAATTTAATTTGTGTTTTGATGTTTTGCTGGATAAAACCTCTTATTTATTCTTGAAGAAATATTTATAAACATGTTTTGTATCGGTAGTTTATGGATTTTAAAAGGGGAAGCTCTTCTCGGAGAGCGCAGTCGGAAGTTATAACTTTGGTTTTAATTATTGCGATTATAATTGCGCTTGTTATAATTGTTGCGGCGGTGATTTATGCTTTTGTGAACCGCGGCGCGGTTGATGTTGAAATAAAAGGATGTGATTTGTCGACGACTTTGACGTTGGATAAAAATTATGTTTATGCGAACAACGACGGAATAACATATATAAAAATTTCTCGACCGGCAGGAGAGGGTTGCGAGCTGAAAAATATTCGAGTAACTTTTTTTGATTATCAGAGCTCGGTATTTTATTTAGATGTAGCTCCGCCTAAAGAAAACAGCTATCAGGTTTATTCTTTTGTTGGTGCAAACAATTTAGTGACGAGAGGATTTGATAATGAAACTAACGGAAATAAAATAAAAAAATTGCGCGAGATACAAATTGCGCCGATTGTTGTTATCAAAGGAAAAGAAAGAGTTTTGAATGTTAAAGATAAATTTATTTTTTTGCGTGATGCGTGGTGTGCGAAATTTAACCTTAACTGGACACTTTTGGGATTTGTTTGCCAGAATCCTTATGGATATCAGCAATGTAAGGGGGATGAAGATTGTAATAATTGTTGTCTGAAGGTTGGTAGATGTGGTGGTGCTGATGAGTGCAATGTGAATCCGCCGGTGACGACGTGCGATAACGATGATTATGCTGATGATGGTGAGCAATGTGATGGGGATGATTTAAATGATCAGGATTGTATGAGTCTTGATTCTAAATTTATTGGTGGGACTTTATCTTGCGGTAGTGATTGTAAATTTGATACATCTGGTTGTTTGCCCCGTCAAGTTTCTACTTGTTCATCTAATGATGTGACAGATCCCGCTTTTTCTTACTGGAATCATGGAGAAAATCCTTTTTCAAAAGGAACATCTACAAACAGTACGACTACAAAAACAGATGAATGTACAGCAACAGGATTATTGAGAGAATATTTTTGTTTACCCGATGGGAGCGGGACTATAGGCTCTTGGGATTTTGATTGTAGCTCATTAAACACTGGCACTAAATATTATAATTGTCAAAGTGGTGCGTGTGCTGAGAATAATTGTCCTTCTTCGTGTCAAATTCAAACTTTTAATTGTAAGGATTCTGGTCGTCAAATTTGCAGTGTTTCGATAACTACTGGTTGTCCTTCTTGGATAGATATTGAACCTTGCTCGACGGGTTTTGTTTGTAATGCTGGTACTGGTAACTGTGATAAAATACCTTCCAATGATGCGTGTGAGGACATTATGGACTGTCCTGTTATTGAGCATACATGTCAAGTGGCTAGTTGTGTGAATAATAAATGTCTTTACTCTTCTCATTCTGATGGTTTTATTTGGGATAATGGAGAATGTTATTCGGGAAAATGGTATGGTTATGAAACTATATCCCTTACAGATGTACCAAATCATAATGGTTGTGATAATAGTTATATTTCTTCAAGTACTTCTCTTACTATAAAGCCCGATATGTCAATTGCTCATTGTCTTCCTTTAGGTTCTAATTTAGGTTCATCATGCCATTATGTTAATGCTATTATGGGATTCTATGACCATGATACGATCAGGGATAGATTATGTAAGGATTTTTATCATCCTATTGTGGATGATATCGAGGGCAGTCCTTTGAAGAGAGGAAGTATTTTTTGTTCGACAGAGGCTATCCCTTTAGTACTGAGTCAAGTTAATGATCAGGAATGGATAACGGAGTTGCACGCTATATTGGGGCAGGGTAGCAGTACTAGTTGCAATGAAAAGAATATCATTACTAAACTTGATTTTTCAGATGTTTTAGCTATCAAACCTTATTGTAGTAAATTGGCTGATGATGTTTATGCTAATACTGAAAAGTCAACACAGGAAGTGAAAGATTGCTATCTTCATCAAGGAGGTATTATTACTGCTTCGAGCTGTAAATGTCCTAGTGATTCTGTTCTTTGGGGATTAAAGAATTTGCGTTTTGAGGGCGAGGGTTGCGACGTATCAAAAAATTTTAATTATTGTAGTATTAAAGTTGATTTGTTGTGCAAGAAATTATTGAAGAAGTAATTTTTCGTAATTATTTTTATTTTCTCATTCATAAAAAATAATTTTCATAATTAATTTTATTTTTTTCACTGAAGCAAAGGAGTGAACATTTTACCCCAAAAGTTTTTAAAGGTCTTGTAACTACGAAGTTACATCATGACTGGAAAAGATATTGGGATGAGGAAAAAATCACAGAGCGGTTTGTTAATAACTTTGGTTGGAATTCTTTTGATATTAGATTTAATTGCAATTGTTTTAATACTTTTGATGTCGGCATCTTCAAATACTACAACTAACGGAAATGCTATAAGATTGGTTAATCCGTCGACGAGTTTAATCAATAAAACTGAATTTTGTTTGAATAGATGTGGAAATTATCCGGCAATAGGAATTGATTGCGGCGCGTGTTTGGGCGACAATAGAATAATCAGCGTCGGCGGCAGTTCTCATTCTGATGAATGTTCTAATAATGGTGATTGTGATTTTCCTTATGAAGTTTGCAGAAGCGGTGAATGTCGAGCTTGCAGTTCTGATTCACAGTGTGGAAACGGGTACACTTGCAATTCAAATGGAGTTTGTGTTTATACAAATACTACTTGTTCGGTAAATTCTGATTGCGGAATTCCAACATCAAGATTAAAATGTTTGACAAATGTTTTGCTGAATGTTTCAAGTGTTGTAAATGAAACGACGAATCCTACATGCGGTGGCGGGACTTGCTCTTTTCAAACTAATGAAGCTCCTATAGCAGTTTGTAATTCTAATCAAGTTTGTGTTGAAAATGGAAACAGCGCTTCGTGTGTCGCCTCGAACTCATCAAACGTAACTTGTTCAAACGATTTGCAATGTAATGATAATAATCCTTTTACTCAAGATGTTTGTAATAATGCGGGAACGGTTTTAAGTTATTGTTCTCATAATCCTTTAAGATGTCTTAATAATTTAGGATGCGGAACGGATGCCTTTGTTGGAAGTTCTTTTTGTCAGAATGGAGATGTTTATCAGAATCAGTTAAAATTTACATGTAACGGTGCTGGTTTGCCGACGAGCTCATGTTCAAATGCGACTTCATCAATTTTGAAACAAGATTGTGTGAATGGATGTTCAAATGGGGCATGTTTGGGGGAACCGATTGTTTGTTCAACTAATTTACAATGCGACGATTTAGATTCGAGAACGGAAGATGTTTGCGCGAATCCGGGGCAGACAAATAGTTATTGCCGACATATTAATATTGCTTGTATGAACGACGGAGAATGTGCCGATACAGATTCACATACTTTGGATCGTTGTATTTTGCCGGGTTTGGGAATTAGTTATTGTATGCATGACAGAATTTCATGTTTGAATGACGGAGAGTGTAATGATAATAATCCTTTCACTCAAGATGTTTGTTTATTTCCAGCAACGGTGAATAGTGTTTGTCAAAGAACTGTAATAAGATGTATTATAAATTCTGATTGTGGAACTGATGGATTTATTTCTGGATCAGAAACTTGCCAGAACGGAAATGTTTATCAAAGTTATAAGACATATAGCTGTGGAAGTGCGGGAACAACGCAAAGTTCATGTTCAAGTTCAACTGAATTAAGATTAAAACAAACTTGTGCTTATGGATGTACGGGCGGAATTTGTAATCCAGCGACGATAAATTGTACGACAAGTTCACAATGCGGAACAGACGATTGGTTAGGAGCTAAAACCTGTTCGAGTGGAAATGTATTTCAAAATTTTAGAACTTACACTTGTAATAATCCTGGAACTGCTCAAAGTTATTGTTCTCATTTAGTTTTACCAAGATTGAATCAAACTTGCGCTTATGGTTGTACAAACGGAGCTTGTAATCCAAATAATTGCACAAATCAGTGTACGCTTGGTCAGCAAAGATGTATTCAATCAAATAGTTTTAATCGTTGCGGTGATTATAATAACGATGGATGTTATGAATGGGGAACTGAACAATCTTGTCCAACAAATCAAATTTGCGACGGATTAAATACTCAAACATGTATACCGACGCCAGCGCACACTTGTGTTGATAGTGATCCGGCTGGAATTGATCCAGATTTACAAAATGTTTTTATGAAAGGAACTGCAACAGGTTATAGATTTTTGGGCTGGTTTGGAAGTTACAGTGATTATTGTAATCCTTCAAATGGTTATTTAGAAGAGTATTATTGTACTTCTCCGACGGGAGAGGTTAAATGGTTTGATGTTGATTGCAGTTATTATGGCGCAGGATATCATTGTTCTGATGGTGCTTGTGTAACAAATGTTCAGTGTTCAACAAATTCGCAATGCGGAACTAATGGAAATATTGGAAGTCCTGTATGCTCTGGAAGCAACGTAGTTCAAAATTACAGAACATTTACTTGTAATAATGCAGGAACATCTTCAAGTTATTGTTCCAATGCAACTTCACAAAGTATTTTACAAACTTGTAATTATGGATGTACAAACGGCGCATGTAATCCTACACCGACGATAAATTGCACAACAAATTCACAATGCGGAACGGATGGATACATTGGAAGTCCAACTTGCTCTGGAACTAATGTAGTTCAAAATTATAAAACATTTACTTGTAATAATCCTGGAACGGTGAATAGTGTTTGTTCAAATGCAATAACTACAAATAAAATTAAACAAACTTGTAATTATGGTTGTACGAATGGAAATTGTAATTCTGTTCCTGCGCCAACTTGTGGTTCAAGCGACATGGGTTATAATCCTCTTTATACTCACGGCGATGATCCTTTTGTTAGAGGAACTTCTCAACTTTCAAATGGATTGGGTATTGTTTCAGATACATGTTTGTCCAGCGGATTATTGAGAGAATATTTTTGTTTGAATGATTTCACTATTAGTTATTTTGATGCTAACTGTTCTTTATTCTATGATAATGCGACGACGAAGTTCTCTTGTGTTAGCGGCGCTTGTGTCGGGAGAAATGTAGTATGCTCGACAGATAGTCAGTGTAGCGACGGAGATTCTTCGACGGTTGATAAATGTTTGAATCCGGGAACAACTTCGAGTTATTGCACTCATGAAAAAATAAAATGTTTTAAAGATTCTGATTGTGATGATAGCAATGCGAATACAAAAGACAGTTGCATAAATCTTGGAACGGTTAACAGTTATTGTACAAACGTAGCAATTCCCAAAGAGGCTTATTTAGTTGTTAATGTAAGCGCGTTTTATAATAAACTTCCTGCGCAGTGCGGATCTGGTCTGACTGGAAATGGAGTTTACGTCGGGAATAATAGAGTTACACCTGCTGGAAATGGAAATGTTATAATTCCTCTTACACAGAATCAAAAACCAATTGTAGACACATACAGCACTTCATATCCTTCGATAGCGGACAGATTTGTTCAAGGAGTTCATGTCAATCGTGGCGTTGATGCTTTAGGAAATGGATATTATGAAATATTTTTGTACGGACAGCATACAAATGATTGCATGGAAGGAATTAAATTTGACACGACAACTTTGAATTCATATATCTCCGGATATAGTAATGGAATTTTAAAGTCGGGTAGTGGAACTTCTTTAGTACATCCGTTTGAACAGGGAAGCTATTGTGGATTTATACCGCCGTCAACAATACTTTCAAGTGCTGGAGGACCATATCCTTATGATACTTATAACTTTGTTTCATCCTCTGGAAAAACAATTGGAATAAATTATTGCAGTGTTGTTGGGGACGAATCTGACGGAATGAGAGTTTCTTATGCACTTAGTTAGTTATACTTAAGGACAACAATTTTTATTAAGGATTAAATTATAATTATTTATGGCAGATGTCAAGAACTCTCAACTGAAGTTAGTGGAGTTCTTGAGCATGCTCAAGAATTATTTTTACTATCTTACAACTAAATTGCATAAAAACAATTCTTGACATACGGATTCTCGAGAGCGTGACGATATTTCATTTAGAATTAAACTTGATAGTTTACATGACTATAATGTTGCTACAGTTAAAAGATTTAATGAATACTGCTCGTTTTATGCGTCGAAGTATGGGGCGAATGATTCTTTTTACCAGCAAATTTTGAAAGATGCAGAAAGATTAATTTCGGAAGGCAGAAAAAATATTTCTGATTCAAGAGCTTGGGTGAGTGGTTCTGCGAAAAAATAGAAAAGATTTATAAATAATAAATTTCTTAGCTGTCTATGAAAAGAGTTTGTGATATGAGCAAACGCTCGCAGTCGACGGTGATTTCTACTGTATTGATAATTTTATTGGTAATTGCGTTGGTTGCAATATTGGCTGTTGTTATTACAACATTTGTTCGGAAATCGACTTCTGAAATCGGGCTTGAAAAATTTACGACGAAACTTTCTATTGATCCGCAATACACAAAGTTTGCTGCAGATGGTTCTTATCTTAATGTAAAGGTTGATAGGGGTGCTGGCGAGGGAGAGATTGACGGGATTAATATTATTTTGACGGATGATAAGGGAAATGTAGTTCCGATTTATCAGAAGGGTTCTATTGCGCCGGTTGGAAGTAAGACTTACACAATTTCTTCTGGTCAGATGACTGGCTTGGGAACGATAAAAACGATTGCGATTGCGCCGAAAATAATTGATGACAAAGGCAAAGCGGTTCAGATTGATAAAGTTGCTGAAATTACGATGACCGGTGGTGATTTGGCTTGGATTTCTGGAAGTGATCTTCTTGCGTATTATCCTTTTGATTCTAATGCTGATGATGCGAGCGAGAATGGAAATGATTTAACTCCGTCGGGAAGTCCGGCATATGTTGCTGGAAAAGTTGGTAAAGCGGTTAAGTTAAATGGGGCGGGGGATTATCTTAGGAACTCTAGCGACGGTTCTAAATTTAATATGGGGACAGATAGTTTCTCGATTGCATTTTGGATGAATGCGAGTTCAAAACAATATACTTCTGTCAGCGGTAATAGTGTAGGTTTTATTGTTTCAAAAAGAAAGAATGGAGAGGGTAGTGGTTATCAAGTAGGTTATACTTCCACTGTATCCGCCAACCCCACAAATGCAGGTGTACCTATGTCAGTTCAGGCATTTGGTGTTAATAGTAAAAGTAATTCTGTTAGTGCTAGTAATTGGCATCACATTGTATCAGTTTATAATAAGGATAGATTAGATGTGTCTATATATGTCGATGGGACTCTCGATGTGACCTTCACTCGTACTACAGCTTTTAATGGGGATAGTGTCGATAGCTTTTATGTTGGAAAGTATGATGGTTCTCCTCATTATTTCAACGGTACAATTGATGAAATGAGAATTTATAAGACGGCGTTGACGGCGGAACAGGTTCAGATGTTGTATGAGTTGAATTAGTTTTTCTGATTTTGAAATTATAGATTTGTGGATGGTGTTTAGTATTGTTGTTAACTTGGTTATAATTTTTTGAGATAATCGGGGGGTGATTAGTTAATATATATTTCATCATAATTAATCTTATAAACTAATTTTATTTTTTTTAGCCATGGCAAATATGGAAGATATGCGAAGAAAAGCAAAAGAAGGAGAAGCGCAAAGAGCAAGATTAGAAAAACAGTATAAAGAAGAGCTTAAGAAAAATCCTTTGATGGAAAAAGGTTTGGGTGACTTGATTGAAGAACTTGATGCAGTTAGAACTTTAGACCATAATAGTACTCAAATTTCATCGCGCCATAAAGCAATAGTAACTGAGCTCGATAGAAGATATCCCGGAACAAATTTTGAAGAATATGTTGCGGAACATATGCCTCGCGCTCCTACTTGGGAACCACATAGATACTAATAATTAACTCTGACTTTTACGTTTTGAATTAAATTTTTAATTGAGTTCTTCATTTCGTTTAATTCTTCGACGGAAAATGTTTTTTCGTTTTTGAAATCGGGATTTAGAGTTTTTCCCTGACGGAATTGCTGAATAACATATTTTTTTGCGCCTTTAATGTCATTTGCCAGCGCAATTATATCTTCTTTTGAATGAATCTTTGGAAGAACGGTCGTTCGAAATTCATAATCTGGGAATTGCATTATCAAATTTATTGATTCTTTTATTTTTTCTGGATTTTCGCAGAATTCTGTGTATCGTGAGAGCGGAACTTTTATGTCCATCGCAATGTAATTTACTAATTTGTTATTAATCAGTGTCTTTAACATATCGGGATTGCTTCCATTCGTGTCAAGTTTTATCGCGTAACCAAGAGATTTTATTTTTTCCATAAGTTCTGGAAGTTCTGGATTTAATGTTGGTTCGCCGCCGGTTATGCAAACACCGTCGATAAGTCCTCTTCTGTTTTCTAAAAATTTTAAAATTTCTTCTTCAGTGTAATCGCGTAGTTCTTCGGCCAACTCTCTTGAGACTAATTCTGGATTATGACAAAACGGGCAACCGAAGTTGCAACCAAATAAAAAAATTGTGCAAGCAATTTTTTCCGGGTAGTCAATCAGCGTAACTTTTTGAAGTCCTTTTATTTTCATGGGATTAGATAGTTTGGTAAATTTTTAAGTATATGTGGCATTGAGTTTTGAAAATGTTTTATTGTTTTTCTTATATGCTCTTCATCTTCGCTTGCGAACATTCCTGAAATATCTTCAACATCGTCGAGTTTTTCATAAGCCACTTCATTGAACAAAGGAACCGGATTTTCCCAGCATAGATATCTTCGAGTTTCATCTTGAACTTCCCAGTCCATTGCAATTGCGAGCGCGGCTTCTTGAAGATGTTCTCGTGTTAATTTTTTTGGTTTGTGTTCTCTTGCATTGATTCCATTTTCTAGTAGAATTCGCGTTGTCAAAGTATGAGCTTTTACGGAATAAGCTACCGTCCCGGCGGAATGAGCAACTAAATCCGGAATTTTTTCTCTTCTGACATAATCGTTGAATAAATATTCGGCGGAAGGACTTCTGAAAAGATTTCCTGCGCAGATAAATAGTAATTTTTTCATAATTTTTTTAGAAAAATATTATTTAAGAAGATTTGGATGGTGGGGAAGATAATTTAAGAACAACTCTCTTGATGTCTCATATAATGACCAAATCCTTGCAGAAAATTTTCTCTTTCTTCTTGAACCGCAATATGAAAACCTAACCAGCTGCATAATGAACCGTTTCTTACTCTTGCAGCTTTTCTTATTACTCCTCGGTATTCTGCTTTATATTTTGAATCTACAATTTCTTGAAAACTTTCAAATCCTTCATCTTTCCGGTCAGCAAAAAATCCAACAAGTTCTTTTCCAACCCCGTATCCTCGAGTGAATGCTAATTTTTTCATGTAAATTTATAATAAACGGTGTTTAAGAAGATTTTGGTGATTAAGAAGATAATAAAAAAATTATGCGGCTTGCGCGTGAAGAGCGTCTACCGATTTTTCCAAAGTGCAAACTAGATCCATTTTCATAATTAAACTAACTAAGGAAGATTTAAACTCAGACGATCCGAAACTATGAATGACTATACCACTTTCACTAAAAACTGCTTGTGGTGCCCCACTAAGAAGATCATAAAATCCTTTGTCTACTTTATCGCGAGGAATTAATCCGACGGCTTTTCCGAAATTAGCTAAATAATTTCTAAAATCATCCGTGCAATAAGCGTCGACAAATCCCTTAAAAGCGTCTAGTCTCTCTCTCGAAGTTTTTTGTTGTTCTAAAGTTAGGTAAAGTTCCTTTGCTCTGTCGCTCGCTTCTCTGACTGGATTTTCCATAAAATTGCATAATTAATCGATTTAAGAACTTTTCGATTATAAACTTCAAAGAGATATAATTACAAATAAGAAAATAAAAAATTAAATTAAAAATTTAAATTTAACTCGTTTTGAAGCATTTGCGGTCTTTGAATTCTGCGCCTTTTCCCTCGTTCCATTGCGCGACGGGCCGTATGTATCCTACAACCCTGCTGTATACTTCACATTTTGTTCTTTGTTTGTCAGCCATTTTTCACCTCAATTTAGTTTTCTCTCCGTTAACTTTGCAGAGAGATAGTTTGCTCAATTTTCATGTTTACTCCCTCGTAGGTTGCACAACATTTTTCGTCCATTTTTATTCCCATTTCTTCGTCACACTTCGGACAAAATTCATGTTCTCCCGCAAGATAGCCATGAACTGGACAAATTGAGAAGGTAGGTGTTATGGTAAAGTAAGGAAGGGCAAAATTATCTGCAACTCTTTTTACGAGAAGTTTTGCTGCGTCAGATTCCATTTTTTCTCCGACGAAAATGTGCAGTACTGTTCCACCAGTATATTTTGTTTGCAAGTCGTCCTGCAATTTAAGCGCTTCAAATACGTCGTCAGTATAATTCACCGGAAGTTGTGTTGAATTCGTGTAGTAAGGCTTAGAACCCTTTTTGTAGGCCGTTTCGTTGGCCACTACAATTTCCGGGAAAGAAGATTTATCTTTTCTCGCGAAGCGGTAGGTTGTTCCTTCGCCTGGCGTTGCTTCAAGATTATATAAATTTCCAGTTTCTACCTGATAGCCCTCTAATTTTGTTCTCATGAAGTCTAAAGTTTTTTTCGCGAATTCTTTTCCTCTGAATGTCGCGATATTTTCTCCAGGCATAATGTTCATTATCGCTTCGTTCATTCCGAGCAAACCGATTGTAGAGAAATGATTCTGCCAGTATCTTCCGAATCTTTCTTTAACAGTTCTAAGATAAAACTTTGAGTAGGGATATAGGTTTTTGTCCGTGAAGGCTTCGAGGAATTTTCTTTTTGTTTCTAGACTTTCTTTTGAAATTTCCATAAGTTTGTTTAGGTTTTTGAAAAATTCGTCTTCGGTTTTTGATTTAAATGCCAAGCGGGGCATATTTATCGTTACAACTCCGATTGAACCGGTTAAAGGATTTGAGCCAAATAAACCGCCGCCTCTTTTTCTTAATTCTTTTTGATCTAATCTTAAGCGGCAACACATTGAACGCGCGTCGTCGGGACTCATATCAGAATTTACAAAATTTGAGAAGTAAGGGATTCCGTATTTCGTCGCCATTTCCCAAATGTATTCGTGATTGGGATTATTCCAGTCAAAATTTTTAGTAATATTATATGTTGGGATTGGGAAAGTAAAGACACGACCGACGGCGTCGCCTTCCATCATGACTTCAGCGAACGCTTTGTTAATCATATCCATTTCTTTTTGAAAATCTCCATAAGTTTTATCTTGAAATTGTCCGCTGACAACAACCGGTTCGTTTTTCATGAATTCCGGAACGGTTAGATCCATCGTTATATTTGTAAACGGCGTTTGGAAGCCGACTCTCGTTGGAACAGCAAGATTAAAAACAAATTCTTGCATTGCCTGTTTAACTTCTTTGTAAGTCATATTATCTTTAGCGACGAACGGAGCTAGTAATGTATCAAAATTTGAAAACGCTTGTGCTCCGGCGGCTTCGCCTTGTAATGTATAAAAGAAATTTACTACCTGACCTAGAGCTGTTCGCAAATGACCAGCGGGCTTCGACTGAACTTTTCCGACGACGCCTTTGAATCCTTGCATCAGCAAATCTTTTAGATCCCAACCGACGCAATATGGCCCGAGAATTCCTAAGTCATGAATGTGAATCTCTGCGGACTCATGTGCTAAACGAATTTCTTCTGGATAAACTCGTCGCATCCAGTAGTTTGTTACGATTTTTGTTGCAATGTAATTGTTTAGTCCTTGCAGAGAGAAAGCCATGTTAGAATTTTCTTTTACCATCCAATCATTCAGCGCTAGATAATCTTCGACGGCTTCGATTGTGTCGAATAAACCTTTTACATTTCTTAATTCTTCGTGAGATTTTCTGTAAAGAATATATGCTTTCGCGGTTTGGTCGTGGCCTCGTTTAATTAAAATCTTTTCAACCAAATCTTGTATTTGCTCGACGGTTGGAATTGCATCTTCTCCAAATTCTTTTTCTAAAACTCTGCAAACATCTTCACTAGCAATTTCTGCTAGTTTTTGGTCGTTCCCACCGACGGCTTTCGCCGCTTTCCAAATAGCTTCAATAATTTTTTCTTTTGAAAAAGGGACTATACTTCCATCTCTTTTTCGAATCCTATTGATTGTCATCTTGCTGTTTCCATTATTATTTTTTTAAAATCTCCAACATTTTTGAATTCTTTATGATGACAGGTAAATCTAATGTACGCAACATCATCTAATTTTTTTAATCCAACCATCACCATAGTTCCAATCTCGGAAGATTTTACATCACGTCCTTTTTTCTCGAGTTTATTTACAATGTTTGTTATCATTTTTTCATATTCCTCTTTTATCGGAAGTTTTTCACATGCCTTTTCAACACCCGAACGCAATTTTTCTATATTGAACTGCTCTTTTGAACCATCTTTTTTTATTACGTTAAAACCTACGCTGACAACTTCTTCAACTGTTGTGAATCTTTTTCCACACTTCAAACATTCGCGCCGGCGGCGCGTAGTGTCATCATTATCTCTTTTGTTTGTAACCTTAGTTTCTTCGTGCGAACAGTATGGACATTTCATATATACAACTGGTTGTATTCGTTAACCTCTTTTCCTCAACATTTTGTAGTTGTAATTATGTAAACTTTGCTGGACTATATAAATATTTGTGTGATAAAAAGTAGAATTACATACTAGTTACGACAAATTTTTAGCAAGGTTTAAAAACGTTTGTGAACTTTTCGTTTTGATTAAGGTGAAATTATGTGGACTGGTTTTACGGATAACTCTTTGAATGTTTTGGCTGATAGTTTGGGCTGGGAACCGAAAGTTGTTGCAACTCTCCTCATAATTATTGTTGTTTGGTCTTCTCTTTGGAAATTTTTTGCCTGTTGGAAGGCAGCAAGGAATAACTCTTTTATTTGGTTTTTAGTTTTATTTTTCCTTAATACTTTGGGAATTTTAGAAATACTTTACTTGTTTGTGTTTTCAAAATGGGATGAAAAAAAGCTTAGATTAAAGATAATAAAAGCAAGGATTAAGAGCAAGAAATATATATCAGACAATAGAACTAATAAGAGACCCGTCGGCGTGAGAAGGTAAGGTTTATTTGTCTACTTCTAAAACTTTCAAAGGAAATTTTGAAATACTGACCTCTGCAATTGAATTAAAATTGAATGGAAAAATTAGGTTTGAATCAATTGCAAAAATTTGTTCGGCGTGTTTTTTTGAAATTATTTTTATTTTTTGGTTCTCGTGAATTTCGCCATGCATGATTTTTGGTTTGAAAATTTTTCCTGAATAAGGTTCTCTAACTAAGAATTTTAATTTTTTTGAATCGGCTTGAAAAGGAGTTCCTCCTGCGGATTTATACCAAGCTGTGCTTCCCGAACCTGTTGAGATTAAAACACCTGAACTTCTTTGCTCCTCTTTTTCTCCGTTGAATTCTAAAACATATCTTGATGTATGAAACTGATGTTCGGCGCCGAAATAAACTTCATTAAGAATTGGATAACTTATTGATTTTCCGTCGATTGAGATTTGCATTCTGTCTCTTTCTAAAATCGAATATTTTCCATTTAGAATTTCTTTTAATTTTTCGATTTCATTTTCTTTGAGACTTTTTAGGGCGCCCTCGCTGTTTTCCGGCTCGGAATTTATTCCCAAGATAAATGCCTCTTTTATGAAATGAGCGGCGCGAATGAAGGTTCCATCTCCTCCGATGGTTATAATCAAATCCAAATCCGAAAAATAACTTTCATTTAATTCGCTTGCTTTGACGACACTTGAATTTGGAATAAGATTTCTGACTTTCTCAACTGTCTCCAAATGTTTTCCTGTTATTTTTTCGCTATATACAATTAATATTCTGTTGAACATTTTATTTTTCAAATAGTCTGCACATTCTACAGAGCTCATTTCTCGACGGTTCGCCGCATTTTATGCAGTACTTTAATGTTTTATTTTGGGAAGCATTTGTTTGAATATTTTTTGATTGACTTAAAAAATTATTTACGACATTTAATTTTATTTTTTCTGGCTTGTCTCGCAACCATTTTCGTGTTTGAATTCGCATTGAATCAATTGCGCACGGGCAGGAAGAAGGATGAAATGGAATTTTATTTTTGATTGCGTATTCTCTGACGGATTTTTCTGGAGAGAAAAATAATGGTTTGACTCTTTGGACGAATTTTTTGTCTTGGATTTGACCGGGCTTCGGCCCGGCGTTTGCTCCGAGCTCTAAACTTCCTTTGAGAAAATTAACAATTACTGTTTGCGCTTCGTCGTCGAGATTATGGCCGGTTACAATTTTATCAAAACCTAATTCTCTAGCTTTTTTATTTAGAATCCATTTTTTTATTACGCCACAAATCGCGCAGTTCTTCAAACCTTTTTGAGAGGAATTCTGCAAATTGGTTCGTATGTAACACATAGAGCCGCCGAGTTCTTTTTGAACTTCGTAAACATGAAGTTTTATGTTCAATTCCTTGCATGGTTCGAGAATTTTTTCATAACATTTATCACTGTATCCTTTCATTCCGAGGTCAATGTACAGGCCTTCGAATTTATAGCCGAATTTTTTTAATAAGTGGGCGACGGTTGAAGAATCTTTTCCGCCTGAAAGCGCGACGACGATTTTATCTTTAGGCGAAAATAATTTGTATTTCTTTATTGTTTGTCTTACGATGGATTCGAATTGATTGGAGTTCATAGAGATATCAAACAAATTCGGTTTTTATTGGTTTCTAATCAGTTTTTTAGAATAACTTTTGTCTGACTATTTCTCAGTGAATTTCCACCAAAAGATTTAAAATACTTTTTCTTGTCAATCTGGTATGAGAATCACTCCAGTAAATCCAGAATCTATAAGAAATGTCGGCAGCTTAGCAGGGTTTAGTAGTGCTTTGGATTCGTTAGGGTTTTCTATTGATCCGGTTAAGGATGTAGTTTTAACCTCAGAGACGTATGGACTTCCGACGGGAATTAGTCTGACTTATAGAATGCCCTCATCTCCCGTAACGGTATGTATTAGAACAATACCTTTTGAGGATTTTTTACATGTGCATCAACCTAACTCTGGAAGAACCACCTTGGATTATTTTAATGAGGCACTCAAAAAAAGAGATTCTGCTTTTAGAATTAACTTGGAAAGAGTTCCGTGCACGTCTGCTGATTGTTCTGCTTTTTACGCAGAGGATGATAACCCTAGCGAGGGTCGAGAAGCTGATGTTCTGCATACTGTTTCTGGAGTGATTGCAAATGTTTATGGAGTTAATGTGGGTCTGGAGTTATCGCCTCCACGTATTCGGAGAGTCTCAATAGAAACATCACTAGAAAATTTACCTTTTGATTTAGAAAGGGTAAGCTCCGCAGCGCAAGTTGTTGAGTCTTTAAGAAGAAAGTAATTTGTTTGTTGTGGGCATGAATGGGCGAGGATTATAACTGATTTAAAGGTTTTGGAAATATATTTAAATCGTAAATGTTTTAATTTCTTGGAGGTGTTATATGAAAAATAAAATTGAAAAAGCTTCTGGCGTTGGCTTGATTATTGGTGCAGGAGTTTTGCTTGGTATCGGTGCGGGATTTCTGTTTGACAATATTCCAGCAGGATTTTTTATTGGTCTTGGCATTGGAGTTTTGATAGCAGCTATAATCAAATTAACTAGAAAATAATTTTATTCAGTTAATATTTCTTTTATTTTTTCTAATTCCGTCGGAGAAAATTCTGAAGAGTCTAACGTATAAAAAATATTGTCTTCTTTTTTTATGTGCTCTCTTAACTCGGTTATAATTATTGAGCCGTGCACTTCGATTGCGTGGCGAACCTCGAAATCGCTTTCAGATTTTAACGCGTTCTCTATTGCATCTTTATGTCTTCGCAATTTTCTGTGCTCGAATAGCATTTCGTTTACAGGAACTTTGATATGTTCTTTTTTGAATAGGGGGAAAATCTGTTCTTCTTTTATTTCGTGGCTGTTCCAGAGAGGAATAAGTCGTTTTAAGACGTGAATCAGATTGGGATAGTTTGTTTGTGGGTCGTCGATTATCGTTTCGAATTCTAAAAGCTCACGCTCAATTTGCTGATGCTCAAAAATTAATTGTTCTATCGGGTTCATGTTTTTGTTAGATTTTTTGGCTTTAAAATTATTTATATGCTAAGATTTATGTTTGACTAATTTGTTTTTAGCACGATTATATTATTCATTCCGCGTCTTTTTCTTTCTACGAGCTGTTTTCCTTCGAGTTTGTTAACCAGACGAGTCATGCCGACTTTTCCTATGTTTAATTTTTCCATCAGAGTTGACTGAAATATTGCGCCGTTTTCATTCTGAAGAGTTTCTATAACTTTCTTTTCATTTGCATCGAGATCCAGTTTACTTAAATCTAATTTCTTTTTCTTTTCTTTTATAGTTTTGATGACTAGTTTTTCTTTGGGTTTGCTGAACATTATAAAAAGACCAATGATAACGATTATTCCGATTATAATTAGGCTTAGATAAGTTTGTGTGTTAATCGTTTGATACATAGTGCATGAAGAGCCGTGGGAACAGGTTGCTGAAACTATCTTGTTAAGTCCGATATTAAAGAGCCAAACTATCAGCGCCATTGCGAGAGCGATTCCGATTATTAACCAGCCGACAGTTTTATTTTCCATTTTAATTTAAACTAAGTATGAAGGAGGTATTTTTGTTTGCTTTTAGTGAGTGTTTTGCGTTTTCCTTCATGAAGATTGTAACTCCCGAAGACATTTTTATTTTTTCTTTTTCCAAAATAAATTCGCCGTCGCCTTCCACGACGTAAATAATACCCCGTTTTATTGAAGTATGCTCGGACATTTTTGAATCGGCAGACATGCAAAAAAGAGTTACATCATTGTTCTTATAATCAAATAAAGACTTACTTGTTATTCCTTTTTTGGGATATTCTATTTCAAGGTTTATGTTTTTTGAATTTTCCATTTTTTTAATGTGAAGTTTTCCGATTTGTAAAATAAAAGTAAAAATAATAAATATAATTTGAAATTAACTAAAAGAAATTATCTTTTTTTCTTTTTAGTTGGTTTTTTCTTAGTTGAACAACATCCGCAAGCCATATTTCTTACACCCCCCTTTTTGTTTTCGTAATTTTTGATAGCATCTCTAAGCGCATCTGCCGCAAGATTTGAACAGTGCATTTTTATCGGGGGTAATCCTTTGAGTTTTTCGGCAACATCTTTGTTTGAGATTTTTTTTGCTTCTTCAAGTGTTTTTCCTTTTGCGAGTTCAGTTACCATTGAAGATGTTGCAATTGCTGCGGCGCAGCCGAATGTTTGAAATTTTATATCTTTTATGAAATCCTTTCCTTGAGAATTTTTTTCTATTTTCAAAGTTATTTTCATTACATCTCCACAAGCAGGATTTCCAACTTGCCCGCAGGCATCCGGATTAATTATTTCGCCGACATTTTTTGGATTTTGAAATTCATTCATGACTTCTGCAGTGTAATTCAGGTGACTCATTTTTTCTCTTTGCTTATTTCCTTATTTATTTTCTCAACGATTTCTTTAGGATCAATTCCGTGAGAAAGACATCCGTCGTTGATCGATTCATTTGCTGCCATAGGGCAGCCACAACAGCCCATTCCGTTCTCCATTAATATCATTGCAACTTCTGGATGCTTCTGCATAATTTCATGCATACTTTCTTTTCCGGTGATTCTTTTGGAATTGTCTTTTTGTTTAGGATTCATATTTTTTGTTTTTGATATATTCATTTTAGTTTTCATCTTGGTTTTAGACTTTATTTTTTTCATTTTGTCTCTTTTTTATCTATTTCAAAGGACTCATTTTTCTTAGCATAGAAACAACTTTTGGAAGTTCTTCTAATAATTTGTCGATTTCTTCTTCAGTTGTGAATTTTCCGAGGCTGATTCTTATTGAAGAGTTTGCGTCTTGTGCAGACATCCCTAAGGCCATGAGAACATGACTGGGGTCAAGGCTTTTTGATGAGCAGGCGCTTCCAGTTGAAATGCAAATTCCTTTTGTGTCAAGGAACGAGCCGATTGCTTCGCCTTCGATATTGTGAAAACATAAATTAATATTTCCTACAAGACGATTATTTCCCCAGGCGCCGTTGAGTTTTACATTTGGAATTTTTTCTATTATTGTTTTTATTGTTTTATCTCTGAGTTTTTCAATATGGGTTATGTCTGATGATTTCAAAAGTTTCACGGCAGTTGCAAAACCAACTATTCCGGCGACGTTTTCTGTTCCACTTCGCATTTTCATTTCCTGTCCGCCTCCGTGAATGAGGGGTTCTATTTTTATTCCAGAACGAATGTACAAAGCTCCAACGCCTTTTGGTCCGTGAATTTTGTGAGCGTTTAAAGTTACTAAATCTAAATTCATTTTCTTCACATCTAATTCAGTTTTCATATAACTTTGGCAGGCGTCAGTATGGAGAAGAGCTCCCTTTTCATGACAGATCTTTGCAATTTCTTTTAAATTCTGAATCGTTCCAATTTCATTATTTCCGTGAATGATTGAAACTAGAATTGTTTCTTTTGTCAGCGATTTTTTTAGCTGTTCTAAATTTACAAATCCTTCTTTGTCGACGTCGAGATAAGTTACTCTAGCGAGTTTTTTTAATTCGAGCCATTTGCATGAATTTAATATACAATCGTGCTCGATTTTTGTTGTTATAATATGTGAATTTGGATTTGCCAAGGCCAAGGATTTTACAACCCAATTGTTTGCCTCTGTTCCTGAACCAGTAAAATAAATTTCGTCGAACTTTGCACCAATTGTTTTTGCAATAACTTCGCGCGCTTCGTCGAGCGCGCGTTTTGCTTCCTGGCCTTTTGAATGCAATGAAGAAGCGTTCCCAAATTTTTCGGTGTAAAAAGGAAGCATTGCTTCTACGACTTTCGGGTCGACGGGAGTTGTTGCTCCGTTATCTAAATAAATTATTTCTTTTTTTCCAAAAAGCCCCATTATTTGCATCCTCCGTTGCATTGACCTTTATTGCAGAAATTTTTTGCGTGGTTATCAATTAGTTTCAACATTGGAATCATTGTTTCTTTGTTCAGAGAGTAAATTCTTTGTTTACCATCCTGACGAGATTCGACGATGTTGCAGCATTTTAGCGCCGAGAGCGCGTGAGATAGTTTACTTTGTTCTATTTTAAGTTCTTTGACTAATTGAGAGACATTCTTTTCGCTTTCTCTTAGCGAGGTAATGATATCTATTCTCAAAGGGTTTGCAAGGTTAGAGAAAAATATATTGTATGATTGGTTTTTCATATTTTAGTATTGGATTTGGTTTATAATTTGGTTTTCTGAGAAGTTAGTATGAACTTCTTTACATATGAAACTGAATTCATACATATTTATAAATGTTGTGAAAGATAAAGTATTTAAGTTAATTTCCTGAGATAATTCTACGGGTCCATAGGACAAAGGTTAGTCTGTTCGCCTCCAGAGCGAACGATGAGGGTTCAATTCCTTCTGGGCCCATTTAATTTTTTTGAATATAAAAATTTATAAATGCCGATATTTATTAGAACGTATGGCTTATAGATTGAATGACCTAAAGATGGAAAGAGATAATTCTAGAATAAGAGGAAGTTATCAACTGGATGATAGAAATCTTTTGGGAGACAGAACTTTTTGGGGTTGTGACAGCTATTGTTCTACCCATAGTTCTGGTCGTCATAATTGTTGTGGAACTAATCCTACTTGTAGTGATCACTGTCCCTGTGAAAGTGAAGGTTAATTATTTTTTATATAAAGTTATTTAAATTAAAGTTTTTACTATTTTTTATGGTTTACAGATTGAATAATTTTTATGTTGAGGGAAGAAAACAAAACGAAATAAAAAATAGTTATTCTTTTAGAAATTCTGGTATGCAAAGCGAAAGAACTTTTTGCATTACACATTGCAGTTGTGAAGATAAGTGTAACTGCGAGCAATATGACCCCTGCACTTGCCAAGGACACATTAATGATCCATGCCCGTGCTTGGGCGATTGATTATTTTGGGTATAAAGTTATTTAAGATTATTTCGTGTTACTACTTTAACACAATAATATTTATAAACAAGTTTTTATCAGAAATTTTATGGAAAGATCATTGAAAGTTGAAGATGAACTTTTTGTTATGGGAAGAGATCAGCTTAAGCAAGAATTTCCTGATTATTTGTTAAATGGTTTGAGTGATGATGATTACATTGTGACTACGCCTTTGAGAAGGAGCGGAGCGCTTGTCAGCGGTGGTGTTGTAAAATATTTACAAGATGTTTCTCAAGGTGCTGACCCAAATCAAGATGTTCCTATTAGAAATCAATTGATTAGATTGGGGATGTTGTATCGGAATGATGCACCGAAAAGAAATGTGGTTCACGAAAATGTTTATGCGCCGACGAGGGTTACATTAATGCCGACATGGAATTGTAATTTGAGATGTTTGTATTGTTATTCTAACGGTGGGGAAAATCCTGGACCGATGATGGATTTTGCAGTTGCTAAATCGGCGATTGATTTTATTGCAGAGAATGCTGGATTAAGGGGAGCTCCGTCGATAGGGGTTGGATTTCATGGTGGCGGAGAACCGTTGCTTCATGCGAATATGGATTTTATAAAACAAACTGTTGAATATTTGAGGGGGGTTGGGAATAAAACTGGTTTGAAAACTAGCGTTTCTTCGGCGACAAACGGTGTTTTTTCTCATCCGGAAGATTTAGAATGGATAACTCAAAATTTTGGAAATTTAAATATTTCTTTAGATGGAACGGCAGACGTGCAGAATGCTCAAAGACCAAAGTTATCTGGGGGGAATCTTGTCGCTTCATTTCCAGATGTTATGAGAACGGTTGGTTACCTTGAAGATAAGAAGTTTCCTTATGGTGTGCGGGCAACAATCACCGACGACAGTGTCTCAAGAATGCCGGAGTTTGTTGAATTTTTGAAAGCAAATACTTCTTTGAAGAGAGCGCATCTTGAACCGTTATTTGAATGCGGTAGATGCAAGACTACAAAAATCAGAGCACCAAAACCAGATGAGTTTGTAAAATATTTTATCGAAGCAAAAAGATTGGGGAGAAAAATTGGGATGGAATTATATTATTCTGGCGGAAGTTTGGAAGCCTCTCATGATACTTTTTGCGGAGCGTGTGGTTCGAATTTTTTTATTGCACCAAATGGAAAAGTTACGACCTGTCTAGAAGTTTCTAGAGAAGATGATGATATGCATGATCTCTTTGTTGTCGGCCGTCATGATCCTAAATCTCCGACGGGTTTTATTACTGATGATGGAAAGTTGAAAACTTTAAGAAACAGAACTGTTGATAAAGTAAAAGGTTGTGAAGATTGTTTTGCTAAATATTCCTGCGCTGGAGATTGTCTTGCTAAATCCCATGCAGAAACTGGAAGTTTGACTAGCTCTGATGGAAATAAGAGGTGTTGGCCGAATAAAGCAATTCTTTTAGAAGAAACAATCCATAGACTTACTGCTCCAAATGATAAAAAAGAAGGAGGATGCTGCAAAGATGTATCGCGCAAAGGATGTTAAAGTAGGGAAAGCTGATGAATCGAGAATCAGAGGAGCTTATTTATTAAATGAAACTAATAGAAGAGATGAAAGAACGTTTTGTTTTTGGCATTGCAATTGTGATGATCACTGTTATTGTCAGGGTCATGTTCCTTGTTCTTGTGATGATCACCCGGGTTGTGCCAATGATGAACCTTATGATTGCACTTCCTATAATGATTAGTGTTATTTTAGAATATAAATTTATTTAAACTAAAAAGTTTCTAATTCTTTATGGGTTATCGACTTAATGAAATAAAAACTGAAACGGAGGGAAGAAGAGTGGTTAATGAAAGTTATTCTTTTGGAGATTTGGGAAATCGGGAGGATAGAACGTTTTGTATTTTTCATTGTGGTTGTTATCCGGAGGAAGGAACTTGTGAGGGTGATAGACCCTGTTTTGAGTACTCTTAGTTTAGTATAGATATTTTTGAATATAAAAATATTTAAAGTTTGATGGTTTAATTTTTCTATGAAATATCGGCTAAATGAACTAAGGTTGGCGGATAAAAGACGAGAGATAAAAGGAGTTTATTCTTTTAGTGATTCTCGTAGTGTTTCTGAAGATAGAACATTCTGCAATTCTCATTGTAGATGTGATGATAATACTTGCGGTTGTGAAGACAATTGTCCTGGAGATTGCGGGTGTGATGGCGATAGTACTCGTTGCGGTTCTCAATCCGGTTGCAGAATGGATTAAACTAAATAGAAATATTTAAATTTCAAATAACTTAATTTAGAATGAAATATAGATTAAACGAAATAAAAACTGAAACGGGGAGAGGAAGAGAGGTAAGAGGAAGTTATTCCTTAGGAAATTCTAGACTGATTGCGGAAGAACTTTTTCTGAATGTGATGAAAATTGTGGTTCTCAGGAGTGTATAACTTATTATAATTGTGGAAAACAGGAAGATTGTGGTTGTGACTTTTACTGTGATTATGATGATAACTGCAATGAGCATGATAACTGTAGTAATTGTTATGACTAACTTCTTATTTAATCTATAAGAATATTTAAGAAATTCAATAATTACATCCGTTTCATTTCTTCGATTTCTTGGTCGGACACGGAACAGCCTTTGAATTTGCTTGCGTAAAGAAGTGCATCGAGAACTTGTTTTCCTTGGAGTGAGATTAAACCTTTTTTGTAAGCATAGAAAACTAATTCTACCGAGCGGATAAATCGGTATCTGTTTTGTGATTGAAAATTTTTTGGCATGTCAACGCTCGTATGAAGTTTGTTTTTCAATATATCTCTTAGGTTTTGCGGATTTTCATATAAAACTCTTGTTGTTCTTTCGTCGACGGCGATTACATTTTCAATTCCTTTTTTTGAAAGTATGTTGCTTAGCGCGAGGCACGAGGCCTCGCCTAAATCAATTATATGAATGAAATTATTTCTTGCGCGAAAAATTCTATTAGTTTGATCTAAAATTTCTTTTGTTGCTTTTTCTATTTCTTGGCTTTTTATTCCGAGAGACTCTGGAGTTTCCAAGACTTTTTCTTTCATCAACTCTTCAATTTTCAGTGCTTCGAGTTCAAAGCGTTTTATGTTCAGCGGACGTTTTACAGTTTCGTATGCTACATCGTTTGTCAGAATAAATTTTGTTTGAGAATTTTTTTTAATATCCCTCAACAAAGAGTCGAGGCCGTTCATTGTCAGAGTTATTAGCGTGCTTGAGTCAAAAATTATTGCTTTCATCTCAAAATATCCTCAGTGATTTTTATTCTATTTTTTACACTGGTTGGTTTTTCTAGGCTTGGTCTGAATGAAGGTTTTATGTTAACATATTCGGCGAGTTCCCATTGCGTTACTCCAAGAAGTTTTGCGGTTCGTGCCTGTGAAAGTCCATGTTCGTAAAGTTTTGACGCCTTGTTAATTTCTGCTCTTCGAATAACGTCTTCAATATAATTTTTTAAATCACCGGAAACATTTTCTATTTTTTGTCGCATCGATTCCAGTAAATCTAAAAATTGTTTTGTTTTATTCTGTTTTATCAATGAAATGCCTTTGTCAAAATCTTTTTCTAAATTAGTTATGAAGCCTTTGAAATTTGCTATTCTTAACGTGTCCTGTTTTTCGACTAATTTTCCGAGAGAATAAACGATTACGGCGAGGCCGATGTTTCCTGCGTCTTGTTCAATTGACGACGCGTGAAGTGTATGGTCACTTAATTCTTTTAGGGAAATCGCGTCATTTTTATCTAAGAATTCTTTAGTTTTCTCTAGAATGTAAAGTATGTTATCAGCCTCGTGCATAGAGAAATAAAGTTTAGAGAGTATATAAATTTTTATAAACCAGTTTAATTATTCTCTTTTATGAAATTGGAGAAAACATTAATTGTTATGGAATCGTCTTGCGGTAGTTTTGTACCAAAAAAGGAAGACGTTGATTCTATGCATTGTAGTGCCAAATTAGGTTATTGTGTTTCTGGGGAAGTTTCTTTATTTAATGCTCAACCGCCGCAAAGACATGGTTTATCAAGAAAAGTGCTTTATCCTGGGAGCGAGATAATCGTTATATTGACTTCGAGAGATCCTTCTAATTATTCTAAGATTAGTGATGTCGATTTTTATCTAGTTGGAATAAATGGTCTTAATTATACTTTTACGAGAAATAGAGGTTGTTATTGTTCTAGTCGCCCTAAGGAGAGAAGTTTAGTTGCTTCTTTTGAAAATGATACGGACGATAAGTTTTGGAAAATTTTTCTAAATCTTCCAATATCTGAAGAAGAATTTCAAGAATTAATAAAAAATAAAGATGTCCCAATATTTACTTCTTCTTTTAAGGCAAAAGAATAATTAGATTTCGATTGAAAAATCTTTTAAACCTTTGATTCTTCGCTTTTTATGGAAAAAGTAGAATTTTTGGTTGGAAGCGAGAAGCGATTTTCTGAATTTATTTCTAAACTGAACGAGAAAGACAAAATTGCTTTGCTTACTCATGATGATTTGGACGGCGTTACTTCGGGAAAAATCGTCGACAAAGTTATTGGTATTGATGTTTTAAAAATCGTGGATTACAAAGAACTAGATGATTCGCTGATTGAAGAATTGAAAAAGAAAAAAATTACAAAGATTATTATTACTGATTTGGGATTGAATGGCGACGGTTTTGTAGATAAACTGGCAAAATTTGCCGAGATTTTAATGATAGATCATCATTCTTTTCATAGAGATATTAACTCTGATAAAATTGTTTTTCTAAACTCTCAAAAATATTGCGCGGCATATATGTGTTATTATTTATTTTCGAAAACTCAGAACATTGAAGAACTGGACTGGCTTGTTGCTTGCGCGTGTGTTTCGGATTGGGATTTTAAAAATAATACAAACTTTCTTGGTGAGACTTACAAAAAATACGACGACGTTTTTGCTTTTGAAGGAGATTCTGTTAGAAAATCTGGAAAAATTTGGGACTTGCAGTATAATCTTTCACTATTTTTGATTTATTTCCGCGACGATTTGAAAAAAGCATATGAACTTATTCCAGAAGACTATAAGGACTTGAACGGAATTAGTAAGTATTCTGACTTTGTTTGGAGAGAAATAACGGAATCAGAAAAAAGATTTGATAAGGAAAAAGAAACGTACGGAGACATTTATTTTTGGGAGTTTAATCCTAAGTTTGAGATAAAATCTATGGTTAGCACGGAATTGAGTGTTCAAGAAAAAAATAAAACTTTTATTATCGGCAGTTTCGACGACAAATTCTGTCTTTTGTCTGCCCGCAGGCAGGATGGGAAAGTTGATGCTGCAGAATTATTATGCAAATTAATTAACGGATTAGATTGTGCTGTTGCTGGAGGACATCCGGCCGCGGCCGGTGGAAGGTTTTTGAAAAAAGATTTTGAGGAATTTAGAAGACGACTGAAAAATATGAGTGAAAGGTAGAATATAAATTCTTTTAAATGTAATATCCAATTTATTTCATGGATAATTTAGAAAAGCTAACTGATTTTTTTGTTGAATCAAACAAGCTGAAAAGAACAATGCGTTATAGTTCTTGTCCCCCCAAAATACAAGAATCAAGTGCGGGGCATTCGTGGCAAGTTACTTTGATGGTGCCAATAATTGCAAGGAATTTCGGATTGACTCTTGATGTTCAGCATGCTATGGAAATAGCAAGTGTTCACGATTTGGCGGAATATGTTGACGAAAAAGATTATGACTCGTACTTAATGTCTATCGGTGTTTTAAGTGAAGCGGAAAAAGATAAGTCTGAAGAATTGGTTATGACTATGATAAGAGAAAGATATAATTTTGGGTCAACAATTTATTCTCTATGGCGAGAATATCAAGATTGTAAAACTCCTGAAGCCAGATATGTTAAGGCTTTAGATAAATTAGAATCACATTTACATGTTATAGAAAGAGACGGTACTGGAAGCGATTCTTTTGATGCAAGACATCAAGCGTTATACGCCGACGAAGCAGTTCGCAATTTCCCTGAATTAAAACCTTTTTTGAGAGCTATTAAAAAAAGATTAAGGGTCGTATTGGAAAAACAGGGTTTAGTTTGGAAAGAAGAATATAATTATCCTGATTGAATCTTTGAAAGAAAAATTGATTCAATTAAAAACTAAAAAGTTTATAAATCAACAAAAATTTAAAAAAATATGAAAGTTATATTGGATACGAATTTTATTATTGCATGTGTCAAGAATAAGATTGATTTTCTTGATGATTTTAAGGAGAACGGATACACAATTGTTCTGCCGAACTTAGTTGATGGCGAGGTTTCTAAACTGCAAAAGACTGGAATCGGAGATGATAAAAAACATGCGAAAATTGCCGCGATTATTTTGAAGTATAATGATTTTGAAAAGATAGAGCTGGGTAAGGGACATACGGATGAAAAAATTTTGGAATTTGTTAAGTCTAATAAAGACTATGAAGTTGCGACAATAGATTCTGCGTTTAAGAAAAAACTCGAGTCGATAACGAAGGTTTGGACGATTCTTGACGGCACGACGATTGGGCAAGGATAAGTTTTTAACGGTCATTTAGTTTAGTCATTTATGCCATTAATTGTAACTCATGTTTTGGTCGGAATTATTCTTATAGAACTTTATAGGAATTTTTTTGTAAAAGACAATAGGAAATTTCCGAGATATTATATTCTAATGATGGCCATTGCATGTATAATTCCCGATTTAGATTATTTAGCTTTTTATATTCTGTATTTTTTTGGATTTACTATAGAACAAGTTCACAGAACTTTTTTGCATACATTTTTTCTTCCAGCAATATTCTTTATAATCGGCGGTTTAATTTATTTCCTTAAGTTAAAATATAGTTACTTCGGAAAGAAACATATCCATTTGTCCACGATATTTTTTATTTTTGGATTTGGCTGTCTGATTCATCTGCTTTTAGATATGACTTTTTCCGGACAGATTATGCCATTTTATCCTTTGTCTAAATATGCGGTCGGGTTAAATTTAATACAATATGTGCCTTCCGGCTTGCAGGGGCTAATTGCTCCGACAATCGACGCTGTTTTATTATTCTTTTGGATTTGTTGGCTTGAATTTAAATTGAAGGTCACGAGATATTTCTAACAAGATGTTTATAATGCAGAACATAAATCTTAATAAACGCTTGACTTATTTTCTTTGAATGAGAAAAGAAGATTTAGTTGTCCTCGTTGGTGACGATAGGGGAGTTAAGATCTGTTTGCCTGCGGCATTTAAAACTCTCCATATTGATTTGAAAAAAGAAACGTGGCGACCAGATTCTCGAGAAAATTGTAAAAGTTTGAACATAGGTCAGCATCGAAAATATCGCAGAAATAATCCGAACGAAAGTTCTCAAACTATTATTGGAGTTTATGACATTACTTATTTACCACATTTAAATTTGATGGTTAATGATGCAATTGCGTATGCAATTAAACCAACGAGGTTAGTTATGGATTTAATGAGCCATGAGCTAGAAGAGCGTGGATCAAATGAAGCTGGCGGTTATTAGTTTGACAAGAAATATTTGACATTTAACGCTCAATTATTTCGTCCCAAAACCTTTAAAAAGCAAATTTTGTTTGGATTTTCACAATGTTCTATTTAGTAGAAGTACAAGATCACATCAGGGTGGAACCTAGACTATTCGGATTGGCGACAGCCGACGCTGTTTTGAATCAGCTGAGAGAAACTTACAGCACGTATCATAATAAAGAACTCGGAACGGTCGTTTCTGTTATTGAAGTTTTGGAAGTTGGAAACGGAATAATTATTCCGGGTGACGGCGCCGCATATTATAAATCGACATTCAAACTTTTGGTTTTCAAGCCAGAACTCCAGGAATTAGTTTACGGACGAATTGAAGATATTGAAAGTTTTGGTGCGTTCATAAGCATGGGCGCGATGAGAGGTTTGATTCATATCAGCCAGACGATGGAAGATTTTGTTAATTTCAACAAGGCTGGAAGTCTGACGGGAAAAACAGGAAAACATATTCTAAAGGCCGAGGATAATTGCATTGCGAGAATCGTTGCGATTTCATACAAAGGCGAAGAACCGAAAATCGGATTAACGATGAGACAATCTGGTTTGGGAAAAATTGAATGGATTGAAGAGTCGAAGAAAAAGAAAAATGCCGAGGCCAAAAAAGCGGCGCGAGAAGAATCAAAAGAAACTAAAGGAAAGAAGGAGAAAAAGAAATAATGGCAAATAAAATATGCAGAGAGTGTAAAATGATATATGAAAGCGGGAATGAATGTCCTAATTGCAGTTCTAAAGAATCTTCGGAAAATTTCAAGGGGCACGTTATAGTTTTTGATGCTGAGCAATCTGAAATTGCGAAAAATATTGGAGTAACTAAAAAAGGAAATTACGCGATAAAAATATAATGGCTGAAATAATTTCTAAAAAAAATAATCCGACTTTGAAACGGGAAGACATTGTTGTTGAATTTGAAAAGTCGGGAACACCGTCGAGAATTGAGGCGCTCAAGGTCGTTGAGGAGCTGACAAAAAAACCGGAAGGCGTTATTGCCGTGAAAAATGTTTTTGGAAAATTTGGTTCGAGGATTTACAAGATTCATGCTGAAATTTATTCTTCTGTTGAAGACAGAGAAAAAAATGAAACTAAAAGGAAGGTAAAAAAGCAAAAAGCTGTTGAATAAGATGCCAAAAAAAATTGTTAAAAAAGGAAAAAAGAAACGCAAGAATCAGGTCGTAAGCAAGAAATATTCAAAGTATAAAGTTGAAGGCGGAAAACTTATGCGAGAGAAAATGTGTCCGAGATGCGGGCCCGGAATTTTTCTGGCGAAACACAAAGACAGACTTTACTGTGGAAAGTGCGCTTACACCGAGTACATAAAAAGTGCGAAATAATTTTTGATAAAAAATAAAATGGAAATGAGAGAAAAAGATTTGGATCGAATTTTGGCGAATCAAGATGTTAGCCCCCAAATGAAAATGGCAGCATTACATCATTATTCTGACGAGAGTTCTCAACGAGGTTCTGGGTTTGGATGCGCGATAATTGGTCTAATTGCTGCGGGCGTGGCTGCTATGATTATTTACTGTTCAAATGAAAATCCGGCGGATAATTCAAGAACTCCATCCGCACAAACAAGTTCTACGGCGCAGGTTGAATATAGAAGATAAAATAACTGTTTCTAGGCTAATATTTGTAATAACTATGTAATGGTTACAAAACGGAAAGGTTTTTAAACAGCGTTTTCTCGGGAGGATTAAGGGAAATAAAATGAAGATGATTAGAAACTTAGAAAATTTGGCGAAAGTTGCGACGGTATTTGGATTGGTAGCTTTTGCTGGATGCAAAGATTCTCGAGAAGAAGAGAGGCCGTCTGTACAAAACGGAAGCGGAACTGCAGTCGTTGATTCATACGATGAAGGTGCTTACATGAGGGCGAAAACGAGAAGAGCTGTTGAGAGAATGAAACGAGCTAGTAATTATCCGGTCAGCGAAGGTAATAGATATACTTCTGAAAATAATAGTAATAATGATTTACAAAATTCAACTGAAAAAAATTATTCTGCATTGGGTGGGAGAAATTATAACATTGGTTCTCGAATGAATCAACCGATAATTCCCGGAGGACATTTTACTTGGAGTGAGGCGACGCACGGCGGAAGATGTATTCCTGGAGAAAAAGAAATTCCACAAATAATTGAAACTGCAAAATACATGGAGAAAGTCAGAGAAAAATTTGCTGATAGAGCTGTTCATGTTAATTCTTGGTATAGAACACCGGAATATAACAAAATGATTGGTGGCGTTGATAATAGCCAACATGTCAAAGGAAGAGCGGTTGATTTTACAGTTTCTGGTGTTTCACCGTCGGAAACTTATAAAACTTTAGATCCATTTGTAAAAGGCGGTTTGGGAAGATATGCGGGATTTATTCATGTTGATCGAGGCGAGGGAAAGTCAGTAGAATCTGTAGAAAAACCTAGAAGGTGGGATGAAACTCAAATAAATTATGCTGGGTTGAATACGGCGAGAACGACGGCAAGGAACTGACGATGGAAAATAAAATAATTAATCTAACCGAACAAAGAATATCACGAGCAAAAGAAGACATGGAAAAAATGTTGGTGGAATTAGAGACATTTCGTGGGGAAACTGCAGATATTACGCTACTTCCAAAAGATCATCCAAAATTAATTGGTCGCGGTGATTTGGCTTTAGTTTTTGAATTATGCGGAGGAGTTATAGGAAAAGTTGTGTCTTATTTTGAAGATAGAGAACATCAAAATAATTATAGTTTAACGGGTTTTTATGTTGGGGGATCTCCACACAGTATGGAAAGAACGGTTGTGTCGCTAAGAGAAATGGGATTTGATAATGTTTTAGATCATGTAGAGATTGAGAGATACCCAAGACCAAGAAAAGAAGGAACTAAAATAGTTTACCCTTGCTTTTATCATTTATCTCCGGATTTAAGAGAATGTGGGAAATATGAGGTTCATTCTGTAGAAAATTTTCCATTCGATAAATTACCCAATGGACAAGCGTTAAACGAACAAGTTGGAACATCATTGGCAAGAATTAAATCCGAAGTTGAATCGGGAAAATACTTAATCGAGGTTGATAAACACGGAACAAAAGATAAACCGGATGAGGCATTAAGACATATGCTTATCGGACGAATTAACAGAAAAACTAATCTCGGAGAATTATTTTTTGCGGACTTGGATCATTGCGTGATTCAAAGGAATTAAAATGATTGAACAAAGAAATGTAAAAAACTCACCTCGGTCATTAGAAGATAACTTAACAATTGAGCTACCATACACTTGGTTACTCTTAGAAGATGCTAGCCTACTTAGAGATCTCCTCGGTTCTATCCGATCATATGGTTCGTTTCCCTGTGATTGGAATGGGGGAAGACCATTTACTATTGATGCTCAAGAGATTTATGTTGGCGAAGGAATAAATGATACTCTACTAAATCGAGGTGGAAGCCTAGATAATATAGAATCGGTCGGTAGACAACTAGTGCCGGAAATTGTGAAAAGCTTAAACGATATCGGTATTCCTTTTTATGTAACTCTCTCTAATATCCGTCCAAAAAAAGATGGTGCCATTGACGAAGAACTCTTCAAATTTTTGGAGAGTTTGGCTAGCTGGCGTGAGGATAATGGCGTCATTGTTGCTCACCCACGTATATATGCAGCAGTTAAATCCCGTTTTGGAAAAAGACTAAAGTATATTGCTTCAGTCACAAGATTCAATCTTCTACCAGAAGACTTGAAGGATTATAATATGCTTGATGATGAGCGTCTGTATCAGGATTTTGACCGCATTGTTCTAAGACCGGAGCATGTCATACAATCTTTGGAGCCAAAATCTCGGATCCAAGGCAAAGATCCCCTGAAGGGTATGGATCAGAAAAGA